>Ga0247727_10000421_pt1 | contig 103486 bp, 105 predicted proteins | sample WisWelCaveWW1625_FD_202498 | JGI IMG/M metagenome (GOLD analysis project Ga0247727, IMG submission 202498) | Biofilm microbial communities from Wishing Well Cave, Virginia, United States - WW16-25 | ecosystem: Environmental > Aquatic > Deep subsurface > Groundwater > Cave microbial mat...
GGGCGACAACTGCTTCTTCTCCGCCACCGGCATCACCGACGGCGAGCTGCTCAAGGGCGTCCACTACGACAGCCGCGGCGCTTCCACCCAGTCGCTCGTGATGCGCTCGAAGTCCGGCACCGTCCGCCAGGTGAACGCCCGCCACCGCCTCACCAAGCTCAAGGACTACGCCTACATCGACTTCGAGTAGTCCGACCCCGCCCGTGCCTAGGCGTCGGTGATCACGGCCTGGCGCTCCTCGACCTCGTGGATCGTCGTGGCGGTGGCCTGCAGGTCGGGGAGGGTGAGCCACGGTCCGCCGTCGACCCGGTACTGCGGCACCAGCTCGATCGTGGCAGTGATCGTGAACGTGCCGTCGCGCTGGTGGACGTGCTGGACGGTGGACTCCGCTGGATACGCCCGGCCGAGGTCGCCGTCGAGCGACTGACCGTCGCCGAAGTCCCAGCCGACAGAGCTCAACGACATGCGGACGTCGACGGTGAGGCCGAACGCCGTGATCGGCGGGGCCACGACCGAGCCGTCGAACCCCTCGACCCAGAACCACGAGTCGAGGCCGACCAGCCCCCGAGCCGCTGGGTTGACCCCGATCCCGACGGCCGGGACCAGCACGTCCTCGATGTACTTCTCGGCCTCGCTGCGCGCGAGGGCGTCGAGGTCGATGATGTCGGCGGGCGAGACCCAGATCGGTTGCACGATCTCGCCGTTGCAGAGCAGCAGCGCGAACCGCGCGTCCGGGTCGGGCTTGGGCCCGGGCGAGATGCCGTAGGGCGTGTCCTCGAGCTCCGGTGCGAACACCAGCGACCACGCGCACCCCTGCTGCGCCCCCGCCTCGCCTCCGTTGACCGACTGCACGATGTCCTCACCACCCGACCGGATGATGATCACCCGCACTGCGTCCTCGATGCTGCCGGCACCCGCATCGGTCTCGTCATATCCACCCTCATCAGCACCCGTAGGAACTGAGGAGGCGGTCATGAGAAACACGACTACAGCCACGAGAATGCGCCTCATTCTCCAACCTTCTGGATGAGCGTGACCTTCCAGAGGCCATCGATGAGCTTCATCTGGAAATTCACGAGTAGCAGCTCGTCCGGATCCGGCTCGATGGGCTTACGGGTCACAGAATCAATCAGGACTTGATGATTTCGGAAATGGTCCAGCACTGCAGCGGTCGACGAATCAACGACGGCGACCTGGTAGTTGTGATCCAGCCGCACAAGAGCTGCTCGGCGCTCGGCGATCCGGTCCACAACTTCGTTGGTGCGGGTCTCCAGACTTCGCTCGGCAAAGACCTCGGCGAGGGCGGCTTCGTCTAGGTGGAGGTCGTAGACGGCGTCGGCGTAGACATCCCAGCTCTTGAGGTAGGCGGCCTCCACCTGGCCCTCGACGCTGGCGGGATCGAACGCGGTGGTCGTCGTGCTGGTCTCGCGCTCGGGGGCGGTGGTGGTCGTCGCCGTGCGCTCAACCGGCTCGGTGGTGGTCGTGGCGGTGCCCTCTGGGTCACCCCCGCCGCCGCAGGACGCGACCGCGATCGCCAGAGCTGTGCCGAGCGTGACCCCCCGGAGTGCCACGGATCGGACGGTAGCCCGGCGACCGCGCCCGTGCCATGGGCCAGATCCGAGTCAGTCGCCGCGCCAGGTGGCGTTCTGGCACGCCGCGTTGGCGGCGGCTCGCTGGGTGGCGGCGTCGCTCGCAGGGTCGGGCCAGGGGCCGAGCTCGCGGTCGTCGAACCGGCAGCGGACGTCGGTCAGCAGTGGCCCGGCGGTGATGCTCAGATCGAGGCGGCCGGAGCGCGCCTGGTCCTGGACGTCGGGCGCTGCGACCGTCGCTCCCACCAGGCCGCCGACCAGCTGAGCGACGACCAGCGCGACGATCCACCGACGGGTCGCGACCGGCGATGCCCCGACCAGCAGCGCGGTGGCGGCGGCGACGGGCAGCAGGTGCATCGGTTTGAAGGGGAGGCGGAAGAACAGGAGCTCGGTGGCGACCGCCGCGAGCACCGAGAAGCGCACGACGGTGGACGCCGACCAGCGGTGCAGGGCACCGCGGGCCACCGGGATCCCGGCCAACAGCACGACCGCGGCGATCGGCCCCACGAGGGCGAGGTTCTTCACCGCCCAGCGCCCCAGATGCGCGCCGAACCCGACGAACTCGAGCTCGTTCTCGACGAACGCGAAGGACCGGCCGGCGTCCAGCCAGGGCGGGACGAAGCAGGCGATGCCGACCACGAGCGCGACGGCGGCCGACCAGGCGACGTCGCGACGACTCGGTCGCGCCGACCGGTCCCCGGTCACCTCGGCCAGCAACCAGGCCAGCACCAGCAGCACCGACGACGCTCGAGAGCCGATCGCCAACCCGAACAGGACGCCCGCGATGATGCGCCGGTCTCGCTGGGCGAGCGCGGCGCCCGCTAGCACGAGGGCCAGCGCCCATACGAAGTCGCCCAGCGATGTCGCCGCGATCCAGAACCACGGGTTGCTCGCCAGCACGAGGACCGACCACCCGGGCCACCGCCCCTGATCGCGTCGCACGAGCTCGTGGATGCTCCACAGCGCCAGCGCGGCGAACCCAACGCTGGCGAGGTTGACGAGGACCGAGCGGCCGAGCTGGTCGAGGAGGCCGACCGACAGCTCGTGGACCGCGGCGCCCGGACCGCGGGACATCTGGTACGCGCCGTCTTCGACCCAGGACCGCCCGGCCCGCAGCACGTTCGCGACGTCGAGGTCGGTGCCGTAGCCGAGGAGCGTGAACGGCAGGTACGCGACGACGCACAGGCCCACGACCAGGCCGGGTCTGTCGTGCCACGAACGAAGGGTGGCCGCTGTCACCCGCCTGCCTCGGGCCCCACGGCCGCGAGGTGGTGCTCCCAGCGGCGGGCACCGGTGGCACCCTCGTCGGCCGGCAGCATGCGGAAGCCGGCGGCGGCGAGGAGGGCGGCGGACGCGCCCTGGACGGGCGCCGAAGCGCCGACGACGTCGCACCCGCGCCGCGCCGCGAGGGCGTCCACGGCCGCGACGACGTGCCGGCCGATCCCCTGGCCCCGATGCTCGACCGCCACGGCGAGGTCCGCCAGCTCGAGGCCCCCTCGCGCCGACCAGCCCCAGGCGGCCGCGACCACCTGGCCCTCCCGACGGGCGGTGACGGCGAACGGGACCCCGGCCGTCGCCTCCTCGAAGGAGAGGAGGGCAGCCGCCTCGGCGTCCGGGCGGCCCGACGTCTCGAGGTCGAGCGGCAGGCTCCCACGACCCACGGTCGCCGGGCGCTCGCCCAGCACCGCATCGGCGACCGGTCGCCAGACGCGGCCGGGGAGCTCGGCGAGCACGTGCACGCGGTCGAGGGTGATGTCGGCCGAGAAGTCGGCCAGCACGGCTGCGACGGAGTCGAGGCGACCGGCCGCCAGCTGGTCGGCCACCGTCACGTGGGGGACGAACGCATGGTCCTGCGGGCGATCGAGCGGGCCCTGGCTGCACCCACTGCGGAGCCGTTCGAGGCCGTCGAGGGCCTGCTCGTCACCACCCACGCGCAGGTAGGCGACCGGGTTGACGGGAGCGAACGTGGCCACGGGCCCGATGCGGAGGGAGAGCGGCGGCACGCTGCTCGCCGCGGCGCGGACGATCGAGAAGGCCTTGGGGAGGTCGCGCTCCGCCACGTTCACCGGAGGCACGAGCGTGACGTGCGGCTCGATCCGTCCGAGCGCGCCATCGCCCAGGGCGCGCCGGATCCCGTCGATCTGCGTCGCGATCGGATGGGGCACGAGCAGGACCACGCCGAGCCGCTGTCGGGCCATCGGCGCAGGCTACCGGTGACTAGTGGGAGGCAGCGACGGCGCCGGTGGCCGTCTCGATGCGGACCCGGGCCCGGCGCAGGGCTGCCTCGACCTCGGCGTCCTGCTCGGTGCGCAGGTGCGTCTCGGCCCGCTCCTGCGCCGCTCGAGCGCGCTCCACGTCGATCTGGCTCGCCACCTCGGCGACGTCGGACAGCACCGTGACGCGGTCGTGGCTGACCTCGACGAAGCCGCCGTGGACCGCGATCGTCTCGTCCGCACCGTCGTCGCTGTGCACGAACACCGGCGCGATGTCGAGCGCACCCACGAACTGCGTGTGGCCGGTGAGGAACGCGATGTCGCCCCCACCGATGGTGCGAGCGATCACGCGACTCGCGTCACCCGTCCACAGGATCCGCTCCGGCGAGACGACCTCCACATGCAGCGTCATTTGAGCCCGTCCAGGGGGGGGAGCTCGAGGGGGGCCGCTCCGCGACCCCCTTCGACCGCGAGTGATCCGGCTTCGCCGGTCGCCCGCCGACGATGAGCACGCCGAAGGCGGTCCTCGATGCTCGGCGACGAAGCTCCGCTTCGGCGACGAATCACTTCAACAGCTCGGCGGCCTTGGCGCGGACCGAGTCAGCGCCGCCGACGTTGAGGAACGCCTGCTCGGGGAGGTCGTCGAGGTCACCGTTGACGAGCTGCTCGAAGCTGTCGACCGTCTCCTCCACGGGGGTGAACACGCCGTCGAGGCCGGTGAAGTTCTTGGCCACGAACATGGGCTGCGACAGGAACCGCTGGATCTTGCGAGCCCGGGCCACCGTGATGCGGTCCTCCTCGGAGAGCTCGTCGAGCCCGAGGATGGCGATGATGTCCTGCAGCTCCTTGTAGCGCTGGAGGATCTCCTGCACGCGGCGGGCGACGTTGTAGTGGCGCTCACCGACGATCTCCGGGGCGAGGATGGTCGAGGTGGAGGCGAGCGGATCCACGGCGGGGTAGATGCCGAGGGCGGCGATGTCGCGGGACAGCTCGGTCGTGGCGTCGAGGTGGGTGAAGGTGGTGAACGGCGCCGGGTCGGTGTAGTCGTCGGCGGGCACGTACACGGCCTGCAGCGAGGTGATCGACCGGCCTCGCGTCGACGTGATGCGCTCCTGCAGTTCGCCCATCTCGTCCGCGAGGGTGGGCTGGTAGCCCACGGCGGACGGCATGCGGCCGAGGAGGGTGGACACCTCGGAGCCGGCCTGCACGAACCGGAACACGTTGTCGACGAAGAGGAGCACGTCCTGGTTCTTCACGTCGCGGAAGTACTCGGCGACGGTGAGGGCGGACAGGGCGACCCGGAGGCGAACGCCGGGCGGCTCGTCCATCTGGCCGAACACGAGGGCGGCCTTGTCGAGCACCCGGGTGACGCCGTCACCCATGATCGTCTCCCCCATCTCGAGGAAGAGGTCGGTGCCCTCACGGGTGCGCTCACCCACGCCGGCGAACACGGACACGCCGCCGAACTGCGACGCGACGCGGTTGATCATCTCGGTGATGAGCACGGTCTTGCCGACGCCCGCCCCGCCGAACAGGCCGATCTTGCCGCCCTGGAGGTACGGGGTGAGCAGGTCGATCACCTTGATGCCCGTGGGGAACACGATCTTCTGCGGCTCGAGCTGGTCGAAGTCGGGCGCGGGACGGTGGATGTCCCAGTGGTCCTCGATCTTGCTCCCGTCGAGCGAGTCGACGTCGAGCGGCTCACCGATGACGTTCACCACGTGACCGAGCACGGCGTCGCCGACGGGCATCTGCATGCCGTGGCCGGTGTTCGTCACGACCGTGCCGCGGACGAGACCGTCAGTGGGCCGGAGGCAGATCGCCCGCACGCGGCTGTCGCCGATCTGCTGGGCGACCTCCGCCTTCACCGGTTGGGGCTGGCCGTCGATCGTGATGTCGAACGCGAGCAGCGTGTTGATCGGCGGCACGGCGTCGGGCGGGAACTCGACGTCGATCACCGGGCCGGCGATGGCGACGACGCGTCCGTCCTTCAAGGTGGGCTGGCTGTCGGTCACGGTCATGTCACGTCTCCGGTTCAGAGGTGGCGGTGGTCACTGCCATGGGCGTGGCTGTGGGCGAGGTCGTGGTGGCCGACGACGTCGGCAACCTTGAGGGCATTGTCGGCGAGGAGGTCGCTGCCGCCGGCCTGGCCGGAGCGGAGGGCCTCGGCGCCGCTGACGATCTCCATGATCTCGGTGGTGATGGAGTCCTGGCGGGCCCGGTTCATCACCCGGCTGAGCTTCGTGATGAGCTCCTCGGCGTTGTCGGTGGCCGACTTCATGGCCCGCTGCTGGGCGGCGAAGAAGGAGGCCGAGCCCTCGAGGAGGGCGGCGTAGAGGCGCGCCTCCGCGTAGCGGGGCAGGAGGCGGTCGAGGATCTCACCCGGACCGGGCTCGAACTCGTAGTCGGCGCGGGGCCCGTCGGACTTCTCGGCGGCGTCGAGCAGGTCGGTCTCGATGGGCACGAAGCGCTTGAGCTGCACGCGCTGCACGCCGGCGGAGACGAACTGCGTGTAGCAGATCTGCACGGCGTCGTACTCGCCGTCCTCGAAGCGCTTGACGACGGCTTCGGCGACCGTGCGGGCGTCCTCGTACGTGGGCTCATCGGAGAAGCCGACGAAGCTGTCGTCGATCTCGAAGCCGCGGAACCGGAAGTAGCCGGTGGCCTTCTTGCCCACGGTGACGAGGCGGGTCTGCGTGCCCTCGGCCTGCAGGCGCTGCATCTCGCGCTCGACGGTGCGGATGACGGTGGTGTTGTAGCCGCCGCACAGGCCGCGGTCGCCGGCGACGGCGACGAAGGCCACGGTGCGGACCGCGTCGCGCGGCTCGAGGAGCGCGGCGCCCTTGCCGGCACCGGCGGCCGCCAGGTTGCGGATCACCTCGGTGATCTGCTCGCTGTAGGGCCGCGCCGCGTTGACCCGTTGCTGGGCCTTGAGGATCCGGCTGGCGGCGATGAGCTCCATCGCCTTGGTGATCTTCTTGGTCGACTGCACCGACTTGATGCGTCGACGCAGGACCCGCTCAGCACCACCGGCCATGCGCTATGCCTCTCCGTCGTCCTCGGCGGCGAGGACCGCGTCGGCGGCGACCACAGCGGGGACGCTGGGCTCGACGATCGAGCTCGACCCGTCGGAGGCCTGGAACGAGTCCGCGAAGCCCTTCAGGGCCGCCTCGAAGGCGTCCAGGTCGGCGATGTCGCCGGACGACTTGATGCCGTCGAGGATGCCGCCGTGCCGCAAGCGGAACCACTCGAGCAGCTCGCGCTCGAAGCGGGTGACGTCCTCCACCGGGACGGGGTCGAGGTAGCCGTTGGTGGCGGCGTAGAGCGACACCACCTGCTCTTCCACCGGCATCGGGCTGTTGAGCGGCTGCTTCAGCAGCTCGACGAGCCGGTAGCCGCGGTCGAGAGCGGCCTGGGACACCTTGTCGAGCTCCGAACCGAAGGCGGCGAACGCCTCGAGCTCGCGGAACTGGGACAGGTCGCCCTTGAGCGTGCCGACCGCCTTCTTCATGGCCTTGATCTGCGCCGCGCCGCCCACGCGGGACACGGACTGGCCGGTGTCGAAGGCGGGCCGCACGCCGGACTTGAACAGGTCGTCCTGGAGGAAGACCTGGCCGTCGGTGATCGAGATCACGTTGGTGGGGATGTAGGCCGAGATGTCGCCGGCCTTCGTCTCGATGATCGGCAGGGCGGTGAGAGAGCCGGCGCCGTTGCCGTCGGACAGCTTGGCGGCCCGCTCGAGCAGGCGGCTGTGCAGGTAGAACACGTCACCGGGGTACGCCTCACGGCCCGGCGGACGGCGGAGCAGGAGCGACACCTGGCGGTAGGCCTCGGCCTGCTTCGAGAGGTCGTCGTAGACGATGAGGCCGTGCTCGCCGTTCTCCATCCAGTGCTGGCCCATCGCGCAGCCTGCGTAGGGCGCGAGGTACTTGAACGGGGCAGGGTCCGAGGCGCCGGCGACGACGACGACCGTGTAGTCCATGGCGCCGTACTGGGCGAGGGTGGCCACGGTGTTGGCGACCGTCGACTCCTTGAGCCCGATGGCCACGTAGATGCACTTCACGCCGAGGCCGCGCTGGTTGATGATCGTGTCGATGGCGACGGTGGTCTTGCCGGTCTTGCGGTCGCCGATGATGAGCTCGCGCTGACCGCGGCCGATCGGGGTCATCGAGTCGATGGCCTTGATGCCGGTCTGCAGTGGCTCGTGCACGGGCTTGCGGCCGATGATGCCGGGCGCCTGGATCTCCATCCTGCGGTCCTGCACGTTGGTGAGCGGGCCCTTGCCGTCCACCGGGATGCCGAGGGCGTCGACGACCCGCCCGAGGAGCCCGTCACCGACGGGCACCGAGAGGATCTGCGCGGTGGCCTTGACGGATGTGCCCTCGCGCACGGCACCGCCGTCGCCGAGGATCACGGTGCCGATCGACTCCTCGTCGAGGTTGAGGGCGAGGCCGCGGATGCCGCCTTCGAACTCGAGCAGCTCGTTGACACCCACACCCGGGAGCCCGGAGACGGTGGCGATGCCGTCACCAACCTCGATGACGCGGCCGACCTGCGCGGCCTCCATGTCGGGCGAGAAGCCCTCGAGGTTCTTCTTGAGCGCTGCGGCGATGTCAGCGGTGTTGATGGTCAGCTCTGCCATCTTCGTGGGTTCCTTCGTGTCGATGCGGTGCGAGTGGTCAGAACGCTGTCTTGAGCTGCTGCAGGCGGGTCTTCACCGAGCCGTCGATCACCGTGTCGCCCACCTGGGCGACGAGCCCGCCGAGCACCGTCGGGTCGATGATCACCTTCAGCTCCACCTTCTTGCCGGTCTTGGCCTCGAGGGCGGCGGCCAGGCGCTGCTTCTGGTCGTCGGTGAGGTCGACGGCCGAGCGGACCTCGGCGACCTCCTTGTTGCCCTCCGCGGCGCTGAGCTTCACGAGCTCGTCGATGATCGCCGGCAGGTCACGGGAGCGACCGGTGCCGACCACCATCGACACCAGCGCGGTCGTGGTGGGGTTGGCGCGACCGCCGAGGAGGTCCTCGACGATCTGCTGGCGCCGGCTCACGGGGAGGGCGGCGTCGGTGAGCGTGGTGCGCAGGTCGTCGTTGGCCTCCAGCAGGCGGGCGAACCGGAACAGCTCGTCCTCGACCTCGGCCAGGTTGCTCTCCGTGCGGGCGACCGCGAGCAGTGCCTCGGCGTAGGCGTGCGAGCGGTCATCCGTCATCGGGACGTCCCGACCTGGTTGATGTAGTCCTCGATGAGCTGCGTCTGGGCCGCGGGGTCGAGGTTCTTGTTGACGACGGCAGACGCCGCCCCGACGGCCAGCGAGGCGAGCTCGCCCCGCAGGTCGGCCGTGGCCTGCGCCTTGGCGGCGTCGATGTCGGCGGCGGCACGGGCGCGGGCCTCGGCCAGCTCGGTCTGGAGCCGGGACTCCTGGTCCTTCTTGAGGGCGTCGGCGGCCTGCCGGGCCTCCTCGATGATCCGGGCGGCCTCCGACCTGGCGTCCGCGAGCTGCGCCTTGTAGCCGTCGAGCACGCCGACGGCCTCGGACTTGGCGTTCTCCGCCGCGTCGAGGTCGGACCGGATGCGCTCGGTGCGAGCGTCCATGCCCTTCTTGATCGCGGGGAAGGCGAACTTCCACAGCAGGAAGAGGAGCACGATGAACGACAGCGAACCCCAGACGAGCTCGTCGGTGGCTGGCAGGATCACGTTCGGTGCCTCGCTGCAGTCCTCCGGCGACCCGCCGTCGATGAGAATCGGGATGCACTCGGCGTCGAACTCCGTGCCGCCGTTCTGCACGGCGATCTGCTCGGCCTCATGGATGATCTCCTCGATCTGCTCCTCGGTGAACCCCTCGCCGCCGCCCTCCTGGGCGGCGACGTGGGGAACGAAGGCGACCAGGACGGCGGCGAGCAGCGAGCCCGCCAGCAGTGTGCGTGTGCGGTTGCGCACGGTTGGCCTCCTCAGCCCGAGATGATGAACGCGAGAACGAAGCCGAAGAGCGCGAGGGCTTCGGTGAAGGCGATGCCGAGGAACATGGTGGTGCGCACCATGCCGGCCGCCTCAGGCTGGCGGGCCATGGCGGTGATGGCGTTGCCCACCACGATGCCGATGCCGATGCCGGGGCCGATGGCGGCGCCGCCGTAGACGATGCCTCGGCCGACGGCCGTGAGGCCGGCCTCGAGCTCGCCCGGGTCCTGCTGTGCGAGAAGTTGCAGCACGTTGGTTCTCCTTGGTTCGTTCTCTTAGTGCTCGGGGTGCATGGCGCCACCGATGTAAACGGCGGCGAGGATGGTGAAGATGTACGCCTGGAGGAAGGCCACCAGGATCTCGAAGCCGCTCAGGAAGACGAGCAGCGCGAAGGGGAGGGCGGCGCCGATGTAGGTGGCCTCGAAGAGGGCCTGGCACAGCACGGCGAAGGTCACCAGCAGCAGGTGGCCGGCGATCATGTTGGCGAAGAGCCGGACCGCCAGCGACAGCGGGCGGGTGATGAGGATGCCCAGCAGCTCGATCACGAACACGAGCGGGAGGATCAGCTTGGGCACGCCGGGCGGGATGGTGGCGGACTTGAAGTACTTGATCGGCCCCTGCGAGACGATGCCGGTCACGTGGTAGACGCCCCACACGATGATGGCGAGGAAGGCCGGCAGTGCGATGCGGGCGTTCACCGGCATCTGGATGCCAGGGATCAGGCCCCAGACGTTGCACGTGAGGACGAAGGTGAACAGCGTCAGCAGGAACGGGGTGAACTTCAGTCCGTCAGGACCCATCGTCTCCATGACGATGCCGTCCTCGATGAAGCCGACGGCCGACTCCGCGACGTTCTGGATGCCGGTGGGCACCAGCTCCTGCTGGCGGCCCCCGATGAACATCACGAGGAAGGAGATGGTGGCGGAGATCCACATCAGGATGATGACCTTGTTCACGGCGAACGGGCCGCTGCCGAACAGGGTCGGCCACTCCACGACGTGGGAGATGGGCGGGAACTCCAACCCGAGGATCACGAGAGGACAGCCTCCTTGTCGGCGGTGGGCTTGAGGCCCGGGAAGGCGAGCGACGCGGACACGTAGCGGAGCTCCCAGAACAGGAGCCCGAGGTGGGTGACCAGCACGGTGATGCCGAGCGCCGTCATGTTGATCCAGGTGGCGTCCCGCACCGCGAAGAGCACGCCGGTGACGAGCCCCATGCGGACGGCGAAGCCGCCGAGCGACACAGCCATGATCGCGGTGAGCGACACCTTGGCGGCCCACGACAGCGCGAGGGCCGCCAGGAGCAGGTTCACGGAAACGAGGGCGATGGCCAGCACCGCCGAGGACGCGCCCCGGGTGCCCCAGATCATGGTGGCCAGCACCAGGATCACCGGCGCGAACCACACGCCCCGCTTGAGCATGTCGAAGGCGAGCTCCCGCTCGACCTCGGCCGCGGGCGGCACGGGCACTCGGCGGTCGGCGGCCGTCACGCGACGCCCCGATCCGGCTTGGGACCGAGCAGCTGCTGCTCTTGGCGGGCCATCTTGCTCTGGTATCGGGTGTACTCGCGCCACGAGACGTACCCGACCGTGAAGGCGAAGAGGAAGAGGAAGACGAAGGGCGAGGTGCCGAGCCAGCGGTCGATCTGCCAGCCCACCAGCGCCATCATGGCGGGGGTGACGGCCAGCTCGACGGCGGTCGACAGCGCATTGCCGAAGCCGTTGTTGAGCTCACGCTTGGTGGAGAGATCGAACACCGTCGTTCCGGACCTCAGGACCCTCGAGCCCGCCTCGTGACGGGCGCTTGTGAAACTGTTCGCAATCTAGAACACGGGGCGCGGGGCAGGCAAATCCAAGCCCCCGGTGGGCCAGCGGGGCACCTTAGCGGACTCGCGACCGAGAGTTCGAAGCCTCGCGAACCTGTCAGGACGGCCTCAGCCGGCCGCCTCCGCGGTGATCCCGTAGGTGGTCTCGATCTGGGCCACCAGCCCCTGGATGGCCGCTTCGAGCTCGCCCGAGGTCGCATCGGCAGCGACCATCGCGGCGAGCTCGTCGAAGGAGGCGTCGGTGGCCGACGACGCCTCGGCGGGGAGCCAGATGGCGGCGGCGTACGCGTCGTCGAGCTGCCCGCGCGCTCGGTCGATCGCCCCCGTGATCGTGGCGGTCGACTCGCCCCCCTGGCCGGCCACGGCCTGCTCGTACTCGATGGGGATCCGCTGCAGGGCGGTCGTGGCGTCGAGGGCGAAGCCCTGCACCTCGGCCACCTCGTCGGCGAGATCCGGTGAGGTCGCGCTCCCCAGGAGGTACCCCGCCACGAGGCCCACGAGAACACCGCCGACGAGGGCGAGGACGACGCGGCGCCGACGGGCACCAGCGGGTATGTAAAGGGCCATCGCTCAAGGCTCCTTCGTGAGCGGGCCGCGCATCAACCGCAGAGGACCACGGCGGCCGCCGAACCGAGGTCAAGGTCGACTGCCGCCACTGCGTCGGGCAGGTCGCCGGGTGAGATCTGGGTCGCTCGGTTCCCCTGCACGAGCCACGCGGTCGGCCGCGTCGTCATGGGGCCGCGCCGCCGCGTGCAACCGTCGACGAGTGCCGTGACCTCGACCGGTGTGACCGTCGGGGTGATCGCGAGGACGCCGCCCGTGCCGGCGGCGACCTGGTCGCCGAAGCGGTCGAGGAGGATCGTGCGCCGACGGTCGTACAGCTCCGAGTCGGGCCCGGTGCCGACCCAGAACCGCCCAACGGCAGTGGGGGCCGGACCGCCGAGCTCGGCGGCGGCGCGGGCTGCGCCGTCGGCGTCGAGCGGAGGCCGACCGGGGAGCGCACCCGTGTGCAGCCCCACCATCCCGGTCGCGATGGCGCGCAGGGCGACGCGATCCTCGTCGAGCTCGACCCGCACGTCGATCGACGCGACGTCCGCACCGGCGGCCACAGCGGCCTCCTCGGCCTCGCGGGCCAGGGCGTCCTGGAGCGCCGGGCTCATGTCGACCGTCGAGCGCTCGCGCTCGACGCGTACGAGGGAGAGCGCGTCGCCGACCGCGGAGATGACCTCGGCGAGCTCTGGCACGTGCAGCGGGAGCTGGAGGCGCTGCGCGACGAAGCGGCCGAGCGCGCCGGCGCCGCCGCCGACGGCGACGATCGTCGGGCGGCTGAGGCCGTACTCCGCGGCGACATCCATGGCGAGTGCGCCGACGGCGTCGGCCGCCGCGCCCAGCATGCGGCGCGCGAGCTCGTCGGCGTCGAGCCCGACCGCTCGACCGGCGACGGCGAACGCTGAGTGCGCGGCGTCCCGATCGGCGCCGACGCCGCTGTGGTCGCCGGGTTCGACGACTCCGAGGGTCACCGCCGCGCACGTGTTGGTGATCGCTGCCACGGATCCGTCGGCGAGCCGCAGCGCGAGGTAGTCGGCAGGATCGTCGGGCCTCGGGGCGAACGAGAACGCCTCCGCCCCGACCAGGGCCGCGGCGGTCAGGTAGCAGGCGTACGGGAGGCCGGCGATGTGCGCGCTGCGTGGACCCACGCCGTACAACCGGCCCTTGCGGGCGCGCAGCATCGAGCCTCCGGCCACGCCGATCACGCGAACGTCGAGGGCGCGCACCGCCGTGGCGTGGCTCGCGACCTGCACGTACGAGAGCGCCGGGCGGCCGTCCTTGATGGCCGCCACGTTGGTGGACGTACCGCCGACCTCGATCACGATGCCCTCGGCCATCCGGGTGTGACGCAGCACCCCGGCGACCGAGGCCGCGGGCCCCGAGTACAGGGCACGGGCGGGCTCGCGCCGCAGGCCCGTGGGATCGGTGGCGCCACCGTCACCGCGCATCACCATCACGGGCGCGGTGATGCCCGCGGCCGCGACGCCGCGTTCGACGTGCTCCTCGGTGCGGACGGCGATCGGGAGGACCGACGCGTTGAGCGCGGCGGTCACGGCGCGGAGCTCGAGCCCGTAGAGACCCGTCATCTCTGCCGATCCGCAGGCCGGGAGCCCACGATCCAGGGCCGCCTGCACGGCGCGTCGCTCGTCGCCGCCCCCGTCCGGGGCGAACGCCTCGGCGACGCAGATCGTGGTGGCCCCGCCCGCCTCGAGCCGGTCGAGCGCACCGGACAGCGCGACGTCGTCGAGCCCCCGCGTGACGTCGAGGAACTCGCTCACCGTCGGCAGCCGCCGCCCGGGCGCCAGCTCGACCTTGTCGAGCCGGGTGCGCTTGGCCGCCTTGCGGAGGTCGGGCTGACGGCCGAGGCCGAGCACGCCCACCACGGCGACATCACCCTCGAGCAGCGCGTTGACGGCTTGGGTCGTGGAGTAGGTGATCAGGTCGACCTCGGACGCGCCCACCTCCTCCGACACGGCCCGCACGACCGTGACCACGCCCGCCGCGGGGCCGGCGGGATCGTCGTGGGTGGTCAGCACCGCCGCGCGCGCGGCCAGCGCTCCCGAGGATGTGTCGATGCCGACGGCCTTCGTGAACGTGCCCCCGACGTCCACCCCGATGCGCACGCCCACGGCGCTCCTTCTACACGGCGATCGGCGACGGGGCGGACGCGGGCGTCGGCTCGGGCGGTCGTCCCTCGGCGCGGCGCCGCGTCATGATCACGGTGACGAGGGCACCGATGACGTACACGAGGAGCAGCAGCCCTTGGGCGGCGACGCTCGGCAAGGTGGGGTAGTACCCCGTGGCCTGGGCCAGGTAGATCGGGAGGCTCGGCCAACCGTCGAGGTAGTGGAGGTCGAGGATGGCCGCCTCCTGGAGCGCGCGCATCGCGTTGCCGAGCACCGCGATCGACGTGAACATCACGATCACGAGCGCCACCATCAGGAAGCGCTTGACCGGGAGCGTCCGGCCGAGCTTGAGGATCGCCCACGCGACGACCGCGAGCACAGCGACGGCGGCGGCCATGCCGGCGAAGATCCACCGATGGAGCCCCTCGCCGAACGAGAAGAGCGCCTGGTAGAAGAGCACCGTCTCGAAGCCCTCGCGGTACACGGCGAGGAAGCCGACCAGGGCGAGCGAGGTCACGGAGCCGACGGACGCGGCCTTCCACACCCGGGCCTGGAGGAACTCCATGCGGCGACGCTGGTCGAGGCGGGCGATCAACCAGAACGACACGTAGAAGAGCATGACCACAGCCGCCAGCCCGACGATCGCCTCCAGCACCTCCCGCCCGAAGGGGAGCACGGAGAAGAGGACGTCGACGGCGAAGAACGTGACGACCGTCGCCAGGATGGCGAGCCCCACGCCGTAGAGGATCGGTCGCTTGTGACGGGCGTGCTCGCTCGACTCCAGGTAGGTGAGGAGCACCGACAGCAGCAGGACGGCCTCGAGCCCCTCCCGCAGCAGCAGGGTGAAGGACTGGCCGAAGGCCAGCATCGGCGCGCCCACGCCCGTCGCGGTGAGCTCGCGCTCGCTGTCGTCGATGAGCCCGCGCAGCTCGACGATGCGATCGCGGATCTCGTCGGTCGGCGCGCCGCTGTCGATGAGCCCCCGCACTCGGGCGAAGATGTCCTCGACCTCGAACCGGAAGTCGGTGCCCGCGACGACGTCGAGCGGTGCCTCCACCGACTCGAAGCAGTCCAGGTAGCCGGTGCGGGCCTCGGCGAAGGCAGCCTCGCGGTCGCCCGAGTCGAGCAGGCGGAGCGTCCGCTCGATCGAGAGCCGCACCTCGTGCAGCTGGTCGATGGCCTCCTGCTTCGTGAGGCTGCCCTGCCGGCACTCTGCCGATGCCGCGCCCGCGGGCGGAGCGCCCGCGAGCGAGCCGAGGGCGCTGACGCCGAGGAGCAGCGCCAGCCCGACGAGGGCACGGCGCACGACCCGACGAGCGGACGTCCCGGCGCGCACAGTCGTCAGCCGTTCCCCTCGATGAAGCTGCCGATGGCATCGGCCTGGTCGGCCACGCCGGTGGCGACCCGATCGGCGTTCTCGGTCTCGCCCCCGTCCTTGATGAGGCCCTGGGCGGTCTCGATCGCCTCGTAGATGTCGGGGTCGGTGGCCTTGATCGTGCCCTCGACCTCCTCCCACACCTCGTGGAGCCCCTCGAACTCGGAGAGCACGGTCTCGAAGTCGCCCGTCTCGGCGGCGGCCTCGGCCGCGTCCCCGGCCGCCAGGAGCTCCGGCAGACGGTCCAGCACCTCTGCCATCGGCGCCTGCACGTCCTCGGGGCTGGTGGCGTCCGTGGTCGAGCCGGACCCCGTGCTGTCGTCACCACAGGCGGCGAGCAGTGCGCTCGTCCCGAGCAGAGCAGCCAGGGCGACGGCGATGGCCCGGCGGCGGGGGGAAGGTGAGATCACGGTTGGCACTCCCATGGGTCGTGGTAGCCATACCCACGGACGGGTATATGGCTTACCTAACAGATGCTGGTCACCCTACCAGGGGGGCTCAGGGTTCCGCATCTCGGCGGGAGCGGACGCCCGGTCCGAACATCGTGTAGAGCACCAGCGCAGCCGCCGCGATGGCCATCGGGACGTAGAGATCGCCCCGACCGCTCGTGTACGTGGGGAAGAGCGCGATGGCCGACAGCAGGACGGTCCAGGTCCACAGGATCAGCACGCTCCGGCGCTGGCCGTGCCCGAGACGCATGAGGCGGTGGTGCAGGTGGTCCTTGTCCGCCACCGTGACGTTGCCACCCCGTCTCGCGCGCCGCACGATCGAGAACGCGGTGTCGACGACGGGTACACCCAGGATGACGAGCGGGATGAAGAGCGGTGCGAAGAAGAAGAACGTCTGGCCGGAGAACGGCGTGTCCGTGTTGCCACCGACGGCGATGGTGGCGGCGGCCATCAGGAGGCCCAGGAGCAGCGCGCCCGCGTCGCCCATGAAGATCTTCGCGGGGTGGAAGTTGTGCGGGAGGAACCCGAGGCACGCGCCGAGGGTGGCGGCCGCGATCAACGGTCCGGCGTTCTCGGGGCCGATTGCGCCGGCTCCGTTCAGGCGCTCGCAGTACAGGAGGAGCGCGGCAGCCGCGATGGCGACGATCCCAGCCGCCAGGCCGTCGAGGCCGTCGATGTAGTTGATGGCGGTGGTCATCCCGATCACCCACAGGACGGTCAGCAGCGCCGACATGTCGGGCGAGAGCGACACGAGACCGGCGAACGGGATGCGGAAGAACAGGATGCTCACGCCGGCGATCGACAGGACGCTCCCGGCCAGCACGGTGCCGGCGATCTTGGCCGGCGGGGACACCTCGCGGAGGTCGTCGAGCTGACCCACGCCGAAGATGAGGAGCGCGCCGAGGACGACGCCGAGCGGCACGGTGCTTGCCGTGAAGACGGCGCTGAACGATTCGCCGCGCCAGCCGACGAGCATCCCCGCGAGGAAGCCCAGCAGGATGGCCGCGCCCCCGAGGAGCGCGGTGGGCTTGGTGTGCACCCGCCGCTCGTCGGGCGCCACGACCGCGCCGACCTGGAACGACAGCCACCGGAGCAAAGGCGTGGTCAGCAGCGTGACGAGCGCGGCCGCTCCGATGACGGGGAGGAACCCCCCGAGGTAGTCGCGCACCCTCGGCTAGAGCTCGCTCGGGTAGGGCTGGAACTTCGAGCAGAGCGCGACCACCTCGTCCTTCACCGCCGCCAGCTCCGCGTCGTCCGCGCGGCCCACGAGGACGCGGTGGATGAGCGAGGCGATGGTGGCCATCTCCGGCTCCCCCATCCCCTGGGTGGTGACCGCGGGTGTGCCGATCCGGAGCCCGGACGTGATGTAGGGCGGGCGCGGGTCGTCGGGCACCGTGTTCTCGTTGAGGCTGATGCCCGCCCGGTCGAGGGCCAGGCGCGCCTTCTTGCCGGACAGGTCGGGGTCGAAGGTGCGCAGGTCGACGAGCATCAGGTGGTTGTCGGTGCCACCGGACACGAGGCGCAGGCCGTGGTGCGCGAGCCCCTCGGCGAGGGCGGCCGCGTTGCGGACGATCTGCGCGGCGTACTCCTTGAACTCGGGGGTGGCCGCCTCCGCGAACGCGAGTGCCTTGGCCGCGACGACGTGGTCGAGCGGGCCTCCTTGGAGGCCGGGGAACACGGACTTGTCGATGACGTCCGCCAGCTCCGCGGTGCAGAGGATCGCGCCCCCTCGCGGCCCCCGCAGCGTCTTGTGCGTGGTCAGCGTCATGATGTCGGCACCGTGGTCCATCGGGTTCGGGTGCTGGCCACCGGCGATGAGCCCCGCGATGTGGGCGGCGTCGAACATGAACAGCGCGCCCACCTCGTCCGCGATGGCACGGAAGGGCGCGGGGTCGATGATGCGCGGGTAGGCGGTGGCACCGGTGACGATCATCTTCGGCCGGTGCTCCAGAGCGACGTCGCGCACCTGGTCGAGGTCGATGCGCTCGTCGCTCGGCGTGACCCCGTACGACACGAAGTCGTAGAGCTTTCCGCTGGCGTTGACCGGCGAGCCGTGGGTGAGGTGGCCTCCCTGGTCGAGCCGCAGCCCGAGCACGGTGTCGCCCGGCTGCAGCAGCGCGAGGTAGACGGCCATGTTGGCGTTGGCGCCCGCGTGGGGCTGGACGTTGGCATGCGGCGCGTTGAAGAGCGCCTTGGCACGCTCCCGGGCGACGTCCTCGACCTCGTCGATGACCTCGTTGCCGCCGTAGTAGCGCTTGCCCGGGTACCCCTCGCTGTACTTGTTGGTGAGCACCGAGCCGGTGGCGCGCAGCACAGCCGGCGACGCGAAGTTCTCGCTTGCGATGAGCTGGATCGTGGTGTTCTGGCGCGCGACCTCCCGCTCGATCAGCGTCAGCACCTCGTCGTCGGGGTTGCTCGGCCACCAAGGCATCAGCGGTCCTCCTCGATCTCGATGTCAGCGATCTGGGCGACGCGGCGCTCGTGGCGGCCTCCGTCGAACGGGGTGGCGAGCCAGAGCTCGAGGATCTCCGTGGCGAGCCCGTGGGCGACGATGCGACCGCCCATGGCCAGCACGTTGGCGTCGTTGTGCTCACGGCTCAGGCGGGCCGTGTAGAGGTCGTTGCACAGCGCGGCGCGCACGCCGTGGACCTTGTTGGCGGCGATCTGCTCACCCTGACCCGATCCGCCGAGCACGATGCCGCGCTCGGCCTCCCCGGCGACCACGGCTCGCCCGACGGCGGCGCAGATCGGCGGGTAGTCGACGGAGTCGGGGCTGTGCGTGCCGAGGTCGACGGGTTCGTGGCCCAACCGCGTGAGCTCTGACACGAGGTGGGCCTTGAGGTCGACGCCGGCGTGGTCGGCGCCGAGGACGACCTTCATGCACTCCGCTCCTGTCGTCGGGCGTCCGCGGGGAACGCCAGCTCCACCACCTTGGCCAGGAGCTCGTCGAGAAGGTCGGCGGTGATCTCGTAGTCGCGCCGGCCCCGGCCGACGGGGTCTTCCACGTCGAGCTCCTCGTCGTGACCCAGGCCGACGAGCGCCTCGCGCGACCGCGCCTGGGCGAGGCGCGCGAGCCAGACCGCGAGTGCCTCGTCGTGAGGTCGAGGCCCGTCAGCCCCGGCCAGCCGGACGAGCTCTTTCAGCGTGAACGTCCTGGCGAGAGCGTCGGGGGCGAGCACGGCCGCCTCGCGCACGTGCTCGCGAGCCATGCCGATCACGAGGTCGGCGTGCGCCAGCATCGTGTCGTCCACCTGTCGGCTGCGGTGCGCCGTGAGGTCGAGGCCGCGCTCCGCCATCGTCGTGACGCCGTGGTCCGTGGCGGGCTGACCACCCTCGTACAACCCCGCCGAGGACACGCGGGCGTCGACGCCCGCGGCCGCCAGGCGGCGGCGAAGAAGGACCTCCGCCATGGGGGAACGGCACTGGTTGGCGGTGCAGAGCAGGAGCAGGTCGATGGGCGGATTGTAGGGGCGCAGGGAGCGATCCCTAGAGTTGACCGCGTAGTCAAGTAGCCGTCCGGAAGCGGAGGAGCCCGTGGTCGACCCGCGCACACCGGTGCTGATCGGTGCCGGTCAGCTCAGCAACCGAGTCGACCGAGGGGCGACGCCCCTCGAGCCGGTGGACCTGATCGCGGAGACCCTCCGCCGCGCCGCCGCCGACAGCGGGGCTGGCTCGGCGGCGCTGACCGGAGCCGACACCGTCCACATCGTCTGCCTCCTCTCGTGGCGCTATCGCGATCCCGGGCGCCTGGTGGCCCAGCGGGTCGGCGCGGACCCGCGCACGACCACGATCAGCGGCGCGGGTGGCAACATCCCGCAGTCGCTGGTCAACCTGGCGTGCCTGGCGATCCAGGCCGGTGACGCCGACCTCGTGCACCTCGGGGGGGCCGAGGCCTGGCGCACGCGGATGGCTGCTCGAACCGCGGGGGTCGACCGCGACTGGACGGTGCAGGGCGACGACGTGCCCGAGGCCCCCAAGTCGATCCCCGACGTGCCGATGTGGGCGGCCGGCGAGCAGGCCCGCGGGGTGGTCGCTCCGGTCCAGGTGTACCCGCTGTTCGAGCAGGCCCACCGCAGGAAGCTCGGCCGGAGCCCCGACGAGCACCTCGTGGCGATCTCGGAGCTGTGGTCGCGGTTCAGCGACGTGGCGGTCACGAACCCCCACGCCTGGATCCAGGAGGCCTGCACCCCCGAGGAGATCCGCACCCCGAGCGCCGACAACCGGATGATCGGGTTCCCCTACACGAAGCGGATGAACTCCAACAACGCGGTCGAACAGGGGGCCGCCGTGATCCTCTGCTCGGCGGAGCGGGCCGAGACGCTCGGCGTGCCGCGCGATCGCTGGGTGTTCCCGCACAGCGGCACCGACGCGCACGACCACCACCACTTCACCGAGCGCGACGACCTCGGCGCCTCGCCCGCGATGCGGCTCGCCGGTCGCCGCGCCCTCGCCCTGGCCGGTGTCGGCGTCGACGACCTCGCCCACGTCGACCTCTACTCGTGCTTCCCGTCGGCCGTGGAGATCGCGGCCGCGGAGCTCGGCCTCGGCACCGACCGACCGCTCACCGTCACCGGTGGGCTGTCGTTCGCCGGCGGACCCTGGAACAACTACGTCACGCACGCCATCGCCACCATGGCCGCCCGACTCCGCGAGGACCCGGGTGCGCTCGGGCTGGTGAGCGCGAACGGCGGCCACCTCGCCAAGCACGCCTTCGGCGTGTACGGCACCGAACCGCCGGCCGGTGGCTTCCGCCACGATGCACCCCAGGCGGAGGTCGATGCCCTCCCCCGGCGTGTCCTCGACGAGGCACCCGACGGCGAGGTGGCCATCGAGGCGTGGACGGCCATGCACGACCGCGTGGGGAACCCCGAGACGGGGATCGTCGTCGGCCTCCTCGAGGACGGCCGGCGGGCCCTCGGCACCACCACGGACGCCGACCTCCTGAAGGTGCTCGTGACCGAGGACGTGGCTGGCCGCCGCGCTCGCATCCTCCCCGACGGGGCGACCGAGCTCCTGTAGCGCGACTACTTCCCGCTGTTCTCCTTGGCGCGGGCCTCGAGGAGGTCGTAGATGTACTTCTGCGCGACGGGCATCTCCTCCAGCAGCTTCTTGAACGACGAGATGTTGAACGCGAAGAGGCGCATCGGCGTCTGCGCGGTCACGGTCGCGTTGCGGGGCTTGTGGCCGATGAGCGCCATCTCCCCGACCACCGCGCCCGGGCCGATCGTGGCGACGTGGTGGCCGCTCGCGAAGATGCCGGCCTCGCCATCCAGCACGAGGAAGCACTCGACGCCGACGTCACCCTGGTCGATCAGGATGGCGCCGGGCTCCGCGTCGACGGGCTCGCCCAGCGCGGCCACCCGAGCCAGCTCGGCCTCGGACATCCTGGCGAACAGCGCGATGTGACGAAGGTCGTCCACGGTGCCCTGGATCGCCTCGTTCTTCGACGTCATGCTGCATTCCCCCCGGGTCTGTCCTCAGCCGGTCAACCTACCCGGCGGGCCCGCGGGCCGCCGCCGCCACGGCGATGACCGCGTCGCCGTCGACCGGTCCGGCTCTGAGCACCACCCAGGGCCAGGCGGTGGCATCGACCACGGTCGACGACCGGCCTTCGAGCGTGCCGCCATCGACGACGAGGGCGACGCGGTCGCCCAGCGCCGCCGCCGCGGCCGCTGTCTCGGCCACCGGCGCGCCGTGTCGGTTGGCGCTGGTGGCCGCGATCGGTCCGACCCGAGCGGCAACGGCCCGCACGAGGTCGTGATCGGGAACCCGCACACCGACGGTGCCAGCCGGCTCTCCGAGGTGGAGGTCGACGCCGTCACGACGCGGGAGCACCAGCGTGAGGGGCCCGGGCCACCAGCGGGCGGCCACCGCTTCGACGGGCGCGCCGACCGACGGGTCGACCAGGGCCAGCGCCTGCTCGACAGACGCGCAGAGCACCGCGAGCGGCACCCCCTCCGGCCGCCCCTTCAGGGCGAACAGGGCCGCCGTCGCCGCATGATCGCGTGCAACAGCAACCAGGCCGTAGACGGTGTCGGTCGGCAGCACCACGACACCGCCCACCAGCAACGCCGCCACGACGTCCTCGATGGGCACGGAGGGTCAACCTACTTACGAGCGAGATCCCGGGACCACCACGCAGCGGCGGTCCACCCGACCACGGCCACCCACCACCACCGCGACGCGTACTGCGCCGTGCCCAGGGCGGGCAGACCCCGCACCCGCCAGGCGAGCGCCGAGACGACCAGCGGTGCCAGCAACCCGAGCATGAGCCCGAACGACCCGGGTCGTCGCTCGCCGGTGCTCCGGGCGAGCCACGTGGCCGCGGCGGTCGCGACGCCAGCCGCCGCGGCACCCTCTCGGACTCGCTCGGAGAGCGAGATGGCCGGGCCGTCGTGGACGAGGGCCACCAGCAGCGCCACCACGCCGGCCACAGCAGCGGCCAGCACGAGGAGGGCCGCGACGCGGTGGAGGCGGCGCGCGAACAGCGGGGTCGGCGATGCCGCGAGCACCGCGGCAGCCGGATCGTCGATCGCGAAGCCCAACAAGGCCCCGGCCACCAGCGACGAGGCCATCGCCGCCCCGGAGAGGTTCGCTCCCCCGGAGGCCACGGTGAGCACCGCCGGCGCCACCGCCAGCGCCATGCTGGCGGCAGCGCCGGGCGGCAGCGACCGCGCGGTCGGCCGGGCCGCGTCGAGGCTCAGTACGTGCATTCCCACACCTCTGGCTGCAGCTCGTCGATGGGGCCCACCGAAGGCAGCCCGAACCGATCCATGAGCTCGGCGGTCGTCGTGTCCGGGTCGGTGAGCACCGCCCAGTCCTCATCGATCCCTGCCCGCACCTCGGGCTCGGGCAGCGCCAGCAGGGCGCGGGCAGCCGCCAGGTCCTGGCGCGCCCAGGCCACAGGAGCCGGCCCGACCTCACACGGCTCCGGCCACGCCATGCCGAGCACGAACGCGGTCGGCGGGTCCGCCGCATTGGGGTCCGGGTGCGCCGACGCGAGGTCGGCGGCGTCTTCCGGAGCCAGCCCTCGGGCGGCGATCCAGAGCGCGATCACACCTCGAGCCTCACCGGCGATCACCTGCACGGATGCATCCGGCCGGGCCCAGGCCGGCAGACCGACCGCCCACAACCCGACGGAGATGCGGGACGCGTCGAACACCTCCGGGTGGGAGCTGTAGCCGAGGTTCACATCAGCGCCGGTCAGCTGAGCGGTCGAGGGCAGGCGATCCCGGACCTCGGGATCGAGCTCCTCCAGCCGATCGTCGAAGAGCTGCCGCATCACGATCCCGTCCGGAGCGGCCGCGGGAAGCCCGGCCAGGACCGGCTCGAGCTCGTCGGCGAACATGCGGCCGAGGTCCTCGAAGCCGTCATAGGTGCAGAACGAGCCCTCGACCCGCTCGATGCAGTCCTGATGGCGCTCAGGGTGCGCGACCATGGAGGCCACCAGCTCGGCTTCGTTCTCGTCGAGGGGCCGCGACGTGCCGACGCCGGTGACCAGCAAGGCGACCACGGTGATGCCACCAGCGGTGGTCACCAGCCGATCGCGGCGATCGTGGAGCAGCGCGACCACGGCCGTCGCTGCGCAGAGCGCGACCAGCCAGGCAAGGTGCCACCAGACCGGACGTATGGCGAACACCGGGTCGTAGTCCGGGTAGCGCGGGAAGGTCGACAGCTGCCGTCGCTGGCTCCAGTGACCCGGCTCGCCGATCCCGCTGATCCTGCTGGAGACCACGGCCACGAGCACGATCGCCACGATCGGAGCGGGCCACCAGGGCGCCCACCGCCCCACGGCCACCCCGAGGAACGTTGCCCCGACCGCGAGGGTGAGCGCGGCCAACACGTCACCGGCGGTGCGGAGGGGGATGGATCCGAAGGCGGAGCTCTGCGAGATCGACGCGAGGCCGAACAGCGCCAGGAACGCCACGACGGCCACCACCGGCACCCACGCCGTGCGCAGGTGGCCGACCGTGCGGACGGCCGGCGTCACGGGGCAGGAGGCGAAGAGCTCGGCGGTGCCGTCGCGACGCTCTCGAGTCACGGCCGCGTGCACTCCCACGATCGTCATCCCCACGAGCGGGTAGGCGTAGATCGGTGCGTTGAGCCAGATGTTCTCCCACCGCTCCTCGAAGTCGGCTGCCCAGACGATTCCGAAGAGGACGACGATCAGCAGGCTGAAGGTGATCCCGAGCGAGAACGAGAAGCCACCCGCCAGGCGCCGGCTCTCGACCCGGCCCAGCGCGCGGGCCACCGCCCGCTCGCTGCCGCGCTCGATGGCGGCTGCGGAAGCCGACGTCGCCTGCTCCGTGGGACCGCCGTTCGCCGACCAGCCGACATCGGGACCACCGTCGCGCTGCAGCTTCGACCGCAGCAGGGCGACGATCCCGACGAGCACGAGCAGGGCGATGACCTCCATCAGGCGGCCTGCGAGTCGGCGATCGCCCCGGTGAGGAGGAGATAGGCATCCTCGACGGTGGGCTCCACCAGATCCACGCCGGCGGGTGGCTCCCCGATGTGGCGTACGCGCCCCTCGGCCGTGATCCACGCGAGGCGCGCGGACGGGTCGCGCTCGGACGAGAGCCACACCCGACCGGTCGCCGTCTCCGCCAGTGCGCGAGGGGTGCCGTCGAACCGGACGCTGCCGTCCAACAGCACGATCACGCGTTGGCACAGCGCAGCGACATCGTCGGTCTGGTGGGTCGAGATCAGCGTGGTGCACCCGTCCGCGGATGCTCCGAGCAGCTCACGGAAGCGGAGCCGCTGCTCGGGGTCGAGACCGGCGGTCGGCTCGTCGAACAACAGGAGCTCGGGAGAGCCGAGCAGCGCCTGGGCGATGCCGACCCGTCGTCGCATGCCGCCCGACAGCTGACGGATCCGCTTGTGCATCACCGCTTCCAACCCGACGAGGGACAGCACCCGCCGCACCTCCTCGTGACGGCTGCGACGATCAGCCATCTCCTTGAGGATGGCGACGTAGTCGACGAAGTCGAAGGCGCTGAACGAGGCGTGGAAGCCTGGCTCCTGAGGGACGTAGCCGAGCCGGCGACGGATCTCCAGGCGGCCGGATCCGTCCCGTGGGTCAGCGCCCAGCAGCCGGACCTCGCCGGCGTCGCGTGCCAGGACGGTCGCGAGGATGCGCAGCAGGGTGGTCTTGCCGGCCCCGTTCGGCCCGAGCAACCCGGTCACCCCCCTGTGCAGCTCGAGGTCGATGCCGTCCAGAGCCAGGGTGGCGCCGAAGCGCTTGGTCAGCCCCGTGGCGACGACAGAGGTGGAGGAGTTCACAGCGTCACGCTCCTGGTTCGATGAGATCGAAGTCGCTGCGCACCAGCACCGCACCGAGGGCCGCCGCCGCGGCCAGGCCCAGCACGATCTGGCCGGTGGCCGCGAAGGCGACGGACTCGGCCAAGCCCGAGCCGGGGCCGTCGACGAGCATCAGCACGGAGAGTCCGATGAGCCACGCGCCGCCCAGGGCCGCCGCCATGGGCACCACAGGCGCTCGGCCAGCGAGGGCGACGGTCGTGCACGACAGGGCCAGCGCCGGCAGCACCCACGCGGCGTCGCGGGCCTGCAAGCCCGGGAGGGCCAGCGCGCCCACCAACAGGATGGCGAACGACGTGGCCAGCACGAGCTCGGCCCGACGCAGGACGAGGCCGAAGCCGAAGAGGGGTGTGGCCGAGCCGATCTCTCCGGCGGGTTCCGTCCCCGGGGCGAACGCGGCGGCGACCCCCGCCAACGGGAGGAGCGGTGCGATCGAGAGGAACATGGCATCGGACCGCGTCTCCTGGCACGCGAGCACCACGAGTCCGACCACCAGCGCGACGGCCGCGAGCCAGGCCAGCCGCAAGGCAGGGGTGGCCGCCACCAAGCGAGCGGTGCCCGCCTCGAACCCGACCCAGTGGAGGATCCGTTCGGTCAGGTGGGTGCGGGGCTGGTCGACGCGGTCGGCGACCCCCTCCCAGATCGCCTCGACGAGGAGGGGATCGGCCGAGGCGGCGATGGCGGCTCGGCACGCCGCGCACCGCTCGAGGTGGGCCTCGATCGAGCAGGCCGTGATGTCGTCAACGGCACCGGCGGCGTAGCGCTGGAGGGTCTCGGGTGGTGCGTGCCAGGTGGTCATGCCAGTGCTCCTCGGAGCTGTGTGCGGGCCCGGAGCATCCGCGTCTTCACGGTGCCGGGCGGTATGCCGAGCAGGCGGGCGGCCTCTCGGGTGGTCAGACCGTCGAGCACGGTGGCCTGCACGACGGCTCGGAGCTCGGGAGACAGGCTGTCGAGGGCACCAGCGAGATCGCCGTGCTCCACGCCGAGCAGCACGCGGTCTTCCGCCGTGGTGAGGTCGACGGACACTCGGCCCTCGGCCTCGGGCCAAGCGACCGTCAGCAACCGCTTGCGGCGGAGCTTGCCGATGAGCTGACGGATGGCGATGCCCCACATCCACGCCGCCACCTCGCCGCTCCCGTTCCATCCGCCCGCCCCCTTCCAGACAGCCAGGAACGTGTCCTGCACGGCCTCCACCACGAAGTCCGGATCGGCGCATCGCCGCCGCAGCCGCGCGGTGAGCCACGGTTGGTGACGGTCGTAGAGGACGCGGAGCGCGGCGCGATCGCCATCGGCGACGGCGGAGAGGAGATCCCCATCGCTACGGTCGTCTGCGTCCAATCGGGTCACGCCCTCCCTGTCGCGTCGACCACGCGAGCCGGTTCGCGCTGAGGCGATGACGATTCCGCACGCCTGGCGACGAGCGCGCGATCCCGCCCGGCCAGGTCGGGGTGGATCGTCGCGTTGGCAAACCCGGCCGCCACCGCCAAGCTCACTGCGGCCCTCCCCTGCCGCTCACCGATCTCGAGGACGAGCACCCCATCCGAGGCCAGCCACACGGGCGCCGCGGCGACGATGTGCTCGATCGCCTCGAGGCCTGTCGGGCCGGGAACGAGCGCCTCGCGCGGCTCCCAGTCCGCCACCTCCGGTGGCAGGGCGTCCGCGGCGGCGACGTAGGGCGGGTTCGACACGACGATGTCGACGTGACCGTGCAGGTCGTCGGGCAGCGCGTCGAACCAGTCGCCGTCCGCCAGCCGCACCGCCGCCGCGCGACGACCCAGTCCGGCGAGGTTGGCCCGGGCCACCTCCAGCGCGTCGGGCGACCGATCGGTGGCCCACACCTCGACCCGCGGCCAGGCCTCCGACGCCACGGACAGCGCGATTGCACCCGATCCTGTGCCGAGGTCGACGACGAGGCTCGGTCGGTCACGCTCGGCCAGCGCATCGATGGCCAGCCCCGCGACCACCTCGGTCTCCGGCCGCGGGATCAGCACCCGCCGGTCCACGTACAGATCGAGCGTGCGGAACGCCCACCGACCGAGCACGTACTGGAGCGGCTCGCCACCGACTCTCCGGGTCACCATCTGGTCGACGAAGCGGACCTCCCGCTCCGTCGCGGGCTCATCGAGGGCCCCGCCCTGCTCGGGTGTCGCTCGCCCGCTCACCCGCTCCACGATCCAGCGCAGCTCCTGCTCGGGTTCGCCGATCCCGGCACGGCGGAGGCGGGCGAGGCTCTCGTCACGCAGCTCGCGCCAGCGCAGCATCACCCCGACTCGCCGAGCCGCCGCGTCTGCTCGTCCGCGATCAGCGCGTCGACCACCTCGTCGAGCCCGCCGGCGAGCACCTTGTCGAGCTTGTAGATGGTGAGCCCGATCCGGTGCTCGGTGACGCGGTTCTCCTTGAAGTTGTACGTGCGGATCTTGTCGGAGCGGCCGCCGCTCTTGACCTGGTCCTTGCGCTCCGACGACAGCTCGGCGGCCTGGCGGTCCTGCTCGAGCTTGAGCAGCCGGGCCCGCAGCACCTGCATCGCCTTGGCCCGGTTCTGGATCTGGCTCTTCTCGTCCTGCATCGCCACCACGAGCTTCGTGGGCTTGTGGGTGATGCGCACGGCGGAGTCGGTGGTGTTCACGCTCTGACCGCCCGGCCCTGAGGAGCGGTAGACGTCGATCTGGAGATCGTTCGGGTCGATGTCGACCTCCACCTCCTCGGCCTCCGGCATGACCGTCACCGTGGCCGACGACGTGTGGATGCGGCCCTGGCTCTCGGTGGCGGGTACCCGTTGCACCCGGTGCGGTCCACCCTCGAAGTGCATGTGCGGCCAGACGCCGTCGCCCTTCAGCAGGAACGTGATCTCGTTGTATCCACCCATGTCCGACGGGTCCGAGCCGAGCACGTCCAGCTTCCAGCCCATGCGGTTCGCGTAGCCCTGGTACATCTCGAACAGGTCGCGGGCGAAGAGGTTGGCCTCCTCACCACCTTCGGCTCCCCGGATCTCGACGATGACGTTCTTGCCCTCGTTCGGGTCCTTCGGGAGCAGCAGCAGCCGGATCTCGGACTCGAGGCGCTCGATGTCCGCCTCCGCCTCCGCGACCTCCCGGCGCATGTCCTCGCGGTCGTCGCCGTCGAGGTCCGTGAGCATCTCCCGAGCGGCGTCGAGGTCGCCTTGCCGTCCCACGAGCTGCCGGTATGCCTCGACGATCGGCTTCAGCTCGCTGTACCGCCGGGCGACCTCCTGGTAGCGGCCCTGGTCAGCGATGAGGGCGGGGTCACCGAGGCGCGCCTCGACGTCGAGGTGCTCCCGCTCGAGGTCACGCAGCCGATCCAGCACGACGCGAGGCTACGACCGCCGACCCGGGGACACGCGTTCCCGTCCCGGCGTGCGACGCCGGGTCAAGGGCGCGGCGACGTATCGATCAGCGCCGTCCGGGCTCCCGCGTCAGGTGCGCCAGTCGCCTTGGAGGGGGACGAGCTCGGCGGGGTGGACGAGGCGCTCGCACAGCGCGCGAGTGACGGGGTGGGCGTCTCGCTCGGGGACGACGAGCAGCAGCCGCGCATCCGGGGCGAGGGCCAGACGGGCGTCGGCCGCGGCCGGCACGAGATCGAGGTGGACGCCGACCGAGCAGGCCACGACGACCGTCGCGCCCGCCCGGTCGAGCCCGACGGCGACCGCGATCGCTGGGTCACGGAGGTTGGGGCGCGGAACGGCGGGCGGCGCCGGGTTGAGCTCGCTGAGCCCGACGGGTCCGGGATCCGCCACGAGGGCGGCCCGAAGCCAGCGCTCCGGGGCGAGCTGGTTCAGCGGGTGCCGCTCCGCACCAACCCTACGGTGCTCCCGCACGATCTCGATCACGCGGGCAAGCTGCGCCGCGGGCGGGAGGTTGCCGTGCACCATGCTGGTCATCTCGCGGTCGGCGTGGCCGACACCCACCTCCAGCACCGGCTCGTCGATCGGCGATCCTGCAGTGGTCGTGCCGTGGACGACGCGCGCGACCTCGAGGCCCTTCACCTCGCCGCGGATGATCCCGTCCTCCACGATCACCTCGAGGTCGGCGTCGACGAGCAGCTCGGCGAGCGCCGGAGCCGGAGGAGCCACCGCGGCGGGGACGACGGGCGCCGCGACCGCGGGCCGGAGGGAGGTGCCGTCGATCACCCAGACGGCGGGCGGGTTCGTGAACAGGCTCGCTCGACGAGCTACCAGCGCGGCGCCGAACTCCACGAGCAGGTTGAGCTCCTCCAGGCCGCGGCGGTCCGCCCAGACGAGGGCGGGGCCGAGCGCGGCCAGCGGCTGGGTGTCGAGGAGCAGCCACCCCGTCGACCCGTCCACCAGTGCCGCTCCACCCGGGAAGTCCGCGGCCTCGATGGTGGCAGCACGATCCGCTACGAGCACCCGCAGCTTCGCCGCCAGGAGCGGCGCGCGATCCGTCACGAGCCGGACTCGCGGGGGGTGTGGGGGGCAGAGGCTCCGCAGGAGCCCCCCACCGGGTGGGCGATCCGGCTCCGCCGGTCGCTCACCGACAAGGGCTCAGCGACCGCCGACGGCGGTCACCAGCAGATCGATGACGAAGCTCCGCTTCGGCGCCGAGATCAAGCTGATTCGCTCTTGCGGCGCTTGCCGTAGCGGCGCTCGAAGCGGTCGATCCGGCCGCCGGTGTCCACCAGCTTCTGCTTGCCCGTGTAGAAGGGGTGGCACTCGCTGCAGAGCTCCGACGAGAGCGACGCCTTCGTCGAGCGGGTCTCGAAGGTGTTGCCACACGAACACTTCACGGTGGCGACCACGTACTCGGGGTGGATGTCGGCGCGCATGGCGATCTCCGTACTTCTTCCTCAGGGGCTTGGAGAGGCTACCGGGGGTCGGCCCGGAACCGCTACCTGGCTCAGCCGGCCGCCTTGCCGATCTCGGCCAGGAACTCGGCGTTCGTCTTGAAGGTCTTCATCCGGTCGGTGAGCAGCTCCAGGCCGGCCCCGCCCGTCCCGTCGTGCGCCATGCCCGACAGGACCCGACGCAGCTTCCACACCTGCTGGAGCTGGGTGCCCAGGAACAGGAGCTCCTCGTGGCGGGTCGAGGAAGCATCGACGTCGATGGCCGGGTAGATGCGGCGCTCGGCCAGGCGCCGATCGAGGCGCAGCTCCATGTTGCCGGTGCCCTTGAACTCCTCGAAGATCACCTCGTCCATGCGGCTGCCCGTCTCGACGAGGGCGGTGGCCAGGATCGTGAGGCTGCCGCCCTCCTCCACGTTGCGGGCGGCGCCGAAGAACTTCTTGGGCGGGTAGAGCGCGCCCGTGTCGATGCCGCCGGACATCACGCGACCAGTCGTGGGCGCCGCCAGGTTGTAGGCGCGGGACAGGCGCGTGATGCCGTCGAGGATGATCACGACGTCCTGCTTGTCCTCGACGAGGCGCTTGGCACGCTCGATCGTGAGCTCTGCGACGTGGATGTGCTCCTCGGTGGGCCGGTCGAAGGTCGAGGCCACGACGGTCGACGACTCGTTCCGCAGCCACCGCTTCATGTCGGTGACCTCCTCGGGCCGCTCGTCGACGAGCAGCACGAACAGGTGCACCTCTGGGTTGTTGACCTCGATGGACCGGGCGATCTGCTTCATGATCGTCGTCTTGCCGGCCTTGGGCGGCGAGACGATCAGGCCCCGCTGGCCCTTTCCGATCGGCGAGATGAGGTCGATGATCCGCGCGGTCATGTTGGTCGGGTCGGCGGGGTTCTCGAGGGTGAGCCGCGTGTCCGGGAACAGCGGCGTCAGGTCGTCGAAGCTCGGGCGCTCGCGCACGTTGTCCGGGTCGTCGCCGTTGACGAGGTCGATCCGCAGCAGTGCCGGGTTCTTCTCGTTGCGGAGGGCGGGCCGGCTGGCACCCTTCAGGTGGTCGCCCCTGCGGAGCCCGAACTGGCGGGCCTGCTTGACCGACACGTAGACGTCGTCCCGGGATGGCAGGTAGCCGCGGATCCGCAGGAAGCCGTAGCCCTCGTCCCGTAGGTCGAGGTAGCCCTCGACGTCGATCGGCTCACCCGTGTACTCCTCCGGCGCGCCGCCCTGGCCCTGCGCCGCGCCGCCGCCCTCGCGTTCGCGGTTGCGGCCCCGGCGGCGCCGGCGGCGGTTGCCGCCCTCGTCCTCGTCGCCCTGGCCAACACCTTGCGCCTGGTCGGCAGCGACACCACCCGGCTGCTGCCGAGCGTTCCCCCCGTTGCCACCATTGCCGTTCCCGCCGTTGCCGCCGTTCCCTCCATTGCCCTGGCGACCCGGCTGGCCACCGCGGTCCGAGCGGCCCTGCTGGCCGTTCTGGCCGCCCCGGGACGGCCGTACGTCGCGCGCAGCGTCCTCCGCGGGTGACTCGGCGTCGTCGACCGGCGCCGCGACCTCCGACTCCCACTCAGCCGGGGGCTCCTCAGCGGGGCCGCCCTCCGGCCTCGCGTCCGCGGGCTCGGTCGCCTTGCGGGCTCGGGTCGAGCGCCGCGGCGCCTCGGCGACGTCGGGCTCGGCGACGGTGCGATCTCCCGCGGCCGCGCCGGGTGTCCCGTCCGCCTCGACGCCGGTGAGCTGGAGGACGAGGTCGACGATGTCCGCCTTCTTGGCCCGGGCCGGCGGCTTGCCGCCGAGGGCCTTGGCGATGGTCAACAGCTCGTCGCGATCCTTGCGCTCCAGGGCGGAGCGTTCGAGGGCGGTGGAGTCCACGCTCATTCGAGTGGGTACCTCAGGGTTCGAAGGGGAGTGCCGCCGGGGCGCAGAGATCGCCCTCACAGCGGGGGCCGATCGAGCCGCCGGCGCCGGATGTCCGGTCGGTGTCGGCTCAACGTTGCGCCCCCCGGCGGAACAGGGACACTGTAGCGGCGAGCCCTCCGCGAGCCAAAGTCGTGAGGCTGCCGCCCACCCGGGAGGCAAGACTCCGCGACCCGTGGGGAACGTGCTCGATGCCCAGGGCCTCGTGAAGGCCTTCGCCAAGGTGCGCGCCGTGGATGGCGTCGACCTCACCCTCAGCGCGGGCGAGCGCGTGGCGCTGCTCGGCCCCAACGGAGCCGGGAAGACCACGACTCTCCTGATGCTCCTCGGCGCGATCACCCCCGACGCCGGATCGATCACCCTCGTCGGGCACCGGCTGCCACGGGGCCGCTCGGCGGCGATGGGTGAGGTGGGCTTCGTCGCGGGGTACCTGCCGCTCCCGGATCGGCTACGGGTGAGCGAGGCGCTGTCGATCTTCGCCGGGTTCTATGGCATGGGACGCAAGGCCGGGGACGCCGCCGTCGAACGGGGCCTGGCGCGGTTCGAGATCACGCACCTGGCGGACCGCATGTGCATGGAGCTGTCGTCGGGGCAGCGCACCCTCGTCGGGATCGTGAAGGCGATCCTCCACGGACCCCAGCTGCTCGTGCTGGACGAGCCGACGGCGAGCCTCGACCCCGACGTCGCGTACCGGGTGCGCACCGGTTTGCTCGACGTCGCCGCCAACGACGGCACCGCGCTTCTCGTCACCAGCCACAACATGGCCGAGGTCGAGCGCCTCTGCGAACGGGTCGTGTTCCTCGCCGCGGGCCGGGTCGTGGCCGACGGGTCCCCGGGAGAGGTTGCCGACGCGTTCGGCCATGGCGACCTCGAGGGCGTGTTCCTCCATCTGGCCGGCACGGTGGTGGCCGAGGACCAGCTCGAGGACCTCGGTGGCCTCACCGACGACGAGGTGCCCCGATGACCAGCGTCGCATCAGACCGGGCGCCGTTCTCGTGGCTCCGCGTGCGAACCGTGGTCCGCCGCCACGGGTACGTGCTGTTCCGCAGCCCACACCGCTGGTTCGACATCGCGTTCTGGCCGGTGTTCGACGTGCTGCTGTGGGGCTCGCTCGGCGCGTTCGTCGCCCAGGAGAACGACGTCAGCCGGGCGGCCACGCCGTACCTCCTCGCCGGGATCATGCTCTTCCACGTCCTCTTCCAGAGCCAGATCGCCGTGGCGACGGGGTTCATGGAAGAGACGTGGACGCGCAACATCCTCAACGTGATGACCACCCCCCTGCGCGAGTCGGAGTATGTCGTGGGCCTCGCGGCCATGGGGCTGCTGAAGCTCGTCGCGGCGATGGGCACCGTGAGCCTGACGGCGCTCGTGTTCTACAGCTTCGGGCTGGCGGAGATCGGCTGGGGCCTCGTGCCCGTGGTCGGGGTGCTCCTCCTCGTCGGGTGGTGCACGGCCATGCTCGTCATCGGGCTCCTCCTCCGCTATGGCCAGAGCGCCGAGATCCTCGCCTGGGCAACGACGTTCACGATCCTCTCGGTCTCCGGTGTCTTCAACCCCGTCGACTCGATCCCGGGGGTCATCCAACCGATCGCGAAGGTCCTCCCGACCACCTACGCGTTCAGCGCCGCCCGCCAGCTGCTCGACGGCGGCCCGGTCCCGTGGGCAGACCTCGGGTGGGCGACCCTCGGCGCCCTCGTGCTCGCCGCCCTGTCGATGTTCTACGTCCTGCGGATGCTCCGCCTCTTCCGGGCCCGCGGGTACGTCACCCGCTACAGCTGACCGTGGCCACGACGCCGCCGCTCGACGCGCCGCCGTCCTTCCTGCGCGTCGTCGGCGAGATCCTGTTCTGGGTCGTGGTGGTGACCGTCGGGAGCATGCTGTTCGGCACGATCGTCACCGACGCGGGTCGGCCGATCGCGTTCGGCATCGCGGGGGTGATCACGCTGCTCGGCTGGTTCACCGACTTCCTGGAGGCACCTCGTGGTCGGGTCACGACACTCCGACGCCATCCGCCCCGCCGCAAGCGGCGCACTCCCAAAGGCGCGGCTTCGCGCCGGCGCCGCTGATCCGCCACCCCATGGGGCAGGCAGAGGATGCTTGACCGGTGCGCCGGCATCGACCACAGCACCTGAGCGGCGGCTCGACGCGTCGCCGGTGGACGAGCCCCCCGGTGGTGATCGGCGCGGTCATCGCGGTGGTCGCGGCCGGAGGGCTCGCATACACGGTCACGCACACCGAGGGCGACGTGCAGGCCGCCGAGCTGCCGAGCACCACGACGGGGTCGACCACGACCACCTCCTCGTCCTCCACGACCACGGCACCGCCGCCGCGCACGGCGACGATCGCGTTCGGCGGCGATGTACTGATCCACTCGGGCGTCTGGAAGGCCGCGGCCACCGGCGACGGCTACGACTTCACGCCGATGCTGGCGCCGATCGCGGTGCAGCTGTCCGCGGCGGACCTAGCGATCTGCCACCTCGAGGTCACACTGGCGCAGCCCGGAGAGGCGCTCTCGAGCTACCCGCGATTCCGGGCGCCCCGCGAGCTGGCGGCTGACCTGGCCGAGGCCGGGTACGACGGCTGCTCGGTCGCCTCGAACCACGCCCTCGACTTCGGCGAGCAGGGCGTCGCCGCGACGCTCGACGCGCTCGACGAAGCCGACCTCGCCCACGCCGGCACCGCCCGGTCGCCTGAGGAGAACACCCGCCCGGCGCGCTACGAGGTCGACGGCATCGCGGTGGCCCAGCTCTCCTACGCCTACGGGTTCAACGGCTTCGTGCGGCCTCCTGGCAGTGAGTGGCTCGTCGATCAGATCGACCCCGCGCTCATCCTGGCGGACGCGCAGGCCGCCAGAGCGACCGGTGCCGAGCTGGTGGTGGTGTCGATGCACTGGGGCAATGAGTACCGCCACGAGGTGGTCGAGGCGCAGCAGGCGGTGGCCGATGCTCTCGCAGCCGTGCCCGGCGCAGTCGACCTGGTCGTCGGGCACCACGCGCACGTCGTGCAGCCGATCTCGAAGGTCGGCCAGATGTGGGTGGTGTGGGGCATGGGCAACCAGCTTTCGAACAACACCTCTCGGTGCTGCCCCGCCGAGACGGCCGACGGCGTGATCGTGACCGCGACGATCGGCGACACTCCAAGTGGCGTCGCCGTCACGGCTGTCGCCTTCACGCCCACATGGAACGAGCGCAGCACGTTCCGGGTGCTTCCCGTAGCCGCCACGCTCGCTGCCGGGTCGGACCAGCCGCTTGCTGCCGAGCTGCGCGCGTCCTACGAGCGCACGGCCGGCTACATCCTCGGGCTGGGCGCGGTCGAGCTCGGCGTCGAACCCGATCGCGTGCCGCCCTCCTGACCGCCCACCCGTTCAGTTGACGAGGCGGGCCATGAGCTCGTGGCCGGGCACGTCGGTGCAACCCGCGGTGGCCGCCTCGGTGTAGGTGCCACCCGGGCCGCCGACGGCCGAGTCGACGAGCACGTACGGCACCGAGTCCGTGGTGTGCGTCTTCAGCTCGACGGGCGTCGCGTGGTCGGGGAGCAGCAGCATCCGCCAGGGGCCCATCGCGTCGAGCCCGACGACGAGGTCGGCGAGGATGCGGCGGTCCCAAGCCTCCAGGGCCTTGATCTTCTCCTCCAGGTTCCCTGCGTGGCCGGCCTCGTCGGTGGCCTCGACGTGGATGAGGAAGAGGTCGGCGCCCGCCTCGAGGGTGCGGAGCGCGGCGTCGCGCTTGCCCTCGTAGTCGGTGTCGAACCAGCCCGTGGCACCCGGCACCTCGACCCGAGCGATGTCGGTGAGCACGCCGAGTCCGCGGATCAGGTCGACGGCGGTCACCAGGGCGGCCTGGCAGTCGGTCTGTTGGGCGAAGCTCGGCATCTGGGGCTGGAACCCCTGGCCCCACAGCCACACCTGGTTCGCCTGGAGGCCGAAGGCGCCGACGATCTCCCGGCTCGCGTCCATCACCGCCTGGAGCTTGGCGGCCGCCGGACCGGTCGGCCACACGGCCGGCTTGTCGGACAGGTCGTGGGGCGGGGTGCAGTCGGCGTCGGCCCAGTCGGCAGGAGCTACGAGGATGTGCCGGTACTGGACTCCCGCGTGGAACTCGATGTCAGCCCCGGCGCCGCGACCGAGCTCGGCGTCGAGGGCCTCGATGACGGCCGCCGCCTCGGCCGTGCTCGGATGCCCGCCGGCGAAGTCGAGCATCGTGCCACCGTCGCTGACGGTGGACAGGTTGCAGCGGTAGGCGACGCGGGCGGGAGGTAGCCGCAAGCCGAGCGCCGCAGCCTCGATCGGGGCGCGACCGGTGTGGTAGCGGGCGGGGTCGTAGCCGAGGATCGACATGTTTCCGACGTCGCTCCCCGGCGGCATTCCCGGCGGGATCACGGCCGCTCGCCCGACCTCACCTCGCGCGGCCAGGCGGGCCAGGGTGGGCATCGACGCCACCTCCAGCGGCGTCCGTCCGCCGAGCGCGTGCACGGGGAGATCAGCGCAGCCGTCCGGCACGCACACGACGTACTTCACGGTGTCAGTCTGGCAGAGCCCCCCACCGCGCCCGGCACGGGTAGGTGCGGCACCGTTGCACCGGCTCGCTGCGCCCCGCTCAGCTGGCGGCGACCGCGGCCAGGACGTGGGTGCGCACGGCCTCGACGTCGTTGGGGAGGCGCTCGAAGCGCTCCTCGCGATCGAAGAGGTCGGCGAGCCGGGGCGGCGGCGCGGGGCGGATGCCGGTGGCCCGCTCCACCGCGTCGGGGAACTTGGCGGGGTGGGCGGTGGCCAGCGCGACCATGGGCGAGTTGCCCCTCCGGCGGGCCCGGGCGGCGCCGATGCCGACGGCCGTGTGGGGGTCGACCAGCACGCCGGTCGAGTCGTGCACCTGACGGATCACGTCGAGCGTGGCGCGGTCGTCGAGGCTGGCGGCGTCGAAGCGATCGTTGTGGGGCGCCTCGACGGCACCGACCCCGCGGAACCGCGTCAGCAGGTCGGCGGTCCGGGCACCGTTGCGTCCGGTGAGCTCGAACAGCAGGCGCTCGTGGTTGGAGGACACCTGGATGTCCATCGAGGGGCTGTAGGTCGGCACGACGGGCTCCGCGATGAGGGAGCCGTCACCCGCCCAGCGCGTCAGGATGTCGTTGCTGTTCGATCCGATGACGAGCTGGTCGACGGGCAGGCCCATCCGCTCGGCGATCCAACCGGAGAAGATGTTGCCGAAGTTTCCGGACGGCACCGCGAACGAGCAGCGCCCTAGCCGGGCCACCGTCGTGACGTAATAGACGACCTGGGCCATGACGCGGGCCCAGTTGATCGAGTTCATCGCCGACAGCCGCACTCGGTCACGGAACGTGGTGTCCGCGAAGAGGGCCTTCACGAGGTCCTGGCAGTCGTCGAAGGTGCCCTCGACGGCGACGTTGTGCACGTTGAGTGCGTCGACCGTCGTCATCTGGCGCCGCTGCACGTCGCTGACGCGCCCCGCAGGGTGGAGCACGACGATGTCGAGCGTGGCGCGACCGACACACGCCTCGATGGCCGCCGGTCCCGTGTCGCCGGACGTTGCCACGACGATCGTCGCGCGGTGGTCACGGGCGGTGAGCTCATGATCGAAGAGCCGCCCAACGAGCTGGAGCGCGACGTCCTTGAAAGCGAGCGTGGGACCCCAGAAGAGCTCCAGCAGGTGCAGGTCGCCCACCTCGATGACGGGGCAGACCTCAGCGTGCTCGAAGGTTGCGTACGCCGCGGTGATCATCTCGGCGAACGCGTCGCGGTCGATCGAGCCCTCCACGTACGGCCACATGATGTCGAACGCCACGTCCACGTACGGTCGCTCGCTCCCCCACACCTCGGGCGACAGCGAGGGCCACGTCTCCGGTACGTACAGGCCACCGTCCGCGGCCAGGCCGGTGAGGAGCACGTCACCGAACCCGAGCACGGGCGCCGCGCCACGGGTGGAGACGTACCTCATGTGGGGCCGTGCGCCGGAGGCGCTCCGCTCTGCTCGGCGTCGAAGCTCCGCTTCGGCGTCGAAACGGTCATGGCTCGTCGCCGAGCACGCGCAGGACCGAGCCGATCCGGTCGACGGCCTCGAGCGCGCGGAGGGACCGCAGGGTGGCCCGGACGTCGGCCTCGCGGGCGCGGTGCGTGATGAAGATGAGGCGGGCCTCTTCGCCCAGGCCCTCCTGTTCCATCGAACGGATCGACACGGTGTTGTCTCCGAACACGCCGGCCACCTGGGCGAGCACGCCCGGGCGGTCGAGCACCTCGACGTTGAGGTAGTACTCGGACTCGGCGTCCTCGATCGGGCGTAGCACGGCCTTGCTGAGCTGGCCGACCGACGCATGGGAGCCCCGGTGGCGGTTGACGGCGGCATCGATGAGGTCGCCGAGGATGGCGCTGGCCGTCGGCGAGCCGCCCGCACCACGTCCGTAGAACATCAGGTCACCGACCGCCGCCCCCTCCACGAAGATGGCGTTGAAGCTCTCGCGCACTGCGGCGAGCGGGTGCTCCAGCGGAACCATCGTCGGGTGCACGCGCACACCGATCTCGCCCGCGTCGGTCTGCTCCGCAACGGCAAGGAGCTTGATGACGTAGCCCATCTTCCTCGCGAACGCGATGTCGACCTCGGCGATCGACGAGATGCCCTCGTGGTGCACGTCAGCGGCCGTGACGGCGGCTCCGAACGCGATGCTGGCGATGATCGCCGCCTTGGCGCCCGCGTCGTAGCCCTCGACGTCGGCGGTGGGGTCGGCCTCCGCGTAGCCGAGTGCCTGCGCCTCGGCGAGGGCGTCGGCGTAGGACGCCCCCGCCTCGGTCATGCGGGTGAGGATGTAGTTCGTCGTGCCGTTGACGATGCCCATCACGCGGGTGATGCGCTCTCCTACGAGCGACTCGCGCAGCGGGCGGATGATCGGGATCCCGCCTGCCACCGCGGCTTCGAAGAGGAGGTCGACCCCCGAGGCCTCGGCCGCTTCGAAGAGCTCGGCCCCGTGCTTGGCGAGCAGCTCCTTGTTCCCCGTCACCACGGGCTTGCCCGCCTTGAGCGCCGAGAGGATCAGGGCGCGGGCAGGCTCGATCCCCCCGATCAGCTCCACCACGAGGTCGATGTCGGGATCGTCGACGATCGATCCGGCGTCGGTGGTGAGCCGGTCGACCGGCAGCGAGATCGAGCGGGGCTTGGCCAGGTCGCGCACCGCGACCCGGGTGACCACGAGGCGCAGGCCCGTGCGGGCCTCGACCGTCGGCCCCTGCGTGCCGATCAGCTCGACGAGCGGCGCGCCGACGTTGCCGCACCCCAGCACGCCGACTCGCACCGGCACGGCACCCTCGCTCAGGTCGTCGCTCACGGCGTCATCGTAGGGGTGCCGCTCGACGGGCCCCGACTCGGTTGTGCTCAGAGGGGACGGTCGTTGCGGAGGAGGTCGTCCAGGGACTCTCGGCGCACGACCTCGCGCGCCTCACCCTCGGCAACGAAGAGCACCGCTGGCCGGAGCACCTTGTTGTAGTTGGAGCCCATGGAGTGCCCGTAGGCGCCCGTGACCGGGGTGGCCAGGATGTCGTCGACCCGCAGGTCGGCGGGAACCTGCGCGTCGCGCACGAGCACGTCACCCGACTCGCAGTGCTTGCCGACGATGGTCACGCGCCGCGGCCGGTCGGCGGCCGCCGCGCGCGGCAGGAAGGCCTCGTACCCGGAGCCGTAGAGCACGGGTCGCGGGTTGTCCGACATGCCACCGTCCACCGACACGTAGGTGCGCACGGCAGGCACGTCCTTGATCGTGCCCACCGCGTACAGCGTGACCGCGGCCTGGGCGACGATCGCACGCCCGGGCTCGGCGGAGACCCGCGCGTCGAGCCCGGCGTCGCGGCACGCCGACACGATGGCGGTGCCCCACTCGGTGATCGACGGCGCCTCCTCGCCTTCGACGTACGCGACGCCGAGACCACCCCCGATCGAGAGCTCCGGCAGACCCATCTCGAGCACGTAGGGAGCGACGATCCCGACGGCCTCGTGGAAGAAGTCGGCCACGAAGACCTGGCTCCCGATGTGCATGTGGAGACCGACCAGCTCGACCGCCGGCGAGTCCTGGGCTCGCGCGACGGCGCGCGCCGCGTCACCGGACGGCACACCGAAGCCGAACTTCGAGTCGAGCTGGCCAGTGCGGACGAACTCGTGCGTGTGGGCCTCGACCCCGGGAGTGGCACGGATGAGCACCTTCGGTCGCTGGCCGTCCTCGGCGTGCAGCGCGGTCAGCCGGTCCAGCTCGTCGAAGCTGTCCACGACGATGCGACCGACCCCCGCGGCTCGGGCCGTGCGCAGCTCGTCGAGGGACTTGTTGTTGCCGTGCAGCACCAGGCGATCGGCCGGCACCCCTGCCGCCAGTGCCACGTGCAGCTCGCCGCCGGTGGCCACGTCGATGTGCATGCCCTCCTCGTGGACCAGCCGCGCCATCGCCAGGCAGAGGAACGCCTTGGCCGCGTACGCGACCCCGTCGCCGAAGGCGGCTACGGCCTCCCGGCACCGCGCCCGCAGGTGGGCCTCGTCGTAGACGAACAGCGGGGTGCCGAACTGCTCCGCCAGCTCGAGGACGTCGCACCCACCGATCTGCAGGTGCCCGTCGCCGTCGACCGACGCCGTGTCCGGCAGCAGCCCGCGCGCGAGCGGACCGCTCACATCGCCTCGGGGGCGGACACGCCGAGCAGGTCGAGCCCGATCGCGAGGCCGATGCGTGCCCCCTCGACGAGCCAGAGCCGGGCCTGCGTCAGCTCGGCCGGCACGTCCCCGATGACGTAGCAGTCGTGATAGAAGCCGTGGAACCGGTCGGCGAGCTCGCGCACCCAGGTGGTGACCTTGTGGGGCGCCCGGTCGGCGCACGCGAGCGCGAGCACCTCGGGCAGCTCGTCGAGCTTGCGCAGCAGGTCGAGCTCGCGGTCGTGCACGAGCAGCGAGAGATCGGCGCTCGCCAGCGGCGCACGCTCGATGCCGGCCTCGGCGGCCTTGCGGCCGATCGAGTGGATCCGAGCGTTCGCGTACTGCACGTAGAAGACCGGGTTCTCGTTCGACTGCGACGTGATCAGGTCGAGGTCGATCGTCTGTGGGCTGTCGATGGACTGGAGGAGGTAGGTGAGCCGGGCCACATCGGCACCGACCTCGTCGATCAGATCTCGCAGCTCGACGATCTCGCCGCTCCGCTTCCCGAGCTTCACCGTCTCACCGCCCCGCTCGAGCCGCACCATCTGCACGACCGGCACCTCGAGCTCGCTGGGATCGTGGCCCAGCGCGGCGATGGCCGCCCGCATGCGAGCGATGTACCCGTGGTGGTCGGCTCCCCAGACGTCGACGAGGAGCGAGAACCCGCGTTCGAACTTGTCCCGGTGGTAGGCGATGTCGGGCAACAGGTAGGTCGGCTCGCCGTTCGAACGGACCAGGGGCCGGTCCTTGTCGTCACCGAAGTCGGTCGAGCGCAGCCACACGGCGCCGTCCTCGTCGAACGCCACGCCTCGCTCGCGCAGCTCGGCGAGAGCCGCATCCATCGCCCCGCTCGCCACGAGGCCCCGCTCGCTGAACCACACGTCGAACGTGACGTGGAACGCCTCCAGCACCTCGCGCTGGTCGCGCAGCGCGCGCTCGTAGCCCCACTCCAGCGGGTCGGCGTCGTCGGGCATCTCCTGCGCCCACTCCGTCACGTACTCGCCCTTGTAACCATCCTCGGGCGGTTCCTCGCCCGCCTTGCGGGCGGCCAGCGACGCCGCGTAGTTCTGCATCTGCAGCCCGCGATCGTTGAGGTAGCACTCGCGCGTCACGTCGTAGCCGCAGCGGCTCAGGATGCGAGCGAGCGAGTCCCCGAACGCCGCGCCCCTGCCGTGACCGGCGTGGAGCGGCCCGTTGGGGTTGGCCGAGACGAACTCGACGTTCACCTTCATCCCGCCGCCGGCATCGAGACGGGCATAGCCCTCCTCGCCGCCGGCCAGCACGTCAGTGAGGACGTCGTGCAGCCAGGTCCCGCGGAGGTGGAAGTTCACGAACCCAGGCCCTGCGATCTCGACGCGGTCGACGTGCGCCGGCGGGGCGGCGGTCAGACGCTCGACGAGCTCGCCGGCCAGCTCACGAGGCACCCTGCCGCTCGCCTTGGCTGTGGCCATCGCGACGTTGGACGACCAGTCCCCGTGCTCGCGGCGCCCCGGCCGCTCGAGGTGGATCTCGACGGGCGGCTCGACGCCGGCCTCGGTGAGGGCGGCGCGCAAGGCGGTGGCGAGGGAGTCGCGGATCACGGTCGGCGCATGTTACGCAGCGCCTTGACCCGCTCCCCAGACGGTTCCGGTCGTTGGGGGGCGCGAGGGCCTCGGCTACGCTCATCGACCCACGCCCTCGTAGCTCAGCGGATAGAGCATCGGCCTCCGGAGCCGTGTGCGCAGGTTCGAGTCCTGCCGAGGGCGCAACTGCCGGGGGCGCGACGGAACCTGGCCCTGCCAAAGCCGACAACTTGGAACGCCCTGTGCGATCGCATGTGCCTTACCTGGGGCCGAACTCCTCGAATCTTGTGGTGGAGCCGTCGTCCCTCTCAATGAAGAGCCGTGACGGCCCGAGTTCCTTGGCCAGGGCCACTGCCAGCGACTCGGCCTCATGCCTCGAATCGAGCACAGTCGAGTCGCCAGATGAGGTCACGAGCCAGGAGCCGTCTTCGGCCTCTCTTGCCCGGACGACGGCGCGCACGATGGCGTCGGTGGGGGTAGGTAGAGGATCGTCCCCGCGGCTGGTGGTCGCGAGGAGGGGGAGGGCGGTCGACAGGTGGGTCTCGGCCTCGGGGAGCCATTGAACGTCGATGTCGTCGGTGGGTGCTCCAGTGGGGGCCAACGGGTCGGGGTGGTTCGGGTCGATGCCGGTGAAGGTCGTGAACGTGGCCGTCGGGTCAAGCGCCGCGGCCAACGCTTCGGTGCGGGCCATGGCGGCCTCCACCTTGCTGTCCTTCTTTCGCCGACGGCTGATCAGCTGCAGGCCCCGGTGCAGGAGGTTCACGCTCTCGGTCAGTACCGGACTCGGCCGATGGCTCGCCTCCAGGAGCTGGTTTCTGATCTCCGTCCACGAACCGTCTGGGTGCTCTCGGAGGAGCCGGGAGGCGTGCAGGATGGCGCCGTCGGACACATTGGGAAACCAGTCGGCCAGGTTGTGTGTCCAGTCGTGCATGCGCGGAAACTCGCCGAGGACAAGCAGCACATGGGCGCCGACGACCGCGCCGAATATGTTCGCCGTCTTCTCGTGCAGGAGCTGCTCAGCCAGATGGCCAACCTCCTCGGCCAACGGCCCGAGTGACGCCTGGTCGCTTCCGCCGAGGTAGCGGAGGAGGCCGTCGAACCGGCGATCCTCGGTTCCGACCTGGATGCTCAGCCCGTCGCGACCTTCACTTGGGCCGAGACGGAGGGTCAGCCGCGCGGATGTCCCGGGCGGCCCCGGAGGCAGGACCACCGATCGCCAACGGAGGTCTGGCCCGCCAATCTGAAGGATCTGGGGCTCGTCCACAACCAGAGGCAGCGTGATCTTCCAGATTCGTAGGTCCGACTCCAGGTGAGACGGCGGCCAGCCGAAGGCCCGCCAGGTCGAGGTGGGGGTGGAGTGGTCGAGCTGCCACATCCGCATCCAGAGCGGGGCTGTGGTCCTGTCGGTGACATCGTCGTATCTCTCGGCCGGGGCCACGTCGCCGAGGAAGGTCTCCCAGCCCAGCCATTCGTGGGCGGAAGTCGCCGGGCGCAACACGACCCTCGGAGGGGCCTCCCCCTCCTCCACGAACGTGCACGTTGTCGGCACCTCCCCCGAGGGAAGGAATGCTCGCACCGTGTACTGGCCGGGCGCGAGGTCGCGGATCGTCGCCTCCGTGCCGATCTGTACCGCGAGCGACCGACGTTCGCCCGCGGTGCCGATGATCTCGACCGGGACAAGCCCTGGCGTATCCGACTCATTTGCCGTGGCCGGGGCACCCAACCACACCGACATCACCGCCATTGTGCGCTCCAGCTCAGGTCGGCTCGCGGCGGTTCCAGGGGGAAGTCCTCGTCGTTCAGGATGCAGTTGGCGTTCGTGAACCGCGCCCGGCGCCGGTATTGGCCGACGGGGAGATCGGCCTTCATGATGGGGACGGCTTTGAACCTCTTCCTGGCACCACCCGGCATGACGAGTTCGACAGCCTTCAGATGTTCAGCGGGCTCGACCTTCATGGTCAGCGGGATGTCGCCCGGGTCGTCCAAGGTGTGCAGCGGAGGTTGGTCAGCCTGCCACCCGCCGGTATTCGGCCGTTGGCCGAGGCTCCAGCTGCTGCCCTCCTGCATCGCCGCCGCGATGCCCCGGCCGAGACAACTAGTAGATACCTCCCATGTCCCGCCGGCTCGGCGGGCTCCGAGCCCGTTCAGCGCGCGGAGCAGCGCCTCGGTGAAAGGCGAGACCTGGTTGGTGGTCCCGTACGCTGGGTCGGTCGGCAGGGTGGCGTAGAAGATCGCCGAGTTCTCGGTGCCGCGCACATCGGTCCTCCACCCCAGCACGTCTTGGCCGATCGGGCCGCCGAGCGCCATCGCCGCCGGGCTTGGCTGCCGGCAGGTGTCGATGAAGAATGCCTGGAGGTCCGGGGAACCGTTTCCCATGGCTCCCTGGAGGCTGGTCAGCTCGACGGCGCTCTCAAACGGGTTGGGCTCTTTGCCGAAGTCCGCCAACAGGAGGCCCTGCTGCCCGGCCCGGTTGATGCCATGGCCACAAAAGTAGAAGAGGGCCACGTTGTCGTCGTGTCGGCGAGAACGCTTGGCCCACGACTTGATGGCGGCGACCACCTTGGGAGTGGTGGCGTCGTCTATGCCCGTCTTCGTGCCGAGATCCGTCGTGATCCGGTCGGCGCCCGAGAGGTACAGGTCCACCGTGCCGAGTGGCCTTCCGCTGTCCAGCGTGCCCACCACGAATTGGGCGAAGGCGGCAGCCGAGCGCGGCGGCGACGTGAGCCTGGCGTCGAGCCCGAACTCCTTCGCCCGCGCCACGTCGAGATCGGTGTAGCTCCCCACTCCGATGACCAAGGCGTGGACCTGGCCAGGTTTGGCTCGGCGGTTGACGAGGAGGGTCATGAGAGCTCCACGCGAATCGGGAGGCCCTCGGGATAGCGCGTTGCGTAGCGGTATCGCTTGCGCAAGGTGTTGGAGTCCCAGATGTCGTTGAACTCCGTGCGGTGGCTGAAGACCAGCTCCGCTCCGTCAGGACCGTGCTTCACGATCCGGGCGATCGCCTCCGGGTCCGGGTGCTGGAAGACCTTTCCGTTGGTCGACACCAGCCACTTCTCCGCGTCCAATCGGCTGATCAGGTCGATCGGGTTGTTGGCTTGGCTGCCGTGGTGAGCCAACTTGACGGCCGCCACCTTGATCGGTCTGCCGGCACCGACTAGCTGGTCGAGGGCCAGCGTGACGACCTCTGCGAAGGCATCGGCCAGCAGAAGGGCCTTCGTCCGTCCGACTTCGGCGAGCAGCGCGATGCTCGAGCCGTTGGCCTCGGCGGTATCGCGCTCGTACTTGGCCTGTGCAAGTTGTTCGACGTTCGGCGTGCCGCCTAGTACCTCGACGCCGGGGCGGGATCTCCGCGCCGTCGCCTTGACCTTGGGGTCGAGGCCCGCGGCCTTCGCCTCCTTCTTCCACTTCGGGGCGAGGGCCACGAGTTGCTCCCGACGCGGTGACAGCACAGTCAGCCGCATGCCACCAGCCAGGGTGGCAGTGGGGAGCCGCTTCCCCCGAGCGACCACCCCTTTCCCGTTGAACGCCTTGTTCCATCGCTTGGGGTCGATGACATTCGTTAGCAACTCGCCTGATCGTCCGCCGAGAGTCTCGATCTCCTTGACGAGGTGCTGGTAGCCGTTGAACCAGAGATCGTCGTAGGTCACCCCGAGCTCGGTGTCGTTTAGCAGCTTGACGATCCCGTCGATGTGGTCGATGTCGATGTGGCTGACGACGACGAGCTCGAAGTGTCTCCCACCCTCTGGAAGCGCCACGATGCGGCTCCGAAGAACGGAGTAGTTGGCCTTGTTGTTCGTCCCGCCGTCGACCAGCACGCGGTGCGGAGCGTTCTCGGCGCCGTACTCGATCCAGAGGCAGTCGCCTTGAGCGGCGGGGAGCATGTCGATTCGGAACATCAAGGATCCTCTCTGCGTCCTGCCGGCACCACGCCGTTCTCCATGGCTCGGAACTCCTCGATGCCCGGGGGGTCAGCCAGCGGGAGCTCCTGGTGGATGTGGCCGATGGTCATCGCCAGCGCGTACGACCGCTGCATAAGCATGCCGACCCGACCAGCCGGCAGCGGGTAGAGCACGGTGGCGGCGTTCACGGGCACTTTCGTTTCGTTCTTGCGAAGACCCGGGGTGGCGTCGAGCTTCGCAGCAACGTCCTCGGCCCGCTGCCGTTTGCCGCCGTCGTCGGACTTGCGGGCTTTGGTCACGATCTCCCAGGGATCCGTGTCGATCTGGACCAGCACGCCTCGCGGTCGACCGGCGATGAAGTGCTCGACCATCTCTCGGCGCCTGATGCTGTTGCCGTTGTCGTAGAGGATGCTCTTCACACGAAGAAGGGCGAGCATCTCTCCCAGGAGGGGCACAAAGGTCGTCCAGGCGAACTTGGCCCCGAGAGGACCAGAGGCGTTGGCGACCACGATGAAACTAGATGTGCGCGTGCGGAGGCGTGCCGCCATGGCGACCGTCGCAGCCTTGCCGGCGCCCTCCGGGAGGTTCTCGGCCCGTTTAGCAAACGCCGCGACCCGCTTGTCATAGCCGGTCAGCCATTCGTCGGCCATGTTGTCGTAGACGCCACCGTCCGTAAGAGCGAGCACCGGGGCGCCATCGCGTCCGCCAACGAAGCCGAACGGGCGGGCCCTCATCATCCGGGGAGCGAAGGCCCCCGGCAGATTGGCGGAGGCCTGCACTGCTGCCCCGAGCGGGAGTCGTCCTCGGGCTCCCAGCCCATGTCGGTAGCTGTAAACGAAGTCACGACCGAAGTACACGTGGTGCCGTCCATGGAGGTCACACGCACAAAGAACGTGGTCCATGTCCTCATTTAGATCGTCGAGACGAGCCCGCCGGTTCTGGACGCGCAGCAAGGACTGGTCGATGGCCCAGCCGACCACCGTTCCCCGGAACAGCAGGAGGGTGGACAGCGTGAGCAGGCCGAGGAGCCACCAGCGGCCGGCACCGACGAGGAAGGCCATCCAGCCTGCCACCCCCGCGACCAGGTCCAGGTAGAGCCAGACCATCGGGCACCGGAACGTCGCGTCGCCGCTGACTCGCGCCAGCGTGACCGACGCCACCACGGCAATGGCTAGGCCGACGCCCGCAACCCCCGGTCGGTGCATCGCCGCTCCCACGACGACTGCGGACCAACTCCCTAGATGCACCGCAAGCACGAGGAGGAAGGGGACAAGGTTGCCGCTGCAGCGCTGAGCCAATCTGGCCCCAGTCTCCCAGACCTCGCCTCGGCTTGACCTCCGGTAGCCATCCACGGCGAGAACGGCATTCGTGATCGAGCCCCCCGAGACCGACGAAACGGTCGAGACCTGCTCGTGCAGCGAGGTGTCGACAAGGTAGAGCAGCGTGCCCATGCCCCAGGCGCTGGCTCGATAGCCACCCCCGGAGACGGCCACACCGATCTGTCCGTCTACCCCCATGTGTCACACCCCTATGACGGCAAAGCTCGGGAGTTGCCTCGCCAGCCTCGCGCATCCCGTCGTGCTCTCGCCGAGAAACCGAGTTGGGCGAAGCCGCGGTCGTGGACAACCCCCGGGTTCGCGCAGGAGGTCAACCGGCCGAGCAGCAAGAGCGACGACACCCGCGTCGCCGCGCCGTCCAACGGCGGGTCGAAGCCCGCCCAGAGCCGTCTCAGCCGCAGGTGCGGCCCCTCCACGGGCCCGCTGGTGTCACTCCCTGCATCTGGCGGCAGGTCCCAGAGGTTCCTACCGCCTCTTGTGATCCCCCGCTCCGGCCCTCGGCCGTCTTGTAGCTCGGCGGATAGAGCACTGGCCTCCGGAGCCGTGTGCGGAGGTTCGAGTCCTGCCGAGGGCGCCAGTCAGGCAGGCGGGGCGGCGAGGACCTGGCGGTAGAGCGTGACGTACCGGTCGACCATGGTCATCTGGTCGAAGCGCCTGCACGTCGAGGCGCGGATGGCCGCGCGGTCGAGGCCGCCCGCGTGCGCGACGGCGCCCGCGGCCGCCTCCACATCGTCGACGAGGTAGCCGGTCGACTCGTGGTCGATGAGCTCCGCCATCGAGCCGCGGTCGTAGGCGATGACCGGGGTGCCGCAGGCCATCGCCTCGACGATGCTGAAGCCGAAGGGCTCGTCGAAGTCGATCAGGTGCAGGAGAGCATGAGCCCCGCCGAGCACGGCGGCCCGATCAGCCGCCGCGACCGGGCCGAGGTAGCGGACGTTGTCGTCGTCGACGTGCGGGAGCACCTCCGTCCGGAAGTAGTGCTCGTCCTGGATGATGCCGGCGATGACGAGACGGCGCCCGGCCGACCGGGCGACATCGATGGCGTGCGCCGTCCCCTTGTCCGGGTGGATGCGGCCGAAGAAGAGCAGGTGGTCACCAGCTTCAGGGTCGACGGCGAACGCGTGGACATCGATGCCGTGGTGGATCGTGGCGGCGTAGTGGAGCCGCGGATGGCGGTCCGCGTCGCTGATGGCCACGTAGGTGGTCGTCGCGTCGTAGCGCTCGTAGACGGGCAGGATCCGCGGAGAGGAGAAGCCGTGGATCGTCGTCACGAGCGGTGTGTCGACCAGATCGCTGTACGTGAGCGGCAGGAAGTCGAAGCCGTTGTGGAGGATGTCGAACGCATCGGCGCGCTCGAAGGCCGCCGCGATGTGGAGGCACTCGGCCACCTTTGGATCGACGGTGTCGTCCTCCGACCAGCCGTGCGCCACGGTGCCGTGGAGCGTGCCGGCAGTCGCTGAGTCGGCCGTGGCGAACAGGGTCACGGCGTGGCCTCGTGCCACGAGCCCTTCGGTGAGGAGGGAGGCGAAGAGCTCCCAGGGCCCGTAGTGCCGGGGTGGAGTGCGCCAGGCGATCGGCGCGAGCACGGCGATCCGGAGCGGCGGGTCGGTGGCGAAGGGGCGAGGAGGAACGGACGGAGGCTACCCACCCCTGACTGGTTGGGCAGTCGCCCGGGTAGGATCGGGCCCGAACCTCTCTTGGGAGAGTCGCCTCGCTTGGGCTGGACGGCCACATCGGCTCCGTCGCCCTCCGCAGGCCCGACGCCTCGACCGAGCCGAACAGGAGCTCGTCGTGCGCAGCATCAGTCCGCTCGTCCCGTCGCCATCGCCGGGCGACGGCACCGGAGGCTCGTTCGGGATCCTCTCCAGCTTCCCGCCGACAGCGTGCGGCATCGCGACGTTCTCGGCCGCCTTGGCTGCGGGCCTCATCGCCAACGGGGACACGGTCGACGTCGTGCGTTGCGGCGACGAACCGGAGCTGGAAGATGCGTTGGTGCTCGCATCTCTGGGCTCGGACGCGACCGAGCTGAGCGCGGCAGTCGAGGTGCTCAACCGCACCGACGTCGCCGTCATCCAGCACGAGTACGGCATCTACGACGGCCTCGACGGCGACGCGGTGCTCGACGTGATGGCTGGCGTCGTCGTGCCCTCCATCGTGGTCGCGCACACGGTCGTCCAGAGTCCGACCGCGAGCCAGCGGGACGTGCTCGAGCGGGTCTGCGATGCTGCCGACGCCGTCGTTGTCATGACCGAGAGCGCCCATGCCCGACTGCTCGACGGCTTCGACGTCGACCCGTCGAAGATCTTCGTCATCCCGCACGGCGCCGCCACACCGATCGACGACCCCTTGCTGGGGGCCGATGGCCCGACCCGCCGAGCCCCTCGACTGCTCACCTGGGGGCTGATCGGACCGGGCAAGGGCATCGAGTGGGCCATCGATGCGCTGGCCGCCCTGGACGACCTCCGACCCCGGCCGACCTACCTCGTCGCGGGCGCAACCCACCCGAAGGTGCTGGCCCACGCGGGCGAGACCTACCGCCACATGCTCGTCGACCGCGCCCGTCGAGCGGGCGTCGCCGACCTCGTGACGTTCGACGACGTGTACCGCGACCTGGCGGGTCTCACCGACGTGATCCGCTCCGCAGACCTCGTCGTCCTGCCCTACGACTCCGAGGACCAGGTCACCTCAGGGGTCCTCGTCGACGCGGTCGCCGCCGGGCGCCCGGTCGTGTCAACGGCGTTCCCGCACGCCGTCGAGCTCCTGAGGAGTGGCGCCGGACTGGTCGTCCCCCAACGAGATCCCGGGGCCTTGGCCGATGCCATCCGGTCGGTGCTCACCGACCCTGCCCTGGCGGCGAGCATGGCCGCCGAGGCACGGCGCCTGGCTCCCGATCTGTCCTGGAGCGCGATCGCCTCGCAGTACGGGGATCTTGCCGGACGCCTGCTTGGCGCGCGTTCCCCGGTGCACTCGTGATCGAGCCGCGCGCGGCGTTCGAACACCTCTTCGCGATGACGGACGCCATCGGCACCTTCGAGCACGCCGACCACGCCGAACCGCGACCGGAGCACGGCTACTGCACGGACGACGTGGCCCGCGTCCTCATCGCCGTCGTGCGCCAGCCTGACCCCGATCGGGCCCTCCTGGCGCTCGGCCGCACCGCGTTCCGCTTCCTCGTCGAGGCGCAGGGCGTCGCGGGGCACATCCGGAACCGTCGCGGCGTCGCCGGGCGCTGGGAGGATCGCCGGGGCGTGGCCGACTGCTGGGGTCGGAGCCTCTGGGCGTTCGGTGCCGCGGCTCGCAGCGCGTCGGAGCCGTGGATGCGACAGAGCGCGCTGTCCTACTTCGGGCACGGGGTTCCGCTTCGATCGCCCTGGCGGCGATCGATGGCGTTCGCCGCGCTGGGCGCCGCCGACGTCCTCGCAATCGCGCCCCACCACCATGGCGCTCGGCGCCTGCTGAACGACGCCGTCGCCACGATCGGCCCGCTCACCGACGACCACGGCTGGCCATGGCCCGAGGCTCGCCTCGCCTACGCCAACGCGGTGCTGCCCGAGGCTCTCCTGGCCGCTGGTGCCGCGCTGGATCGGCCGGCTGTCGTGGCCGACGGCCTCACGCTGCTGCGCTGGCTCCTCGAACGGGAGACGCTCGACGGACACCTCTCCCCCACCCCGGTCGGTGGCGCAGGTCCGGCTGATCGACCGCCGGGCTTCGACCAGCAGCCGATCGAGGTGGCGGCGATGGCCGATGCGTGCGCGCGAGCGGCGGAGGTGACCGGAGACGTGGCGTGGCGACTCGGCACGGAGTGCGCCATCCGGTGGTTCGCCGGTGCAAACGACGGTGGTGCCGTGATGTGGGATGCCCAGAGCGGTGGCGGCTACGACGGATTGCAGACGGGTGGACCGAACCTCAACCAGGGGACAGAGTCCACCCTGGCGCTGATCACCACCCTGCAGCGCGCCCGAGTGCCGGCGCCGGCCACGGGGTGACGATCGCACCGCTGGCGACCCGCCAGCCCGGACGGCTCACCGCGGATCCCTCGCGAGTGATCACAGAGCTGTTCGTGCCAGGCCACTACCTCCCGAGTGACGACGACGCGCGCGCATCGGGGGTGGTCGACCACATCCTCGCCCTCGACGACGACCAGGTCACCGCAACCCTGCACGACCTCGTCCAGCGGTTCGGCACGCGCCACCGCAACCTCGATGAGACGTTCCGACATCACGCCAGCCGCATCGGCAACCGCCTCCCGGTCGGAGCGGTGCTCTCCGAGGCCCGCTGGTCCCTGCTCGGCGCGACCTTCACCCACGAGTACGCGGTCGAAGCGGCCGCTCTGTGCAACCCGTCCGCGGTGGTCGCCCTCGACCAGTCGGGGTCGCCGTCCGGATCCCTGCGGTTCGTGATGAGCGTCCGCCAGATCGGTGAGGGCCATCGTTCGTCGATCGGCTTTCGAACGGGGACCCTCGGCCACGACGGCGCGGTCACGACGGACCCGACGCCCGCCGTGACGACGGCCGCCACGATCCGTCGCGGCGACCTGGAGGCGGAGGCGTTCCGAGGCCTCGCCGATGGGCTCGACGAGGACGCGGGGGCCTCGCGTTGGGTGCTCGACCGGCTCGGGGAGCGGTTCACGGTCAGCGAGCTCGATGTGTGGCTGGCGCTCCTCAACGAGCAGCACGACACCCGGCAGAACGTGGGCGGGACGGTCCGGCGGCTCCGTCAGCTCGTCGACCGCACGTACACCGCGGACTTCGACCCGACCTCGGAGCTCGGCGAGCGGGTGCTGTACCCGTATGCCGCCGTGGAGGCCAACGGCATGGAGGATGCACGGTTCGTGCGCTTCGTCGACGATGACGGCAGCATCACGTACTACGCGACCTACACCGCGTTCGATGGCTCGGCCATCGTGCAACAGCTCCTCGCGACACGCGACTTCTTGACCTTCACGTCCTCGCCGCTGCTCGGGTTCGCCGCCGCCAACAAGGGCCTGGCCCTCTTCCCGCGGCGGATCAACGGCCGCTTCGCCGCCCTGTCGCGCCACGATGGCGGCCGCAACGCGATCGCGTACTCCGAGGACATCCGCCAGTGGCCGAGCGCGATCCCGATCGCGTGCCCCGTCGCGCCGTGGGAGGCGGTCCAGGTCGGCAACTGCGGCCCGCCCGTCGAGACCGACGCCGGCTGGCTCGTGCTCACCCATGGCGTCGGACCGATGCGGACCTACTCCATCGGCGCGTGGCTGCTCGATCGCGACGACCCCTCGAAGCTCCTGGGCCGGCTCGAGCAGCCCCTCCTTGCCCCACTTCCGGATGAGCGGGATGGCTACGTCCCCAACGTCGTCTATTCCTGCGGCGCCGTGCTCCATCGCGGAACCCTGTTGATCCCGTACGGCATCGGCGACGCCAGCATCGGCTTCGCCACCGTCGAGCTGACCGCCCTCCTCGCGGCGATGGACACCGTCGACCCCTGATCCGGACCGACCTCCACGAACAGCGCTAGCCGCAGTCGGTGCCGTCGGGCGGTTCGCCGGTGGAGTAGCCGACGACCGTCGTGGTCGTGGTGTCCGGAACCGTTGTCGTCGTGGTCGTCGCACCATCCTCGCCCGTCGTGGTGCTCTCCTCAGGCGCGGTCGTGGTCGTGACGAGCAGATCGTCCGCCGACCCCTTCGGAGCGGGCTGGTCGTGGATGGTCGTGAAGTCGGAGCCGGTGACCACGACCACGCCACTGTCGGCGTCGTTGAGGCTGGGGTCGTACTCCAGCGCCGCGCCTCCGGTGATGTGGCGGGCGACGAGGCGGGCCGAGGCGTAGGTGCCGTAGCCGAAGTACACGGTCGTGCGCCGCACGTCCTCGGTGTCGTACGAGGCGACCTCCAGGATGTGGAACCCGATCGTGCCGAGCGCTCCGGCCGCATCGGCAGCCTGGCCGGGCTTGCCTGAACCGTTCAGCACGGTGACGTCCACCGACTCCGGCGTGATCGTCCCCGCCGGGAGGCCGCGGAAGACGGCGAGGGCGTTCGCCGCCTTGCGCATCAGCGGCAGCTCGACCATCGCGCCGGCCGAGGTGGTCATCGACTCGGTAGGGATGCTGTACCCGACGAGATCGTCCGAGTCGAACTTGGCGAAGGCGGAGCCGATGCTCAACAGGTCGCCGGCGTCGAGCTTCTCGTCGAGGCTGACGTTGGCCACGCCAGCCGACACGAGCTCGTTGAGCGTCGCGGGGTTGGTCAGCCCCTCCCCGACCGCCTTCGCGACGGCGCGCCGAACGAACACCTGCTGGCGTGTGATGCGGCCGAGGTCCGCGGTCGGGTCGCCATGCCAATCGCCGTCCGCGCCGAGGTACTCGAGGTAGCGCGAGCGCACGAACCGCCGCGCCTGCTCCCCGTTCAGCACCTGGCATTCGGCGGCCGGGATGTCGAGCCCGGTGTGGCGGTCGCGAACAGGAGCGTCGAACCACATCGGCACGCCACCCACTGCGTCGACGAGCTTCTCGAAGCCGACGAAGTCGATCTCTACGTAGTGGTGGATCGGGATGTCGAAGTTGTCTTGGATCGTGTCGATCAGGGTCTGCACGCCGTGCGCGTGCGCCGTGTTGATGCGCTGCGTCTCACCGGTGCCGGAGATCGGGAGGTACAGGTCGCGCGGGAACGACAGGATGTAGGCCCGCTTCGCCTTCGGGTCGACGCGCAGCACCATGATCGTGTCGGTGCAGTTGCAGCCGGTGTCGCCGAGGAAGCCGCCGGCGTCTGGATCGGATGGATCGATGCCCTCGCGGCTGTCCGTGCCCACGAGCAGGAAGTTGGCTGGCTCGCCCGCCGCCTGGTCCGCGAGGTCGATGTCGGGGACTCGGTGGATCTGGCCGTACTTGACGCCGATGTAGCCGGCCACACTCGCGAAACCCACGCAAACCGCCACGAACAGGCAGCCGACGAGCGTGATGAGTCGCTGCGGCCAGGTGCGGCGGCGCGCGCGAAGGTGGTGGGCGGCCGTCATGGTCGATCCACGGTACCGGGGGCCGCCGGGCCGGAGACAGTCACCCCACCAGGCCGGGCCGGACGGCCTACGCCTACCGACGTTCGGACTTGGGCTCCTTCGGCAGCCCGAGGACCCGCTCGCCCACGATGTTGCGCTGGATCTGCGAGGTGCCGCCCCAGATGGTCTCCGAACGGCTGAAGAAGAACGTCGACACCATCGGGCTCACCTTGTAGCCGCCCTTGCCCTGGCCACGCAGGGCGGCCGGCCAGGATCCCGACGCCGGGCCGGCATCGGCGAGCATCGCACCGGAGCCGTAGATGTCGAGCGCCAGCTCCATCGCCTCCTGGTGCATCTCGGACCAGAGCATCTTGTTCGTCGCGCCGAGCGCGCCAGTCGACGGGTCCTTGCGCCCGGTGTAGGTGGCCGTGAGCGTGCGCAGCCCGTTGATTCGGATGATCTGGATCTTCGTGAAGTACGTCGCGAGCCGCTGGCGGATGATCGGGTCGTCGATCGCCCCGTTGGCCGCCGCCTCGGTCACCATCTGGTTCCATTCGTCCTGGAACCGGCGGTAGCCCGTGGTGGCCGACTGGCCGCGCTCGAAGCCGAGGGTCGTGTTGGTGACCGCCCAGCCGTTGTTGAGCCCGCCGACGACGTTGTCCTCCGGACAGCGCGCGTCGGCGAAGAAGACCTCGTTGAACTCGGCCGTGCCGTCGGGCTGCGTGATCGGACGGACCTCGACGCCCGGTTGGCGCATCGGCACGAGCAGGTACGAGATGCCGGCGTGCTTCGGCGCGTTCGGATCGGTCCGGGCGAGGAGGAAGCAGTAGTCGGCGAACTGGGCCTGGGTGGTCCACACCTTCTGGCCGTTGATCACCCACTCGTTTCCGTCGAGCACAGCGCTCGTCTTGAGCGACGCGAGGTCGGACCCGGAGTCCGGCTCGCTGAACCCCTGGCACCAGCGCACCCTGCCCTGCATGATCTGCGGGAGGAACTCCTGCTTCTGCTCCTCGGAGCCCCACTGCAGGATCGTGGGTCCGACGAGTGTGTCACCGAAGAAGTCGGCTCGGAGCGGCGCCTTGGCCCTGGCGAACTCCTCCGCCAGCACCACCCCCTCCATGAGCGAGAGGCCCTTGCCGCCGTACTCCTTGGGCCAGGTGGCGCAGATCCATCCACCGGCGTAGAGCGTGGCCGCCCACGCCACGTTGAAGGCGGTGCGGTCCCCCGGCGACATCTCGAAGTCGTCGGAGAACCAGCCCTCGGGCAGGTTCTCCTCGAGCCAGCCTCGGATCTCGGTGCGGAAGGCCTCTGCCTCGGGCGGGTACGTCAGATCCATGGGGCCATCGTGACGCAGCCGCGCGCTCCTGGCCAACGGGTGCCGCCATCATCGGCCGCCGCCGTCCCCGAAGGGGTCGTCCGGGATCTCCACGCCCGCGAAGGGATCGCCGCCGACCGGGGTCCAGTCCGTGCGCCAGAGCAGGAGGGCCGCGACGACCAGCAGCAGCGCGGCGCCGGCGAGTCCGAGGCCGAGCCTCGACTCCTCGTAGCCCGCGCCACCTCGCCCGATCAGGTAGAGCGGTGCGTAAGCCCGTGGCCCGCCGTCGACGATCACCGCGACCGCACAGGTGGATCCGCGCGGGCACCGCCCGGGTGCGACGGTGACGGGCGCCGAGGCCTCGCCATCGCGGTCGGCGACCACCGGGGACGTCGCGGGGCCGCAGTCGGCGACCCCTCGGTCACCCGGCCGGCACAGGGCGAACGATGCGCGGACGCCAGGGGCAAGGTGCCGGGCGGTTGCTCTCAACGTGCCACCAGGTGGCAGGACGTTGGGCTGGGCGACGACCGAGGCGGGCGTCGGAGCCGGCTGCCCGAACACCGTCACCACCTCGAGTCGGGTTCCACCGAACACCACGATGCTGCAGTCGGTGACGGTGCAGTCGACCGAGCGGGCGCCGTCGACCTCGAACTCGTCCTCCAGGTCGACGAGCACGACCGCTCGCCGGCGCTCGTCGACGACGAACGGGGTCCCGCTTCGGCAGGTGCTGGCCCGGACGGCTCCTGTCGGGCACTGATGGGCTGTCGCCGACGACCCCGCCTCGAGGCCGTAGACACCGACGAGCAGGACGGAGCCGTCCTCGAGGTCGCCCAGGACCCTCGGCACCGGCGGCAGCGCCTCGGCACTCGTCGCGACGAGCTCGACGGTGGTCTCGCGCAGCGGCACGCGGTCTTCTGCGTCGCCCCTCGGCGATGACGCGGGGGTCCGGGTGCCGGGTTCGTCGCCGCCGCCGCCGCCCGAGAGACCGGTCGTCGCCGCCACGAGGACGACCACGATCACGACCGCGCCCGCGATGCCGACCGCGACGGTCGCGCCCACGGCACCGTCGTCGTTCGCGCGCGTCCCGCCGACAGCGACGACCGCCAGCGCGACGAGGACAGCCAGCGCGACGAGGACAGCCAGCGCGACGAGACCGATCACGTCAGCTGGAGCCCACCAGGTCGCGGCGCCGGAAGAGGAGCAGCGCCACCGACACCAGCACAGCCAAGTAGAACCCCAGGGTCAGAGCCGCCGCGGTGACCCCGCGGGTGAACTCCGCCCCGTCGAGGTTGGCCGCGGTGGTGAGCACGACGGTGTTCTCGCCGAGCAGCCAGCGGCCGCGTGCCGGCCACAGCGCCCGCACGCTCGGCTCGATGACCGCGAGGTAGGCGAAGGCGGCGGCGATCGCCACGGTGGTGCGACGGCCGATGCTGGCGATCGCGGCGCCCAGCCCCGCCGCGATCGCCGTGAGCCCCGAGATCCGTCCGATCGCCATGGCCAGCTCGCGCCAGAAGTCCCCGTCCGCGCCGACCGTGGTGCCGCGCAGCAGGTAGGTCGGCACCAACGCCATGCAGAACAGGACGAGCAGGGCCATCCCGATGACGCCGGCGAGGAGCATGGCGGAGACGATCCGCGCGAGGAGCAAGCGGACTCGACGCACCTCCCAGGTGCTGACCGTCACGACCGTCCCATGCTGCCACTCCGCCCCGGTGACGGTGGCGCCACCGATGATCGCGCCGACAGCCAGGAAGAGGATCGTCGCGGTGAGGGCGCCGTCGACCCCACCGGCAACCCAGAGGTCGGTCAGCCTGGCGATGTCGGGATCCGAGGCAGTCGGGTCGAAGTCGTTGCTCCCCAGGTAGGCGATGAGGCCCGTGGCCACGATGCCGAGCAGCGCGACCGCGATCAGCAGCCACACGGCCCGACGCGACAGCGCGCGACGGGCCTCCACGGCGAAGAGCCGTCGGAACGAGATCATGTCAGCACCTCCTCGGGTCGGGGCAACGCCCCGGTGATGTCGAGGAACAGGTCCTCGAGGCTGACCTCGTCGAGGCGCAGCTCGGACACCCACTGGCCGGCCGCGGCCAGCGCACGCGTGACGTCGGCGCCCGCCGCAGCAGGCGCCGCGACCCGGAGGTGGTCCCCGGCGAGGGCGACGTCGAACCCCGCGGCCGCAAGCGCCGTCTCGCCACAAGCGGGGTCGTCCACCCGCACCAGCAGCCCGGCGGCGCCGCCGAGCCGCATGATCTCGTCCACCGGTCCGGCAGCGACCGTGCGGCCATGGTCCACGATCGCCACGGAGTCACAGGTGAGCTGCACCTCGGTGAGCTGATGGCTCGACACGAGGACCGTCCGGCCCTCCGCCGCGAGTGCCCGGAGGAGCAGACGGATCTCGCGGATGCCGGCCGGGTCGAGCCCGTTGGCCGGCTCGTCCAGGATCAGCAGCTCGGGATCCTTGAGCAGCGCGGCCGCCAGCCCGAGCCGCTGCTTCATCCCCAGGCTGTAGGTCTTGACCAGGTCGTCGGCACGCTCGGCCAGCCCGACGCGCTCGAGGGCAGCCGCCACGGACTGCGCTCCATGGCCGTCGAGGCGACCGAGCAGCGACAGGTTGCGTCGCCCGGACATCGTCGGGAACAGTGCCGGCGTCTCCACGATCGACCCGATCCGGGCGATGACGCGCGGGAGCCCGGTCGGCACCGTCACGCCGAGCACCGTCGCCCGGCCGCCGGAGGGTCGCACCAGCCCCAGCAGGCATCGGATGGTGGTGGTCTTGCCCGACCCGTTCGGACCGAGGAAGCCGAACACCCCTCCGGCGGGCACGGAGAGATCGAGGCCGTCGACCGCCACCTGCGTCCTCCCTCGTAGGGTTCGGAACTCCTTGCGCAGGCCCTCGACCTCGATCACCGCGCTCACGAGTCGTGCTCCGGCGTGTCCTGGTCGAGGCGACGGTTGAGCGTGAAGAGGCGACCGACCACCGGGAGGGCAAGGATGTTGAACCCGTGCAGCAAGCCCATGATCAGCACGATCCCCGCGATGCGCGACACCTCGTGCTTGAGCTGCACCCCGTTCACCACGCCGTCCCAGTCCGACGGCAGGTCGAACGTGACCGTGAACAGGATGAACGAGAGGAAGATCAGGTAGTAGGCGACGTCGGTCAGCACGATGAAGCTCTTCCCCGTGCCTGGGTTGGCGCGGAACACGTCCGCGGCGTAGCTCCGACCGAACCGCTTGATGAACGGACCCAGCCACAGGGCCAGGCCGACCAGGAAGACGGTCGTCAGGAGCTCGAGGATCCACCAGTCCATGAGCAGCTCTCCTTCGTTGGTGTCGATGACGGCGAACAGGACGGCGCCCAGCGCGCCGATGAGGCAGCCGAGGACAGCCGCACCCCGCCAGCGCTGCCGGCGGCGGGTGCGGTCGTCCTCGATCGAGAGCACGATGCGCGCGAAGAGGTCGGGGCTCTCTTGCACCTGCGACGCCCCTCCGACCAGGGCATCCCGGAGTCGCTGCTCGAGCATGGTCATCGGCTGTCCCCCAGCCGCCGCTCGAGGGCGGCGAGCCCCCGCTTGAGGTGCGTCTTGACCGAGTTCTGCGAGATGCCGAGGGTCTCGGCGATCTCGGCGATCCCGGACTCGAAGTAGTAGCGGAGCACGACGCAGTCGCGCTGCCTGAGAGGGAGCTCCCGGAGCGCGTCGATCACGATCCGCTGGTCGTCGCGCAGCAGCACCTCGTCCTCGGCCGTGGCCTGCTCCTCGTCCGCCGGCGGCCGGTGCCGCAGCGACACCAGACCGCGCCGGTTGTGATCCCGAGCGAGGTTGAGGACGATCGAGCGCAGGTACGCGGCCGACTTCGCGCCGTCCTCGATGCGGTGCGCGTGGCGGGCGAGCCGGATGAACGCCTCCTGGACGAGATCCTCCGCCGCGTTGCGGTCGTCGACGAACAGGCGGGCCATGCGCACCAGGGAGGCGGCGTGCTCGACGTACAGCGAGCGGACGAGCGTGTCGACGGCTGCCGCCGTCACGTCGGTCCGCAACGGGGTGCCCACGAGGGCGGCCCCGTCGCCAGCCGTCGCCAAGTGGATCGCTGCCATTGAGAGGACAGACGGACGAGGCGCGCTCACCGGGTGACACAGCGCGTCGATCGCCTTCGCGATCCGGGTGCTGATCGCCTGGCTCGGGCCCCCGTCCGGCTCCCGACGCCGCCCCCTCACGAGAGGATCCTCGCACGGCGACCAGCGACGCGCCGGAGGACCCCACCGGTCGCGGTGAGGTCCTCCGACGAGTCGTCGAGCGATGCCCGGTAGATCAGCTCGCGAGCTGCACGACCCCGCAGGCGTAGCGGCTGCCGGCGTCGCCGGTGCTGAGGGTCGTCGCGTTCGGGCCGGGCACACCGTCGCTGGAGTACACGGCGGGGATGTTGGCAAAGTTGTCCCGACCCGCGTGCAGGATCACGGCGGAGCCGTCGTCATCGAGCAGCTCGGTCACGCTGAACCGATCCGTCTCGAACTCCTGGCGCGCCTGGCCGTTGGCCCGTACGAGGACGCTCGGCAGATCGCCCGTGTGGGAGCCGTGCGAGGCGGCCGTCGGGTTCCAGTGCCCACCGGCCGACCCGAACGGCACGTTCGTCGTACCCGAGGGCGTCGGGGTGCACACACCCGTGGTGTGGACGTGGAAGCCGTGGAAGTCGCCCAGCCCCGGCGCTGCGCTGGCCTGGATGTTCACCTCCACGCGGCTCACATCGTCGCCTCGACCCATGAAGACGACCTCACCGACGACGGTGCCGGCCGTGTCGAGGAGGGTCGTCCGCGCGAGCGGGCGGGTCGCCCCTGCCGATGCCGTGCTGACCGCGATCGAGATGCTCGCCGTCGCGATGGCCAGTCCTCCGAGGATCGCCCGTCGCCTGGTCGTTGTGTCCATGGTGGTTCCCTCCCGGCCCGGGGCCGAAGTCGTCCGTTGTCACCTGTACCGACGTACGAGCTACCTGTCGCGGGTGACAGCCCACTCGGTTCGCCGGAACTCGTACGCTGCGGACATGACCGTCACGGAGGAACCGGCCGCCGGCCCGTACGCGCTGTCCGCGGGGAACAAGGAGCGCTGGACGCTGCAGTGGAAGGAGCTCTACGAGGAGGTCATCACCTCAGGGCTCTGCACCGGTTGCGCCGGCTGCGTGATCGCCTGCCCCCACGATGTCATCGGCTACGAGCACGCGCCTGGCGCCTACAAGCCCTTCCACCTCGAGGAGGAGCTCGGCCTCGACAACTGCATCCACGGCGAGAAGGGCTGCACGTCGTGCACGCGGGCGTGCCCGCGGTTCCGCGCCTGGGAACCTCAGGCCGACGAGCACCTCTTCGCGCGCGTGCGGCGGCCGGACGAGCCCTCCGGCATCTACCAGGACATCCTGCTCACCCGGGCGAGCGACGACATGGTCCACCAGATGGGTCAGGACGGCGGGCTCGTGTCCGCGCTGCTGATCTGGGCCCTCGACAAGGGCTACATCGACGCCGCCCTCACGTCGTACCTCGAGGCTGGGTCGGAGGACGGCACCAGCAGCTGGAAGGCCATCCCGGGGGTCGCGACCACGAAGGAGGAGGTGCTCGCCGGGGCCGGATCCCGCTACACGTACTCCGCGAACACGATGGCGCTGCCCGAAGCGCTCGACCGTGGCTTCTCGAAGCTCGCGCTCGTCGGCATGAGCTGCCAGTCCTCCGTGCCACCCGTGATGTGGAGCCGGAAGGTCGGCAAGGTCGGCAAGCCCATCGTGTTCAACATTGGGCTGCTCTGCTCGAAGAGCTTCGACGACTCGATCTTCGAGGAGCTCTTCCGCACGAAGTACGGCCTGGCCAAGCAGGACATGGTCAAGATGAACATCAAGGGCGTGTTCCAGATCTGGATGCGAGACGGCGCGTACCACGAGATCAACCTGAAGGAGTGCCACGCGTGGACCCGTGAAGGCTGCACGCACTGCCCCGACTTCGCTGCGGAGCACGCCGACATCTCGACGGGAGGCATCGGCAAGTACAACGACTGGACGCTCACGATCGTCCGCACCGACCTCGGACGGGAGATCATCAGCCGGATGATCGCCGACGGCTCGATCGAGGCGCGCCCGGGAGACGACGACCCCGGGGCCATCGCCCTGATGCACAAGCTCTCGGCGAAGAGCCGGGAGCGGTGGCCCGCGACGGCGATCGACTTCCCCAAGAACCCCGCGAAGGCGTAGTCGCGCGGAACCGGCGGTCCTCCGGCCGTCGGCTAGACCTCCCCCGTGGACGTCGGCATGCTGCGCGACCTGCTGACCGTCTGCCTGGGGTTCGCGACCGGCGTGCTCTCCGGCCTGTTCGGCGTGGGCGGCGGTGTCATCTCACAGCCGGGGATGCGGCTGCTGGGGCTCGAGCCCCTGATCGTGATCGGCACGGCGCTGCCCGTCATCATCCCGGGCGCGGCCAGCGGCGCCGTCCGGTACGTGCGCGAGGGGCTGATCCTCTGGCCCGCCGTGGTGGCCACCGTGCCGACGGGACTGGCGGCCGCCGTGGTCGGCAGCGTCGTGGCGGAGCAGGTGCCGGGCGACGGCCACCTGCTCCAGCTCGCCACCGCCGGCCTCCTCGGTCTCTCGTCGTATCGGATGGGCCGAGCATCGGCTCCGGTGCCGTCGGACGAGCCCCTCGCGGAGACCGACGCGCCGGAGGCGCCGACGGGTGGGCCCGAGGGCGAGGCGAGCGTCGTCCGCTACGCGTCGATCGGTGCGGTGGCCGGTGTCCTGTCCGGTCTGCTCGGCATCGGCGGCGGCGTGATCATGGTCCCGGCCTTCGTCCAGCTCGCCCGCATCGAGGTGAAGTCGGCCATCGCCACCTCGCTCGTGTGCGTCGGCGCCTTCGCCGTACCCGGAACGATCACCCACGCGCTGCTGGGACACATCGATGGTCGCGTCGCCGTCGCGCTCATCATCGGCGTGATCCCGGGCGCCCGCCTCGGCGCCGCCCTCACGATCCGTGCCACCGACCGTCGCCTGCGCGTCACCGTCGCCACCTTCCTTGGTCTCACCGCGACCCTCTACGCCGCTGGCGAGCTCGCCGCCCTCCTCGGCTGACCCACCCCGCTCCCAACGTGCGGCAGTCAGCACCCGTCTTCCGATCCAGGCGCCGCACGATCACAGTCCGGCCAGCGCGCGGGCGCGGAGGAGCACGGCGTCGAACATGGGCTCGGTGAGCTTGCCCGTGAAGGTGTTCTGCTGGCTGACGTGGAAGCTGCCGAGAAGCCAGCGGCCGTCGCCGAGCACCACCTCGACGCCGTGGGCGAAGGGTGGCCGCGGACGGATGCCGAGGATGCGGCAGAGCCCCTCGTACGCGAACGCGCCGAGGGGCACGAGCACCCGTGCATCCAGGACGGCGAGCTCGCGCTCGAGGTAGGGACGGCAAGCATCACGCTCGTCGATGGTCGGCTTGTTGGCGGGCGGTGCGCAGCGCACCGGTGCGGTGATCCACGCGCCGCTCAGCTCGAGGCCGTCGTCCCGCGCCACGCTCGCGGGCTGGTTGGCGAACCCGGTGCGATGGAGCGCGGCGTACAGGAAGTCGCCGGAGCGATCACCGGTGAACATCCGGCCAGTTCGGTTCGCGCCGTGGGCGGCGGGAGCCAGGCCGACGATGACCACGGATGCGGCGGGATCGCCGAACCCGGGTACACCTCGGGCCCAGTAGTCGTCGGTGCGGAAGGCTGCCCGCTTCTCGCGGCCGACCTGCTCCCGCCATGCGACGAGACGTGGGCAGATGGCGCAGGCGACGACGTCCGCCTCCACCTGCCGGAGGAGCTCTGCGCGGGACGGATCCACGACCCGCGACGATAGGTTGACCGGTGATCATGGCCCGTGCGACCACCCCTCCGCCGCCGACCGTCATCCTGCTTGTGCGCCACGGCCAGACCCCCACGACCGGCAAGGTGCTCCCCGGTCGTGCGCCGGGCCTGCACCTCGCCGACAAGGGTCAGGAGCAGGCTGCGAACGTGGCGCGCCGCATCGCCGCGCTCCAGACCGTCACCCGGAAGGTGGCGGCGGTCTACGCCTCGCCGCTCGAGCGAACCCGTGAGACCGCCGCACCGATCGCGAAGGCCCTGGGCCTGCGGGTGCGCCGGAGCCAGGGCCTGGTCGAGGCCGACTTCGGCGACTGGACGGGCGCCGAGCTGAAGAAGCTCTACAAGCTGCCCGAGTGGCGGACCGTGCAGCGCAACCCGAGCGGGTTCCGCTTCCCCGCCGGCGAGTCGTTCACGGAGATGCAGACGCGCATCCTCGGTGCGATCGATCGGCTCCGCCTCGCGCATCCCGGTCAGACCGTGGTGGCCGTGTCCCATGCCGATCCGATCAAAGCGGCCGTCGCCCACGCCATGGGCACGCACCTCGACCTGTTCCAGCGGATCGTCGTGTCGCCGTGCTCGGTGTCGGCGATCCTGTACACCGTCGACGGGCCCGTCGTGCTAGCCGTGAACTCCACCGGCGACCTCGCATCGCTCACGCCGTCATGAGCTCGTTCGACCTGCCGGCGCCGGACGTGTTCACCACCGGGACCATCGGTGAGCCGGGGCAGCGCGTGTTCTACCTGCAGGCGCGCAACGGCGAGGTCGTCGTCACGGTCCGGTGCGAGAAGCAGCAGGTCGCCGCACTCGCCGACTACTTCGCCGGCCTGCTCGACGACCTCGACCCCGCCCCGTACGGCGTGGCGGCCGGCGACCTCCACCTCACCGAGCCCTTCGAGGAGATCTGGACCGTCGGCCCGATCGGCGTCGCGTACGACGAGCCGGGCGACCGGATCGTCGTCGTGCTCGAGCAGCTCGTGGACGAGGACGCCGACGACGGCGCTTCGGTCAAGGTGCGACTGAACCGAGCGCAGGTCTCGGCCTTCGTCGCCCATGCCCGGGAGCTCGTGTCGGCGGGACGCCCGCCGTGCCAGTTCTGTGGTCTGCCGCTGGACCCGGCCGGGCACGCCTGCCCTCGGATGAACTAGTGCCGTCCGTGCCCGACGACGTCGTCGCCGCGAACGTCCTCCAGCATGGCGAGGTCGAGGTGCTCGGTCGCATGCCGTGGAGCTCCAACGCCACCTACCTGTGCGAGGTCACCTGCGGGGACAACGCGGTCCGCGCCATCTACAAGCCGCGTCGGGGCGAGCGGCCGCTGTGGGACTTCCCGTCGGGTCTCGATCATCGGGAGGTGGCCGCCTACGAGCTGTCGGAGGCGCTCGGGTGGGACCTCGTGCCGTTCACGATCCTCCGCGAGGGACCGCTCGGCGTCGGGTCAATTCAGCACTTCATCGATGCCGACTTCGAGCAGCACTACTTCACGCTCTACGAAGACGAGTCCCGGCACGACCAGCTGCGAGCCATGTGTGCGTTCGATCTCGTCGGCAACAACACCGACCGCAAGAGCGGTCACTGCCTGCTGGGGCTCGACGGGCGGATCCGCGGCATCGACCACGGTCTGATGTTCCACCACGAGTTCAAGCTCAGGACCGTGATCTGGGAGTTCGGAGGCGAGGCGGTCCCCCCCGACCTGCTCGAGGCCGTGGCCCGACTCGCCGACGCCGAGCTCCCGGATCCCCTGGCCGCGCTGCTCGATCCGATCGAGCGGGACGCGGTGCGGGGGCGGGCGCGGTCCCTCGTGCGGGCCGGGTGCTTCCCGATCGACGAGACCGGCCGGCGCTACCCGTGGCCACTCGTCTAGCGACGAGAGAGCGCTCTTCCAACGCGGCGATGCGTCGACCGGACGAGGCGCTATGTCGGATCGAGCTCGCCGACCGCGCGCCTCTGCTCACGGTTGAACGGCAGCACCTGGTCGCCGTGCGCGAACCGGCGCACGGGTTGCCGGGTCAGCCACGCCAGGAACTGCTCGGCGGGGATGGGCCGACTGAAGAGGTATCCTTGCGCCTCCTCGCACCCGCAGTCGCGCAGCATCGCCTGTGCATCGGGGCTCTCGACGCCCTCGGCGACGGTCCGAAGCCCGAGGCTCCGCCCGAGCTCAACGAGGGTCCGCACGATCACCGCGTCCTGGTCGTTGACGGTCATCGTCATGACGAAGGACTTGTCGATCTTCAGCTCGGTGATCGGCAGGCTGCGCAGGTGGGCGAGCGACGAGTACCCGGTGCCGAAGTCGTCGACCGAGAGTCGAACGCCAAGCTGCTGCAGTCCGAGGAGCACCGCCATGGAGCGATGGCTCTCACCCATGACGGTCGACTCGGTCAGCTCGAGCGTGAGCGATGAAGCGGGCACCCCGGCTTCTGCGATGGCTGCGCCGATGTCCTCCACGAGGTGGGTGTCGAACAGGTTCCGGCCCGACAGGTTGACAGAGATGTCGAGGTCGAGTCCGGCGTCACGCCAGGTCCGGCACTGGGCGAGGGCGTCGCGGACCACGTAGCTGGTGAGCTGGCGGATGACGCCAGTGTGCTCGGCTGCAGGGATGAACTGGTCCGGCGAGAGCGGGCCGAGACGCGGATGCGTCCAGCGCACGAGCGCCTCCGCTCCCACGACCACGCCGTCACTGAGCGACACCTTGGGCTGCACGTACACGTCCACCTCGTCGCGCTCGAGCGCGTCGCTCAGGTCGGCGGCGAGAGCGAGGCGCCGAGGCGCGTACGGGTCGGTCTCCGCGGCGTACACCTCGATGCCCGAGCCCTCCTGGCGCGCGCGGTAGGTGGCGGCGTCCGCGCGCTGCAGCAACAGCTCGGCGGTCGGGGCGTGGTCGGGGTAGTGGGCGACGCCGAGGTTGGCGCCCAGGACGAGCGACACGTCGCCCGCCGTGACGGGCGAGTCGAACTCGGTGAGGATCGCCTCGGCGAGCCCCATGACGAGGTCCTGGTCCGTCACGTCGGTGACCAGGACGGCGAACTGGTCGCCGGTGAACTGGGCGAGCTGTGCCCGATCGGGGAGCAGCACCTCGATGCGGTCACGCACCTCGACGAGCAGGCGGTCACCGGTCGCCGTGCCGAGCGTGTCGTTGACCTCCTTGAAGGTCACGAGATCGAGGAAGACGAGCGCCACCCCCAGCTCGCTGGTCCGCGCCTCTTGGATGGCCGTCTCGAGGCGCTGCTGGAGCATCGTGCGGTTCGGCAGGCCCGTGACTGGGTCGTGCAACGCTTGGTACGCCTTCTCCTTCGCGTCGTGCTGCAGCGTCGCCACGAGGCGGCCGTTGGCCAGAGCCACGTTGGCGTGGTTCGCCAGCGTCTCGAACAACCGGAGGTCATCCTCCACGAACGAGCTCACCTCGGTCAGGCGGTTGGCGACCACCATCGCTCCAACCATCACCCCGTCAGTCGTGAGCGGGACAATTGCCGCGTCCTTCACCCCTACCTCGCCCAGCCAACCCGGCAGCGGCTGCCCTGGTAGGAAGAGCCGGGCGTCGTTGTCCGGTAGAAGGAGCTGAAGATCCGCCGCTAGCTCAACCGAGGGGATGCTCGCCGAGACGACGCTGTCGCCGCTCGCGAGGAGCCGAGTGGCAGGCACACCGGCCCGAACGGGCGGCAGGAGCAGCGCGCCGTATTCACCACGCAGAATCGCCCGAGCGCCGAGCACGACGGCGCGCTCGAGCTCTGCGAGCTCCGATCCGCCCAACGACCGGGTGAAATCGTGCAACGTCTCCAGGTTCTTGTGACGCTCTGATAGCCCGGTGTACGCGCGGTAGAGCACAAACAGGGCGCCAATGATCGCGAGCACGAGGATTCCTGTGTACGAGCGCTCCCAAACGGTGGTCATGAGGGCGAGCCCACCGGCGGTGTTCGCAACAACTGCGACAGTGCCGAAGAAGACCACCTGCCGAACAACCGTCCGACCAGGCCATCCGGAGAACATTGTGATGCCGAGGGTCACTGCGCAGGTGCAGATCACGTGCGCAGCGAGCATTGCGCCGAACAGCGCAGGCCATCCCTGTATCTCCACCGGGGATGCGTCGCCCAACAGCAGCCTGTAGGTAAAGGATGCCGTCGAGGCCTCGGCAGCGAACATCGCCAGGTTGAACACAAGCTTGTGGCGAGACTGGCGCCGGAGCATGCCCAGAATCACAAAACCACCGAGGAGGCGACCGATCAGAAGGTCGTCAGGGGTCGCAAGCAGCAAGCCGGCGACATACGGAACCTCGGAGAAGGTAAGCGCGTGAGCTTCGCCCCGCGACTCCATATGGACCGCGATGACCTCGGTTGCAGCAAACATCGCTGCGAGGGCGTACCAGCTGAGCTGGAACGGCGCACCGGGAAGAGTCCCGCCAGGATCTTCAACCGCAACGTGAAAGCCGAAGGCGAGCAGAACCAGCCCGGCACTGAGGACGAGAATGCGGAACTCGACGCTCCTTCGCTCTGCTGTTTCAGGGGTCTGAGCCACGCATCCTCCGAGTGGACGGACGACGACAAGGGAACCCCGTGCTGACCGGGGGGTCAAGTGGGCGCGAATCGACCCCGGCTCAGCGCCGGGGTCGATCAGTTCCTCAGGAACGTTGAGTCGGACTAACTAACTGCTAGCGGAGGTGACCGCCGCGCAGGTGACCACCCCGAAGGTGACCGCCGCGCAGATGGCCGCCGCGCAGGTGACCACCGCGGCCACCCCACTCGACACCACGGCCACCCCACTCAACACCGGTCTTCGACATCTCGGATCCTCCAGGATCGTTAGTTCCCGCTCTTGTTTCAATTGACCGCGCTGCGTGACTTCTCCCCTAAATCGGAGAAATCATTTGTCGCGATCGGCGACTCACTGACGGTGACCATACGATGACGTCACGACGTTTACAAGATGCATTTACCCTGGTCAGAGCATCTAACGGAGGGTGATACCGCCGCCACTTTCCGTGGCAATTGGCCAAATAACCCTCAGTGAATTGATGACCACTCTGCGTGGTATTCAGGCGCGTCAAAGAGGGTAAAAGCGGCACGAACTGCGCCGCGTGACCTGTCGAGCGCGCTAGGTGGCGACGGGGCCGAGCACGCGCTCGAGGTACTGGTTCGTGAACCGGCCCTCGGGATCGAGGCGCCGGCGCACCGCCTGGAACTCGTCCCAGCGCGGGTAGCGCTCGGCGAGGGTCTCCGCCCGCTGGAAGTGCATCTTCCCCCAGTGGGGGCGCCCGCCGTAGCTGTCCATGACCCGTTCGACCCCCTGGAAGTAGGTGTCATAGGGGGTCCCCTGGTACACGTGCACCGCGATGTAGCCCGTCGCACGGCCCTCGGCGGTGGACAGCGGGATGTCGTCAGGCGCCACGACGCGCACCTCGACCGGAAAGCTCAGCTGGATGCCGGCCTCGTCCACGAGGCGGCGGACACGGTTGAGCGCCTCGGGGATGGCGTCCCGCGGGATGCCGTACTCCATCTCGTAGAACTTGACGCGGCGGGGGCTCGTGAACACGCGGTCGCTTCGATCCGTGTACTCGAGCCGACCTGTCGACGGCAGGATCTTCGCCATCTGCGGGATCCAGCTGGGCTTGCGGCGGCCGATCCGGCAGAGGGCACCGAAGCCGACGTTTGTGAGCAGGAGGTCGTCGACGAGCTCCTTGGCCTTGCTCCGTGGTGCCGCCGGCTCGTCGGTGCGCCGGTTGCGCTTCGTGAGCGCCCACCCGGTGTGCGGCACCCAGTAGAACTCGACGTGGTCGGCGCTCGACATGTAGCCATCGAAGTCGTCCAGGATCTCGTCCACCCGCCGGGGCTCCTCGATCGCGTGCAGGCGGAAGGCCTTCACGGCCTCGATCGTCACCGTGGACACGATGCCCAGTGCACCGACACCCACGCGGGCAGCCGCGAGCACCTCGGGGTTCTCGGTGGGGGTGGCGTCGACGATCGAGCCGTCACCGGCGATGAGGCGGAGCCCCACGATCCGACTGGAGATGTTGCCGAAGTGCCAACCCGTGCCGTGGGTGGCGGTGGCCGTCGCACCGGCGATCGACTGGTACGAGATGTCGCCCATGTTCTCGAGCGCGAGGCCGCTTCGGTCGAGATCCTCGCACAGCGCGCCGAGGGAGATCCCTGCCTGCACGGTGACCGTTCGAGCCTCGACGTCATGGCCGAGAACCCGGTCGTAGCCCGAGAGGTCGACGAGGACACCGTCGGTGCACGCGATCGGGGTGAAGCTGTGGCCCGCCCCGACGCACTTGACGCGCGTGCCGGCGGCGGCGGCGCTCTTGACGAGGGCGACGAGCTCGCTCTCGGACGTCGGGCGGCGGATGGCGGTGGGGGCACACGACTGGTTGCCGGCCCAGTTCGTCCATGAGGTGCGGTCCTTCATGCTCACGCTCGCAACCTAGTGGTGCGCCCGACGCGGGACGGAGTGGCCCGTTCGACGCGGGGAGTCGAGCGGGAGCGTGCCTAGCCTGCGGCCGTGGTGAAGTTCCGGAACAGCGGCGGCGAGCTGAGCAGCAAGCTGGAGGACCGCCGCGCGGTGGGCGGCAAGGGCGTGGCGGTCGGCGGTGGCGTGGTGGGCATCGTCGTCCTCGTGCTGCTCCAGCTCCTCGGCGGTGGGGGCGGCGGCGGGAGCGTCGACGTCACCGACATCTTCAGCCAGATCGACACGGGCGACGCCGGGGCTTCGGGCACCGTCGACCCGGCTGACGAGCCGCTCGTGCAGGAGATGTCGGATGCACTCGACGACATCCAGGGTTTCTGGGCGAGCACCGACGGCATCGGCACCACGTACGAGGACGCCACTCTCGTGCTGTTCACCGGGTCCGTGAGCACCGGCGGCTGCGGCACCGCCCCATCGTCGGTCGGGCCCTTCTACTGTCCGCCAGACCAGACCGCCTACATCGATCTGTCGTTCTTCAAGGAGCTCCAGAGCCGCTTCGGCGCACCTGGCGACTTCGCCCGCGTCTACGTCCTGGCCCACGAGCTCGGACACCACGTCCAGAACCTGCTGGGCACGAGCGCCGACGTTCAGGACCTCCAAGCATCGGACCCGAGCCGCGCCAACGAGCTGTCGGTGCGACTCGAGCTCCAGGCCGACTGCTACGCCGGCATCTGGGGCAGCTCGGCCCAGGACCGCGGGCTGATCGAACCGGGTGACATCGAGGAGGGCCTCGGCGCCGCCGCAGCGGTCGGCGACGACGCCCTCGACAACGGCAACCAGGAGTCATGGACGCACGGCTCCTCCGAGTCTCGCCAGCGCTGGTTCGAGGCCGGCTTCGACAGCGGCAACCCCGACGCCTGCGACACCTTCGCCGTCCCCGCCGACCAGCTCTGATTCCAGTGTCGAGTCGCCCGTGCCGTGGCTCCGCCAGAGTGATCCGTGATGGACCTCACGGCGGGACGCGACCCCCCGTTCCGAAGACGTCGGCGTCACCCCGGCGGCGGCGTGGCCTTGCTCGCCGTCATCGTGGTCGGGGGTCTGGCGGTCGCCAGGTGGTCGCGTGACGACTCGGTCGCGGCAGTCCCGTCCCCACTCTTCGATGAGGTCGAGCAGCTGACGCCGACCTCGCTACCGGAGGGGTGGGCCCGTTGCGCTGCCGGTCCGTCCGGCCGGGCCGAGGCGACGGGACGGTGGTGGGCGCAGGCCTTCGGACCCATGGCCGACGGCGAGTGCACGCCCCTCGTAACCGTGATCCAGATACCGCCGAAGGACGACGTTCGCTGGTGACCCTGAGCGCTAGCGAGCCTGCAGGGCCTCGATCAGCTTCGGGAGGACCTTGTGGACGTCACCGACGATCCCGAGGTCGGCAACCGAGAAGATCGGGGCCTCAGGGTCCTTGTTGATGGCGATGATGTTCTTCGAGCCCTTCATCCCCACGAGGTGCTGGGTAGCGCCCGAGATGCCCGCCGCGATGTAGACGGTGGGCTTCACGACCTTGCCGGTCTGGCCGACCTGGTAGCTGTAGGGCACCCAGCCGGCGTCGACGATGGCGCGAGAAGCGCCCGGGGCCGCCTTCAGCAGCTTGGCCAGGGTCTCGATCATCGCGTAGTTCGACGCCTCGCCGAGCCCCCGACCGCCCGAGACGACGATGTTCGCCTCGTCGAGCTTCGGGCCGGTGGCCTCCTCGACGTGGCTGTTCGTGACCTTGGCGGAGCCGGCGTCGGTGACCTCGAGCGAGGCGACCGCTGCCGCGCCGCCCCCCGCGTCCGACGCCTCGAAGGACTTCGGGCGGAAGAGCGCGATGTGCGGGCCCGCCGCCGTGAACTTCGTCTTCACGAGCTTCGAGCCACCGAAGACGGGCTCGGTGACCACGACCGCGTCGCCGTCGAGCTCGACGTCGATGTTGTTGGTGATGACCGGCTTGTCGACGGCGACCGAGAGGCGGGCCGCGATGTCGCGGCCGTCGTAGGTGGTGCCGAGCATGAGGAGGTCGGGCCCGCTGCCGTCGGCGACGGCCTTCGCGATGGCGGACGCCACCGGCACACCGGGCAGCGAGCCATCCAGGTCGCCGGTGCTGTGGACCGTGGTGGCGCCGTGGGCGCCCAGCGCACCGGCCACGGCATCCGCGTCAGCGCCGGCGTAGACGGCCTCGACGGTGCCGCCGAGTGTGCGGGCCTTGGCCAACAGCTCGAGGGTGAGGGGGGTGACCTTGCCGTCGGTGGCCTCGGCGTACACCCAGATGCGGTTCAGAGCCATGTGTGCGTTCTCTCTCCTCGAAGTGGGTGCTCAGATGACCTTGAGGCCATCGAGGAAGCTGACGATCTTGCCGAAGGCCTCACCGTCGTCCTCGATGATCTCGCCGGCCTCGCGGGCCGGCGCGTCCTCGACGGCGACGATCTCCTGGCCGGCCCCGGCGGCGCCCACCTGGCCGGCGTCGAGGCCGAGGTCGGCGACGGACTTCTCATCGACCGGCTTGGACTTGGCGGCCATGATCCCCTTGAAGGAGGGGTAGCGGGGCTCGACCACGCCTGCCGTCACCGACACGACCGCCGGCATCGGGCAGGTGACCTCGTCGTAGCCCGCCTCGGTCTGGCGCTGGACGTTCACCGTCTGCCCGTCGATGTGGACCTCCTTGGCGAAGGTGATCGACGGGAGGCCCAGGAGGGCAGCGACCTGCTCCGGGACCGTGCCTGTGTAGCCGTCACTCGACTCGGTGGCGGTGAGCACCAGGTCGGGCTCGGCCGTCTTGATCGCGGCCGCCAGCACCTTGGCGGTGTCGAGGGCGCCGGCGCCGGACAGGGCCGGGTCCGAGATCAGGATGGCCTTGGCGGCGCCCATCGCGAGGGCCGTGCGGAGGCCGCCCATCTCGCTGTTGGGGGCCATCGACACGAGGGTGACCTCGCCACCACCGGCCTTGTCGACCAGCTGGAGGGCCATCTCGACGCCGTAGCTGTCGGACTCGTCGAGGATGAGCTTTCCGCTGCGGTCCAGCGTGTTGTCACCTTCGAGCTTGCCGGGCTCGGCGGGGTCAGGGATCTGCTTCACACAGACGACGACGTGCATGGCGGGCATCGTCGCACGATCCTGCGCCCGGCTTCCAACCCGGCTTGGGACTTGCGCGGATGGGCAATGCTCCCAGTGCCGGCCGGAGGTCGGCGCCTCATTGCCGAGCGGGAAGGCTCCCCCTTTCCGCTTGAGTCCTTATAGGTTCAGCGGGGCGATGAAGGTGCTGCTGCTGGTCAACTCGTCCGCGTCATCGGTGACGGCGCGCAGCCGGGTCGTGATCCAGAAGGCGCTGTCCGCTGACCATGAGGTCGCCCTCGCGGAGACGAGCCGGCGCGGCCACGCGACCCGGCTGGCCCAGGGAGCGGCCGCGGGCGGGACGGAGGTGGTCGTGGTCCTGGGCGGCGACGGCACGCTGAACGAGGCGGCGAACGGGCTCGCCGGATCGTCGTGCGCACTCGCGCCGCTGCCGGGCGGGTCGACCAACGTCTTCGCGCGGACGCTCGGCCTGCCCAACGACCCCATCGAGGCCACGAGCGACCTCCTGGACGCGCTCGCCCTCGGGAGCATCTCGCGAGTCGGCCTCGGCTCCGTGAACGGCCGCTACTTCCTGTTCCACGTCGGCATGGGCTTCGACGCGGCGGTGGTGGCCCAGGTCGAGCGGCGTGCGGGGCTGAAGCGCTACGCGGGTCACCCGCTGTTCGTCTACGCCGGCTTCGACACCTGGTTCCGCCACTACGACCGCACCCGACCCCGGTTCTCGGTGCGGTTTCCCGACGGCTCCGTCGTGGACGACGGCTACCTCTGCATCTGCCTCAACACCAGCCCGTACACGTACCTCGGCAACCGGCCCCTCGACCTCGCCCCTGAGGCCACCCTCGAGCGAGGTCTGGCTTCGGTGACGGTCCGCACCCTCTCCTTCGGACCGACGATGCGCGTCATCGGATCTGCCCTCATGGGCACCCGGTACCTGCGAACCTCCCGGTGGACCGATCACCGCACCGACCTCTCCGGCCTCACCGTGTCCGGCTACGGGCCCTTCCCGTACCAGGTCGACGGCGACCACCTCGGGGACACCGAGCTTCTCGAGATCACCCACGAGCCCGAGGTCCTCGACCTCGTCGTACCGGTCACGGGCTGACGCCGCCAACGCGTGCCCCTGCAACCCCACCGCGCAATCTGCGACATCCAGTGCCCGAATCGGGCATTCGTTGTCGCAGGCTGAACAGACGTCCCAGTGCGGACGACCGGGCAGGCGTCGCTGCAACAAGCACCTCGCTCCGTTAGCCGCGCCCCTCGCCGCGCCCTTGGCCCCGGGCCCTCGGCCCTTGCCGCCCCGCGCCCTTGCCCTTGGCCCTTGATCGTTGGCTTCCGCTAGCGACCGAGTGCCGCGAGCGCGACGTCGGGGACGTTCGTCACGACGGCGTCGACGCCGAGGTCGGCGAGCCACCTGATCCGATTGGGGTCGTCGCAGGTCCACGTGTTGACGGCCAGCCCGGCGGCATGGGCGAGCCGCACGAAGTCCTCGTTCACGAAGGCATGGTGGGGGTGGATGGCCACGTGACCGCGTGCGGCGGCCCGGTCGATCAGGTCTGCGGCGTCCTCGATGAGCCCCAGCAGCCAGGCGGTGGGCAGACCCGGGGCGAGCTCGTGGACGAAGTCGACCGTCGGCAGGTGGAAGCACGAGATCAGGTTGCGGCCGTCGCCGAGCTCACCGCGGGCATCGAGGAGGGCGACCACGTCCTCAGCCAGCCGGTCGGTGGGGTCGAAGTCCTTGTCGTCGGGCCAGTTCTTGATCTCGATGTTCACCACCGCCAGCGGCGCACACACGTCGAGGGCCGTGGCCAGGTCGGTGATGTGCTCGGGGAGCGCCGCGAAGACCGTCTCGACGACCAGGGTGCCGTCGGCGAGCGTGGCGTCGTGACTGAGCGCCAGGCGGCGATCGAGCGTGTGCCGCACATCGAGCTCGACGCCGTCGGCGCCCTGGTCAACAGCCCCAGCGAAGGCGGCCAGCGTGTTGTCCGAAAAGGCGGCGGAGGCGCCCCGATGTGCGATCACCAGCATGGCAAATGTCACCTTCGATGCAGCAAAAAGTGCTTGCAGGCGTTAGCGCATCGGCGCTACCGTGTCCAACGCAGCCGCACACGTTCTTTGTCCCCTCACCGTACCGTGGTGGCATGTGAAACTCGTCACGAACTCGTCGTGACGTCGAAACCGCCGCGGAGGAACCTCGTGGCCCTCGCCCAAAGCCGTCCCCTGCAACTCACCCTCGAGCCCGATGACTGGCGTGATGTCGCACTGTGCCGCGACACCGATCCGGATCTGTTCTTCCCCGTTGGCACCACTGGCCCCGCGATCGAGCAGATCGAGAACGCCAAGGCCGTCTGCCGTCAGTGCGAGGCCCAGGCCCCGTGCCTGGAGTACGCCCTCGCCACCAACCAGGACTCTGGCGTGTGGGGCGGCACCTCCGAAGAGGAGCGTCGCCAGCTGCGCAAGCAGTACGTCGCTCGCCAGCGCCGCACCGCCTGATCTTTCGCTTCCTGTCCCACCGACCTCCTGCCCCGGCAGGAGGTCGGTGCGCGTCAGGGGTTCGGTGCCATCACTCGCGCGCGGCGACCGGCACGTCGAGCCGCACCACCGTGCCCGGGCGGTCACCGCCTTCGGTGCCTCGCTCGATCGAGATCGAGCCCGTCAGCTCGGTGGTGACCAGCGTTCGCACGATCGACAGCCCCAGGCCCGTCACGGCGTCGAGGGAGAAGTCCTCCGCCACCCCGACCCCGTCGTCCACGACGGTCGCCTGGAGGCGCACGCCGTCGTTCGAGAGCTGCACCACCACCCGGCCGGGGACGGCCCGGAGGTCCAGGACAGGCGGGAAGGCGTGGTCGATGGCGTTCTGGAGCAGCTCGTTGAGCACGACCGACAAGGGAGTGGCCACGGTGGCCGGCAGGAACCCGGCGTCGCCCTCGACGCTGAAGCTCACCGGTCGGTCCTCGGAGGACATCCCCTCTTCCACCATCCGGGCCAGCGGCCGCACGATCTCCACGAACGCTACGTCGTCGCCCGCCTCGCGGGAGAGCGTCTCGTGGACGAGGGCGATGGCGCGGATCCGGCGAACGGACTCCTCGATGGCCATCTTCGCCTCAGGTGAGGTGAAGCGGCGGCCCTGCAGGCGCAGCAGCGACGAGATCGTCTGCAGGTTGTTCTTGACCCGGTGGTGGATCTCGCGGATCGTCGCGTCCTTCGAGAGGAGGAGGCGGTCACGCCGACGCAGCTCGGACACGTCGCGCGTGAGCACCACCGCGCCCGACACGGCGCCGTGGTCGATGAGGGGGATGCAGCGGATCAGGACAGAGACGTCCGCCTGCCCCTCGAGCTCCTCGGTGACGGGCCCCCTGATCGAGAACGCGGTCTTCACGAGGGTGTCGTCGAGACCGAGCTCCCCGAACCGGAGGCCCTCGGCGTTGGCGTGCACCCCGACGCGGTGCAAGGCCGACACGCCGTTGGGGGACGTGTACTCCACCCGCTGCGCTGCATCGAGGAGGATCACACCGTCACCCACTCGGGGGGCTTCCTCCGTCTCGGCATCCTCGGCGTCGAACGGGAAGTCTCCCGCCGCGATCATCCGGGCGAACCGGTTGAAGATGTCGACGTAGGTGCGTTCGAGCTCGCCCGGCTGGCGGCCGAAGGAGGGCGCCGACTCCCGCGTGAGCACCCCGATCACCCGGCCCCGGCACCGGATGGGGATGCACAGCACCCGGACGCGCTCCTTGAGCGCGGCGACCGTGGCCTCGCCCTCGATGATCTCGCCGAGCCGGAAGGCGCGGGCCACCAGCGGGCGCTCCTCCTCGTCGACGGTCGTGCCGATCCAGTCGGCCCGGTAGACGGTCTGGGACGTCGACGGGCGCACCTGGGACACGACGAGGAACCGCTCACCGTCAGGCGCGTCGACCGTGGGCGCGAAGAGGAGCAGGTCGGCGAAGCAGAAGTCGGCGAGGAGGCCCCAGCCAGCGACCAGGCGCTGGAGGTGGTTGACGGCCCGCCCGTCGAGCGCGGTGTGAAAGCGAGCGAGCTCGGTGAGCGTGGCCATGGCCCGCTCAGGCTATGGGGAGGACGATGTCAGATGGTGAAGGCGTCGGCGTCGTCGGTGCCGATGTCCGCTCTGGTGACCTCGTACCGGTGCGCGCACTCGGTGCAGTGCAGGAACATGATCTCCTTGAACGGATCGATGTGGTCGAGGTAGCCCCGTCCCTTGCAGGAGGGGCAGGGTACCGGTGAGCCCCACTGTGGCTTCGCCGGCTCTGCCTCGCGCAGATCGATGAGCTCAGGTTCTTCCGCCTGCTTGCGGTTGAACATTGCCATGATGTCTCCTCGCCTGGTGCGGGCCGCCCAGCCCGTACCGTCCTCATAGCATAGGCCCATCGGCCTAGAGAGGGGAAGGCACCCCCACGAAGGTCGATCCCCCTCGGCGGGGGTCGGCGGCGGCTCGGCCCGGGGCCACGGCGTGGACCCCACCGAAGTAGAGGTCGGGCTGCGGCCAGCGGGTCAAGGGCCAGCGGGCCTCCAGCGCCGCGAGGGCAGCCTGCGACCACCCGGGCTCGACGTGCAGGCTGAGGCCATCCCAGTGCAGGCGGGGGCCATCGACGGCATCGGCCAAGGCGCGCCGCTGGTCGATCGCGCCGGCGATCACCTGCAGCAGGGCCGTGCGGATCCGCTTCGAGCCGCCGCTGCCGACGACCAGCTCCACATCGCCGGCTGCGTCGACGACCAGGGATGGCGCCATCATCGACGCGACCCGATGGCCCGGCGGCGACGCGTGGAAACCGGTGGGGTGGAGGTCGTCTTCGCCCATCATGTTGTTGGCCATGACGCCGGTGCCCGGGAAGATCCACCCGGAGCCCTCGCCGTTCGAGGTCGTCATGCTGGCGGCGTTGCCCCCGGCGTCGACGACGCTGATGTGCGTCGTGCCGCCGGACGCCCGCCGGGTGGCCAGCGCACCTGCGACGGTGCCGGTCGCCCGGGCCCCCTCCGTGGTGACCATCGCCTCGGCCAGGGCCACCGCGTGGTCGACCGAGCGTGCGGTGGCGGGCCACCCGTTCCCGGCCTCGAGCTCGAGGAGCCCGAGCGCAACGAGCTCACCGCCGAAGGCGGGCGGTGGGTTGGTGAGGAGGCGGTGGCCGCTCCACGAGACCACGAGCGGTGCTCGCTCGACAACGGCGTAAGCCTCGAGGTCGGCCGCGGTGAGCAGGCCGCCACCCGCCGCCATTGCCGCCCCGATGGCACCCGCGAGCGCTGCCACCGCGAACCCTCGATCGTCGAGCGAGCCGAGGAAGGCGGCCAGCTCGGGGTTCACCAGCCGGTCGCCTTGCGCGAGCAGGCGCCCGCGCGGGGCCACGATCGCCGCGGCCTCGGCGGTGCGCGTGAGGATCGGCTCGAGGATGCGTAGGAGGTAGGCCTGCTGCTCGTTCACCTCGACCCCGGCGGCGGCGAGCCGGCGGGCCGGGCCGGTCACCCGCTCGAGCGGGAGCCGCCCGAGCCGTCGATGGGCGTGAAGCCACCCGGCGAGGCAGCCAGGCACGGCCACCGAGGCGAGGCCCACGTGGAAGGCCTGGTTCGCGCCGCTGAAGCGCACCACGACCTCGTCGAAGTCGAGCGAGCGGGTCGCCAGCGGCGCCCCGCGACCCGGGGTGTCGACGAAGAAGTCGAACAGGACCTCCTCGGCAGCGGTCTTGGCCAAGAGGAACCCACCCCCGCCGAGGCTCGTGAGCGTGGGCTCGGCCACCGCGGCCGCGAAGCCCCCGGCGACGCAGGCGTCGATGGCGTTGCCACCCGCGGCGAGCACCTCGACGGCGGCGGCGGTCGTCGCCGGGTGGCCCGAGGCCACGGCCACGGGCGCCGCCGGGCTCACCGCCAGATCTGCTGCCCGAGGGCCAGCAGCCCCGACAGGTCGGTGATGTCGTGGTCGAAGTACTCGATCGTCGCCACGACCTCTGGCGCCGCGCTGAGCTCTGCTCGCATCTCGGCCTCCCGCTTGGCGACGACCTGGAAGTTGAGGAAGCTCTCCCCGACCTCCCGCAGGACCCGCGCCACCTGCACGGGCTCGCCGAGGCTGTCGGGCAGCTCCGCCGCGAGCACCTCGGAGCGGTTGACGAGCGCCTTGGCCGCGCCGGTCGCGCCCTTGTCGAGGAACCACGACGGCAACACCTTGTTGAGCACGACCGCGCCCAGGTGGAGCCCGCGCTCGTCGAGCGCATCGATGAAGAACTCCGCCTCGCGCACGGGGGCCGACTCGAGCGTCGACACGACGACGAACGTGGTCCGCTTGTCGGCCAGCGTGCGGGTCACCGCCTGCGCACGGTCGACGAAGCCCTCGTACATCGTCTGGAAGAGGAGGAAGAACTCCGCGATGTCCTCGAGGAGCTTGGACCCGAGGATGCGATCGGCGACCGAGTAGAAGGGCTTCGACGCCATGCTCAGCACTCGGCTGCGGGCAGGCACGGTGAGCCAGCGCAGCAGGCGGCTCGAGAAGAAGTCGGCCATGCGCTCCGGCGCCTCGAGGAAGTCGATGGCGTTGCGAGTGGGGGGTGTGTCGACGACGATCAGGTCGTAGGAGCCCGACGCGTGGATCTCGTAGAGGCGCTCCATCGCGATGTAGTCGTGGCTCTGCACGAAGCGACCGGTGATGTTCTTGTACAGGGGGTTGGCGAGGATCGCCGCACAGGTGGCAGCGTCCGGCGCGTGACGGCGGACCAGGTCGTCCCAGCTCTGCTTCGTGTCGAGCATCGCCGCCCAGAGCTCGCCTCGCGGCTCCACGCCGGCCTCGGCGAAGGCCGCTGGGGGCACTTGGATCTCGCGGTTGCCGAACGTCTCGAGACCGAGCGCGTTGGCGAGGCGCTTGGCTGGGTCGACGGTCAGCACCAGCACCTTGCCGCCGTGGTGAACCGCGGCCATCGCGGCCGCGGCCGCAGCTGTGGTCGTCTTGCCGACGCCTCCAGAGCCGCAGTGGATGACGATCTCCTTGGCCGCCAGCAGCTGCTCGATGGAGCCCGTTGACGCGGCCGGCCGGGTGCGCTTCGTCGGCATGTCAGAGCCCCAGCTCATCGCCGAGGTGCTCGGCGACCTGGTGCGTGGCGCGGGCGCCGTGGCTCCGCTGGAACAGGTAGGGCACGTACAGGAGCGGCGTGCCCTCGGGGAGCTCGGCGCGGAGGCGGGCCAGGTGGGCGCCGCGAGTGCGGCGCAGGGTGACGGCGAGCTGGGCGCCGTCGAGGATCGGGCGCACTGACGTACCAAGCGCGTCGCTCAGCACGGCCTCGATGGCCGGCTCGTCGAGCTGGTCGAACACCGCCTCTTCGCCGCGGGCGAAGAGCTCGGGGAGCACCCGGTTCGCGACGACGGCGGCGAGGTCGACCACGGTCTCCGCGGCCAGGCGGTCGACCAGCTCGAGCGTCTCGTTCACCGGCATCTCCTCCGGTGCCGCGACGATCACGACTCCGGTCTGCGCTGGGTCGCCGAGGATGTCGAGCATCCACCCGGTCTGGTCGCGCACGAGCCCGACCTGCACGAGCTCCTGGATCGCCTGCGGGGCCGCGAGCTGGCCCGTGATGTGGCCGGTGGCGACGGCGTCGACCACGACGAGGTCGTACCGGCGCTCACGGACCTCCCAGAGGAACTTCCCGATCGTGAGGATCTCCTTGACCCCCGGCGCGGCATTGGCGACGAAGTCGAAGGTCCGCGCCAGTGGGCCGAGCCGCGCCACCAGCGGGATCTTGAGCTGGAGCCTGAGGTACTCCTTGAGGGACTCCTCGGTGTCCATCGACATGGCCCAGAGCCCGGGGGACACCTCTCGCTCCTTGAACGAGGTCGGCCCGATCTCGAAGAAGTCGGCCAGGTTGCCCTTCGCGTCGACCTCGCCCACCAGGGTGCGCCGGCCGTGCTGCGCGGCGAGGAGGGCGAGCGATGCCGCGATCGTGGTCTTTCCCACGCCACCCTTGCCGGTGACGAAGACCAGCTTGCGGTCGAGCAGGTCGACGACCATCGGCGCGGGACGCCCTCGGCTCGTCCTGGTCAGCCTCCGAAGCCGATGCGGCGCTCGTCTTCTGGGCTGCCGATCTCGACGTAGGCGAGCTTCCCGGCCGGCACTCCCACCTGGCGGCCCTTGCGATCCGTGAGCCACAGCGTGCCACCGGCCGCGAGCGCCGCGTCGACCTGCGCGCGCAGGGCACTGGCGTCGGCGTCGTCCCCGAGCTGGACCTCGAGCTCCTTGGGGGTCTGGGTCAGACCGATGCGGACGTCCACGGGTTCTCCTCCGGTTGGGGCGGGGTCATCCTACGGTCTCTGACCGATGGTCCCGGACGGCGTCGCCGCCTGCTTTCCCTCATCGAGCGACGAGACCCCGCTCCGCTCGTCCGTCGCTCGAATCTCGGCCCACCACCGCGGGTGGTGAAGCTCGACACGGCGGGCGGGGACGGTGCCTCGGCGCATCGCGCGGAGCGAGACCGGATCGGCGAGGGCCTTGCCGATGTGCCCTATCGTCACCGCGAGCAGCGCGAGTGAAGTCCAGTCGTGGACGAAGGTGGCGCCTGTCCGCCACGCCAGCGGGAACGGGTCGAACCACCGCATGATCGAGCCCGTGGCAAGCATGACGGGGATGCAGCCCGCCACGAAGATGGCGTTGAGCTTCTGGCCGGCGTTGAACTTGCCCATCCGTGACCGACCCCGCCGACCGAGGCTCAGCAGCCACCGCCGGTCGTCCACCGACCATCGCGCCAGGCGACGCACGTCCCGCCGCACCGACTCGCGCCAGGAGCCCGCGTAGGCGACCAGCAGGGGCACCGGGAGCAGCAGCCCGCTGTACACGTGGATGTCCCTGAGGAGCACACGGCGACCGACGACCTGCGACAGCGCGGGGATGTACAGGGTCATCCCGGTAGCGAGCAGGACGAGGAACAAGGTGGCGTTGCTCCAGTGGAGCCACCGCTGCGCGCGGGAGAAGCGGACGACGGTCGGGCTCGACGCGGTCACGTCGGGGTGTCGTCGAGGCCGTTGGAGCGGCCGACCCAGGCGTCGACGTCGTAGCCGAGCCGCTCCCAGTAGCCGGGGTCCGAGGGCTCGTCGAGGGCGCTGGCGACCTCGACGCGCTCGAGCCACTTGAGCGACTTGTAACCGTACATCGGCGCCACGTAGAGGCGGACGGGTCCTCCGTGCTCGCTCGTGACGGGCTTGCCCTCCAACTCGTGTGCGATGAGCACGTCGTCGCGCTGGGCCTGCTCCATGGTGAGCGTCTCGGTGTACACGCCGTCGAACGACCAGAAGCGCACGTGGGTGGCGCCCGGGCGTACGCCGACCTCGGCCAGGAGGTCCGCGAGGGTCACGCCTCGCCACGGGACGTCCGGGACCCGCCAGCCCGTGACGCACTGGAAGTCGCGGGTCAACGAGGTCTGGGGCAGGCGGTCACGGAGATCGGCGATATCAAGGGTCGCGGGTCGCTCCACGTCGCCGTCCACCGTGAGCCGGTAGGCGGCATCGCTGCGGCGGGGCAGCCCACCGGTCACCGTGTAGATGCGGAAGCGGCCGGCGGACGGCAGGAAGGACGACAAGCCGGTCTGATCCTTGGTGGTCAGGGGCCGGAGCGTCTCCTCCATCCACGACTGGGCCTTCGCGCCCCAGAGGATGCCGACTCCGCCCAGTGCGAGCATCCCGAGCAGCGCCCGACGGCCCACCGGTCGGTCCTCCGGTGGGAACGGCTCCTCAGCAGGAGGCGTGACGTCCACGATGTCGAGGGTACGAGGGTGCGCCCGATCTTGGATGTCGGGCCGCGGTGCGTGTGCGTTCGCTACAGGAGCTTGAGCTCCGTCCGGTAGCGGCGGGTGGGCGCGAGGTCCACCTCGACCTGCTCCGCGATGCGCGCGAAGACCTGCGCGGCGTCGCCGTCCGGGTCGCTCAGCACGATCGGTCGACCAGAGTCGCCCCCGGCACGGAGCTCGGTGACGAGGGGCACCTGTCCGAGCATCGGCACCCCCAGCGCCTCGGCGAGGGCATCGCCGCCACCAGCACCGAACAGCTCGTATCGCTTGCCGTCGTCGCCGGTGAACCAGCTCATGTTCTCGATGACGCCCTTCACCTCGAGGTTGACCTTCTGGGCCATGAAGCCGGCCCGCTGCGCCACCTTCTGGGCGGCGGGCTGGGGCGTGGTCACGACGTAGACCTCGGCGCGCGGGAGGAACTGGGCGAGCGACAGGGAGATGTCGCCCGTGCCCGGCGGGAGGTCGACGAGGAGGAAGTCCGGGTCGTCCCAGAACACGTCGGTGAGGAACTGCTCCAGTGCCTTGTGGAGCATCGGCCCCCGCCAGATGACCGGCTGGTCCTCCTTGGCGAAGAAGCCCATCGAGATGCAGCGCACGCCGCCCGCCCCCGTGGGGGGAACGAGCATCGAGTCGATGACCACGGGCGGATGCTCGACGCCGAGCATCCGCGGGATGGAGAAGCCCCAGACGTCGGCGTCGATCACCGCGACGTTGCGGCCGCGCTGCGCCAGGGCCACAGAGAGGTTCGTCGTGACCGACGACTTGCCGACACCGCCCTTGCCGGACGCGATCAGGAGCACCCGGGTCGTGCTCGACGGGTCGGCGAACGGGATCTCGCGCCCTTCGGCGTGGCCGTGGGAGGGTTGGCTCCCGGCCGTCGCGGATGGATCGCCCTGGAGCTTCTCGCGCACCGCCGCGCGCTGGTCGTCGGTCATCACGCCGAAGGACAGGTCGACCGCGGTCACACCGATGGCCGTCAGTGCCCCGCTCACCCTGCCCTGGATCTCGTTGCGCAGCGGGCACCCGGCGACGGTGAGGGTTACCTCGAGGGCCACCGTCGTGCCGTCGACCTGTACGGCTCGCACCATGTCGAGATCGACGATGGAACGGTGCAGCTCGGGGTCCTCGACTGGGCGGAGGGCGGCGATGACGTCGTCGACGGTGATGGGCATTGGGGGGTGGGCTCCGGGCTCAGGGGTATTTGCACTACGGCCATAGGTAGAATACCGGCCGATGTCGACCGGCCTCACCCCGACCGAGTTCTCGAGCGCCGTGACGGCGATCACCTCGGCGTTCGGGGACCCCACCCGGCGCGAGATCTACCTCTTCGTGCACGAGCGCAGCGAAGACGACGGCACCGGCGTCACCGCCGCTGACGTGGCCGAGCGCTTCGCGCTGCACCCGAACGTGGCCCGCCACCACCTCGACAAGCTCGCGGGCGGCGGCTACGTCGAGGTCGCCACCGGACGCACGGGCACCGGCGCCGGTCGGCCGTCGAAGCGCTACCGGGTCACGTCCCCGGAGATGGCCATCGAGGTCCCGGTGCGGCATGACGACCTGCTCGTAACCCTGCTCGGCAAGGCCCTCTCCCTCCTCCCCACGGAGGACGCGGAGGCCATGGCTGAGGAGGTCGGCGTGAAGTACGGCGAGGCGATGGCCGCCGCGATGGGCCCCAGCGCAACCGCGCGATCGGGCACGCCGGCCACAGGCGCCGTGCAGCGCTCCTTCCGCACCGCGCTGCACGCGGTCGCCGACGCACTGACCGCGCACGGGTTCGCCGCCCACGCCGAGCGGCACGGCGACGGCCTGCGCATCGTGTCCGACCATTGCCCCTTCGGGGGCGTCGCCATCGAGCACCCCGTCATCTGCGCCGTCGACCGCGGCCTCGTGCGAGGCATGCTCGGCGCGCTCTACGGCCAAGCCGAGGCCTCCACGTCGAAGAGCCGCCCCATGGGCGACGACCACTGCATCACCACTCTTTTGCACTCGGAAGCGGAGCTTCCTCGGCGAGCCATGCGGTGACGCCTACGGCGTCGCTCAGGCGTCCTCGGGGGCGGAGCTGTTGCGCGTCAAGGGGGCTCCGCCCCCTTCGCATAACCCCCGTCGGCTTCGCCTCGTGGCACGTCCGATGACGCGGCACTACTTGGACCATGCGTCTACGTCGCCGTTGCGGGCGGAGGCGCTGTCCGCGGTCACGTCGTGGTTGGGGCGGGTGGGCGATCCGGGGCGCATCCATGCGGAGGGGCTCGAGGCCCGTGTCGCGGTGGAGACGGCCCGGGAGGAGGTCGGCCGGTTGCTGGGGGCGCGGCCGCGGTCGGTCGTGTTCACGAGTGGGGCGACGGAGTCGATCCTCAGCGCGTGCTGGGGAGCCGCCGAGCGCGGCGGGCACCAGGTGCTGGCGGCAGTCGAGCACTCGGCCGTGCGGCGAGCCGCCGAGGCGCACGGCGAGGTGACGGTCGTCGGCGTCGACGGTCACGGCCGGATCGATCGCGAGGAGCTGCTGGCCGCCGTGCGCCCCGACACCTCTCTCGTCCACGTCCAGTGGGCGAACCACGAGGTGGGCACTCGCCAGCCGGTGGCCGAGGTGGTCGCCGCCTGCCGGGACCGGGGCGTGCTCGTGCACGTCGACGCGGCTGCGGCCGTCGGTCACGACCCGATCTCGTTCGACGAACTCGGCGCCGACCTGCTGTCGGTCTCGGCCCACAAGCTGGGCGGCCCCACCGGGATCGGTGCGCTGCTCGTGCGCCGCGGCCTGCGGCTCCGGCCACTCGTGGTCGGCGGCGACCAGGAACGGGCCCGCCGGGCCGGGCTCGAGCCGGTGGCCGCCATCGCAGGTTTCGGCGCGGCGGCGATGGCGTTGCTCGAGGGCGGGGTCGAGCGCGAGGCAGCCGTCCAGCGGGCGCTGACCGATCGCGTGCTGGCGGCGACGGAGGAGCTCGCCGGCGTTCGCGTCTACGGCGACCCCGTCGACCGGCTCCCCCACCTCGTCTGCCTCGGGATCGCCGACATCGAACCGCAGGCCGTGCTGTTGGGCCTGGACCGCGCCGGGATCGCCGCCCACTCCGGTTCGGCGTGCTCCTCCGAGGCGCTGGAACCGTCCCCCGTGCTCGAGGCCATGGGCGTCGACGCCCATCGCAGCCTGCGGCTCTCCGTCGGCTGGTCCTCCACAGAGGCCGATGTCACTGCAGCCCTCGCTGCCCTCCCGCCGATCCTGGAGCGCCTGCGCGCGCTGCGCTGACCGGCGCCGCCGCCAGGAGAAGGGCTGCCCCACGAGGGGATCGGCGCGGTCAGCGCGGGGCGGACCGACCGCTAGCGTCGCCAGCCGTGGGGAAGCTGTTCGTGGTCCGACACGCCGACGCCGGCCACCGCGGCGGCCGCGACGTACCGGACGAGGCGCGCCCCTTGTCCGAGCGCGGCTGGCGTCAGGCCGACGGGCTGCGCGACCAGCTGGCGGACGCCGGCATCACCCGGCTGCTGGCGAGCCCGTCCGTGCGCTGCCGTCAGACGCTCGAGCCGTTGGGCGAGCGGCTCGGTGTCGACGTGGAGTCCGACGAGCGCTTGGCGGAGGGGACAGGTGCCGCGGGCGCGCTCGCGGTGGCCCGCGACGTACGGCACGTAGGTGCAGTGCTCTGCAGCCACGGTGATGTGATCCCAGACCTCCTCGAGGCGCTCGTGGCGAGCGGCACCAAGCTCAAGGACGAGCTCCGCTGGCAGAAGGCCTCCACGTGGGTGCTCACCTGGGACAGCGACGAGCTCGCGTCCGGCACCTACCTGCCGCCGCCAGCCTGACCCGCGCGACGGGTTCTGGCCCGGGAAGCCGCCGTGCTGGCCCCAGCTCTCCCGGCCGGAACGCGGTGGTGGAGGTCAGGGCGCGGTCGTGGCCGTCGTGGTCGTGGCGGTTCCGGCAAGGGCCGCGTCGATCTCGTCGCGCAGGCCGGCCGTGAGCTCGAGCATGGCCGGCGGCGGGTCGAGCGCCTCGAGCCGGTCGAGCTCGCGACCGGCCTGCTCCACGAGCCCGCTGCGGAGGAACACCACCGCGAGGAACGCGTGCACGTCCGGGTACGTGGCGTCCGCGGTGGCGGCGTCGAGCAGCGACGACAGACCCTCCTCTTCGTTGCCCAGGAACGTGTACAGGGCCCAGCCGCGGTAGGTCAGGGCCTCGGCGTTGGCCGGCTGGTCGGCGAGGACCTCGTCGTACAGGTCGACGGCGCCGGACGCGTCGCCCTCGCTGAGCAGTCGCGTCGCCTCGTTGAGCTTCTCGGTGACCGACTGCCGCACGTCACCGGAGGGGAGGTCGCCGGCGTCGCGCCGACCGGACGCCTGAGCCACGAGCAGGCCGGCGAGCCCGGCGAAGACGAGCACGCCCGCGAAGACCGCCAGCCGGCGGCCGACCGGGCGCCGCGGCGTTGGCGCGGGCGGCGCCTGGCCCGCGCCAAGCGCGCGGAGGACCGCTGCCGCGCGGGCGGTGTAGTCGTCCTTGAGGGCGGCGTAGTCGCGCTCGTCGACGTCGCCGGCCTCGTGCTCGCAGTCGAGGTCCTCGAGGGAGCGGAGCAGGAAGTCCCGCTGGTCCTCGAGGGCGGCCCGCGCGGCCGCGGTGCGCTCGCTCACCGCTCGCGCAGGGCCTGCTCGACGAGCGCCCGGTCGTCGCCCGTCGCCGCGGCATCAGGCGTCCGGCGCCAGCGCGCGAACGCCGCCGACAGCGCCACCAACGCGAGCACCACGGCCACCACCGGCAGGATCCACACGAGGCCGGCGAAGCCGGAGGCCGGCGGGATCAGCTGCACCTGGTCGCCGTAGGTGGACGCGATCCGCGCCCGGATCACGCTCGCGCTCTTCCCCTCCTCGACCATCTTGGTGATCTCGATCCGGATCGCCCGCGACGCCGCCACGTCGGAGTCGGCGACCGACTGGCTGCGGCACACCGGGCACTTCAGCGTGCTGGCGATCGCCTCGACCTGCTCCTCGGTGGTCCGGGGCGGCTCGTCGGCGAAGGTCGCGCGCGCGAGCGACACCAGCACGAGCGCCGTGATGACGAACCAGCCAAAGCGGCGGGCGCGGCTCACGGGGTCGGGTCCTCGTAGCGGGCGATCAGCTCGTCGAGCTCGGCTCGCGTGACGGCACCGGCGAAGCGCTGCACGACGATCCCGTTCGGTGCGACCACGAACGTCTCCGGCACCTGGGCCACGCCGTACGCCACCCCGATGCTGTTCTCCGGGTCGTCGATCACCGGCCACTCGCCGCCGTTCTTCGCGAAGAACGCCTTCGCGTCCTCCGTCTTGTCGTCGAACGTGACCCCGATCAGGACCGCGTCGCCCTCCGCCCGATGCGCCGCGTCGAACGCCACCAGCTGCGGGTGCTCCGTCTGGCACGGGACGCACCAGCTCGCGAAGAAGTTGACGACCACCCATCGTCCGCGGAGGTCATCGATGGACACGTGGTCGCCGTCGAGCGTGGGCCCGGCCGTCGCCGGCGCGAGCTGGCCGATCAGCGGGCTCTGGGACTGACGCACCGTGCTCGGGTCGCGCGTGGCCAGCACGGCGACCATGAGGGCCACCAGCACCGCGATCACCACGGACGCGACCAGGGCAAGACGCCGCCCCCCGGCCGGCTCCTCGTCCCGCGGCTCCCCATCTGGGGTCGCGTCGCCCCGCGGAGCAGCGTCACCCGGCGCGTCGTCTCCGGGTTCTCGCGACGAGCTCGGGTCGGAGGTCGCGTCGGCCGCCAGAGGGACGTTCGGGTCGGCCGGGAGGTCGGGCGTCGGCTCGACGTCGGTCATGGCGTGCCCACCGGTTCGCGGATGGGGTTCGGGGCGGGGACGTCGTCGAGCGGCACGGGCGCGGAGACGGGGTCGGTGGGCACCCGGCGGCGCCGGCCGGGCCACGCCGCGAGCAGGGTGCCGAAGGCCATCACGCCGCCGCCGACCCACAGCCAGAGCACCATCGGCTGGATGATCACGCGGAGCGTGACCTGGGTGCTGCCGTCCTCCGGCAGGCGGGTGACCGTGAGGTAGACGTCCTCGCGGAGCCCGGTGCGCACGGACGGCGTGCCGATCAGCGACCCGAAGCCGGGGTACTGGGACAAGGCCGGCTGATACACGTCGCCGCCGTCGATCTGCACGCTCACCTTCGTCGCCGTGCGGTTGCGCTCCTCGACGACGTCGGTGCGCAGGTAGGTGATCTCGTGGCCGCCGACCGTCCGCGTCTGCCCGGGCTCGAAGCGGGCCTCGACCTCGCGCAGGTAGTGGCCGTTGGTCGCGATGGCGAGCGCGACGAGCACCACGCCGAGGTGCACGATCATGCCGCCGTTGGTGCGACCGACGAACCCGCGCCACCCCTGCCGGCGGGTGGCGAGCACGACCTGGCGCAGCGCGGCGCCGCCGGCGAACGCCGCGAGCCCGAACGTGAGGACGGTGCCGAGGCCGCGGGCACCGAGGGCGACCGTGACGGCGACGGTGACGGCCGCCGCCCACGCGGGCCAGAACAGCCGCTGGGCCAGCACCTCGCCCGACGCCTTGCGCCACGGCAGGACGGGGGCGACCGCCATGAGGAAGAGGAGCGCGAGGCCGATCGGGACGGTCATGCGGTTGAAGTACGGCGGCCCGACCGTGACGCCACGTCCGTTGATCGCCTCGGCGATGAGCGGGAACACGGTGCCGAGCAGGACCACGAACGCGAAGCCGGCGAAGAGAACGTTGTTGGCGAGGAACGCGCCCTCGCGCGACACCGGCGAGTCGACGCGGCCGGGTGAGCGGAGCCGGTCGCCCCGCCACCCGATGAGTCCGAGCGTCACGGCGACCGTCAGACCGAAGAACGACAGCAACCAGATGCCGATGTCGCTGTCGCTGAAGGCGTGCACGGAGTCGAGCACCCCCGAGCGGGTGAGGAACGTGCCCAGGATCGTGAGGCTGAACGTGGCGCACAGGAGCGACAGGTTCCAGACGCGGAGCATCCCCCGCCGCTCCTGGATCATCACGGAGTGCAGGTACGCCGTGCCGGTGAGCCACGGCAGGAGCGACGCGTTCTCGACCGGGTCCCATCCCCAGAAGCCGCCCCAGCCGAGCACCTCGTAGCTCCACCAGGCGCCGAGGATGATCCCGACGGTGAGGAACCCCCAGGCGAGCAGCGTCGCCCGCCGGGTCTCCAGGAGCCATCCCTCGCCGAGGCGGCCGGTCGCCAGCGCGGCGATCGCGAACGCGAACGGCACCGTGAACCCGACGTAGCCGAGGTAGAGCATCGGCGGGTGCACGGCCATGAGGATGTGCTCCTGCAGGAGCGGGTTCGGGCCGGGACCGTCGAAGCCCGGCGGGATGGCGACCGTCGTGAACGGGTTGGCCGGCCCGAGCATGAGCAGGAAGAAGAACAGGCAGACGACGAGCATCGTCAGCAGTGCCACGCCGACGAGCGGGTCGGTTAGGCGCCGCCGGAACTTGTGCGCGACGTGCACGGTGAACCCGGCGAGGATGAGCGCCCACAGCAGGATCGAGCCCTCGAGGGCGGACCACATGGTCGCCACGTTGAAGAGCGGCGGTGTGCGGCTCGAGCCGTTGTCGTGGACGAACTGGACCGTGAAGTCGCGGGTGATGAGGGCGCGCTGCATGGCGAAGACGGCCACCACCGCGCCCAGCAGCACCAGCAGGCTGTAGCTCCACCCCGTCTGGAGGAGCTGCGGCCGCTTCTGGCGCAGGCCGACCGAGAGGGTGACGATCCCGAGGGCCGAGGCCGTCACGCCGAGGACGACCCCGGCCATGCCGAGCGTGGAGCTCACGGCGTGGAGGAGGCGTCGCGGGACTGGCCGTCCTCAGCATCCACGAGGCGGTCACCGTTGTCGGCCTCGTACTGCTCGGAGTGCTTCACGAGGATGCGGTCGCTGGCGAAGAAGTCACCGGACGGGTCCCAACGCCCCTCCAGGACGACCGGGATCCCGGGTTCGAAGAGCTCCGGTGGATCGCCTTGGTGGCGCACGGGAAGCTCGACGCCGTCGAACGTGATCGTGAACGTGACGCCGTCGGCGGTGCTCTCGACGTCGTCGCGCACCAGGCCCTGCACCTGGAAGCGCCGGTCACCGAGATCGGCCCGCTGATCGACCGCTTCGTCGGCGTTGTAGTAGTAGAGCGACGCCGAGCTGAGGGCCTGGTAGGCCACCACGCCGATCCCCACGAGGACGAGGGCGAGGGCGCCGTAGGCCCAGGGATTGCGGTGGCGTCTGGGGTTGACCGCTCCCGGTGCGCCGGGAGCGGTGCGGGGGCTCAGCTCCACCGACGCTCCTCCGGCGGCACCTGGGCCGCCAGCGTCCGGCCTCGGCGCACGGTGCGCAGCGCGTAGGCGCCGAGGGTCACGAGCGCGATGCCCCAGCCCGAGGCCACGTACCCGGCGTGCGTCATGGCGATCATGCCGAGCCTCCCGCAGGGACACCCACGCCGGCTTCGGCGCGCCGCTCGACGAGCGCCTGGTCGAGACCGGTCGCACCCACCCGCTCCTCCAGCCAGCCCACGCGGAAGCGGTGGACGAGGAGCCACGTGAACAGGAGACCGAACACGACGATGCCGAGCATGAGGGTGAACAGCATCGTGCCCTCGATGGTCGGGTCGAGCCGCGTGATCGTCGCCTTCTGGTGCAGGGACCGCCACCAGTCGACCGAGTAGTGGACGATCATCACGTTCGGGAACAGCAGCAGCCCGACGATGGCGCCGCGCATCCCGCGCTGGGCGGCATCGCCGGTCTCGTTGTCGATCCTGCGCAGGGCCAGGTACCCGACGAGGAGGATGAAGAGCAGCGTCGTCGACGTGATGCGCGGGTCCCAGTCCCAGTAGGTACCCCACGTGGGTCGGCCCCAGATCGAGCCGGTGACGAGGCAGATGCCGGTGAAGACGAGGCCGACCTCCGCCGCCGCCCCGCCGAGCACCCACCAGCCCTCGCTGCGGCGGCGGAGCCACATGGCCGACGCCACGGTGGTGATGAAGCACGCGGTGAAGGCGAGGATCGCCGTCGGCACGTGCACGTACATGAGCCGGACGGAGTCCTTCTGCACGATGTCGGCGGGGCTCCAGACGAGCGCGTAGCCGAGGAGCAGGACGAGCCCCGCGAGCGTCAGGGCGCCGAGCACCCGGGTGCCTCGGGACGAGGTGGTGGCCCGGCCCGGGGGCGCGGCGTGGGGGGCGGTCATGACTCCTCCAGGAGGGGGCCGAAGGCGAGGGTGCCGAAGGTCGTGTAGAGCAACGCGAAGGTGACGAGGAGGCCGCACCACGGCCAGCCGTCGGCGGCCGCGCCCCCCAGCGCGGCCTCGAACGCCTTGGTGGCGCCGATGAGCACCGGTGCAAGCACCGGGAGGAGCAGGATCGGGAGCAGCGTCTCGCGGACGCGAAGACCGGCGGCGAGCACGCCGTACAGCGTGCCAGCGGCAGCCAGCCCCGCGGTCGCGGCCAGGCAGGTGGCCAGCAGCAGAACGACGCCGGTGACGGCCGTGCCGTACATGACGACGACGCCGATGGCGAGCACGCCCTCGAGGGCCGCCAGCTGGACGAAGATCGCGGCGGCCTTGCCGAGGAAGATGCCAGCGGGATCGAGGCCCGACAGCCGCAGGGCATCCCGGCCCCCGTCGGCCGCCTCGATCGTGAAGGCGCGCTGGATGGCGAGGAGCCCGCAGAGGAGGACGGCCACCCAGAAGAGTCCGGCGCTGGCTCGCGTGAGGATGCCGCGGTCCGGGTCGAGGGCGACGCCGAAGAGGATCAGCACGAGGATCGCGAAGGGCGCAACTTGCTGCAGCGTCACCTTCGAGCGCAGCTCGACGCGCAGGTCCTTGCCCGCGATCAGGGTGGCGTCACGGAACAAGGAGGGGCTCCGCAGGCGTGGCGGGCGGGACCGCGGCGTCGGTGGTGCCCCCGACGATCGTGACGACGCGATCGGCCAGCGCTTCTGCCCGGTCGAGCTCGTGGGAGGCGAGCAGCACCGTCGCCCCAGCGGCCACGGCCCGACGCACGAGCCCGTCGAGCAGGTCGCGCCCGTCCTGGTCGAGCCCCGCGTGGGGCTCGTCGAGCAGCCACAGCTTCGGGCGGCGGGCCAGGAGGCAGGCGAGCGAGGTGCGTCGCCGCTGGCCGGCGGACAGGTGCACCACCGGCAGGCCGGCCAGGCGACCGTCGAGCGTGCAGGCGGCCATCGCACCGGTGATGTCCTCGGGCGCGGCTCCGGCGGCCCGGCCCCAGAAGCGCACGTTGTCGGCCACGGTGAGCTCGTCGTAGAGCCCGGTGGCGTGCCCGAGGAGGCCGACGCGACGGCGCACGGCCCGTGCCTGGCGGCGGTCGGTGAGGTCGTGACCGAGCACCCGGACATCGCCGCGGGCCACGGGGAGCAACCCGGCGCAGAGCCGGAGGAGGGTGGTCTTGCCCGCTCCGTTCGGCCCGCGGAGTAGCACGATCTCTCCGGCAGCGACCTCCAGGTCGATCCCGGCCAGTGCGGGGAACCGGCCCAGGAGCGTCACCGCGCCGTGGAGCTGGACGACGGGTTCCATGGGAGCCTGCGAAGTCTACGGAGGCCCCCGGGGACGCGACCAATGCGGCGAGAGCCACCGATAGGGTGCCCCGAATGCGCCTGGCCAAGGTCCTCGGTGCCATCGGGCGCACGTGCATCACGGCGGGCGTGCTGATCCTGCTCTTCGTCGCCTACCAGCTCTGTGGCACGGGCATCCGCGAGGCGCAGGCGCAGAACCGCCTCGAAGACGACTTCGCGCAGGTGCTCGACGACGCTCAGGCGACCTCGACGACGACCACAGCGACCACGGCGACCACCGCCCCGGTCGCCCCCACGACGGTGCCGCCCATCCCGCCCGTGCCCGAGGGCGACCCCACGGCGCGGATCGTCATCCCGAAGATCGGCCTCGACAAGATCGTCGTCGAGGGCGTCTCGCTGGCCGACCTCAAGAAGGGTCCGGGGCACTACCCCGACTCGCCCTTGCCCGGGCAGGAGGGCAACGCCGCCATCGCGGGGCACCGCACCACGTACGGCAAGCCGTTCAACCGGATCGACGAGCTCGAGCCCGGCGACGAGATCACGATCACGACCGTGCAGGGCGAGTTCACGTACATCGTCAAGGAGCAGCTCATCGTGTCACCGAGCGCCGTCGAGGTGCTCGAGGACAAGGGCGACAACCGGCTCACGCTCACGTCCTGCCATCCCGAGTACACCTCTAGGCAGCGCATCGTCGTCGTCTCGGAGCTGGCGCCTGACGAGATCCCCCTCGTGCGTCCTCCCCGGGCGGAGGGCGCCCCGCCGCCCGCCGCCATCGACTCCATCGATGGCGAAGGGGCACCAGCGCTCCCGGCGATCCTCCTCGGCGTGCTCTGCGCGGGGATCTGGCTACTCGCCTGGCTGGTCGGCCGCCAGTGGCGCAAGTGGCCCTGCTACGCGATCGGCTTCCCGTTCTTCATGGTGACGCTGTTCTTCTTCTTCGAGGAGTTCAGCCGCCTGCTCCCGTCGAACTTCTGAGGCGCCGCTCACAGGATCCGAACATCTTGCTCAGGGATCCGTCACCTCCGGGTGAGACGATCTACCCATGCCCAGGGGTGCAGACGAACGAGCGGCGGTGGCGCACCTGGTGCGCCGCATCGCGTTCGGCGCGCCGCCGGCCAGGATCGACGAGCTGACCGCGCTCGGCTACGAGGGGGCTGTCGACGCGCTGCTGACGTTCGACGGACCCGACGCCGCCGCGGCCGCCGTCCCGCCGCCGAGGTTCGACACGGCCGGCTACCTGGCCGCGCAGGACGGCGACGATGCCGCCCGCCGCGCCGCCAGCCGGCAAGCGCGGGACGAGCGGCGGGAGCTGGTGCTCTGGTGGCTGCGTCGCATGGTGGCGGCCGACCAGCCGGTACGGGAGAAGGTGGCGTTCCTCTGGCACGACCACTTCGCGACGAGCCTCGAGAAGGTGAAGCTGGCCGAGCTGCTCTACCGCCAGCGGGGCACGCTCTACGACCTCGCGCTCGGCCGCTTCGACGCGCTCGTCCGGGCGGTCGCCCGCGATCCGGCCATGCTCGTCTGGCTCGACGGCCGCGAGAACACGAAGACGCGACCCAACGAGAACTTCGCGCGCGAGCTCTTCGAGCTCTTCACGCTCGGGCTCTCCGGACACCACGGGGAGTCCTACGACGAGGCCGACGTCGCCGAGGCGGCGAGGGCTCTCACCGGGTGGCGGATCGACCCAGCGACAGGCACCGGCGTGCTCGACCTGCGCCGCCGCGACCCGGGGACGAAGGAGGTGCTCGGCGTGTCCGGCAACCTCGGGATGGACGAGGTCGTGGCGGCCGCCACCGACCACCCGGCGTGCGCGCCCCACGTCGTCGCCCGTCTGTGGAGCCGCCTCGCGCGCCCGGCGGTGCCCGACGACCCGGTCGTCGTCGAGCTGGCGGCGCCGTTCGCGGACGATCTCGACGTGGCCGCTCTCCTGCGCCGCATGCTCCTGCACGAGGACTTCCGTGCCCCCGCCACGCGCACCGCCCTTGTGCGCACGCCGGTCGACCTCGTCGTCGGCGCCTGCCGGGCGTTGGGCACGGAGCCGGACGACGCGACGCTGGAGATGCTCGTGGGCCTCGGCCAGGTGCCGTTCGTACCGCCGGACGTCGCCGGGTGGCCCGCCAACGAGGCCTGGCTGTCGACGGCGTCCGCCCGTGGCCGCCTGGAGTGGGCGCTGGCGACCGCCGCGCAGGTCGACCTCGACTCGATCCGGTTCGGGGCGCAGCGAGCGGTCGGCCTGGCCGGACTGCTCGGGGTGGAGCGCTGGGGCGCCACCACCGCGGCCACCCTCGACGGAGCGGCCGACCCGCGCCAGGCGCTCGCGCTGGCGCTCGTGGCCCCGGAGCACGTGGTCGCATGACACCCGCATCGCTCAGCCGGCGCCGCTTCCTGCAGGGCTCCGCCGTCCTCACCGCGTCGGCCGCGCTCGGCGCGTGCCGCGACGAGCCGGACGCCGCGCCGACCAGCACCACACGACCCACCCCGACCCCGGCTCCCGACGGAACCCTCGTCGTGGTCACCCTCACCGGCGGCAACGACGCCCTCAACACGGTCTGTCCCGTGGAGGACCCGATCTACCGCTCGGCGCGCGGAGCGCTCGCGCTCGATCCCGCGTCGACGTTCGACATCGGTGACGGCTTCGCGCTCCACCCAGCCCTGGGCCGCATGAAGGCGCTGTGGGACACGGACCGGCTGGCGGTCGTGCACGGCGTCGGGTTCGACGGGCTCGACCGGAGCCACTTCCACTGCATGGACGTGTGGCAGGCCGCGGACACGGACGACGTCACCACCGGCTGGATCGGGCGTTGGCTCGACCTCGGCGGCACGGACCCGATCGACGCCATCGCCGTCGGCGGTTCCCTGCCCCTACTGGTCCGCGGCGCGAAGCGCGCCGGCGCAGTGCTCCCCGCCGGCCCATTCGTGCTCCCGGGCGACGCGGCGCTGCACGCCCAGCTCACCGACCAATCCGCCGAGGACGACGACCGGTCGCCGCTGGAGGCGAGCGTGGCCCGCTCGAGCATCGACCTGCTCGCGATGGCCGACACGATCGGCCCGGTCGTCGCGACGGCATCCGCTGAGGAGACGCTCACGGCTCGACTGCAGACGGTCGCGGCGCTGATCGACGCCGATCTCCCCACCCGCGCGTATGCGGTCGACCTCGGTGGTTTCGACACGCACGCCGCCCAGGCCACCACGCACGCCGCGCTGCTGGCCGAGCTCGACACCGCGCTGGGCGACTTCGTCGAACACGTGAGTGACCGCCGCCAGGTCACCGTCGTCGTCTACAGCGAGTTCGGGCGCCGAGTCGCGGCCAACGGCAGCGGGGGCACGGACCACGGCGGCGCCGGCACCGTGCTGGTGGCCGGGCAGGTCCGCCCCGGTCACCACGGTGAGCCGCCGCCCCTCGACGCGCTCGTCGACGGTGACCTGGCGACGAGCGTCGACTTCAGAGCCGTGTACGCCGGACTGCTCGAGGACGTGCTCGGCATCGACGCGGGAGACGTGCTGGGCCAGGCCCCGAAGGCGCTCCGACTCGTCTGAGGACTTGCGCGGAGAGGCAGTGCTCTCAGTGCCGGACGCAGGTCGGCGCCTCATCGCCGAGCGGGAAGGCTCCGCCTCTCCGCTCGAGTCCCGACGCAGGTTCAGGCGCAGGGGAGCTCGAACCACAGGCGGGCCCCGCCCAACGGGCTCGCCTCGGCGCCCACCTGGCCACCCAGGGCGTGCACGAGCTCGCGCACGATCGCCAGGCCGAGCCCCGAGCCCACCTCGCGGCGCACGGGCTGAAGCCGCGCCACGTAGAGCCGCTCGAAGACGTGCGGCAGGTCGTCGGCGTCGATGCCCGAGCCGTCGTCATCGACCTGCACCCGACAACGTCCCTCCCCGACCTCGACCGACACCTGCACCCGCGAGCGCGCGTGCTTCAACGCATTGTCGATGAGGTTGGCCACCACCTGGGCCAGCCGGTCGGCGTCGGCGTGCACGATCGTTGGCGCGGCGCGGACGTCCAGCTCCACGCTTGCGGCCTGCGCCTCGGGTCCGAAGCCGTCGGCGCACGCCGCCACCAGCTCGTGGAGCTCGAGGTCGGCGAGGGCGAGCTCGAAGCCGCCCCCCTCGAGACGGGCCAGCTGCAGGAGGTCTCGCACCAGGCGATCGAGGCGGCGTGCCTCGCCGAGGATCACCTCCCCTGCTCGGGCGGGGTCCGTGGCGGTGCCGTCGGTCAGTGCCTCCGCGTAGCCCTGGATCGACGTGAGCGGCGTGCGCAGGTCGTGGGACACCGACAGCAGGAACTGCTGCTCCAGCCCACGTGACCGCTGGAGGGTGGCGGCCATCTCGTTGAGGGACCGGGCCAGGGCCGCCACCTCATCGGTGGCGCCCGCCGGCGGCTCGGGGACGCGTGCGGACAGGTCGCCCCCCGCGATGGCACGCCCGGCCGCCTCGGCCTGCTGCAGCGGGCCGGTGAGCGTGCGCGCCAGGCGCGACGCGACGACGGCGCCGATGGCGACCACGAGCCCCGCCGCGACCAGAAACCAGACCACGCTGCCGCCCAGGGCGATGTCGGTGCGGTCCGAGAGCACGATGGCCGTCAGGTTCTCGCCCTCGCCGACGGTGGCGGCGGCGTACACGAGCCGGCCCTCCCGCCCGGAGACCGTGCCGCCGCCGCGGAGCGTCGTCAGCTCGGTGCCGTCGAGCGAGATGCCGGGAGGCAGCTCACCGCGCACGCTGCCGTCGGGCTCCAGGGCGAGGAGGCCGACGCCCTCCAGTCGCAGCGCGAGCCGGATCAGGCCGAGGAGGCGCGGACGCTCGGCGTCTTCCTGGAACGGTCCGGGGTTCGCCTCGAGCGCCGTCGTGATCGCGGTGAGCTGCCGCTGCAGCTCACCCTCGGTGTACCGCCGCGCGCCGAGCTCGGCGAGGGCCAGCGTGCCGAGCCCTGCGAGGACGAGCGCGGCCACGACGGAGCCGACGATGGCGATGGTGAGGCGACGGCGCACGTCAGGTCATCCGAGGCGGTACCCGATGCCCCACACCGTCGTGAGGGGCAAGGCGTCACCCAGCTTCTTCCGGAGCTGCCGGACGTGGACGTCGACGGTCCGCTCGTCGCCGTACCAGTCGTGGCCCCACGCACCGTCGAGGAGCTGGCGGCGGCTCAGCGCCAGGCCCTTCTGCTCGGCGAGGTGGAGGAGCAGCGCGAACTCGCGGGTCGCGAGCGCGACGGGCTCCCCGCTCACCCGGACCTCCCGGCGACCGGCGTCGACCTCGAGCTCGCCGATCCTGATCACCGCGGGTGCCGAGATCGCGTCCCCTGAGCGGCGAAGCACCGCCCGCACCCGTGCGACGAGCTCCCGGGGGGAGAACGGCTTCACGACGTAGTCATCGGCGCCCAGCTCCAGGCCGAGGACCCGGTCGATCTCGCCGTCACGCGCCGTGAGGAGGATCACCGGCACGGTGCCCCGGTGGCGCAGCTGCCGACAGAGCTCGAAGCCATCGACCTCGCCCGGCAGACCGACATCCAGGAGCACGAGGTCGGGTGCGTGCTCGTCGACGGCGCGGCGACCCGCGTCCGCGTCGCCGGCGAGCACCACGGCGTAGCCGGCGCCCCTGAGATAGAGGTCAAGGAGGTCGGCGATGGCGCGATCATCCTCGACGACGACGACGGTCGGGAGGTGCTCGGCCACGACGGCCATGCTCGCACGCCCAGGCTCAGTGCTCGTGGGAGGCGCAGTCGCTGTCGCCGTGGCCTTCGATCCCGGCGAACGGGCCGCACTCGTTGTCCACGAGCCACACGTGGAGCATCGGCGAGGTCGCCCGCAGCTCGCCGGCCGGGCGGCAGGTCTCCCCGTCGAGCGAGATGCCGGCGAGCCGGGTGCCGGTCTCGTCCCAGCAGAGGTTCTGGTGGTCGTGCCAGACGGTCAGGTCGCCGGCCACATCGGGAACGTCGTCCATGGTCGATCCGGGCTCCAAGATGTACATGGTCGAGACGAGGACGGGACCGGCGTCCGTGTTCTCGAACACCAGCGACTCGATCCTGTCGGGGTCCAGGTCGATGCCATCAGCCAGGTACGCGTGGTTGATGTAGTGCTGGAACCCACCGGGCCGTCGACCGTCGCCGATCCACACGTACCCGGCCGCCTCCGCCGCGGCGACATCCATGGCCGGGTCGACCGCGGTGCGCGTCGCCTCCACGAGGGTCACCGCGACGTCGAGCTCCTCTTCAGTGGCCTGGGTCGTGTCGGCGCCCGCGAGCACGGGGTCAGCCGCCAGGGTGATGGTCCCGTCCGGGAGCCCGTGATCGTGAGCGGCGGACCCCGGCTGGCTGGCCTCCCCGTGGTCGTGAGCATGCGATTCGCTGTGCGTGTGGGGTGCCGCCACGCCGACAAGGGCAGGCACCAGTGCGAGCACCGGGACCCACCCGTACCGAGGCCGCGACGCCGCGACGCGAGCAGCGGTCAGCGCTACCAGCCCGAAGATCGCGCCGCCGGCCGCGAGCGCGGCGGCGGACAGGTCCTGGATCCCGACGGGCTCGCGCCTGGCCAACGAGACGACGACCGCGAGCCCGGTCGTGCGGGACAGGGCCCACGCGCCGACGACGGCCAGGTTGACGACGATGCTCCCGACGAGCGCGGCACGCCGGCCAGGGGCGCGGAGCAGCAGCATGCCGAGCGCGCCCTGCACGAGCGCCGTGCCGGCGAAGAGCGCCACGAGCGCGCCGTCGCCGGCGTGCGTGCCGGCCGCGGCTGCGTGCACCAGCCCAGCGCCGATCGAGCACGCCGCGGCGAGATCCGTCCAGAGGGAGCGGGAGGTGGTCATGACCCGCAGAGTGGCGCGGTGAGCTCAGGGAACTCTGAGCAGGCGGTTAGGGAACCGTGAGGATCAGCGGCCGTGGAACACCGGTCGGCGACGCTCGCGGAAGGCGGCCATGCCTTCCTGGAGGTCCTCGCTCGCCCACGCGCGGGCCCACGCCTCGTGCACGTCGGGGTCGTCGCCGCGACCGACCGGCATCTCCAGGCGGTTCAGGGCCAGCTTGGCGCCGGCGACGGTCAAGGGGGCCAGCGCCGCGATCTCGTCGGCCCAACCCAGGGCCGCCTCGAGGTCGCCCAGGCGCTGCACGAAACCGAGGCGCTCGCACTCCTCGCCGCTGTAGGTCTCGGCGCCGAGCAGCATCGCCCGGGTCGGCCCGGCTCCCGCCAGCAGCGAGAGCCGCTGCATCGTCCAGTGGTCGACCATCAGGCCGAGTCGCGCGGCCGGTACGCCGAAGCGTGCGCTCGGCGTCGCCACGCGCAGGTCACACGCTACGGCCAGCTGAGTGCCCGCGCCGAGAGCGGCGCCGTCGACCGCCGCGACGGTCGGCCGCGGATCGTCGCGCAGCGCCGCGAGCACCTGCCGCAGCAGGTCGGTGAAGCCGGTGTCCTCTACGCCGGTGAGGTCCGCCCCCGCGCAGAACTGGCCGCCCGCACCCGTGAGCACCACGACGCGCGCGCTCGCTGACCGCGCGTGGGCGTCGAGGAGCTGCTCGAGCGCCTCGTGATCGAGCGCGTTGCGACGCTCGGCCCGGTCGATCGTGACCAGCGCGACCGGGCCGCGGTCTTCGAGGTGGATCATGCGAGGAACCTAGTCAGTAGGTTCTGGGCGCCGACATGAGGAGGAGTGCCATGCAGCTCGCCGGCCGGAGGGTGCTGATCACCGGCGCGTCCAGGGGCATCGGCCGCGCCCTCGCGGCGGCCTTCGCGAGCGCAGGCGCCACGGTCGCCCTGGTGGCGCGCGACGGCGCCGCCCTCGACGCCCTTGCCGCGGAGCTCGGAGGCACGGCTCACCCGGCCGACCTGCTCGACCCTGAGCAGCGCAACCGGCTGGTGCACCGGGTGGAGGACGAGGCCGGTCCCATCGACGTGCTCGTGAACAACGCTGGGCTCGCCCACGAAGGCCCACTGTGGGAGAGCACCGCCGACGAGCTCGAACGACAGGTCCAGCTCAACCTGACGGTGCCGCTCGAGCTCTGCCGCCAGGCGGTGCCGCGCATGCTGCGGCGCGGGAGCGGCCATCTGGTGAACGTGGCGTCGATGGCGGCGCTCGCGTCCGTGCCGGGGATGACCACCTACGCCGCCACGAAGGCCGGCCTGGCCCACGGCACCGCCGCGCTGCGCGACGAGCTGAAGGGGCTGCCGGTGGCCGTCACGACCGTGATGGTGGGCGGTGTCCCGACGGACATGCTGGCCACCGGCGAGTCCTACGAGCCTTTCCACAAGGCCTTCGAGCGCCTCCGGCGGATCCAGCTCGTCCCTGACACGACGGCCGATGCCCTCGCTGGGGCCGTGGTGAAGGGGGTGGAGCGGGGCACCCGCACGGTGTACCTCCCCCGCCGGGCGGCCCCGCTCGTCGCGCTGGTCGAGGCCCCGCGCAAGATGGTGAACGTCGCCCTCGCCGGCCTGAAACGTCGCGTCTGAGCCCCACCGCTGCCTATGCTCGGATGGTCCGATGGTCCGATTCGACACGATCAGCCAAGGCAGACCAACGATGCGACGCACCTCACTCCTCGGCGGGTTGGCCTGCGTGGTCGTCGTCCTCGGTGGCGCATCGTGCAGCAACAAGGCCGACGAGACGAAGGCCGACCTCACCGACAAGATCTCCGAGAGCCTCCAGGGCGGCGTCAGCGGCTACACCGCGAAGCAGGCGGACTGCGTGGCCGCCATCGTCGTCGACACGGCCGGGTTCGATGCGCTCAAGGACATCGACGTGTCTGCCGACGAGCCTCCGGAAGCATTGCAAGACGACATCGCCGCGACGGCGCCCCAGGCGGCGGAGGAGTGCGACCTCTCCGACGGCGCGGGCTGATCCCCCTACACACAAGGGACGAGCACATGAGCGACACGAACCCGAGCTGGCACCCGGATCCCACCGGCAAGCACGACCACCGCTACTGGGACGGTACGCAGTGGACGGAGCACGTGTCCGACGCCGGCATCGCGAGCGTCGACCCGTTGGAGGCCGCCGCGCCTACCGCGACCGAGGAGCCCGTGGCCGAGCAGCCCGTGGCCGAGGAACCGGATGCGTCCGACGCCGCGCTGGCCGAGCCCGAGGCCCCGGCACCGGTCGATCCGACCGCCGTCGAGCCCATCGCCGTCGAGCCCAGCGCCGTCGAGCCCAGCGCGGTCGACAGCGACGCCACGGCGACCTGGCCCACCGCGTCCGGCACCCCGGCCGCGTGGCCCACCTCGCCGGTCGCGCCCGGCGCGCCCGCGCCACCGCCTCCCTACGTGCCCGGCGAGCCCGTGAGCGCGCGCAGCAGCTCGAAGCGGGGGCTGGTCATCGGCGGCGGGATCCTCGCGGCGGTCGCGGTCACCGTCATCGCCGTCATGGCGCTGGGCGGTGGCGACGACAACACGCCGAGCGTCCGGACCCAGGTCGTCTCGAGGGCGCACGCAGCGTACGACCTCAACAGCAGCGACTCCGAGTGCGTCGCCGACCTGCTCATCGACCAGGTCGGCGAGGGCGCGCTCGAGGACGCCACCTCGGATGCGGTGGCCCAGGCAGTCGACGACGTCGGCGTGCAGACGATCGTCGACGAGTGCAACATCGACGAGGCGGCCCTCACGGGCGGCGGCGGCACCACAGACACCACCGACGGCACCACAGACACGACCGAGATCACCGGTGCCGACGGCACCTACGGCAGCGATCCCGCGCTCGACGCGCTCTACGACAGCTGCGCCGACGGTGACTTCGCCGCCTGCGACCAGCTCTACCTCGACAGCGACGCGGGATCCGAGTACGAGACCTTCGGCGACACGTGCGGCAACCGCAACGAGCCCGGGGGCTACTGCGTCGACATCTACGGAGAGGACGGCAACGGAGGCAGCGCGACCGTCCCCGGAACCGGGATCGGCGGCGCCGACCTGCCCGCGAACTTCGAGGAGACGCTGGCGGACACGTACGAGACGATGCTCGAGCTCGATCGTGACCGGGCGGAGTGCTTGGCGGGCAAGCTCACCGACGCCATCGAGAGCGGCACCCTCGGCGAGGACCAGGTGATGTCG
>Ga0247727_10000422_pt1 | contig 103324 bp, 71 predicted proteins | sample WisWelCaveWW1625_FD_202498 | JGI IMG/M metagenome (GOLD analysis project Ga0247727, IMG submission 202498) | Biofilm microbial communities from Wishing Well Cave, Virginia, United States - WW16-25 | ecosystem: Environmental > Aquatic > Deep subsurface > Groundwater > Cave microbial mat...
CGTTACACTCCGTGCGCATTGGGCGGGCCTCCTGATCCGTTATAGGTGTTTTCGGCAACTCACCTTGTAACGAATCAGCCCGCCCTTTGCTATGTCATTCGTGAGATATGCGGGCTAGAACTTCGCGAGCACCTCCCGGAGCTTCCCTTCGACGAGCCCGCGCCCGAGCGCGGCCATCCCCTCGAGCTTCACGTCGATCACGAGCCTCCCCGGCTCGGCGACGAGCGATCCGGTCACGCCCTTGTTGCCGCCGAACGTCACCCGCCGGCCGTCGACTTCGTGCTCGGTCACGAAGAGCTTCAAGTTCGGGAGCGCGAGGACCTCGCTCTCGAACTTCTTCATCGCATCTTCCGGCGAGAGACCCGTCTCCTTCTCGATGTGGATGTCGGCCATGCACTCCCCCTTCGAGGGCGCCGCCCGCGCGATCGCCCGGACGGCGGGCGATCTTACGCGGCCCGCCCGCCGCGCGTCCAGCGATCGCGGCGGACTCGACGGGTCGCCGGATCGCTCTGCCATTCTCGGGGCGACATCTGCCCTTCGGCGACTGCCTCGCCTCGCGTGGACCACCTGTCGAGTTCGCGCGAACATCGCAACGGCTCGGCTGCGGGTGATGTCGCCTGCGGGCAATGTCGCCCCTGATGCAGAGCGACCCGGCGACCCCGCCCGCTACTCCGCGACGCTCACGCGTCGCGGTCGGCGGGCGCCCGGCGAAGTTGTGAGGGACCCGCGGACCGAGAAGCACGAGCCGCGCGAACGTCGGGCGGCGGGTGGCGCGAGCCAGGGATCCCGCCCGTGCGAGCGCGCACCGCGAACGGAGGGCCGGCCGCTCAAGACCGTCGCTGGCGCGCGAACATCGGGAGGGATGGCGAGCGTCAGGACCCGCCGCCCGCCATCGTCGCGAGCCGCGTGCCCGCGGACCGAGCAGCACGAGCCGCGCGAAGGACGTCCGGAGCCGTGCGAGCGTGCGAAGGGGTCGTGATATACTGCGGGCTCATCCGAGGCCGCATGCGCAAGCTCACCCACGTCACGCACGCTGGAACGCCCCGCATGGTCGCCGTCTCCGGGAAGCCGGAGACCGCGCGCCGCGCGGTGGCGACGGGGCGGATCCGCGCGTCCGCCGCGGCGATCGCGGCCATCCGCGAGCGGCGCGTCGCGAAGGGTGATCCGCTCGGGGTCGCGACGATCGCGGGGATCCAGGGCGCGAAGCTCGCGTCCACGCTCATCCCGCTCTGCCATCCGCTCCCGATCACCGGCGTCGACGTCGCCATCGCGGTCGGGCGCCGGGCGATCGACGTCACCGCGACCGTCGAGACGGTCGCGCGCACCGGCGTCGAGATGGAGGCGCTCGCCGCCGTCACGGCGGCGCTCCTCTCGGTCTACGACATGCTGAAGGCGATCGACCGCGGGATGGTGATCGAGGGCGTGCGGCTGCTCGAGAAGGAGGGGGGACGGTCGGGACGCTGGATCGCGAGCGCGTCGCGCACCCGCCGGTCGCCGCGCGCGCCGCGCGCGCCGCGCGCCTCGCGGGGCCGCGCCCGATGAGCCGGCCCGCGCGCCGCGTCGCGGTCGTCACGGTGAGCGACCGGTCCTTCCACGGGACGCGCGAGGACACGAGCGGGCCCGAGGCGGCGCGCATCGTGGAGGGCTGGGGCCACGCCGTGGTCGAGCGCCGCCTCATCCCCGACGAGGCCGACTCCGTCGTCGCGGCGCTCGTCGAGATCTCCGACTCGGGACGCGTCGACCTCCTCCTCACGACGGGCGGCACCGGCTTCGCGCCGCGCGACGTGACGCCCGAGGCGACGGCGCGCGTCCTCGAGAAGCGCACGCCCGGGCTCGACGAGGCGATGCGCCGCGACGGGACGGCGAAGACGCCGATGGCTCTCCTCTCCCGCGGGATCTCCGGGATCCGCGGGAAGACGCTCATCGTGAACCTCCCCGGCTCGACGCGCGGCGTCCGCGACGGCCTCGAGTCGCTCCGCCCCGTCCTCGCGCACGCGATCGAGATCCTCCGCGGCGAGAACCTCGATCACCCGGCCGGCGCGCCCCCTCCAGCATGAGCCTCCTTCCGATCGAGGAGGCGTTCCGCATCATCGCGGAGACGACGCCGCTCCTCCCGGTCGAGCAGGTCCCGCCTCGCGAGGCGCTCGGGCGCGTCCTCGCGGAGCCGGTCGTCGCGCCGATCGACCTCCCGCCGTTCGAGAACTCGGCGGTCGACGGCTACGCCGTCCGCTCGCGGGACCTCACCGCCCTCCCGACGCACGCCTCGGAGACCGGGCCCACCGTGAGGCTCCGCGTGCGCGGGGAAGTGCCCGCCGGCGGCGCCCCGACCGGCTCCATCACGTCCGGCGAGACGGCGCGCGTCATGACGGGGGGGCGCATCCCCGCGGGGGCGGACGCCGTCGTCATGCGCGAGGACGTGGAGGAGGCGCCCGACGTCGCGCGCGTCCGGCGCGCCGTCGAGCCCGGCGCGAACGTCCGCCCGCGCGGCGAGGAGATCCGCGGGGGCGAGGTCGCGCTCGAGGCCGGGAGGCGCGTGAACCCCGGCGGCCTCGGCTTCCTCCTCGCCCTCGGCGTCGAGCGCGTCGCGGTGCGGCGCCGCCCGCGCGTCGCGATCCTCGCGACCGGGAATGAACTCGTCGCCGAGGGCGCGCCGCTCCGCCCGGGCGCGGTGCGCGACTCCTCGACCCCCACGCTCGCGACGCTCGTCGAGAGCGCGGGCGCCGTCGCGGTGCCGCTCCCGATCGCGCCCGACGACCGCGCCCTCCTCGCCGAGCGCGTCCGCGAGGGGCTCTCGCACGACGTCCTCGTCACGACCGGCGGCGTGTCGGTTGGCGACTACGACTTCGTGAAGGAAGTTCTCGCCGAGCAGGGGGTGAAGATCCGCTTCTGGAAGGTCGCGATGAAGCCGGGGAAGCCGTTCGTCTACGGGATCCGCGGCGACACGCGCGCGTTCGGCCTCCCGGGGAACCCCGGCTCGTCGCTCGCCACGTTCGAGCGCTTCGTGCGCCCCGCGCTCCGGAAGATGGCCGGCGATCCGTCGTGGGCGCCCGCCGAGGCGGAGGCGGTCCTCGACGCGCGCTGCGGGAACGCGGGCGACCGGACGTGGTTCCTGCGCGCGGCGCTCTCGTGGCGAGACGGAGCGCTCCACGCGCGCCCTCTCGCCGGGCAGGGCTCCGGGACGCTCCGCTCGGCCGGCGAGGCGAACGGGTTCATCGTCCTTCCGCCGGGAGCGATCAACCGCGAGGCCGGCGCGCGCGTCACCGTGCAGATCCTTCCGGCCATCTACGGTGAGGTGTGGAACTCCCCATTCGTGATGAAAGGAGACGCGCGATGAGCGAGCGCGAATCGGGGCCGGGCCGAAAGCCGCCGCGTCCCGGGGTCGATCCGTCGGGGGCGGTCTCGTTCCCGATCTTCCAAGCCGCGACGTACGCGTTTCCCGACACGGCGGGCATCGAGGCGTACCACGAGGACCCGTCCTCGCATTACTTCTACTCGCGCTACGCGAACCCGACGTGCGACGCCTGCGCCCGCGCGCTCGCCGCGCTCGAGGGAGGCGAGGACGCGCTCCTCTTCTCCTCCGGGATGGGAGCGATCGCGAGCGCCGTCTTCTCGTTCCTCCGCTCGGGGGACGAGATCCTCTCGATGTCGGACGTCTACGGCGGAACGCTCCGCCTCTTCCAGGACGTCCTTCCGCGGTTCGGAGTCGCCGTCACGTGGTTCGGGGCGAGCGACGCGGTCGCGGCGATCCGCTCCGCGTCCCCGGCGGCGCGATTGGTCTACCTCGAGTCGCCGACCAACCCGACGCTCGAGATCGTCGACCTCGCGGCGGCGGCGCGCGCCGCTCGCGAGCGCGGGCTCGTCACGCTCATCGACGGGACCTTCGCCTCGCCCGTGAACCAGAAGCCGCTCTCCCTCGGGATCGACGTCGTGATCCACTCCGCCACGAAGTATCTCGGGGGGCACTCGGACCTCACCGCGGGGGCGGTCGTCGGCTCGAGCGCTCACCTCGCGCGGATCCACGCGGCCATGAAGGTGTTCGGCACGAACCTCGACCCGTTCGCGGCGTTCCTCGTCCACCGTGGCCTCAAGACGCTCGAGGTGCGCGTGCGGCGGCAGTGCGAATCGGCGATGCGGATCGCGAGCGTCCTCGCGGAGCATCCGCGCGTTCGGCGGGCGCTCTATCCGGGGCTCGCGTCGCATCCCGGCCACGAGGTCGCGCGGCGGCAGATGTCCGGCTTCGGCGGGGTCGTGACGTTCGAGGTGAAGGGAGGGCTCGAGGGCGCGCGGCGCGTCATGGACCGCCTGCGCGTCGTCCTCAACGCGCCCTCGCTCGGGAGCGTCGAGAGCCTCGCCTCGATCCCGGTCCTCACGTCGCACGAGGGCTTCAGCGCGGAGGCGCTCGCGCGCGCGGGCGTCACCGAGGGGATGATCCGGCTCTCGGTCGGCGTGGAGCCGGTGGAGGACCTCCTCGCCGACCTCGACGGGGCGCTCTCGGAGTAGGGGCGGCCCCGCGCGTCCGCGCGTCGCGGCGCGTCGCAGCGAGTGCGGACTCAGCGTGGCGCGGGCGACTCGAGGATGCGGATCAGGAACGCCCGGACGTCGTCGAACTCATGCGAGAGCACGTCGTGGACGGCGTCGATCCCCGTGAGGTCCTTCTCCTGCCCGGCCTGCTCGATGAGGAACGCGAGGCCGCCGAGCCTCTCGGCGCCGAGGTTGAGGCTCGCGCCCTTGACGCGGTGCCCCAGGCGCTCGCACGCGCCGGCGTCGCCCTGCGCGATCGCCTCGCCGATCTTCGCGATCACGTCCGCGGAGTCCTTCATGAACTCGTGGAGCATCTCGCGGGCGAAGTCCGGGTCCTCGAAGATCCCCAGATCGTTCAACCGCTCCACGATCGCCCGGTAGCTCGGACCGAGCTGCGGGCCCGGCGACGACTTCCCTTCCATCTTGCACCCTCCTACCCGTGAACTTGGCCGGCGACGAGGCTCGGTCGAGATCGCTCGCGGGCGCGCCGCGGGGGCCTCGCGCGGATGACGCGATCCCCGCGGCGGGCACGCGCCCCACGTCTCGGCAGGAACGGGCGAGTCCTTGAGGGGAGAAGAGGAGAAAAGAGGAGGAAAAACGCGGAGTCTTCGACGTGGCGGCGCTCGAACGACGGCCGCCAGCGTCGATCGGTCCGCCAGAGCGGAACCCCCGTCTAGGCGCGATCCGCGAGACCCGCGATGAAGCCGCTGATCGCGAGGTTGGTGAAGAAGCCGATCGCGCAGACGGCGACGGCTCGCCAGGTGCTCGTATAGTCGAGCGCTTGCCGGACGGCGACGACCATCGCCGCGAGCATCCAGATCGTGACCGCGAGGATCGCAAGGGTGCCCAAACCGGGAATGACGCCGAGAACCCGGAGAAGACCCGGGCTCGTCGCGAATCCGAGCGTCCTCAACAACTCACCCAAGTCGGAGCGGGTCTCCGCGGTCGCCAGGATCTTCGTGCCGATGATCAGAATCAGGAACGCCCAGACGATCCATGCCACGGCCGCGCCGATGGCGCCCAGGATGAGCCCGGAGACGCCGCTCGATCCGACCCATCCGAGCGCCCCGATGCCGCCCGCGACGCTCGATAGGACGACGACCAGGAACGCCTGGCCGGTCGCCGACCGGTCCGCCTCGACCTCCTCGTAGAGCGCGGGCTCGAGCCGCGCCGCCCGCACGATCCGGGATCCGATGCCCGCCATGAGATCCTCCCTTGCCGCGTCCGCCCGCGGCCCACTCCGCGGACGCCTTCGGTCTCGACCGCGCGAAGGCTAGGCGCCCGGCGGCGACCGGTCAACGAAGAATTCGCGCGAGAAGGATTCCAACGCGAACTTTCCTTCGCCCGGAGGTCGGCTTTGTGGCAGAATGGGCCCCGAGGAGGAGCGGGATCGATGAGCGACAAGGTGACCCTGACGTACGGAGGCTCGTCGCACGAGTTTCCCGTCGTCACGGGGACCGAGGGGGAGGCGGCGATCGACATCCGGACCCTTCGCGCGAGGACCGGCCTCGTGACGCTCGACCCCGGCTTCGTGAACACGGGCGCCTGCACGAGCGCGATCACCTTCCTCGACGGCGAAAAGGGGATCCTCCGTTACCGCGGCTACCCGATCCAGGAGCTCGCGGAGAAGAGCACGTTCCTCGAGGTCGCCTACCTCCTCCTCTGGGACGAGCTCCCGTCGGCCGAGGAGCATCGGAAATTCGTCGACGGCGTCCGCTACCACACGATGCTCCACGAGTACATGCGGCGCCTCTTCGACGGATTCCCGCGCGAGGCCCACCCCATGGCGGTCTGCGCCGCGGTGATCGGTGCCCTCGCGACGTTCTACCAGGACTCCCTCGATCCGCTCGACGAACAGCAGGTCCGCGTGACGACGCTCCGACTGCTCGGGAAGCTCCCGACGATCGCCGCGTCCTCCTACAAGCACTCGATCGGGCAGCCGTTCATCTACCCCGACAACGGCCTCGACTACGCGGCGAACACGCTCTACATGATGTTCGCGACGCCCTGCGAGAAGTACGCGGTGAACCCCGTGGTCGCGCGCGCGCTCGACCTCCTCCTCATCCTGCACGCCGACCACGAGCAGAACTGCTCGACGAGCACGGTCCGCATGGTCGGGTCGAGCTACGCCAACATGTTCGCGGCGATCTCGGCGGGCGTGAGCGCGCTGTGGGGCCGGCTCCACGGCGGCGCCAACGAGCAGGTGATCTCGATGCTCGACCGGATCGCGAGGGAGGAGGGGAGCGCGAAGGAGTTCCTCGCGCGCTGCAAGGACAGGGACGACACGACCCGCCTCATGGGGTTTGGACACCGCGTGTACAAGAGCTACGACCCGCGGGCGCGGATCATCAAGCGGGCCTGCGAGGACGTCCTCAAGACGCTCGGCGTGTCGAGCCGTCTCTTCGAGATCGCGATGGAGCTCGAGGAGATCGCGCTCCGCGACGAGTACTTCATCTCGAGGAAACTCTACCCGAACGTCGACTTCTACTCGGGGATCATTTACAAGGCGATCGGGATCCCCGTGAACATGTTCACCGTGTTCTTCGCGATGGGGCGCCTTCCCGGCTGGATCGCCCAGTGGACCGAGCTCGTCGGCTCGCCCGACTTCAAGATCGGGCGGCCGCGGCAGATCTACACCGGTCCCACGGAGCGGGCGTACGTCCCGATGGAGGAGCGCGGCAAGACCCCGACGCTCCAGCGGGGCTAGGCGGCTCTCCTCGGCTCGGCGAGACGAGGCGTTGCGGGCGCGCCGCTGATTCCCTAGTGTCGCCGAGCGACATGTCCTCCACGAGAGACCCCGCCCGGATCCGTCTTCTCGTCCTCACGAACATGTACCCCAGCGAACGGCGTCCGGTCTTCGGTTCGTTCGTCCGGGACCAGGTCGAGTCGCTGCGGCCGCTCGGCGTCGATCCCCACGTCGAGTTCATCGACGGCCGGACCTCGACCGCGCAGTATCTGCTCGCCGCGCCGAGGGTCCGCCGTGCGGCGCGCGGCCCGTTCGACTTGGTCCACGCGCACTACGGCCTGACGGGCGCCATCGCCGTCCTCCAACGACGCCTTCCCGTCGTGATCACGTATCACGGGGACGATCTCCTCGGCACGCCGGCCCGGGGTGGCGGGTTCACGGCGAGGAGCCGCGTTGCGCGCGCGTTGAGCCTCTGGGCGGCGCCGCGCGCGCGGAGCGTGATCGTGGTGTCGCGGCGACTCCTCGGAGCGCTTCCCGAGGGCCCGGTCCGCGATTGCGCCCACGTCGTTCCGTTGGGGATCGACCATGCCGTGTTTCGTTCACTCCCGCGCGAGGAGGCGTGCCGGACGCTCGGGCTCGATCCCGCGCGGCGTCGGATCCTTTTCGCGGCGGACCCCGCCTCGCCGGGAAAGCGGTTCGCGCTCGCCCGCGCGGCGGCCGAGATCGTCGGCCGCGGGGACCCGACGGTCGATCTTCACGTCGTGCACGGGCGCCCGCCCGGCACGATCCCACTCGAGATGAACGCGTGCGACGTGTTGGTCCTCACGTCGATCAGCGAGGGATCGCCGATGGTCGTGAAGGAGGCGCTCGCGTGCAACCTTCCGATCGTGTCGGTCGACGTGGGCGACGTCGCGGAGCGGATCCACGGCGTGGTGGGTTGCCGGATCGTCCCGCCCGACGCGGCGACGATCGCGCAGTCCATCTCGGAGATCCTCGCGAGCGGCTCGCGAAGCGACGGTCGCCGCGCGGTCGAGGCGCTTTCGCTTCCGCGCGTCGCGGAGCGGCTCGTCGAGATCTACCGCGGGGCGATCGGGGACGCGCGGCGGGGGCGGCGCGCGTGAGGAAGAACCTCCTCCTTCTCCTCGCGAGCGTGCTCCTCTGCCTCCTCGCCTTCGAGGGCGTGCTCCGAGTGATCTCCCCGAAGTCGCCCCCCGGCACGACGTTCGGAAAGCCGGTCCGGCGCAACGCGGAGGGATTCCGCGACCGCGACTTCGCGGTCCCGAAGCCGGAGGGGACCTACCGGATCCTGGTCCTCGGGGATTCGTTCACGTGGGGGATCGGGCTCGAGGTGGAAGAGACCCTGCCGAAGCAGCTCGAGCGGCTGCTGCGGCGAGAGCGCCCCGACCTCGAGGTGATCAACGCTTCGATCCCCGGCCAGAACACGACGCACGAGCTCGCCACGTTGCGCGAGAAGGGCCTGCGCTACGAGCCCGACATGGTCGTGCTCGCCTACTGCCTGAACGACATCGAGTTCGATCCGGACGTGACCGTCGGAGCGGGCGGCGCGACCCCGGCCGCTCCGCACGCCGGCGCCTCGCCCCCCGCGCGCGCGCTCCTCTACGACCCCACGAAGGGCCTCCGCGGCTTCGTCTACTGGTTCCAACTCCGGTCGAAGTTGGTCGCGTTCCTCGTGCCGCGGGTCGGCAACCTCCTGCGGCGGGTCGGCCTCCTGAAGAGCGCGGAATTCTCATGGGTCGAGAAGACGTTCCAGGGATACACGGAAGAGAACCTCGGGTGGAGGGAGTCGCGCGGGGCCCTCGCCGAGCTGGCGCAGGTCTGCCGGGAGCGCCGCCTTCCTCTCATCGTCGCCATCTACCCGCTCCTCACGCAGCTCCATCAATACCGGGGGAGGGGCGCTCACGAGACCGTGCGCTCGGAGTGCGAACGCTTGGGAATCCCGGCCGTCGATCTCCTGGGCGTTTTCGAGAACCGCGACGCGTGGGAGCTGTGGGTGAACTTCATGGACGGCCATCCGAACGCGAAGGCGCACGCGCTCGCCACGGAGGCGCTCCTGCCGCTTGTCCGGGCGAGCATGCCGCCCGGCGCGCCCCAGTAGGGACCCGCATTCCCTCGGAGCGGCGCCGCGGGCCGCCGCCGCGCCCCCTCCCACGCGCGAAAATCTCCGTTGTCAACGCGCGCGGGAAACGGGAGAATATGCGGCTCAAGAGTCGCCCTCCCCACGGAGCACGACCCGCTCGTTGAAGACCATCTCGCCCCATTGGAGCCCCGAAAAACTCGTGGAGGAACCCGCATGCTCGCCGTGACCATCGGTCGCCCCGCCCGTCGTCTCGCCACCCGCCGTCTTGCCGCTGCCGCGGCCCTTGTCGCGCTCGCCGCCCTCTGGGGCCCGCGCCGCGCGTCCGCCGCCGAGGGGCGGCTCCTGCGCTTTCCGCACGTCTCGATGGACCAGGTGACGTTCGTCTACGCGAACGACATCTGGGTCGCGCCCCGCGGCGGCGGCCTCGCGACGAAGATCACGTCGCACGAGGGCCAGGAGTGGTTCCCGAGATTCTCGCCCGACGGCGCGTGGATCGCGTTCACCGGCGACTACGACGGCAACCGCGAAGTCTACGTGGTGCCCTCGACGGGCGGCGAGCCGGCGCGCCTCACCTACAGCCCGGACATCGGCGACGGGATCGCGGAGCGGATGGGGCCGGACAACGCGGTCCTCGGATGGACGCCCGATGGGCGTGTCATCTACCGCTCGCGGCGCGACCAATGGAACGCCTTCATGGGGCGGCCCTGGGTCGCCTCGCCGACCGGCGGGCTCCCCGAGCCGCTGCCGATCCCGTACGGCGGGCTCCTCTCGTTCTCGCCGGACGGCGCGAAGGTCGCGTACAACCCCACGTGGCGCGAGTTCCGCACGTGGAAGCGCTACCGCGGCGGGATGGCGCAGGACATCTGGGTCATCGACCTCGCCTCGCACGAGTCCGAGCGCATCACCGATTTCGAGGGCGTCGACGACTTCCCGATGTGGCACGGCGACACGATCTACTACCTCTCCGACCAGGGGGGGCGCGCGAACCTCTACGCGTACGACACGCGCGCGAAGCGCGCGCGGCGGCTCACGGACGTCGCGAACTACGACATCAAGTGGCCGAGCCTCGGTCCCGACGCGATCGCGTACGAGCAGGGCGGACGGATCTTCACGTTCGACATCGCGACCGGCGCGACGACGGAGATCCGGATCGAGGTCCCGAGCGACAAGATCCTCGTCCGGCCGCGCTTCGTCCCGCTCGGCGAATCGATCGAGGAGTTCTCGCTGTCGCCCGACGGGAAGCGGGCTCTCTTCGTCGCGCGCGGCGAGGTCATCACGGTCCCCGCGAAGGACGGCGAGCCGCGCAACCTCACGCAGACGTCGGGCGCGCGCGAGCGCTGGGCGACGTGGTCGCCGGACGGGAAGCGCGTCGCGTACGTCTCCGACGCGAGCGGCGAGCAGGAGATCACCGTCCGCTCGCAGGACGGCAAGGGAGAGGCGACGCGCGTCACGACGGACGGCGCGTGCGCGCGGTTCGCGCTCGTCTGGTCGCCGGATTCGAAGAGGCTCCTCTTCGCCGACAAGAACCTCCGCCTCTTCTGGGTCGACGTCGAAGCGCGCCGCACGACCTTCATCGACTCGGCCGACACGTGGGAGATCCGCGACTACTCGTGGTCACCCGACAGCCGGTGGGTCGCTTACGCGAAGCCGTCCGGAAACCTCTTCTACTCGATCTTCCTCTACAACATCGGAACGCGCGCCATCACGCGCGTCACGACCGACTTCACGCAGGACTACGAGCCGGTCTTCGATCCCGACGGGAAATACCTCTACTTCCTCTCCGACCGCGACTGGAACGCGACGCTCGCCGGATACGAGTCGAACTTCGTCTACGCGCGGCGCGCGCGGCCGTACGCCGTGACGCTCCGCGCGGACCTCCCGTCGCCGTTCGAGCCGAAGAGCGACGAGGCGGGGAAGAACGGAGACGACGAGGAGGAGAACGGCAAGAACGGCGACGAGGGCGAGAACGGGAAGAAGAAGTCGAAGAAGGCGAAGAAGCCGGCCGAGCCGACGAAGATCGACCTTGCCGGAATCGGCGATCGCATCGCGGGCTTCCCGGTGGACCCGGGCGAGTACGGGGGCTTGAGGGCCGTCTCGGGGAAGGTGCTCTGGCTCTCGTCGCCCACCGGCACGCTCACGGGGAAGCCGCCCGGGAAGACCTCGCTCCGCATCTACGACCTCGATGACCGCGAGGAGAAGGAGGTCCTCGCGCCGGTCGATGCGTACGACGTCGCCGCGGAAGGGAAGAAACTCATCGTCGAGTCCGATGACAAGTACCACATCCTCGACGTGAAGCCGGAGCAGAAGGCCGAGAAGGCGCTCAAACTCGCGGGCCTCGAGATGCTCCTCGATCCGCGGGCCGAGTGGCGGCAGATCCTGGACGACGCGTGGCGGCTCGAGCGCGATTATTTCTACGCTCCCAACATGCACGGCGTCGACTGGCCGGCGCTGCGGGAGCGGTACGCGGCGCTCCTCCCCCACGTCGCGCACCGCGTGGACCTCACGTACCTCCTCGGCGAGATGCTCGGCGAATTGGGCGTCGGCCACTCGTACGTCGGCGGCGGCGAGGGACCGAAGCCGGAGCGCGTGAAGATCGGCCTCCTCGGCGCGGACCTCGAGGCGGACCGGGCCAGCGGCCGCTACCGGATCGCGCGGATCCTCGAGGGGCAGAACTGGGACTCGCATCGGCGCTCGCCCCTCACCGAGCCGGGACTCAACGTGAAGGTCGGAGACTACGTCCTCGCGATCGACGGGAAACCGCTCCGCGCGCCGACGGACCCGGGGAGCCACCTCTGGAATCGCGCGGGCAAGCAGACGACGCTCGTGGTGAATGCTCGCCCGACCGAGACCGGTAGCCGGGAGATCACCGTCGTCCCGATCGACTTCGACAGCGGGCTCCGCTACTGGAACTGGGTCGAGGCGAACCGGCGCTACGTCGAGGAGCATTCGAACGGGAGAATCGGCTACGTCCACCTACCCAACATGGGGGGGGACGGCCTGAACGAGTTCGGGAAGACCTTCTACCCGCAGGCTCGCAAGGAGGGGCTCATCGTCGACGTCCGCTGGAACGGAGGCGGGTTCGTCTCCGAGATGATCATCGAGAGACTGCGGCGCGTTCTCGGGAGCCTAGCCGCGTCGCGGAACGGCGCGGACTTCACGTACCCCGACGCGGTGCACATCGGGCCGAAGGTGTGTCTCCTGAACCAATGGTCGGCGTCGGACGGCGACTATTTCCCGTACCACTTCCGCGGGTACGGGCTCGGCACGCTCGTCGGGAAAAGGTCCTGGGGGGGCGTCGTCGGGATCCGCGGCGGCGGAAACCTCGTCGACGGAGGCTTCGTGACGATCCCGGAGTTCGGCGCGTACGGCCTCGACAGCAAGTGGATCATCGAGAACCACGGCGTCGATCCCGACATCGAGGTCGAGAACGTGACCAAGGACGTGATCGCGGGGAAGGACGCGCAGCTCGACAGGGCGATCGCGCTGATCATGGAGGAGCTCGCGACGAAGAGTTACACGCTGCCGAAGAGGCCGGCGGATCCGACGGACCGGTAGGAGGGCGAGGCGGGTCCTGACGCTCGCCATCCCTCCCGGTTCTCGCGCGCGATCGACGGACCCGCGCGTCCGTCACGGCGTTCGCGGCGCGCGCTCGACCGGGCGGGATCCCTGGCTCGCGCCACCCGCCTCGCCGCGCAAGGTCGTGAGGGACCCGCAACGCGAGGATGCCGCCCTCACTCCATCGGTTCGCGAGAGGCTCGCGCCACCCGCCTCGCCGGCGAGCGCCCTGGCGGGTGCCCGGCCCCGTCGTGAGGGCCCGCGAAAGACCCCTCGCGATCGCGCGCGCCGTGTCGGCGGGGCGAGCGTGCCGATCCGCGCGCTGAGTCTAGGGGAGCGCGGCCCCGACGCGGTGTTCGACGAGCTCGATCGCGGCGAAGAGCGCCTCTCGGTAAGTCCCGTAGGTCTCGCCGTCGACGCACCACGTCGCGGCAACCGCGGGGTCGAGGCCGTTCGCCGGATCGAGCAGGTCGAGCTCGGACTGAGCGTCGTCGTAGAGTGCGGGCCCGCTCAGCGCGGAGGCCTGCGCGACGAGCAGGCGCAGGTCCTCGGCGTCCACGCCCTCCCGGTGCGCGAACGTCCACGACGCGTCGCGCGCGAGCGCCTCGCGCGCGCGCCCGATCGCCGCGTCCCACTCGCCGCGCGCGTGCTCGACCGCGGCGAGGCCCGCGAGCGCGTCGACGTGTCCCGTTTCGAGCGTGAGCGCCGCCTCGAAGTTCGCGGAGGCGCCGTCGAGATCACCGACGTACGCGCGGCTCCAGCCGAGCCCGCGCCGCGCCTCCGCGCTCCGGCCGTCCGTGCGGAGCGTCGCGACGAACATCGCTTCGGCGCGCCCGTAATCCGCCCTCTCGAATGCCTCCCAGCCGAGGCGGATCCCGTCCTCGACGTCGATGAGCGGGGGAAACGTGTCATTCGAACCGCAGCCGGTGAGGGAAGCGAGCAGCGCGGCCGCGCCTGCCCAGCGGCGGATCGAGGGGCGATTCGTCGCATCGCGGATGCCCGCGCGTCTCGCCGCATCGCGGATCATCGGATCACCGTGACCTTGCCGCTCCGCGAGCCGTCCGAGGTCTCCAGGCGGAGGAGGTAGATCCCCGGGGGAAGTGCGCGGCCCTCGTGGTCCGCGCCGTCCCACGAGATCCGATGGGCGCCCGGCGCCTCGACGGCGTCGAGGAGCGTCCGCACCCGACGGCCCGACGCATCGTAGAGCGCGATCCGCGCGGCCATCCTCCGCGGGAGATCGAATACGATGGTCGCGCCGCGCGAGGTCGGGTTCGGCGCCGGCGGGGCGAGGCGCGTGCGCTCGGGGAGAGTCGCCGTCGTCGTCGCCGTTTCCGGCCGCGCCATGAAGACGCCGAGCCGCGACGTCTCCGCCGCGAGCGCGCGCCCATCGGCCGTCACGAACGTCGGCAGGGTGACCCACGCCGTTCCCTCCTTGCGGAAGATGCCGGCGTTCGCGGCGGTCGCCTCCGATCCAGGCCCGATCGGAACGGGAATCTCGACGAGCGCCGGCGACGCGAGCCGCAGCGCCTCCGGACCGATGAAGACCGCGCGCGAGATCGCGGCGTCCGGCGGCGGATCCTCGCCCGTGTCGCCGAGGAGCGCGCGGAGCACGAGGAAGGTCCCTGGCGCCGCGGCCCCTTCGGCGGCGCTCACCGTGAACGACCGCTCCGGGCCTTCTGCGCTCACCGCCCCGCTCGGCGGCACCTCGTATGCAACGAACGTCTCCACGAGAATGGTCGCGTTCTCCGCGGTGTCCTCGGCGGCGATCCCGACGAGGACGTCGCCGCTCCCCGATAGCACGTATGGAGCCTGGAACGTCGGCTGCGCGTCGGACGGGTCCCCGCTCATCGCGACCGCCGAGTCCGCCACCGTCAGCACCGGAGCCTCGTGCAGCGGCTCGTCGACGAATGCCGCGATCTCGACGTGCCGCGAGAGGATCGGGTTTTGCAAGATTGCGAGCGTCACGCGCGGCGGCGTCTCGTCCGGGATGAAGACGCGCATCGAGGCCGGGATCTCGGTCAGGAGCTCGCTCGCGACGTTCGACTCGACGAGGAGCGAGCCGACGAGCGTGGTGTCGACGTCGAACGCCGCGGCATCGAACCGGAGCCGCACGGTGTCCGACTCGCTCGGGCCGAGGCTCCCGGTGTCGGGGAGCGCCGTGAGCCACGCGGCTTCGCCCAGGGCGGCATGGCCCGAGTTCGGCCCGAAGTCGAGGGTGAGGAGATTGAAGAACGGAGTGGCCGGCAGATAGGTCGCGACGCCGATCGCCGCGGCGAGGTCGACGTTGCCGTCGTCGCCTAACTCAGTGAGGTCGATCGCGAACGTCGCCCCGTTCGAGTCCGCGGGCGCGATGAAGGAGCCGTAGAAATCGATACTGTCGGGGTTCGACACATCGGCCCCGAGAAGGAGGGCCGCCCCCGGAGCGGGAAACGAGGGATTCGGCAGGAAGCGGCCCGCGAGGTCCCACGCCAGCAGGCGCTCGGCGCCGATGTCGTGAATCGCACCTTCCGCCCCCGATCCCGACCCGAGGAACTGGGAGAACGGGTCGGGGACCCCCGTGAGCGGGTTCTGGTCGAGGTCGAGGAAGACGAGCGCCACGACGCTCTCGGGGAGCGCGTCGCCCGACACGTCGAAGCGGAAGAGGAGCGAGTCGGCCCCACTCGCCCCGCGGAGCGCCGTGAGATCGGCCGGCGGCCCATCGTAGGCTCCCGTCGGGATGAGATCTCCGGTTGGGTCGCGGAGGATCGGGCGGATCGGCGGAAGCGCGAGGAGAGGTCTCGGTCGCGCGGCGCCCGCCTTGGGAACGAACGCCTGATCGCGGATCGCGTACGTGAGGAGCCCGCCTCCCGCGTTCGTGACGACGAGCGGGACCTCGGCCGCCTCTCCCACCGCGACCGTGGCCCGGACCTCGTCCGTCCGCGACAGGACGAGGTCCGCCGTGTTGTCGAGCATCGTGAAGTCGCGGATCGTGCTCGGCCCGGCGGCCACGTCGACCGAGAACGTCGTGGGCAGGAGACCGAGCCGCGATGCGGAGACCGTGTGCGTCCCCTCCGCGGTTCGGACCTCGTACGTGCCGTCGGCGCCGGTCGTCGTCGACCGCCCCGCCTCGAGGAGCCGCACCTCGACGCCGACGAGCGGCCCGCCGGTCCCCTGCTCCGTCACGCGCCCGGTGAGCCCGCCGCCGCTCCGCCCGTTGAACGAAATCACGAAGAGCCCGGACTGGATGTCCCCAACGTAGATGTTACCGTTCCCCGTGAAGGGGAAGGCGCTCCACGCGCCTGCGAACAGCCCGGACCCGGCGAACGTGTCGTAGAACCCGACCGGCGTGATGCGCGTCGGGTCGGAGACGTCGAGCACATGGAGCCCCGCGGTGTAGTGGGCGACGATCGCCGTGGTCCCGCGCACGTAGACGTTGTGGGCGTCTCCCGTCGGCTCTCCGGTGAACCCGTCCACTTGGAGCGCCGCCGAGAGGTCCGAGATGTCCCAGGAGGTGACCCGCCCGCCGCTCGTCTCGTCCGTCACGAAGAGGTATCGGGGGTCCTCGGCGGGCCAGCAGTTGTGCGTGGTGGCCCGCTCCGTGCGGAACGAGGCGATCGTCTGGATGTTCCCCGCGTCGCTCGTGTTCAGGACGAAGACGCGGCCGGCGCCGAAGCACGCCGCGTACACGGTGTCGTTCCGCGCATAGCAGTCGTGCACGTAGTTCGCCGTGTACGCGCCGACCTGAGCCGGCGCGACGGGGTCGGCGAGCGAGTAGATCCGCATCCCGCCGTTCGCGCCAAACGTTCCGTTCGCGTAGAGGCGCGCCGTGAGCGTGTCGGTCGTGAGGGTGTGGGAATTGGTGATCCCGGATGACGTCTCGGCCGCGACGAGGGCCGGCGCCTCCGGGTTCGCGAGATCGACGATCTGGATGCCGCCGCCGCCCTCGCTCCCGATGTAGAGGTGATTGCGGTACGAGGCGAAATCGCGCCACGCGGACGCCGGTCCCACGATGAATCCGGTGAGATACGCCGCCGCCGGGTTCGTCACATTGTAGATTCCCGTCCCGAACTCCGTGCCGATGATGGCGTAATCGTTCCCGGTCCCGGGGTCGGTGTATCCCCACACGTCGTTCGCGGTGCCGGGAAGGCTGTCGACGCGCGCGAGCAACTGGCAGTTGAAGCTCCCCTGCGAATGGGCGGGCGGGGGCGACGCGCCGAGAGCGGCGACCAAGAGTGCCGCCACCAGGAGCGGAAGTCGATGGGGCCTTTGCGTCATCGCGGGCTTGCGTCCCTCGGATGAATCGATCGCGCCGTGCGGCGATCATACGATTCCCCTCCACGACAATCAATCGACGGCCGCGGAGGGGTTTCTCGGCAGGTTGGGTTGGACTATCCTCGGCCACATGAAGCGCGCCCCGATCCGCGCCGTCCCGTCCGCCGCGGCGCCGGCGGCGCCGCTCGACGAGCGGCATCTCGTGGACGGTCTGATCGCGCGCGACCGGCGCGCGATCACCGACTTCCTCGAGCGGACGCACCGCCCCGTCTTTTGCATGGCGTGCCGGCTGAGCGCCGACCGGGAACTGCGGCGCGATTGGACCCACGAGACGATCCTCGGCGTCCTCGACGACGTGGGTGCGGGCCGATTCGTGTTCCGCGGCCCGGGGAGTTTCTGGGCCTGGTTCCGCAAGCGCGCGTACTACCGACTTCTCGACGAGTACCGCAAGCACCGGAAGCGCCGGGAGCGCGAGAGCGCCGACGGGGCCGACGGAGAAGCGCGCGATCTCTCTGCGTTCCCCGGAGCGGCGAACCCGCACCGCGAGCTCGAGAGGACCGAACTCTTCTCCGCGTTCGAGGAGTGCCTGCGGCGGCTTCCGAACGAGGACCAGCGTCGCGCGCTCCGGCTTCTCCTCGTCGAGGAGCTCGCGTACCAGGAGATCGCGGATGTGATGCGGGCGCCGCTCAACACGGTGCGCGCGTGGATCCGGCGCGCGCGGCTCGCCGTCCGGAAGTGTCTCGTCGCGGCGCTCGGGATCGGGCCGGGTGCGGCGGTGGGGGAGGGCGAGGATGACTGAGGCCCGTGCAACTAATCCGGCGGGCGCGTCGTCTTTCCACGGGAGGAGGCGACCCTGATGCGGGACCACGCGGACTGGAGGGACCTGATCCTCTCGTACGAGGACCTGGAAGCGGACGAGAGGCGGAGGGCGGACGAGCATCTAGCCGCGTGTGCGGAGTGTCGGGCGCTCCTCGACGGCGTGCGGGCGGTGGAGACGGCGCGCGGGCCGGAAGGCGCGCTCCCGCCGCTCGAGGACGGCGAGTTCTTCGCGCTGAGCGCCGACGAGGCGGCCGCGGAAGCGGCGAGCCGCGGCGCGCTCCGCGCGCGCCTCGGGCTCGAGGCCGAGCGACGCGCGGAGCGCGCGTCCGCGCGCGGGGTCCCGGCGGGGCCCACGCGCGAGGCGCCCGCGGCCGCGCGCCCCCTCCGCGAGCGCGTGTCGACTCTGATGCGAAACCTCCGGCCGCGCGTGGTCGTTCCGCTCGCCGCGGCGGCCGCGGTCGTGCTCGTCTTCCTCCTTCGCGGCCCCGAGACGGGGCGGGGGCCGATCCGCGAACTGCGGCTCGCGCCCTACTCCGGGACGCGCGGCGAAACCGATTCCGGAGGCGCGCCTGGAGAGGCGGGACGCGCCTGGCGCACCGGCGACGCCTTCGTTCTGCGCTTCGAGCTCGTCGAGCCCGCGTATCCGATCGTCTTCCACGTCGACCCCGACGGGGCGGTCGCGCTCCTGCATCCCGCGGACCCGCTCGCGCCGGTCGCCGCGATGCCGGCGAACGTTTCGCTCGAGTTGCCGCCCGCGGAGCAAGACGTCGTCTGGACGTTCGAAGGTGAGCCCGGGATCGAGACGTTTTTCGTCGCGGCCTCGCCGCGCGCGCCGCGCGCGCTCGACGCCGTTCTCGACGTCGCGCGGACGGCCGCCCGCTCAGCCCTCGGCCGGGACGAGGTCGCGAGTGCGCTCCGCGCGATCCTCGAGAAGCGCGTCGGCCCCGTCCAAGCCATCGAGGCCGTGCACGCGCCGTAGGCCGTCGAGGGCCGCGGGGGACGGAGCGGGGAGTTAGCGCGTCGTCGAGTGGGGCCGGCTCCCGACGAGCACGAACCCAGCCCACGCGCTGGGGCTCTGGAGCGCGTCGGATTGCTTGCGGAGCCCAACCCCGCGAGAGGCCGCGGCCGCCTCCTCGCCGCGCCGAGTCCCGTCGCTCCCGCCGCGCGCGCTCCAGTCGGCCGCATCGCCGCGGAGGAGCTCGAGCTTCGCGCCGCGGAGCGCCGTCGACGGCGCCGCCCCGTCGCTCAATCGCCGATAGAACTGCGCCATGAAGATCTCCGTCGCCGCGTCGTCCACCTTCCAGAGACTCGCCACGAGGTTCCTTGCTCCCGCGAGGCGGAACGCGCGCGACAACCCGATGAGGCCCTCGCCGCGGAGCAGCGCCCCGCGCCCCGTCTCGCACGCGGAGAGCGTCGCGAGGTCGAGGTCGTACGTGCGCTGCGCGATCTCGAAGGCCTGCACGATCCCATCCTCGCCCGTGGCGCCCATCTCGCCGGCGCTTCCTGGACACAGCACAATCCCCGAGAACTCGGGGTGGCGGTCATCCACGAACGCATGCGCGGCGACGTGCACGATCGGCGCCCTCGCGGCCTCCTCGTAGAAGCGGGCCTCCGTGGCCTGCTCGCCGACGAAGACGGCGGCCCTCTCGAAGAGAGATGGGAGCGCCAAAACCTCGCGGCGCGCGTGGGGGAGCGGGACGAGCGCCGGAAGCGAGCCGCGCGCCGTCGTCGCCGCCGGCGCGAGGTCCGATGCGCTCCCGACCGCGGGGTCGCCGAAGGCGACGAGCGTGTAGTCGTGTGATGGGCGCGCGCCACGGGAGCCGCTCCCAGGCGGGTTGAGGAGGAGCGTCGCCGAGCTCGCGTAGACGACTTCGGACATCTCCACGACGTGGGGGGCCGTCGCGGGGCGAGAGCCGGGAACGATGAGCGCTTCGAACGGCAGAGAGTTGAGGGCCCCGTCCGGGAGGACGTAGAGGATGGCCGGCGCCTCCCCCGAGGCCAAGCCGCACGGACCGAGGAGCATCTCTCCGAGGGAGCGCGCCTCCTCCTTCCACGCAGTCGTGTCCGTCGCGTGGAGGGCCTCGCCGAAGCGCGACACCGTCTCGGCGATTCTCTCCTCGCCCCACGGGACCTCGTGCACGGCGATCCGCTCACGCCAGAAGTCGAAGAGGAGCGTCGCGTCTCGGCCGGTCATGTAGGCGAGGAGCCTCTCATCCGGAGAGAGCGATCGGAGGACCTCGTCGGCCGTCATCGGCTTCAAGAGACCCGCCTCGCGGGCGAGCGCAGGCGCTTCCCGCGCGACGCGCTGGCTCAGTTCGGTCCAATCCGTCTTGAGCGAGTCCGCCTGGCGCTCCCGCTCCGCGAGGTCCGGGGCTCTGTCCGGGAGCGGTCTCGAGTACTCGTGCAGGATCTCCGCCTGCAGCCCGGAGAGTTCCGTCTCGACGCGAGAGAGCGCCGCCGCCAAGTTCTCGGGGACCCGCACGGAGAGTCCCGGCGCTCCCACGCCGAAGAGTTCGCGCATCTCTCTCGCGCGGCTCCGCTCGAGGATCGCGAAGGCTTCCCCGTTCCGGCCGGTGCGCGCGTAGGCCGCCGCGAGCGACGCGTAGCCACCGTACCAGTGCGCGACGAGGCCGCTCCGCTCCTCGCTCACGGTGAGGAACGACCTCGACCGCTCGACCTCGGCGAGACACTCCTCGAGCGGGGCGATCGCCTCGGCGGGGCGTCCGGCGGCGACGAGCGCCTCCCCCAGGATCAGGGACGCCTCCATCTTCTCGAGACGGTTGTCGAGCCGGCGGGCCACTTGGAATCCGCGGGCGGCCGCTGCCGCGGCTCGTTCCGGCTCCCCGACCACCAAGTAGAGATCGGCTTGCCTGCGCAGGGCGGGCCCCAGCTCGAGCGAATCGGGGAACAACGCGAAGTCGGCGATCAGGCTGTCGAGGAGGACGATCCCCTCGCGGGCCCGGCCCGCGCCGCCCAGCGCCTGCGCGAGCCCGCTGTGCGCGTTCCAATGCCACCACGCCGAGCGCGACTCCGCGGTGAGGCGCACCGCCTCCTCCGCGGCGGTCAGCGCCTCCTCCGTGCGCCCGAGCTTGTGCAGGATCCCCGACTTGTAGGTGAGGAGCGGAAGCTCCGCTTTTCGATGTCCGGCGCGGATCGCGATCTCGAGCCCGCGCTCCGCCGACGACAGCGCGCCGGCGAGGTCCTGCAAGTCCGCCTCGACCTGGGCGAGGTGGAGAAGGACGAAGGGCGCGCGGGCCTCGAGCCCGGAACGATCGCAGAGTCGGAGCGCCTCCTCGAGCCGCGCGCGCGCCTTCTGGTAGTTCCCGAAGACCGCGTCGATGCTCGCGAGCGCGTCGAGGCCCAAGACGCGATTCTCCTCCTTGCCCCGCTCCTCTCCGAGCGCCGCGTCGGACTTCTCGAAGGAAGCCCGCGCGGCCCGGTAATGACCGAGCCGCTTCTCGAGCGCGCCCATGGCGCCGTACGCCGTCGAGGTCGTCTGCCGGTCCCCGCTCTCTTCCCCGAGGGTCACGGCCCGAGCGTACAAATCGAGCGCTTCGCGGAAGCGCCCCTGGCTCTTCCTCGTGTTCCCGAGACCGATGAGGCAGTCTCCCTCCGCGTCCTCGTATCCGAGATCGCGCGCGATCTCCAGCGCCGCGAGGAAGCGGTCGGCGGCCTCGTCGTACTCCTCTCGCTTGTTGAGAGCGTTTCCGATCCCGCGCAGGCACTCCATGAGCTGATACGACGGCCCCAGCGGCTCGAGGAGGGCGAGCGCCTCGCGGCGGATCGCGAGCGCGGCCTGGAAATCCTTGCGGTACGCGATCCGTCCCTTCACGAGGAGGACGTCGGCGAGGGTCGCCGGGTCGCCGGCGTGTCGCGCGAGCGATTCGGCCTCGGCGACGTCGCGCGTGGACTCCGCGTCGACGCGATCGTCTCCGGCGAGAATGACGTTCCAGAGGATCGCGCGGCACGCGTCGAGCGCGCGACCGCGGGCCGCGTAGGCGTTGGACGCCCGCTCGAACTCTCCGCGGCCCTCTTCGGCGGCACCGCGGAGGAGGAGGAGCGTGCCCGCCGCGACGAGCGCGCTGGCGCGCGCCGTGGGCGCCTCCACCTCGGCGAGCAGGGGGGCCGCGGCCGCGGAATCGCCGGACTTCTCCGCGAGCGCGCCGCGGAGCCACGAGCCGATGAAATCGTCCGGGTCGGACGCGATGAGGCTCGCCGCGCGGGCGCGGCACGCGTCGAAATCCCGCTTGAGGAGATCCTTCGCGGCGACATATCGGTCCCAGAAGGGACGCGACGAAGCGTCTTCGGACGATGCCGCCAGGGGCCTGGTGAAGAGCACGGCCCCGATGGCGAGGATCGCAAGGGTCCGTCGGCACCGATTCATGCAGGGACTCCGGTTGGCGTGAACCAAAGTATAGCACCTTCCTACCGGCTTCGAGGGCCGGTGCAACTTCCTCCCGCTCGTCGGCCGTGTTCCTCCCAGCGAAACGAACCCGGGCACCTCCAACCGTCGCCCGGGACCGCGTCAGGGAGGCCTCACATGAAGACGTCACGGATCGTCATCCTCTCACTCGTTCTGGTCATCGGAATCGCGACGCCGCACGCTCGGTCATTCGGCGGACGAATGGAAGAGGCGCGGAGAAATCCGGCGACTTCCACGCGATCGGACGATGCGAACTGGCTCGCGAGCGTCCGAGCGAATTTGGCGCGCGCCGAGTACGAGATCTCGGCGACGCCCGCCGGTCTCCAGGCGCCGAACCGGGCGCGAGACCTGCGAACATTCTTCCGCGAGGATCGCGTGGAAGTCGTGCGGCGGACGGAGCCTCGCGCCGCGTGGCGCTGGACGTGGCGGACGACGGCGTGGGGACGCGAGGGCGCGATGGCCGCACCCGGGGCCGGAGCGCCCCGCCACGACGGCGCGCGCGTCGAGTACGCGCGGGGCGGTCTCGTCGAATGGTACGAGAACCGGCCCGAGGGGCTCGAGCAGGGCTTCACGATCACGGCGCGTCCCTCGGGAGACGGGCCTCTCTGCCTGGAGGGAACCCTCGTCGACGCCTCGGACGCGCGTGCCGGCGCCGCTCTCGGCGCGCGTCTCTCGTCCGACGCGCGCTCGGTCGATTTCTTCGACGCTGCGGGGACCGTCGCGCTCCGCTACGGCGGGCTCGTCGCGCGCGACGCGCGTGGCCGCGACCTCGACGCCCGCCTCGCGCTCGAGGGAGACCGCGTGGGGATCCTCGTCGACGACCGCGCCGCCGCCTACCCGATCCTCATCGACCCGCTTCTCACGACGCCTTCGTGGACGCTCGAGGGCGGGGTCGGCAACACGCAGTTCGCATTCTCGGTCGCGACCGCGGGCGATGTGAACGGGGACGGTTACAGCGACGTGATCGTCGGCGCACTCGACTACGACAACGGGCAGACCGACGAGGGGCGCGCGTTCGTCTACCACGGCTCGGCGGGCGGGCCCCCGGCGACTCCCTCCTGGACCGCGGAGGTCGATCTTGCGGGCGCGTTCTTCGGCGTTTCGGTCGCGACGGCGGGCGACGTGAACGGCGACGGCTACGACGACGTGATCGTCGGCGCGTACCAGTACACGAACGGCCAGTCCGAGGAGGGCCGCGCCTACGTTTGGTACGGCGGCGCCTCGGGGCTCGGCGCGGATGGGAACGACGCCAACTTCGACTGGAAGGCCGAGGGCGACCAGGCGAACGCCGATCTCGGGACGTCGGTCGCAACGGCCGGAGACGTGAACAACGACGGCTACGACGACGTGATCGTCGGCGCTCCCGCCTACGACGACGGACAGTCGAACGAAGGGGCCGCGTTCGTGTTCCTCGGGAGCGCCACGGGGCTCGGCGTGAACGGCACGCCCTCGAACGCGGATTGGATCTGCAAGAGCGACCAGATCTCCGCGGGGCTCGGACGATCCGTCGCCACGGCGGGGGACGTCAACGCGGACACCTACGACGATGTGATCGTCGGCGCGAACGTCTACGACGGGATGGGGAAGGCGTTCGTCTGGTTCGGGAGCGCAGCGGACCTCGGCGCGGACGGCACGCCGCTGAACGCGGATTGGACGGAGGACCCCGGCGTTCCGGGTTCTTACTTCGGGTTCTCGGTCTCCACCGCGGGCGACGTGAACGGCGACGGGTACTCGGACGTGGTCGTCGGGGCGCCCGATTACACGTTCCCGCTCGCGAGCGAGGGGGCCGCGTTCGTCTACCTCGGTCAGTCCACCGGTCTCTCGACGAGCGCGAGCATCCGGAAGGGCGGGCAAGCCGGGGCGAGGAGCGGCTACTCCGTGGGCACGGCGGGCGACGTGAACGGTGACGGGTTCGCGGACGTCATCGTCGGCGCGGTGCTCTATACCAACGGCGAATCGTCGGAGGGGCGCGCGATCGTCTTCATGGGTTCCGCATCGGGCATCCCGACCCAGCCCTCCTGGACCTTCGAGGGGAACCAGGTCGACGCCGACCTCGGGCTCTCCGTGGGCACGGCGGGCGACGTGGACGGCGATGGCTACGGCGACGTGATCGTCGGCGCGCCATTCTACGACGCCGCGGACAACAACGACGGCGCGGCGTTCCTATTCCGCGGTTCGCCGGCCGGCCTCTCGCTCTCCGCCGCGCACACTTTGGAAGAGAACGGGCCCGGCGCGCTCCTCGGCTCGAGCGTCGCGTCCGCGGGCGACGTGAACGGCGACGGCTACGGCGACGTGATCGTCGGCGCGCCGCAGTTCGACGACGGGGCGATCGAGGAGGGGCGCGTCTTCGTCTACCTCGGATCGCCGACCGGGCTCCCGGCAACCGCGAGCTGGAGCGCCGAGGGGAACCAGGCCGACTCACACCTCGGGCAGTCGGTCGCGGCGGCGGGCGACGTGAATGGCGACGGGTTCGACGACGTGATCGTCGGGGCGCTTCTCTACGACAGCGGGCAGACCGACGAGGGCCGCGTCTTCGTCTGGCACGGGAGCGGGACCGGGCTCGGCCCCAACGGGACGCCGGTCAACGCCGACTGGTCGGCCGAGGGGAACATCACCGGCGGCGCGTTCGGGAACTCGGTCGCCACCGCGGGCGACGTGAACGCTGACGGCTATCAGGACGTCGTCATCGGATCGCGCTTCTTCACGAGAGGCCAAACCCACGAGGGCCGTGCGCACCTCTATCTCGGTGGCCTCTCGGGGCTCGCGTCGACGTCGATCTGGACCTTCGAGGCGAACCAGGACTCGGCGCAGGTCGGGTTCTCGGTCGCGAGCGCGGGCGACGTGAACGGCGACGGGTTCAGCGACGTGATCGTCGGCGCGCCGTACTACGACAACGGCACGTTCATGGATCAAGGGCGCGCGTGGGTCTTCCACGGCTATCCCTCGGGGCTCCCCCCGACGGCGAACTGGGAGTTGAGCACTGGTTACACCCTGAACGCTCAGTTCGGCTTCTCGGTCTCGACGGCGGGCGACGTGAACGGCGACGGCTACAGCGACGTGATCGTCGGCGCGCCGTACGACACGAACGGTGAGGTCGCGGAGGGGCGCGCTCGCGTGTTCCTCGGCTTGGGCTCCGGGCTCTCGATGACGCCCGCCTGGACCACCGAGGCCGACGCGGGCTTCGTTAATCTCGGCTACTCGGTCTCGACGGCCGGCGACGTCAACGGAGACGGCTACAGCGACGTCCTGATCGGCGTCCCGAATTACGCCGCGGGCCAGGCACTCGAGGGCGAAGCGCTCCTATTCGTGGGATCCGCGTCGGGCCTCGGGCCGGACTCGGCGTGGACCGCGCAGGCGAACCAGGCGACCGCCTACATGGGGTATTCCGTCGCGGCCGCGGGCGATGTCAACGGGGATGGCTACAGCGACGTGATCGTCGGCGCTCCCTATTTCGACAACGGGGAGACCGAGGAGGGGCGCGCCACCGTCTACTACGGGAACGACGTCGACGGCCTCGATCGGATCCCACGGCAGCGGCGCGTGGCGGACACGGCGCCGATCGCGAACCTCGGCCGCTCCGAATCGGAGACCTCGTTCCGCCTGAGGATGTCGGGCCGCACGTCCGCCGGTCGCGGCAGAGTGCAGCTCGAGTGGGAGGTCAAGCCGCTCGGGACCGCGTTCGATGGGACCGGGCTCGGGACGAGCGGCGTCTTCACGACCGGCGCCCCCCTCGTGGGAGCGGGAAGCCAGTTCCCGCTCACGGGGACGCCGTCCGGACTCACGTCGTGGACGCCGTACCATTGGCGCGCGCGCGTGCTCACCGACTCGCCCTTCTTCCCGCGCTCGCCGTGGTTCTCGCCGGCGTACAACGCGCCGTCCGAGACCGATCTCAAGACGACGAGCACGCTCGTCGGCGTCCCGGGATCGGCGACGCCGTCGGCCCCGCCGGCGGTCGGGATTCTCTCCAATCATCCCGACCCGTTCGCGGAGAGGACGACGCTCTCGTTTCGGATCGCGGCGTCCGGTCGTGTGCGCCTCGCGATCTACGACGTCGCGGGTCGCCACCTCGCGACGCTCGTCGACGGCGCGCGCGAGGCGGGCGAGCACCGTGTCGTCTGGGACGGTCGCGATGGGCGCGGGCGGCCCGCCGCGGCGGGCGTCTATTTCAGTAGGCTCGAATCGGATCGCCTCGTCTCGACGCGCCGCCTCGTGCTCGTGCGGTGAGGGTCGCGCGCGGGTTTCCCCCACCCGACCGCGCGATTCCGAGAGGGGATGGGCTTCGGCCCATCCCCTCGCTTCGTTCCTGCCTCGTCCCTCGGATTCGGCGCCGGCTCGCGCTTCCACGGGGCCACGGCTTCCCTTCGACGAATGCCTCGCCGCGCCGCGCACGACCGCCACGACCGCGCGCCGAACGCGGCGGCGTGGCTCCGGGCGATTTCGCCTTCGGGAACCGTGGCCCCGTGCGCGAGCCGGCCCCCTGGGCCTCGTCACGAGGCTTGACGGCCTCGGCGCGCGCCAAGATAATCGCGATCTCGTAGCAGGACGCTTGTGTCTCCCAGCCAGGCCGCCGCCGATCCCGATTCCGACGGGGCGATTCCAGTTTCCCGCGGCGGTCCGCAGACAGGGCCATGTCGATACCCACCACGAGAGGCGTCACGCCGCCGAAACCGACCCCAGGAGCCGCCACGCGTCCGGGCGTCCCCGCGATCCGCGAGTATCTCGCGGGGAAGACGCTCCTCGTTACGGGTAGCACCGGCTTTCTCGCGAAGGCGATCGTGGAGAAGATCCTCTTCGAGGCGCCGGACGTGGGGCGGCTCTACCTCCTCATCCGTCCGCGGCGCCGCGGAGGGACCGGCGCGCGCGGCGCGTCCGCGCAGGCCCGGCTCGAGCAGGAGGTCCTCGATAGCCCCGCGATGGCGCGGATCCGCGCCCGCGAGGGCGCCGCGTTCGCGGAGTTCGTGCGCCGCAAGGTGCGCGCGATCGAGGGAGACCTCTCGCAACCCGGGCTCGGGCTCTCGGCCGAGGACCGCGCGCGTCTCCTCGACGAGGTCGACGCCGTCGTGAACAGCGCCGCGACGGTCGTCTTCGACGAGCGGATCGACCAGGCGCTCGCCCTCAACACGCTCGCGCCGAGCCGCCTCCTCGCGCTCGCTCGCGAGGCGCGGAAGCGCGTCGTCTTCATCCAGATCTCGACCTGCTACGTCTGCGGGAAGCGGACCGGCTTCGTGCCGGAGTCGATCGTCGAGGCGCCGGCGGGGCCGGGCGCGCCGCGCCCGCCCGAAGACCTCGACCGCGAGGTCGCCGAGATCCAGGCGGAGATCGCGCGCGCACTCGCCGAGACGGAGACCGAGGAGGCGCGCCGCCGCCACCGCGCGACCGCCGCGCGCGAGGCGGGGCGGGTGCCCACGCAGGCCGAGGTCGAGGCCGCGCGCGAGGAGCACGTGCGCGAGGCGCTCGTCGCGGCCGGGATGCGCCGCGCCCGCGCGCGCGGCTGGAACGACACGTACACGTACACGAAGGCGCTCGGCGAGCGGCTCGTGCTGCGCGGGCGCGGCGACCTCGCGACCGTGATCCTCCGCCCCTCGATCATCGAGTCGTCGCTCGCCGAGCCGATGCCTGGCTGGATCGACGGCTACCGGATGGCCGATCCCCTCATCGCCGCGTACGGCCGCGGCCGACTCTCGTTCTTCCCCGCGCGTCCCGACGTCAGCCTCGACATCATGCCGCTCGACCTGACGGTGAACGCGATCCTCGCCTCGCTTCCGCGAGCGGCGGCCGAGGGCGGGCTCACGGTCTACCAAATCGCGAGCACCTCCGACAACCAGATCAAGCTCCGTCAGATCGTGGAGCTCATGACGCGCCATTTCCGGTCGAACCCGATGCGCGACGCCGCCGGCCGGCCGATCGCGGTCCAGCGATTCCACTTCACGGGGCCGACCGCGTTTCGGATCCGAGCGTTCCTCTCCTACCAGGTCCCGCTCGCGATCTTGCGCGCCGCGACGCTCCCGTTCGCGTTTCTGCCGAGCGTCCGGCGCTTCCGCCGCGGGCTCGAGGGGAAGGCCGCGGCGCTCGAGCAACTCTTCTACTTCAGCGACATCTACGGGCCCTACACGTGCCTCGACTGCCGCTTCGCGACGGACAACACGCGCGCTCTCCTCGGCGGGCTCGACGCCGACGACCGCGCGCGCTTCCCCTTCGATCCGGCGAGCATCGACTGGGCGCATTACATCGGCGAAATCCACATCCCGGGGCTGCGGCGGAACGTCCTGGGGGCGGAGGCGCGCAGCGCGGGGGAGTGGGCCGGGATGGAGCGCGTCATCGAGAGGGCGCACCCGCACGAGACGCTCCCCGCCGAGGGGTGGGAGCCCCCCGAGGAGTTGGCGGCCCACGGCGCCGCGTCCCCCGAGGCGATCGCGGCGGAGGACGGCGTCGCGTCGATCCGCGGCCTCCTCGCGCGGAGCGCGGAGCGGTTCGGCGGGCGCACCGCCCTCGAGGTGCGTCGCGGCGGCGAGTGGATCCGCTTCACGTACGCGGGGCTCCTCGCGCGGTCCGACGAGCTCGGCCGGCGTCTCGACGCGCTCGGCCTCCGCGCGGGGGATCGCGCGGTGCTCTGGAGCGAGAGCCGCCCGGAGTGGGGCCTCGCATACCTCGCGGTGACGGGGATCGGCGCCGTCGTCGTGCCGACCGATCCGCAGATTGGCGAGGAGGACCTCCTCGGCATGGCGCGGATGACGGCCGCGCGCGTCGTCATCGCCTCGGACGCGTGCCTCGCGCGGCTCTCCGAGGAGGGACGCCGCACGCTCGCCGCGCGCGGCCCGCTGCTCCGCGTCGACGCCGGGTTCGCGCCGGCGTCGGGCGAGCCGCTTCCACCGCCCGCCGACGAATCGCGGATCGACCGCGGCGCCGTCGCGCGCGACGGCCTCGCCTCGATCATCTTCACGTCCGGCACGACCGTCGCGCCGAAGGGCGTGATGCTCACGCACGGGAACTTTCTCGCGAACGTGCGCGCCGTGCGCCAGATCGCCTCGATCGGCCCGAAGGACGCGTTCCTCTCGGTCCTCCCGCTCTTCCACGCGTTCGAATTCACGGCGGGGTTCCTCACGCCACTCGCCTCCGGGGCCTCGGTGACGTATCTCTCCGAACTCTCCTCGGCGGCCATCGTGGGCGCGATGCGCGAGTCGCGGACGAGCGTGCTCCTCGGCGTCCCGCGGCTCTACGCGCTCCTCTATGACGGCATCCGGCGGCGCATCGAGGAGGCGAGCCCGATCCAGCGCGCGCTCTTCTCGCTCTTCCAGAGGATCTCGCGCGCCGCGCTCGCCGCGACCGGCTCCTCCGACGTCGGTCGGCTCCTCTTCGCGAAGGTCCACCGCACGTTCGGCGGCCGCATGCGGATGTTCGTCTCGGGCGGCGCGGCGCTCGACCCGAGCGTCTACCGAGCGTTCCGGGAGATGGGCTTCGAGATCGTCGAGGGCTACGGCCTCACCGAGACGGCGCCGGTCCTCACGATGAATACTCCGGGCGCGACGCGCGAGGGCTCCGTCGGGCCCGCGGTCCCGGGCGTCGCGCTGCGCATCAGCCGCCCCGACCGCGCGGGGGTCGGCGAGGTGGTCGCGTCGGGGGCGAGCGTCATGCGCGGCTACTTCGAAAGGCCCGAGGAGACGGCGCGCGTCCTCGCGAACGGTTGGTTCCGCACCGGCGACCTCGGCTACCTCGACGCGGACGGCTACCTCTACCTCACCGGCCGCATCAAGGACCTGATCGTGACCGCCGCCGGGAAGAACGTCTATCCCGACGAGGTCGAGGCGCGCTACAAGGGGATTCCCGGCGTGAAGGAGTTCACGGTCATCGGCGTCCGCGCGCCGGGCGCGATCGGCGAGGAGGCGCACGCCGTCGTCGTGCCCGACGCGGCGGCCCTCGGCGTCCCGCTCGAGGACGAGGGCGCGCTCCTCGAGCGCGTCCGCGTCGGGTTCACGGCGCGCGCGTCCGCGGTCCCGACGCACCAGCACGTCCACGCGGTCCACCTGTGGCGCGGCGACCTCCCGAAGACGTCGACGCTCAAGGTGAAGAGGGCCCGAGTCCGCGCGGAGATCGAGGGACGGCTCGCGGGGACGTCGGGCGCTCGCGAGGGAGAGGGCGCGCCGGGCGGGGGGCTCGCGCCGCGCCTCGCGCGCGCCACGTCCGCGAGCGCCGAGCGCGTCGTCGAGGTCCTCGCGCGCCTCACGGGGACGTCCGAGTCCGAGATCACGCCGGCGAAGAGCCTCGAGCTGGATCTCGGCGTCGACAGCCTCATGCGCATCGAGATCGCCGCGTTCCTCGAGTCGCGCTTCGGGCTCGCGCTCTCGTACGAGCAGCAGCTCGCGCTGCGCACGGTCGGGGAGATCCTCGACGCGGTGGAGCGGGTCGCGGGCTCTCCCGCGAGGGGCGCGCGCGCCGTCGCCGAGCCCGAGTCGAACGAATTGGTCGCCTACTGGGAGCGGGAGCTCGCGTCGGGGAGTTGGCGGGAGACGACCCCCGTCGACGCGAAGCCGTCGATCCTGTATCCCGCCGCGCGCGCCGCGCTCCTCTTCGCGAGCCGCGTCTTTTACGCGCTCCTCTTCCGTCTCCGATTCGAGGGCCGCGAGCGGATCCCGGATCGCGAGAGCTTCATCGTCGCCGCGAACCACGCGAGCCATCTCGACTCGCTCGCCGTCCTCCTCGCGATGGGGCCGCGGGCGCGGCGCCTCCGCGCCGTCGTGGCGAAGGACTACTTCTTCCGGACGCGCGCGAGCCGGTGGTTCTTCGGCCGCCTCCTCCACGCGATCCCGTTCGACCGGAACGAGAACTTCCTCGAGGGTCTCCGGATCTGCCGCGTCGCGCTCCTCGCCGGGCATCCGCTCCTCATCTTCCCCGAAGGGACCCGCTCGGTGACCGGCGAACTCCAGCCCTTCAAGCTCGGCGTCGGGATCCTCGCGAGCGCGCTCCGCGTGCCGATCGTGCCCACGCGCATCGAGGGAGCGTACCAGGCGCTCCCGAAGGGGCGCGCGCTGCCGCGGCCGCGCCCCATCCGCGTCGTCTTCGGCGAGCCGATCGAGCCCGAGCGCGTCGCCGCGGGGGGCGACGGCACGGAGGGCTACGAGTCGTACAAGCGCGTCGTCGAGCGCGTGCGAGGCGCGATCGAGGCTCTGCGCGAGGGACGGCGATGAGCGCGGGGGGCGCGCCGCGCGCCGCCTTCTTCGACATGGACGGCACGCTCCTTCACTCGAACATCGTCCGCTTCTATCTCTGGTACGTCGACGACGGGCTCACGGGGGTCGCGCGCGCCGCGCGCAAGGCCCGGCTCTACGCGTCCGTCCCGCTCTTCCTCCTCACCGACCGCGTCTCGCGGAGCGCCCTCAACCGGCTCTTCTACCGGTCGTATCGAGGCGTCTCGCGAGAGCACTTCGCCGACTGGAACCGTCGGGCGTTCGACCGCGTCGCGAAGCCGCGGCTCTTCCCGGGGGCGGTCGAGGAGATCGGCGCGCTCCGGCGCGCGGGGGCGCGCGTCGTCCTCGTGACCGGCGCGACGCGCGAGGTCGTCGCGCCGATCGCCGAGCACCTCGGCGCCGACCACGTGATCGCGACCGAGCTCGAGGTCGAGCGCGGACTCTTCACGGGCCGGATGCTCGCGCGGCCAGTCGGGGACGAGGAGAAGGCCCGGCGGATCCGCGAATACGCGGCGTCGGAGGGGATCGATCTCGGCTCGTGCGCCTCGTACGCGGACAACTACGCGGACCTCCCGATGCTCGAGGTGGCGGGACGTCCGGTCGCGGTGAACCCGGACCGCCGTCTCGCGCGCGAGGCGGCGCGCCGCGGCTGGCCGGTGAGGATCTGGCGGGTGGCGGGCGCGAACGGGTCGGGCGCGTGACGGCCGCCGATCGTCTCGTCGCCGCGATGACGCTCGCGTGACGGCTCCCGCGTGAAGGCGATCGAGTACCGGAAGAGCGTGGCCCGCTACGTCGCGACGCGCGCCCTCGCGCGGCGGTGGCCCGGCGCGGCGACGGGGCCGCTCGGCACCGTCCGGCTCGTCGAGCGCGCGGCGCCGCCCCTCCCGACGCCGCGGTGGGTCGCGGTCCGGCCGCGGCTCGCGGGAATCTGCGGATCGGACCTCGCGACGGTCACCGCGTCCGGGAGCGCGTACTTCTCGCCGCTCCTCTCGTATCCGTTCGTGCTCGGTCACGAGACGGTGGGCGAGGTGACGCGCGTCGGCGGCGCGGTCGAGGATCTCGCGCCGGGCGCGCGCGTCGTCCTCGAGCCCGCGCTCGGCTGCGAGGTGCGCGGGATCGCCCCACCCTGCGCGTCGTGCGCGGCGGGGGAGGAGGCGGCTTGCGCGCGCGTCACGCGCGGCGACGTCGCGCCCGGCATCCAGACCGGCTTCTGCCGCGACACGGGCGGCGCGTGGAGCGAGGAGTTCGTCGCGCACCGGCGACAACTCCACCCGGCGCCCGCGGGCCTCGCCGATGAGGCGCTCGTCCTCGCGGAGCCGTTCGCGTGCGCGATCCACGCCGCGCTCCGCGTGCCGCCTGCCGCGGACGGGGACGCGGCGATCGTCCTCGGCTGCGGAACGATCGGCCTCCTCACGATCGCGGCGCTCCGCGCGCTTGGGAGCCGCGCGCGCGTCCTCGCGGTCGCCCGCCACGCGCACCAGGAGGCGCTCGCCGCGGCGCTCGGAGCCGACCGCGTGCTCCGCGGGCGCGGCGAGCCGCTCCGCGCGCGCGTCGCCGAGGAGACGGGCGCGGAGATCCACCGCCCCGAGATCGGAGGATCGGTCTTCGTGGGGGGCGCCGCGGTCGTTTATGATTGCGTGGGCTCGGCGGCCTCGCTCGACGACGCGGTCCGCTTCGCGCGGGCCGGCGGCCGGGTCGCCGTCGTCGGGATGCCCGCGGTCCCCTCGGGGATCGACTGGACCGCGATCTGGTACAAGGAGCTCACGGTGCGCGGCTGCTACGCCTACGGGGTCGAGACCTGGAACGGAGAGCGCGTGCGGACCTTCGCGCTCGCGCTCCGCTTCCTCGCGGAGCGCGCGCCGCTCCTCTCGCGACTCGTCGGCGCGCGCTTCCCGCTCGCCGCCTGGCGCGAGGCGATCGCGAGCGCGCTCGACACCGGCCGCTCCGGCGCCGCGAAGACGGTCTTCGACCTCTCGATGGGAGGACACTCGTGATCAAGCCCACCGCGACCCTCGCGGGCGCTCCTCCGGTCGAGACGCCCCCGGAAGATCTCGTCACGTACGTCGAGCGCCCCGGCGAGAAGTTCCTCTTCGCCTCGGGCGAGCGCTTCGTCTGGGACACGCTCCCCGTCGGCACGCGGATCGTGAACCCGCGCCCGCCGCTCCCCGCGCTCGCCGACCCGGACGGCGCGATCGAGCACGCGCTCGACCACCCGCTCGGCTGCGATCCGCTCTCGGCGAAGCTCCGCACCGGCATGAAGGTCACGATCGCGTTCGACGACATCTCGCTCCCGCTCCCCCCGATGGTGAAGCCGGACGTGCGGCGCCGCGTGATCACGATCCTCCTCCGCCGCCTCGCCGCCGCGGGCGTGACCGACATCCACCTCATCGTCGCGGTGAGCCTCCACCGCCATATGAGGGAAGGGGAGCTCCGCGAGGTTCTCGGCGACGACATCGTGGACGCGTTCTGGCCGGCCCGCCTGTACAACCACGACGCGGAGGACCCGGACGGGAACGTCTACCTCGGGACGACCGACCGGGGCGAGGTCGTCGAGTTGAACCGCCGAGCGGTCGAGTCGGACCTCCTGATCTACGTGAACATCAACCTCGTCTCGATGGACGGCGGGCACAAGTCGGTCCCGATCGGCCTCGCGACGTACCGAAGCGTGCGGGCGCACCACAACGTCCACACGATGATGCACTCGCGCTCGTACATGGACCCGCGCCACTCGGCGCTGCACGAGTCGTGCGAGCGGATGGGGACGATCGTCGCCGAGCACGTCGATCTCTTCACGATCGAGACGACGCTCAACACGAGGATGTTCCCGCCCGCGCTCGGTTTCCTCAACAAGCGCGAGCGCGACTACGCGCTCTCCGACCGGGCGAACCTCTTCGCGACGCGCACGCTCCTCGACCTTATGCCGCTCTCGGTGAACCGCCGGATCTTCGGGACGATTCGATCGCCGTACGGCCTCACCGGCGTGCACGCGGGCCGCACCGGCCTCGTCCACGAGAAGACGCTCGACAACGTCTTCAAGCAGCAGCTCGTCTCGGTGAAGGACCAGGCGGACATTCTGATCTACGGCCTCGCGCACATCTGCCCGTACAACGTGAACTCGATCATGAACCCGATCCTCGTCATGTGCCTCGGGCTCGGGTACATGTTCAACTTCTACCGCGGGAAGCCGCTCGTGCGCCAGGGCGGCGTCATGATCTTCCTCCACCCGGTCGAGTACGCCTTCCACGCGCGGCACCACCCGTCCTACATCGACTTCTTCGAGAAGGTGCTGACGGAGACCACGGACTCGTCGGAGATCGAGCGCCGCTTCGAGGAGTCGTTCGCGCACGACGAGCGGTACCGGACGCTCTACCGTCGACACAACGCGTTCCACGGCGTCCACCCGTTCTACATGTGGTACTGGGGGACGTACGGGATGCGCCACGTCGCGAAGGCGATCTTCGTGAACCCGGTGAGCGCGACGGCGGTCCGGAGGATGGGCTTCGAGACGGCGCGCTCGCTCTCGGAGGCGATCGAGATGGCCCAGGGGATCGTGGGACCGAGCCCGCGGATCACGTGGCATCGAGTGCCCCCGATCTCGATGGTGGACGTGAGCTGAGCGCGGAGAGCGCGGTCGCGGGGGGGCGGCTCGCCGTGGTCGCGAACCCGGCGGCGGCCGGCGGGCGGACGCGCCGGGTCGCGTCGCGCGTGGAGGCGGCGCTTCGCCGCGCGGGATTCGAGACGTCGCTCCTATGGACCTCGGGGCCGCGCTCCGCGGGGGACGCGGTCCGTCGCGCGCGCGACGGGGGAGCGGCCGCGGTCGCGATCCTCGGCGGGGACGGCACGCTTCACGAGGCGCTCCCCGCGCTCCTCGACGCGCGGATCCCGCTCGTCCCGCTGCCGTGCGGGCGCGGGAACGATTTCGCGCGCGCCCTCGGGATTCCGCGCGACGCGCTCGCGGCGGCGAGGGCTCTCCCCGCGTGGGCCGAGCGACCGATCGACGTGGGGCGCGTGGGCGGCACGCCCTTCCTCACCGTGGCCGCGGTCGGGTTCGACGCCGAGGTGGCGGCGGCCGTCAACCGGGGCGGCCGCATCCTCCCCGGCCCCGCGGCGTACGTCGTCGCGGCGCTCGTGACGCTCGCTCGGTATCGCGCGCCCACCCTCCGGCTCACCGGTCCGTTCGGCGCGATCGAGGGCCGCTTCTTCCTCGTCGCGGCGGGGAACGGGACCTCCTACGGCGGCGGGATGCGCATCACGCCGGGCGCGCGCCTCGACGACGGGCTCCTCGACCTCTGCATCGTCGACGACGTCTCGCGACTCACCGTGCTCCGAGTTCTCCCGGGCGTGTTCTCGGGCGCGCACGTCGGCCATCCCGCCGTCCGCGTCGTGCGCGCGGCATCCGTCGAGATCGCGGGCGGCGGGGCGCTCGACGTCTACGCCGACGGCGAACCCGCGGCGCGCCTCCCCGCGCGCCTCGACGTCCTGGCGGGCGCGCTGCGCGTCCTCGCGCCGGCGAGCCCCGTGAAGGACCCGCCGGCCCATGGCGGAATCTGAGCGGCCCGTCGCGCGGATGAGATCCGCGGCGTGGCGTCTCCCCGGCGCGGCGACTCTCGTCGTCGTCCTCGCGGCCGCGCTCCCGCGCCTCCCGACGCTCGCCGAGCCGCTCGCGATGGACCAGGCCCTCTTCGCGGTGATCGGGGAGGGCATCCTCCGCGGCGAGCGGCTCTACGTGGACCTCTGGGACCACAAGCCTCCGGCGATCTACGTCCTCTACGCGGCGATCATCGGCGTCGCGGGTCGCGCGCCGTGGGCCGTCGCGCTTGCTGGCCTCGCCGCTGCGGTCGGAACGGCGCTCCTTTTGCGATCGCTCGTTGCGCTCCGCTGCGGCGCGCGCGCCGGGCTCCTCACGGGGACGCTCTACGGTCTCCTCGCGAACCCGATCCTACTCGGCGGCTTTTACGCGACCTCGCAGGCGGAGGTCTTCATGGAGACGCTCGTCGTCGCGGCGCTCTTCGTCGCGGCGAGAGCGGATCGTCCGCCCGGCCTCGGCGAGGGCCTCGCGCTCGGCGTGGCCGCGCTCTTCAAGCCGACCGCGCTCCTCTTCGCGCCGCTCGTCCTTCTCGGAGGGCGGCGCGCGCACGGCGAGCGCGCGGCGCGGCCTCGCGTCCCCGGCGGCCCGGCCCTTCGCCGCTTCGCCCTTGGGCTCGCCGCGCCCGCGCTGCTCGCGCTCGCGTACGTCGCCGCGTCGGGCGCGCTGGGCGCCGCGTTCGACGCGCTCGTCACGTGGAATCTCGGCGCCGCGCGCGCGGCGGCCGCGAGCCGCGAGGGCCTCCGCGCGATCTCTCCCACGCTCACCGGCGTCCTCGGCGCGCTCTTCGATGGGGTCCTCCTCCTCGGGCCGTTCCTCGCCGTCGCGCTTGTCGGGGCCACGATCTCCCGTGCGCGCGCGCTGCCGCTCGCGTGGCTCGCGGCAGCCCTCGTCTCGGTCCTCGTGCAGGGAAAGTTCTACCGGTACCAGTACCAGCCTCTCCTCGCCCCTCTCGTCTGGCTCTCGGCGCTCGGCCTCGGCGAGGCGGCGTCGCTCGTCGCGCGTCGCGCTCCCCGCGCCCGCCACGCCGTGCTATCGCTCGTCGCGATCCTCGCCCTCATCTCCCTCCTCCCGTACGCCGCTACGATTCGCGCGTACTGGGCGGGCCATCGCTATCGATTCCCCGTCCCGACCGGGCGCGCGCGCGAGGAGATGCTCGACACGTACGCGTGGAGCGACCCACCGATGCGCTACGCGGACGCCGCGCGCGTCGCCGCGCGGATCCGGGCGGAGAGCGCTCCGGACGAACGGCTCGCCGTCCTCGGCTTCGATCCGCAAATCTACCTACTCGCGCGCCGCGCCCCGGCCGTCCGGTATCTCGCTCACGATCACCTGCGCGCGCCCGGCGCGGCATCGCGGCTCGCGAGCGACCTCTCGCGGCGCCGCCCGCGCTGGGTCGTCGTGGCGACCGACCAGGTCGCGACTTCGGACTTCCCGGAGGCCACCGCGTGGATCGCGGAGCACACGGAGGCGCGCGGGACGATCGGACGCTTCGCCCTCTTCGAGAGGACGCGATGAGACGGACCCCCTCGAATCGACGCTCTTTTCCGGTGGCGCCGCACCCGTCGCATCTGTATCATCCCGGGGTCCATGGCCAAGCCGATCACGTCTTACCTCTGGATCGTCGACGGGCATAACCTCGTCCTGAACGTTCCCGAGCTCTCGCGCCTCTTCAACCAAGAGTCGAAGAAGGCCGCGCGCGAAGCCGCGGAGAGCCGCCTCGCCGAGTTCGCCGGACACTGCGTGGAGGGCCTTCAGTTGGTGTTCGACGGGCAGTCGTATCCCGAGAAGCAGCCGGGCGGACGCGTCGAGGGAGCGCTCGCGGTGACGTTCATCGATCCGCCCGCCGAGGCGGACGACTGGATCGTGCAGATCGCGCGGCAGGCGGCGGACGCCGGGAAGCCGGTCGCCGTCGCGTCGTCCGACCGCGGTCTCCTCGCGCGCCTCCCCGGCGGCGTCATGATCCACCGAATGACCGTCGAGGCGTTCTGGCGCGAGACCGGGCGTCTCCTCCGGCAGATGTCCGGCGGCCGCGCCGCGGAGAAGCCCGAGCCCGGCGCCGAGTCGGCGGACGAGATGGCCGCGCTCGAGACGTCGATGCGGCGGCCTCGTCACGAGGAAGCGCCGCGCGGGAAGAAGAGCGACGCGGACGCGCGGCCCGCGCGGCTCGTCGAAGAAGAGGTCGTCGAGGATGCCGCGCCGCCCCAGCGGAGCGCCGAGCCCCCTCCCGTCGCGCCGCGGCGTCCCGAGCCGACCTGGCAAGAGAAACTCACGATGAAGAAGGAGATCGGGCGCCGGCGGCAAGACCGTCGACTGCACCGCATGCGAGGCCGCTAGTGGAGGCCGCGCGCGCGCGGGCCCTCCTCTTCATCCTCCTCGTCTTCGCCTTCCTCGCCGCGTACTTTCCGGTCTGCGACAACGACGTTTGGTGGCACGTTCGCGCCGGCGAGATCATCCTCGACGCGGGCCGGATCCCGCGCGAGGACCCGTTCTCGCACCTCGCCGAAGGGCACGCGTGGATCACCCACGAGTGGCTGACCGAGGTCGTGATGGCGCTCGTCGCGCGCGCCGGCGGCCTCCCGACCCTCACGCTCGCGAAGTGCGCGACCGCGGCCGCCCTCGCGCTTCTCCTGTGGCGACTCGCGCGCGGCGCCGGAGCGGGCCCCGAGGCCGCGTTCGCCGCCGTCGCCCTCGTACTCGCGACCGCGCGCTTCCGATTCTTCGAGCGGCCGCACCTCGCGACGTTCCTCCTCCTCCCGCTCGTCCTCGAGCATCTCGCGCGGAGCGCCGCAGACCCTCTGCGCCCGTTTCGCCCGCGCGACGTCTGGCTTCCCGCCCTCTTCGCGCTCTGGGCGAACCTGCACGGCGGGTTCCTCATTGGGCTCGTCCTCTTCCCGATCGCGATGGCGGTCGCCGCCCTCCGCGGCGCGCGCGCCGGACCGGGCGCGGCCTCCCCCGGCGCGCTGCGCCTCGCGCTCCTCCTCGGGCTCTGCGCCCTCGCGACGCTCGCGAATCCGAATGGGTTCCAGGCCCATCTCTATCCTCTGATCAATGAGCGGGCCCTGAAGGTCGTCCGGAACGGGGAGTGGCTCCCCCCGAGCCCTCGACAATTCCCCCTCTTCTTCGTCCTCCTCGGCGCGCTCGCGCTCCTCGCCCTCCGCTTCCGGCGCGCCGCCGGGGCGGCGCGGCTCGCGCCTCTCCTCCCGCTCGCGGCTCTCGCGCTCCGCTCCAATCGCTCGATCGGCGAGTTCGCGATCGCGTCGGCCGTGCCGCTCGCGCTCCTCCTCGACGCCGCCGGTTCGGCCGCGTGGCGCGCGCCGGCGCCCGCGCAGGCCCCCAGTCATCCCGCCGCCCGCTCCGCCTCCGCAGCCCGGCGCGCCGCGCCGCTCGCCGCCGCGATCGCGCTCGCCGGCGCGCTCGTCCTCCTCCACGCCCGCGGCGACGTCATCGACACCGGCTTCTATCGCTTCGGTCTCGGCGTGAACGCGTCGCGTTTCCCCGTGAAGGCCGCCGACTACGTCGTCTCCCGGAACCTTCAAGGCCGCCTCGCCAATTCGCCCGGATTCGGCGGCTACTTGATCTGGAGGCTTTGGCCCGAGAGGAAGATCTTCGCGGACGGGCGCCTCGACGTGTACGTCGACGTCAACGAGGTGCTCGTCCGCACGCCGTGGAAGAAGACTCTCGCGGAGCGCGGGCTCACGTACGCGATCCTCGAGACGGAAGGGGGGCTCGGGCCGGACCCGCTCGCCCTCGCGGTGGCGACGTCGCCCGACTGGGCGCTCCTTCACTGGGACGATGTCGCGATGACGTGGGTGAAGGCGGTCCCGGAGCACGAGGAGGCGATCCGCGCGGACCGCTATCGGATCGCGAGCCCGCTCCGGGACCCGAGCCGGATCCCGGCCGACTCGATCGGCCTCGCGATCGCGGAATACGAGCGCGCGGCCGTCGAGGAGCACGCGTTCCACGCCCTCTTCGCGCTCGGCGTCCTGCGACTGCGCGCCGGTGACGCCGCCGCCGCGGAGGAGGCGCTCGCGCGCGCGGCCCGCCTACGGCTGCGCGACCCGCCGACGTGGAGCAACCTCGCCCTCGCGCGGCTCGCCGCGGCCCGCCCCGCCGACGCCCTCGACGCGGCCCGGCGGGCCCTCCGCCTCGCGCCCCGCGACGCGCCGGCGCTCCGGCATCTCGGCGTCGCGCTCTTCGACCTGGGCCGCTTCGCGGAAGCGGAAGACGCGTTCCTCAAGGTGCGCGCTCTCGAGCCCGGGAACCCGGAGATCGAGGAGCGCATTCGAGAGTGCCGGCGGCGTCGCGCTCGGTAGAAGGTGATCGCGTGCTCAGGGGCGACACTGCCCGCAGTCGGAATAAAGCGCAGCCGAGCCAACATGGGCGGCGCGAGAATGGAGCGGATCAGTTTCGCGAGGCGAGCCATCCGCCGAAGGGCAGGTGTCGCCCCGGAGAAGCACGCGATGGCCAGCGGCCGAGCCATCGGCCGAAGGACAGCCCTCGCCCCGCAGAGGCGCGGACGCGCCGCCCGTCCCGCGCCCCGGCTTTGACTTGTCCGCGGGCGCGACCTATAATTTTCGCGAAGGCGCCGAGCGCGCGCGATCATTCAACCGAGCGCGTGCTTCCCCGGCCGGGGAGCACCGTCGGAACGGGAGTCGGGCCATGGGAATCCGCATCTACTCTCTCGAGGAAGCCAACAACATGATCCCGGACCTCGCCCGCCGGTTGGAGGATCTGCGAACCCTCGTCGGGCGAATCGTTCACGAGCAGGACGGTCTCGGAGTCCTCGAGCTGATCGGTTCGAAGGAGGCGGCGAGCCCCGAGCACGCCGAGTACGTCGAGAAGAAGAGGGCGACCTCGGCTCTCGTCGCGGATTTCGACAGCAAGTTCCGGAAGATCCAGAGCCTGGGTTGCTTCGTGAAGGACATCAACCGCGGGCTCGTCGACTTCTACTCAGTTCGGAACGGGCGACTCATCTTCTTCTGCTGGGAGTTGGGTGAGAAGGAGATTCGCTACTGGCACGAGTTGAACTCCGGCTACGCGGGCCGGAAGCCGATCGCGGAGCTCTACGACAAGTGACCCGGCCCGCGCGGCCCCGCCATCGATGAAGACCCCGATCTACATGGACAACCACGCGACGACGCCGGTCGATCCGCGCGTCCTCGACGCGATGCTCCCGTACCTCACCGAGCACTTCGGGAACGCCGCGAGCCGGAACCACGCGTTCGGGTGGCGGGCCGAGGAGGCGGTCGACGAGGCGCGCTCATCCGTCGCGGCGCTCATCGGCTGCACCGAGAAGGAGATCGTCTTCACGAGCGGCGCGACCGAGTCGAACAACCTCGCGATCAAGGGCGTCGCCGGCGCGCACCACGACAAGGGGAATCACGTCGTGACGGTAGCGACCGAGCACAAGTGCGTGCTCGACGCGTGCAAGCGGCTCGAGCGGGACGGATTCCGCGTCACGTACCTGCCGGTCGACGCCGACGGGCTCGTCGCCGCCGCCGCCGTGCGCGCGGCGATCACCGACAAGACGATCCTCGTGAGCGTCATGGCCGCGAACAACGAGATCGGCGTCCTTCAACCGATCGCCGAGATCGGGCGCGTCGCGAAGGAGGCGGGCGTCCTCTTCCACACGGACGCGACGCAGGCGGTCGGGAAGATCCCCGTGAACGTCGCGGGAATGGGCGTGGACCTCCTCTCGCTCTCGGCGCACAAGATGTACGGACCGAAGGGAGTCGGCGCCCTTTACGTCCGCCGCTCCGAGCCGCGGGTGCGGCTCGCGCCGCTGATCGACGGCGGCGGACAGGAGCGCGGCCTCCGGAGCGGCACCCTCAACGTCCCCGGCATCGTGGGGTTCGCCGCCGCGTGTCGCATCGCGGGCGAGATGATGTCCGAGGAGAGCGGTCGCCTCCTCCGTCTTCGGGACCGGCTCCACGCGCGCATCACCGGACGCCTCGACGCGGTCGTGGTGAACGGGAGCCTCGCGCGCCGCCTCCCGAACAACTTGAACCTCTCGTTCGGCTACGTCGAAGGCGAGGCGATGCTGATGGCGATGGAGGACATTGCGGTCTCGTCCGGATCGGCGTGTACGTCGGCGAGCATCGAGCCGTCGCACGTCCTTCGGGCCATGACGGGGAGCGACGAGCGCGCCCAGTCGTCGCTCCGCTTCGGGCTCGGCCGTTTCAACACGGAGGAGGAGGTCGACTACGTGGCCGACCGCGTCATCGATGTCGTGCGGCGCCTCCGCGAGCTCTCGCCGCTGTACGACGGCGCGGAGTCGGCCGCCGCGCCGGGCCCGTCCGTGCCCGAGGCGCGTCCGGCGGCCGCGGAATCGAGGGGCGCCGCATGGTGACGGTCACGCCCGGCGCGGTCCGCGAAGTGAAGCGACTCCTCGCAAAGGTAGGGAAGGAGGGTCACGCCCTACGCCTCCTCGTGAAGGGCGGAGGCTGCTCCGGCCTGTCGTACGACCTCGAGTTCGACGCGAGCGCGCGCGAGAAGGACCTCGTGTTCGAATACGAAGGGCTCAAGGTCGTCGTCGATCCGAAGAGTTACCTGTACCTCAAGGGCATCACGCTCGACTGGAGCGGCGGGCTCAACGGCAAGGGGTTCCAGTTCAAGAACCCGAATGCGACGCACTCGTGCTCGTGCGGCGAGTCGTTCTCCGTCTCCTGAGGGGACGCCGCAGCGGTCCCGATCGGGGCCGGAGGGAAGACCGATGACCGCACGCGACGCCGCGACTCTCGATCCCCAGGTCGACCGCCTGACCCCGGTGACGGTCCTCGCGCGGCCGCCCGCGGGCGACATCCCGCTCGCAGAGATCGTCGAGCGCATCGCGCGCGCCCGCGCGCGGCTCGGCGAGCGCGCTCTCGTCCTCAGCCACCACTACCAGAAGGACGAGGTCTACCAGTTCGCGGACCGGACCGGCGACTCGTACGGCCTCTCCGTCGAGGCGTCGAAGGTCGAGGAGGCGGAATTCATCGTCTTCTGCGGCGTTCACTTCATGGCGGAGACGGCGGACATCCTGACGAGCGATCGCCAGAATGTGCTCCTGCCGGACCTCAAGGCGGGATGCTCGATGGCGGACATGGCCACGATCGAGCAAGTGGAGGACTGCTGGGATGCGCTCGAGGAGATGCTGGGAAGCGGGCGCGTCGTGCCGGTCACCTACATGAACTCGAGCGCGGAGATCAAGGCGTTCTGCGGGCGGCGCGGCGGCGCCGTCTGCACGTCGTCGAACGCGGAGGCGGTCTTCCGATGGGCGTTCAAGCGCGCGGAGAAGATCCTCTTCCTGCCGGACCAGCACCTCGGGCGCAACACCGGCCACCGGATGGGCATCTCGCTCAACGCGATGCCGCTGTGGGACCCGCGCGTTGAGTCGGGGGGCGCGCCGCGCGACGCGTACGAGCGCGCGAGGATCGTCCTCTGGCGCGGGCACTGCAGCGTCCATCAGAACTTCCACCCGCAGTACGTCGACCTCTTCCGGACGCGTTACCCGGGGATTCAGGTGATCGTCCACCCCGAGTGCGAGTTCGACACCGTGCGCCAGGCGGACCACGTCGGCTCGACCGCCTCGATCATCAAGACGGTCTCGTCGGCGCCCGCGGGGACGAAGTGGGCGGTCGGCACCGAGCACCACCTCGTCGCGCGGCTCAAGGCGGCGCACCCCGACAAGTTCATCACGACCTTGTCGCCCTACACGTGCAACTGCGCGACGATGTTCCGGATCGACGCCGCCGACCTCATGCGCACGCTCGAGGGGCTCCTCGAGGGGAAACTGATCCACTGGATCCGCGTGCCCGAGAGGGTCGCCGCGGAGGCGCGGCTCGCCCTCGACCGAATGCTCCTCTGCAAGGCGGGCTGAGCGGTTCGGGGGCTGACCGGAGCTAGAAGTAGGTCGCGATCGAAAAGGTCCCGGTGCGCTGGGAGTCGCCCCAGTCGGTCACGGTCTCCGCGCGGCGCCACCTCCACGCGAGGTCCCACTTGAACGCCGCGTCCTCGACGGGGCGGAAGTTGACCCCCACGGTGAGCCGTCGCGTGTCGTCTCCGGCGAGATCCGCGTCGAAATCGACGAGGTCGTAGCGCACCACGCCCGTCCAGATCGAATCGGGGAAGCGCTTCCACGCCCCACCCGCGAAGTGCACGTTCGCCTGGGCGGTGAGGCCGCGCTGGCTCTCGGCGACGGCGCGCGGCGTCCCGTCGGGCCGGGTCGCCGTCGCGGCGAGGACCCGCGCGGCGGCGGGGATGTCCGCCGCGGCCCACGCGTACTCGCCGATCACCTCGACCGGGCCGCGGCGATACTCGCCGTCGAGCGCGACGATGGTGAGCGCGTGGTCTCCGTCGTCGTCGTACGCCCCGGTGTGGACGGAGACGCCGACGTCCGTCCCGAGGCGCGGGCTGACGTGGAGACGAGCCACGATCGAGCGATGGTTGTTGTTGTCGCTCCGCGCGCTCCCGCGCCCTTCACGGATCCGGAGATCGACGCCCGCCGAGTCGCCGGCGTCCTCGAGGATCCCTTCGTCGAAGCCGTTCACGGCGTACATCTCGTAGGAGAGCGTCCACCGTTCGTCGGGATAGAGACTCCCGTAGAATCCCATCCCGGATTCCGAGAGGGTCGTCGGGAGGATGTCGCGATCCACGAGCGGCCGGTCGGTGAGGTCGTTGAGCGGGCTGTCGTGATACAGGTTGAACCGGCCGAGCGGCGAGAGGATCACGCCGCCGCGGAAGTTGAGCGCCTCGCCGAGCGAAAGATCCGTCACCGCGTACTCGATCTTGATCTCCCCGTCGGTCGTTTCGTCGCCCGCGACGAAGCCGCCGTGCTCGAACTCGATCTCCGCGGAGACGTGAAGCGCCTCCGTGACGGCCGAGTAGATGAAGGGAATGAAGCGATGCTGGTCAAACGACGCGCCGGACTCCGCCATGATGAACTCGTGGTCCATGTAGCCGCCGATCGCGGCGCCGCGCCCGAAGCGCCGCACGTACGGCTTATCGTAGATCGGGCTCGGCGGGGCGCTGGACCCCCGGACATCCTCAGCCGGAAGAGCGGAGGCGGCCTGGCCGCCGAGGAGGGCCGATGCGAGTGCGGCGACGGGGATGAACCCGAATGCACGGGGGGGATGAGAATCCATAACATGACTCCTTTCAATAAGTTATTAGAGATCGGTGTGGGAAGGCGAAAGTCTACGGGGAGAGGACATGGACTGTCAACAAAATATTGAGACTCAATCTCAGAACAAATCTTTCAGCGTTCGGCGGCACGTAGAAACCTGGTCCGCGCTACATTCAGACAAAGTGGCGTCGCAGAGAATACTCGGACTCTGAAGAGGAGTAGGGAAACGTGCATCTCGACCGAAACTGGCGCGCGACCCTCGGTTCATGCCTCGTCGCGCGCGTCGTCGCCGCGGCGGTTCTCGTTCACGCGTCGCCCCCGGGCGCGCCGGAAAACGTGACTGCCTGGAGCGGCTACCACGAGTCTGTCCGGCTGACGTGGTTCGCGCCGGCCGAGCTCGCCGCGCACGACGATCTCGCTTCCGTCTCGCGGGCGGCGTGGGAGACATGGCGCGGCTCGACACCGGGCGCGTGGGAGCCGGCGGCCGAGGATCTCGGCGGCGTGATCACATACCGGGTGTACCGAGCCGATGGGATCGGCGGCGCCTTCGTACGGATCGCCGAGGGGCTCGCTCATCCGTGGTATCGCGATGACGACGTCGTGAACGGCCGCGCCTATCGCTACGTCGTCCGAGCGTGTCTCGCGGGCGAGGAGTCGCCGCCGAGCGCCGAGGCGACCGCGACACCGGTTTTCGAGGGCCACCGCATCCGGTCGGGATTCACGCTGAGCGCGCCCGTCCTCGATGGGTTCATCCGCGCGAGCGAGTGGCACGACGCGCGCGCCGTCGACATCACGGCACCCGGCTCAGCCGCCGCGCTCCCCGTCATGGCCTACGTGATGAACAGCGCGACGCATCTCTACATCGCGGTCCGCGACCCGAACTTCCCGTTCCCCGACGACTTCAATCAGATCGGAATCTACTTCGACGAGAACCATGATGGCGCGTGGAACAGTTCACCCTCGCGCCCGGAGGGGAACATCTGGATCTTCTACGACGCGACCTTCAACGAGTCGAACAACTGGTTCCGGGCCATTACGGGGACGTGGCCGGACGGGATCCGGTTCGTGCAGTTCGGCGACGTCACGACCGTCCGCCAGCGGATCGGCTACCTTTCGGGCGACCCAGAGTTCGAGGTGGCGATCGACCTGCGCTTCGTTCCGTTCGTCTCGGAGCCGGGTCGCACCGTCGGCTTCGCGCTCTACTCCGATCAGACGGGCAACGCGCCGTTCACCGGGGAGTGGCCTCCGGGTTTTCTCGAGGACAACGTCTACTTCAAGGCGCCCGTCCTCTTCGGCGACCTGTTTCTCACGTGGAGGCCGGAGACGCCCGTCCGCGAGGATGCCGAGGAGATCGTCGCGTTCCCGAACCCAACGACGGGCGCCGTCGCCTTCCGCCGCGGCGCCGCGCCGGGCGCCGCGCCGGTCACGGGCGGCGATGCCGCGGGGCCGCGCCTCCTCGTCTTCGACGCGAGCGGGCGGCGGGTGGCGGTGCTTCTGTGGGGCATCGCGGGAACGCGCTGGGACGGGCGTGGCGAGACCGGCGCGCGGCTCCCGGCGGGCGTCTACGCGTACCGCCTCGAGCGGGATCGCGGGCGCGGGGGGCGATTGGTTCTCATTCGTTGAATGTGAGGGTCGCGGTCACCGCCCGCGCGCTCCAGCGGTCTGTCAGAAGAGCTCGATGCGCGGCTCGAGTCCGCTGCTGGAAAGCCAAGACTCGATCGCACGCGCGACGCGCTCGTTCTTCTCGGCGAACCAGCGTTCCCTCTCGTTCATGTGGCGTTCGAGGATCTCACGGAATCGGCGGAACGCGCCCTCGCCCCCGATCGCCTGGCGGAGCTCGTCGGCGAGCTTCGGATCGCGGACCGTCTCGATGAACTTCACCATCTCCTGGTAGCTCTCGCGCGGCGGGATGTTGGGTATGAGGAAGTAGCGCGTGTTGACTCCGGTCGCGATCCGCTTGGCGGCCTGGTCGGCGCCGCGCTCGACCATGTCCACGAAGACCGGCACGACCTCTCCCGTCTCGATGTCGAGGAACGACCGCTTGCTCTGGGCGTTGTCCTCCAGCGCGCGCTCGATGTCCCAGCGCCGCACTCGCACCTTCGGGTTCTCCATCGCCATCGGGCGTGCCTCCTCGGTCCGGAGTGTATCACAAGGACGGTGATATACTCGCCACCCGCGCGGGCGGGCCGCCGGGAAGGAGAGGCGCGCGTGATCCGCATCCGGTCCGTCTCATCTTGGCTTCTCGCCGCCGCCATCGGCGCGGCCGAGGCGTCGTGCTCGCGTCGCGTGGAGGAGCGCGCCGCGGCCATCCCCGCCGCGCGGCCCGAGGACGCGCTCGTCGTCACGACGATCACCCCCGCCCGCCCGGGAGGGTCGATCGTCGTCGGCTCGCTCGCTGAGCCGAAGTCGTTCAACCCGATCGTCGGGAGCGAGACCTCGAGCACGGAGGTCACGTACCGCATCTTCGACAACCTCGTCGAGCTGGACTGCGCGGAGTCGGCGTATCGCCCCGGCCTCGCCAAGTCGTGGGATCTCTCTCCCGACGGGCTCCGCTGGACGTTCCACTTGCGACGCGGCGTCGCGTGGGCCGACGGCGCTCCGTTCATGGCGGACGACGTGCTCTTCACGTTTCGGGCGATCTATGACTCGGCGACCGCCTCGCCGGACCGCGACGATCTCACCAGTGGCGGGAAGCCGTTCCGCGTGACGAAGGCGGACGATCACACGGTCGTGATCGAGACCGCGAGAACGTTCGGTCCGATGCTCCATGTACTCGCGACGAGCGCCGAGATCGTGCCGCGGCACGTCTGGGAGGCGTCGCTCGCGGAAGGGAGGATGGCCGAGGCGTTGGGGATCGACACGCCGCCCGACAAGGTCTTCGGTACGGGGCCGTTCCGCCTGGAGAAGAGGGAAACCGGGCGCACCGTCCTGGTCCGCAACACCCGCTACTGGAAGTTCGACCAGAATGGAACGCGGCTCCCGTACTTCGACCGCGTCCTCTTCGTCAACACGGGGGATTCCAACGGCTGGCGGCTCAAGTTCGACGCGGGGGAGGTGGACAACTACCTCGTGCGGCCGGAGGAGGTCGATGAGATGCGCGCGCGGAGCGGGGCCGGCGGCTACCGTGTCGTCGATCTCGGCCCGCGCCTCGGGACGATCCACTTCTGGCTCAACCAAAACCCTGGGCGGGATGCGAAGGGGAACCCGTTCGTCGACCCCAGGAAGTCATCCTGGTTCCGGGACCTCCGCTTCCGGCGCGCGGTGTCGGGAGCGATCGACCGAGACGCGATCGTACAGACGGTGTACCGCGGATACGCCGTTCCGATTCGTGGCCCCATCTCGCCGGGCGACCCTCGCTGGTACAATCCGGAGGTCCCTGCTCAACCGTACGAGCCGGATCGGTCGCGCGCGCTCCTCTCGGAGATGGGCTTCCGCGACCGGAATGGCGACGGGTTCCTCGAGGACCAAGCCGGCACCCCCGTCGCGTTCACGTTTCACACGAACGCGGGGAACCCGGTGTGGATCAACATCGGGCATCTCATCGAATCGGATCTGGCGGCCGTCGGGGTGCGCGCGACGCTCGCCCCGATCGACTTCAACGCGCTCGTCACGACGATCCGCGAGACCTACCGCTACGAGGGATGTCTCCTCTCGATTGCCTCGAGCGGGGATCCGGCAAGCGGGACCAACGTGTGGCTCTCCGGCGGGGCGAGCCACGAGTTCAATCCTCGGCAGGAGAGCCCCGCGACCGAGTGGGAGCGCGAGGTCGACTCGCTCGTGGCGGCGAGCCTGTCGACGGCCGACTACCCGGAGCGGAAGCGGCTCTTCGACCGCGTGCAGGTCCTCTTCGCGGAGAATCTCGGGTTCATCTACCTCGTGAGCGACGAGATCCACCTCGCGATCCGCGATCGGTTCGTGAACCTCCGGCCCGGACGGCTCCGGGCGTTCCACAACGTCCTCTGGAACGAGGACGAAATCGCCGTGCGGGAGCCGCGGTGATCGCTTTCGTCGTGCGGCGTCTCCTCCGGCTCGTCCCGATCCTCCTCGCCGTCTCCTTCCTCTCGATGTTCATCATCTCGCTCGCGCCGGGCGACTACCTGACGGCGCTCCGCGCCGACCCGCAGATCTCGCAGGGCACCGTGGAGAGGATGCGCCGAGAGTTCGGGCTCGACCGCCCGTGGTACGTCCAATACGTCCTGTGGCTCGAGCGGGCGGTCCTGCACGGCGACCTCGGCGAGTCGTTCTCGTTCCGCGTTCCGGTGAGCGCCCTCATCGCCGAGCGGGTCGCGAACACGCTGCTCCTCGCGCTGACGTCGAGCGTCTTCGCTTGGGGGATCGCACTTCCGCTCGGGATCGCGGCCGGCGCGTACCGGGACACGTGGATCGACCGCCTCGGTTCGGGGATCGCGTTTCTCGGCGTCTCCGTCCCACGGGTGCTCCTCGCGCTCCTGGTGCTCTACGTCTCGGTGGGGAGCGGCCTCTTTCCCGCGGGCGGAATGAAGAGCGCGGCGACCTACGATCTCCTCTCGCCGTGGGGGAAGGCGCTCGACGTGCTCTGGCACCTGATCCCTCCGGCGTTCGTGATGGGCGTCTCGGGCCTCGCCGAGGTGACGCGGCAGATGCGCGGACATCTCCTCGACGTCCTCGGCGCCGACTTCGTGCGGACCGCGCGCGCGAAGGGCCTCCCCGAGCGGACGGTGATCCTCCGTCACGCGGCGCGGAACGCGCTGAATCCTCTCATCACGCTCTTCGGCTTCACGCTCGCCCGGCTCCTGTCGACGTCGCTCATCGTCGAGGTCACCATGTCGTGGCCGGGCCTCGGCTCGCTCACGCTCGAAGCGATCCGCCGGCAGGACCTCTTCGTCGTGATGGCGACGTTGGTCATGGCCTCCGTCCTCCTCGTCATCGGGAACCTCGTCGCCGACGTGCTCCTGGCGGCCTCCGACCCGCGGATCAAGGCGATCGCGTGAGCGACGCGACCGAGCTGGCCGTCCCCACGCCTGGCCGCGCGCGGCACGCGAACGCGGCGGTGCCCCGAACGACGCCGCGCGCGCTGCTGTGCCGACGGAGCGCGGCGCTTTCCTTGGCCGTCCTCGCGCTCCTGTACGGCGGCGCGCTCCTCGCGGGCTTCTTCGCGCCCTACGGCATGGACTCCAAGCACTACCGCGAGCCGCACGACTACAAGTACCACCCTCCGATGAGGCTCCGCTTCGTGGACGCCGGCCGCTTCCACGCACGCCCATTCGTCTACTCGTCGCGCCTCGTCGATCGCGGGCGCGCGCTCTACCAGGAAGACCGCGCCGTCATCCACCGGGTCCGGTTCTTCGTGCGCGGCGAGCGCTACCCGCTCCTCTTCGGCCTCGGGTCGTGGGACCGGCACCTCTTCGGCGTCGACGAGCCCGGACGCGTCTTCCTCCTCGGCACCGACCTCTTCGGACGCGATCTCCTCTCGCGGATCCTGTACGGCGCCCGCGTCTCGCTCTCGGTGGGGCTCGTCGGGATCGCGATCACGTTCGCCTTCGGTCTCGCGATCGGCGGCGCGGCCGGCTACTTCGGCGGCGCCGTCGACGACGTCCTGATGCGCGTCGCGGAGGTCCTCATGTCGCTGCCCGCACTCTACCTCGTGATCGCGCTCGCCGGAGTCCTCCCCCCGACGCTCTCGTCCACGGACCGCTACCTCCTCATCGTCTTCATCCTTTCGTTCGTCGGGTGGGCGTCGATCTCGCGCGTGATCCGCGGCATGGTCCTCTCGGTGCGCGAGAGCGAGTTCGTGCTGGCGGCGCGCGCCCTCGGGCTCCCGACGGCGCGCATCATCTGGCGGCACGTCCTCCCCGGCACCGCGACGTACGTCGTCGTGGCCGCCACGATGAGCGTCCCCTTCTACATCCTCGGGGAGGTGGCGCTCTCGTACCTCGGCGTGGGGATCCGCGAGCCGCAGGCCTCGTGGGGGCTCCTCCTGAACGACGCGCAGAACGTCACCGTGCTCCGCAGTTTTCCATGGCTCCTCATCCCCGGTGTGATCCTTTTCATCACGGTCATGGCGTACAACTTCCTCGGGGATGGCTTGCGGGACGCGCTCGATCCGCGCGAGTCGCGCGGCGGGGGTTTGTAGGCCGCGACGGCGCCGAGGAGGCGGAGCGGATTACTGGTTGTAGCGCCGCGAGAGGTCTTGGATCTCGACGAGCCGCGACTCGACATCCGCGACGCGCGCCGCGAGGTCGTCGGCGAGGGAGATGTCGAGCAGGGGGAGCGCCTCCTGCTCGAATCGCTCGAGGAAGAAGCGGCGCTGCGCGTCCTTGGCGAAGAGCGCCGCGTCGGCGCGGACTCGGTCGATGAGGCGCCGGACCGCCTCGTGGTAGCGGCGGATGGCGGCGCCGTCGGGAGGGAACAGGAAGAGATCGCGCTTCGCGGCCAGGAAGTCGGTCATGCGATGATCGATCACCCAATCGAAGTAGAATCGCAAGAGGTCTCCTTCGTCCCGCGCCGCGAGCCGGGTGATTATAGGGGGCGCTTCGGAGACCTTCAAGCGAACGGAGCGCCGATCAAGCCGACCGCACCGCGGGCCGATGATCGATGAGGAGACCGCATCCCGGCACGACGGCGGGCTGCGAGGGGAGAGCGGCATGGACCGACGCACCACGGGACTCCTTCTCGTCGCGATGAACACGCTCGTCCTCGGACTGATCCTCTATTCCGTCCTCAAGGGGCCGGTCGGAGCGCCGCGTGGCGCGGGCCCGTCGCCGCGTGGCGCGGGGGATACGGGGGCCGACGCGCCTGGCGCCCGCGACGAGGCCGGCGGGTTCGGCGCGCGCGCGGCGGGGGCGCCCGCGGGCGCGCACGTCGCCGACGCGCCCGCTTCGGCGCCCGGACGGCCGGCATCGGACGCATCGCCGCCGCCGGCTCCGACCATCGCGGCGCGGCCGGCCGAGGTCCCCGCCGCGTCGCTCGCCGCGCACTCCGGCGCGTCCCGGAAGGCGCAGGACCGGAACGCGGAGGGCGTCCGTCTCTTCGCGGAGCGGCGCTTTCCCGACGCGGCGCGCGCGTTCGAAGCGGCCCTCGCCGAGGCGCCCGCGGAATCGACGATCCGGTCGAACCTCGCGTTCGCGCTCGCGCACTCCGCGATCGAGGAAGCGCGCTCCGGGGAAAAAGACCGCGTCGAGGAGGCGATCGAGCTCCTCGAGCGGGCCCTCTCGCTCCGCCCCGGCACCGTCGAATTCGAGAAGGCGCGAGGCGAGTTCCTCTTCGGCCTCGGCGATCTGCGCGCGGCGCGCCGCGCCTTCGAGGAGATCGCCGTGCGCGAGGACGATCCGATGGTCGAGCGATACCTCGGCGAGATCGCGTACCGCGAGGAGCGGCTCGCCGAGGCGCTCCGGCGCTGGAAGCGCGCCGTCCAGTTGGGCGCCCCGGATCCCGGCCTCCCGGAGCGGATCGCCAAGGTCGAGCGCGAGGCCGGCGTCGAGAGCGAGATGGAAATCGAGCGCGGCCGGCATTTCGCGGTGAAGTTCGCGGACGGCGAGGCGGGCGCCGCGGGGCAAGCGGAGACCGTCCTCCGGAGCCTCGAGGAGATCCGCGACCGCGTCGGCCGCGAGTACGACGCGTTCCCCGCGCGCACGATCTCGGTCATCCTCTACAGCCAGGAGGAGTTCCGGGGCGTGACCGGGGCGCACGCGTGGACGGGCGGGATCTACGACGGGAAGATCCGCGTGCCGCTCCGCGGGTTCGCGGGAGCGGGCAGGGAGGCGGACCGCCTCCTCGCGCACGAGTACGCGCACGCGCTCGTCGCGGAGATGACGCGCGGGCGGGCGCCGGCCTGGTTCGACGAGGGGATCGCGCAACGCGTCTCGGGGGAGTGGAGCGACTTCCGCGCGCGCGCCGCGGCGGCGCGCCTCCGCGAGGAGGGGCTCATCCCCTTGGAGTCCCTCGAACCGTCGTTCGCGACGATCGCCGACGCCGGCCTCGCGGAGCGCGCGTACGACCAAGCGTATCTCGCGGTCGACTACCTCACGCGCCGCTTCATGCCGCGCGACATCACGGAACTCTTCGAGGCGCTCGCCGCGGGGAAGTCGATGAAAGAGGCTCTCGAGGAGGTGTGTCACCTCACCTACGAGAGCCTCTCGCGCCGTCTCGAGGACGAGGTCGCCGCCCTTCCGGGCGGGCGGTAGCGGCGCCTCGCGACTCGGTGCGATTCCGCCTACGAGCGGTTTACTTCACGAGCACCATCTTCCGCGACGACTCGAACTCCTCGGCGGCGAGCTTGTAGAGGTACACCCCGCTCGTCACCGGCTTCCCCTGGTCGTTCTTCCCGTCCCAGAACGCGCTCTTGAACCCGGCCGGCTCCACGCCGGAAACGAGAGTCCGGACCCTCTCGCCGCTCGCGTTGTAGATCGCGAGCTCCACGCGGCCCCCCTTCGGAAGCGCGTATCGGATCGTCGTCTTCGGGTTGAACGGGTTCGGCCAGTTCTGCTCGAGACCGTACCTCGCCGGGAGGACGCTCGCGGCTTCGATTCCCGTCACGACGCCGTTCACGACGATCACGAGGGGCGAGGCGCTCCCCCAGTTTCCCGCCGCGTCGCGGCCGCGGATCCAGAACGTGCGCGCGCCGGCGGGGACCGTGTTGGCGAGGACCGTGCCGGAGACGGCGACCGTGGGCGTCGTGAACGCGCCCGTCATCGGGTATCCGCTCCCGGCGGACGCCGGCGAAGGACCGTAGGACCACTCCGCGCCGGCGATGTTCGACGTCCCCTTGCCCAGGTCGGTCACGGTCGCCGAGAGGGTCGAAGGGTTCGCGTTGTTCTGTGGGTTCGGACCCGAGGTGATGGAGCCCGCGACGACCACCGGGCCGCGCGTGTCGCCCCCCGCGCGGTTGATCGTGAAGCGATCGCTCGGGTCCGGCGTGCCGCCGCCCGCGAGCGCCGGCGACCCGTCGTCCGTGATCACCACGTCGACGAGGTACTCCGTCCCGTTCGGGAGCGCGCTCACGTCCCACGTGTAGGGGGATGCGCCCGGGGCCGCGGTGACGAGGTTCCACGACGAGCCGTCGTCCGACGAGTAGTAGACCTTGCGCGAGGCGACCGACGTCCCGCCGAAGACCGCCTCGGTCCATGCGATCGACGTCGAGTTCGTCGCGATCACGCTCGCCGGCGCGGGCGACGTGATCGTCACGTCCGGATGATCGCGCCCGATGAGCCAGATGAGCGTCTTGTCGAGCACGTCCTGCCGCGCCGCCGCGTCGTTCATCTGCGCCCACTCGAGGCCGTTGTAGACGAGTTTCGTGGGGGTGCCGCCCCACACGGCGCTATCGGGGCTCCCGTTGTTCGCGCCGTTCGTCCACCGGAGCGCGATGTCGTCGGGGCTGGTGTCGTTGTTGCGCCACACCATGCTCGAGGTCCCCGTTCCCGGGTTCGCGTTGATCTCGTCCCCGGCCGCGCCGTCCCGGTGCGGCGTGTACGAGATGCCGCCGGTGTACGCGCCGCTGATCGGATCCGCGGCGATGCCGACGATCGAGGACCACGTCAACGGATCCGCGTCCCACAGGAGATGGAGGTAGTTGTTGAGCCACGTCTTCCTCGGGTTCGTGAAGTAGCCCGAGGTCGCGTCGCTGAACGCCCACGCGACGTCGTGCGAGACGATCGAAAGGCGGCCGCCCCCGTCGTGGTACCTCGCGATCGAGTCGCGCGCCGCGTTCGAGAGGGGCGGATACTGCTCGTACCCGGTCTGCCACCAGACCGCCTTGTAGGAGCGCATTCCCGCGGTCTTGTCGCCGACGCGGGCATTCGAGGTGGCCGTGCTGAGGACGGCGTAATCCCACCCGAGATTCTCGAGCGCCGCCGTGTAGAGCGAGTCCTTCGTGAACGTGTTGTCCCCGATCACGAGGAGGACGTCCGCGTGGCGCCCCGTCGTGAAGCGGTAATGGACGCCGCCCATGTCGTCGCGCGTCACGTTCCCGCCGCGGTCCACTGACTCGACGTCGAAGTAGTAATTCGTTTCGGGGAGGACGTTCGTGACCACCACCTCGTGCGAAGTCACGACGGCCGCGTCCGCGCCCGTTTCCAAGAGGGGCGTGGGCACCGTGTCGAAGTAGACGCGGCTGTCCGACAGGACGTCCGTCGTCCACGTGATCCTCACCGACTCATCCGGCCCGTTGGACGCGAGGACGTTCGTGATCACCGGGCCCGTGAAGTCGGCGACCGCCGTCGCCTTCACGCTCGCGACGGGGCTCGTGTCGTTGTACGTCGCCGTGATCGCGTCGCCGTGCGAGACCGAGAGGAGCCCGTCGCTCCCCGAGGCCGTGACCGCGGTCGTCCCGATCGTGCCGACGAACACCCCGTTCGAGCCCACGATCAAGAGCGCCTGCGGCGTCGTCTCGCTGTTCGACGTGAAGTTCACCGTGATCGGCGAGGAGGCGTTCAAGTCCTCGACGCGCACCTCGATCAGGTCGCTCTGCTCGTAAGCGCCGCGGTCGAGCCGCACGAGGCCGTTGTTCTGGCCGATCCCGCCCGTGATGACGAGGCCGTACGGCTGCGGCCCGATCGGGACGTTCGTCGCGGTGACGCGCACTTTCCAGACGCCGAGGGCCGGAGTGGTCCGGCGGACCCCCTCCTCGACGTTCAGGACGTCGCTCGAGCCGCCCGTCGTCGACTGGCCGCCCGAGAACACGTTCCCCTTGTACACCGTGGTCCCGTTCGGCTCCGTGACCGTGAGGTCGAGGTTGTTCACGAGTTGCGTCGCGGCCGCCGGGTTCCCCTGGTAGTCCGTCCAGACGAGCGCGACCTTGAGCGCGACGCTCGCGTCGGTCACGTTGATCTCGTAATCGACGAACTCGCCGGTCGCGAGGCTTCCGGTCTCGTCGACGGCGGCGAGCCGGCGCGTGTCGCCGGCGAAGTAGAGCACGTTGTCGGCGTTGATGCGGCCCCAGCCGACGTTGTTGTCCGGGATCGTGAAGCCGCTCATGTCGTTCTCCGTCGAGGCGATCGCCGCCGCCTTGAGGAGCGCGGCGCTCGGCGTGAACGCGTTCGCGGGGACCGCGGCCCCCGTCGGGTACCAACCGTCCGTGAAGTACTGCCGGATGAGGGTCGTCGCTCCGGTCATCGCGGGGCACGCCATGCTCGTCCCGGAAAGGGACTGGAAGCCGGTGTCGCTCGCTCCCGACGCGGACGAAAGCGGGTTCGCCGGGGCGCAGACCATCGGCTTCCGCCGGCCGTCGTCCGTCGGACCGCGGCTCGTCGAGGTGTAGATGCTCGTCGAGGTCGGATTGTTCGTCCCGCCCGCGCCGGCCGCGTTCTTCGCGCCGGCCGGCGTTCCCACCGTGTTCGCGCCCCCCGCGTTCCCGTTCGAGAAGAAGATGAGGAAGTCCTTATGGTCCCACGTGAACTGATCGACGGTCATCTCCTGCAGGTCGTAGGCGCCGCTGTTGTCCGCGCCCCACGAGTTCGAGGAGATGCGCGGCGCGCCCCCCGTGTTCCCATCGTACGCGGTCTGGAACATCGGGTTGAGGTCGCCGGGGACGGAGATCGTGTTCGCGCTCGCGCCGGCGTCCATGAAGTAGATCTTTGCTTTGAGGGCCATCCCGTCGCGGGCGTCCGCGGCGCCCACGTACGAGTCGTCGCCGACGATCGTCCCGGCGGTGTGGGTCCCGTGGTACGCGGCCCCCGCGGCATCGCCGAAGACGATGTTCGTCGACGCCTCGTGCGACTTCACGTAGGCGATGACCTTGCGGTGCGTCGGGAAGTCACCGAAGTTCGTGATCGGCACGGCGTCGTCCCGGAACATGTTGTGCGACGTCCGGATCCCGCTGTCGACCGTGTTGACGACCTGGTTCTCTCCGTGGATTCCCATGTCCCACACGCGGCGGCTGTTGTTCACGTTCGTCTGGACAATCCACTGCGTGGACGTGTTGTCGATCATCATCTCGTGCCACGGCTCGACCCACGCGACGTCGTTCCGCGAGACGATGTCGGCCACGCGGCTCATGTCGATCGACACTCGGATGATCTTGTTCCGCCCGGAGTCGGTCGCCTCGAGGACCGTCCCGCCGAGCGCGGCGAGCCCGGCGCGCGCCGCCTCGAGGTCCACGTCGGCGTAAAGAAGGACGGAGAGCGTGCGAAGCCCCGCCGGCTCGCTCATCTCGCGCTGCGCGCTGATCTTGTAGGCGGGATGGTACGCCCCGACCCAGCGGACGAACGGGAGCGCCTCGACGGCGGCCTTCCGCTCGGCGGGCATGCGGACGACGAACGCGTAGTGGGGGAGGTATGCGAAGAGCGCGGCGCCCGCGGCGGCGAGCTCCTCGCGCTGGCCGTCGCGCACGGGGCCTCTCAGGTGCACGATGAACGCGCCGACCTGGTCCTCGCGGAGCGCGGCCGCGCGGAGGCCGCTCGGGATCGCGGGCTCGCCGTCGCGGATCGGGTCGAAGCGGAGCCCGTTCGCGAAGAGGATCGACGTCGCGTCCTCGTACGGCTCGACGGGGACCACGCCGCGCGCCGCCTCCGTGATCAGCGGCGACGCGGGGGAGCCACCCACGAACGTCTTGATCGCGCGGAACGTGGAGACGTCCGACAGGCGCAGCGCGCCGCTCTCGGCGTCGCGCGCGGCGACGGCCCACGAGTAGGTCGTCGTTCCCTCGGGACCGCGAAGCACATCCTGAAGGCGGATCGACGCGATCTCGGTCGTGATGCTCTTCACGGCAGGGTCATCGAGGAGCGACTCCGCGCTCCGTCCGTCGAGCGAGGCCGTGGAGAGGAAGACGACGTACTCGGACGCGCTCGCGTCCGTCTCCCAAGAGAGGATGATCGAGCCTTCGTCGGCGAGCGCGCCGGGCGCCGGGGAGCGCAGGGCGACCGGCTCGCCGGCCGAGGGGCCGACCGAGAAGGCGAGGGCTTGATTCGCCGGTGCGACACAAACCGCGCCCGCTGCGAGAAGGACGACGAGAAGCAAGGCGGCGCGGCGAGCGCGCGGGAGACCGAAGGGGTTCCGAGTACCGGTGGAGCGATCGCGGCGCATAAGCCCTCCTGATGGCGAACAAGGCCGGGCCTGAAAGACCCGGGGGACACGATGGGGCAGATCTGTGCGGCCGGGGGCATCCGACCCTCGAGCCGTGAATGGGGGCGTGGGACCGTTACAAAAACGCCAAGCCATTATAGAGGAAGGAGCTACGAACTGTCAAAACTTTTCTACGCGGAGGTTCTCGCCCGTCATCTCGGCGGGTTTGGGGAGCCCGAGGAGGCCGAGGACGGTCGGCGCGAGGTCACGAAGCGAGCCGCCTCCGCGCAGCCGCCCCCGATACGACGCATCCACCAGGAGGCACGGAACCGGGTTCGTCGTGTGCGCCGTGTGGGGACCGCCGGTTTCGGGGTCGATCATCGTCTCGCAGTTCCCGTGGTCCGCGGTGACGATCGCGACGCCGCGCGCCCCGTCGACGGCCTCGAGGATCTGCCCGAGGCAGCCGTCGACGGTCTCGACCGCCTTCACGGCCGCGGGGAGGACCCCCGTGTGGCCGACCATGTCCGGGTTCGCGAAGTTGAGGATCACCGCGCGGAATGCGCCCGAGCGGATCTCGCGCGCGGCGCGCTCGGCGACCTCGTGCGCGCTCATTTCGGGCTTCAGATCGTACGTCGCGACGCGCGGCGACGGGATGAGGATCCGCTCCTCCCCCTTGTAGCGCTCCTCGACGCCGCCGTTGAAGAAATACGTCACGTGCGGGTACTTCTCCGTCTCGGCGATCCGGAGGTTCGGGACGCCGTGCTCCTCGAAGACGTTCGCGAGGATGTTCGTGAGCGGCACGGGAGGGAACGCGGTCGGGAGCGGGAATTCGTCGGCGTACTGGGTCATCGTCGCGATCTCGACTTTCGGGAACGCGCGGCGCGCGAAGCCGTCGAAGGCGGGGTCGAAGAGAGCGCGCGTGAGCTGACGCACGCGGTCCGCGCGGAAGTTGAGCACGAAGACCGCGTCCCCCGCTTGGAGCGGCGCGCGCGGGAGGCCACCCTCGTCCTGGAGGACCACCGGCGCGACGAACTCGTCCGTCACGCCGGCCTTGTACGACTTCTCGATCGCCTCGACCGGGTCGCTCGAGGGGACGCCCTCGCCGAGGACGAGCGCGGACCAGGCCTTCTCCGTCCGATCCCAGCGCCGGTCGCGGTCCATCGCGTAATAGCGGCCCATGACGGTCGCGACGCGCGCGCCGCGCGTGCGGGCGACGCGCGCGGCGAGCGCGGCGAGGTGCGCGCGCCCCGACGTCGGCGACGTGTCGCGCCCGTCGGTGAGCGCGTGCACCGCGACGTTCGCGAATCCGACGCGGTCGCAGAGATCGAGGACGGCGAACAGGTGTCCGATGTGGCTGTGGACGCCGCCGTCCGAGACGAGGCCGACGACATGGAGCGTCGCGTCGCGGGCGCGGGCGCGCTCGAGGAGGCCGATCAGGGCCGGGTTCGCGTGGAACTCGCCCGTTTCGATCGAGCGCGCGATCCGGACGAAGTCCTGGTACACCACGCGGCCCGCGCCGATGTTCAGGTGCCCGACCTCGCTGTTCCCCATCTGGCCCGGCGGGAGGCCGACCGCTTCCCCGGAGGTGAGGAGGGTCGTCGCCGGGAACGAAGCCGCGAGGCGGTCCATGACCGGGGTGCGCGCGAGACGCACGGCGTTTGCTTCGGTCTCGTCGCGGAGCCCCCATCCGTCGAGGATGCAAAGAAGGACGAGGGGCGCGCCCTTTCGGTCGGCGCTCACAGGTGTCTCCGAGGCGACGGTAGCAGAGGCCGGCCGCGTCCCGCCAGGGCTTTCGGCCCGCGTCGCGCCGCCGGAATCTCCGCTGACATCCGCGGGGCCCGCTGCTATACTGGGTGGTCGGAGGGTTTCCCACCGGATGAGGCAACCAGCAGTCCCCGCGACCAAAGCCGTCGAACCGTCCACGGTCCGGCTCGCCGAGTTCCTCTCGCCGCATTCGGTCTCCCTCTCGCTCAAGGCCACGGAGAAGCCAGAGATCCTCGAGGAGCTCGTGTCGCTCCTTCCGCTCAGCGACGTGGATCGGCGGATCGCCCTCGGCATACTAGGACAGCGCGAGGCGGTCGGCTCGACGGGGATCGGGATGGGCGTCGCGATCCCGCACTGCCGGTCGGCGATCTTCGCGAACCTACAGATCGCGTTCGCCCGCTCTCCGCGCGGAATCGCGTACCAGGCGATCGACCGCAAGCGCGTTCAGCTCTTCTTCCTCGTCGTGTCGCCGCCCATCGAGGTCACGAACCAGTATCACGCGGTGCTCGCCGCGATCGTGAACGTCACGAAGGACGCGCACAATCGCAAGCGACTCCTTGAGGCGGAGAGCGCGGTCGAGGTCCGGTCGATCCTCGGCGGGGCGGCGTGACCCGCCGGTGAGCGCGGCGCGTGAATAGGGACCTCGAGCTGATCATCCGCTTGAACGACCTCGAGCTCCTCTACCGGGAATTCGCGGACGGCAGCACGTCGGCTGCGACGGAGGAGAGCCTCGGCTTCCCGCTCGCGAAGCGGGAGAAGGTATCGATCGCGCGCGCCGAGATCCGGGCGCAGCTCTCGCGCCGCCTCCTCTCCCGGTTCGACACGATCTTCCACAAGTACCACAAGGCGGTCGCGCCGGTCCTGAACGGCGTCGCGTACTGCTGCTACGAGAAGCTCCCGATCAACCTGTACGCCTCGAGCACGACGAACGACGAGATCACGAGCTGCCCGTACTGCGGGAAATTCCTGTACTTTCTCTAGCGACCCGCTCGTGTCCGACTCATAATGGCCTCGAAATGACCTCGACGAGGAGGATGGCTCTTGTCCGCTGACCGCGCGCCGTACGATCTGGTCGTGATCGGGAGCGGGCCCGGAGGGTACGTCGCCGCGGTGCGCGCCGCGCAGCTCGGGCTCCGGACCGCGATCGTGGAGAAGGACCCGAAGTTCGGGGGGACGTGCCTCCACCGCGGCTGCATCCCGACGAAGGCGCTCCTGCACGTGAGCGCGCTGTACTCGGAGATCAAGCGCGCGGGCGAGCTCGGGATCGTCGTCCCGAAGGCGGAGATCGACATCGCGCAGGTGATGAAGAGGAAGGACGCGGTCGTGGAGCGTCTCGCGCGGGCGGTGGAGGGACTCCTCAAGCGCCGGAAGGTCGAGTTGTTCGCCGGGACTGGGAGCCTCGCGGACCCGCGCACGGTCGCCGTGCGCGGCGCGAAGGGGGAGACGGCGCGGCTCGCCGCGAAGACCGTGATGCTCGCGACGGGGTCGGCGCCGCGCGCGCTCCCGGGGATCCCGCTCGACGGCGAGCGGATCGTGACCAGCGACGAGATCCTGAAGGTGAGCCGGATCCCGGCGAGCCTCCTCGTGATCGGCGCCGGCGCGGTCGGCGTCGAGTTCGCGTCGGTCTTCGCCGCGTTCGGGACGAAAGTGACGCTCGTCGAGATGCTCGCGACGGCGCTCCCGTTCGAGGACGAGGAGGTCGGGCGCGAGTTGGCGCGCGCGCTCAAGAAGCGCGGGATCGACGTGCGGACCTCGACGCGCGTCGACAAGGTGGACGGCGACAAGAAGGGGCTGCGGGCGACGCTCGTCTCCGAGGGCGCGAAGCCCGAGACGCTCGCGGTCGAGATGATCCTCGTCGCGGTGGGGCGGCGGCCGGTCTCGGAGGGGCTCGGGCTCGAGAAGACGCGCGTCGCCCTCGAGAAGGGCTACGTGAAGGTCGACGAGCGCTGCCGCACCGCGGAGCCGTCGGTCGTCGCGATCGGCGACCTGATCCAGACGCCGCGCGGCGCGCACCCTCAGTTGGCGCACGTCGCCTCGCACGAGGGGATCCGCGTCGTCGAGGCGCTCGCCGGGCGCGCGGCGGAGCCGGTGAATTACGAGCGCGTCCCGTCGGCGACGTACTCGGACCCGGAGGTCGCGAGCGTCGGAATCACCGAGGCTGAGGCGCGGAAGCGTGGCCACGACGTCCTGGTCGGGAAGTTCCCGTTCCTCGCGAACTCGAAGGCCTCGATCCTCGGCGACACGGACGGCTTCGTGAAGATCGTGAGCGAGAAGAAGTACGACGAAGTCCTTGGCGTCCACATCGTCGGGCCGCGCGCGACCGAGATGATCGCCGAAGGCGTCGCGCTCCTCGGGCTCGAGGCGACCGCGCTCGAGGTGGAGCGCGCTGTCCATCCGCACCCGACGCTCTCCGAGGCGATGATGGAGGCGGCCGAGGCGGTGTACGGGCACGCGATTCACGGGTAGGTTGGCGATTTGACACCCGCCGAACGAGGACAGCGCAAGTCAAAGGTCGTGGTGACCAACATCTCGGCAAATGGCTTCTGGCTGCGGATCGGGAATCGCGGTCGGTTCCTCTCGTTCCGCGACTTTCCCTGGTTTCGGCATGCCCCCCACGCGAAGCAGATCAATGTCCAAGTGCCCCACCCTCGCCACCTTTATTGGCCCGAACTTGACGTCGACCTCGCTATTGAGTCGATTGGGCGACCGCAGTGTTACCCACTGGTCAGCGCGGCTGAATGTGCGAGCTCGACATCGCGGGCTCGAGATCTCCACCATCCTCGCAAGCGGGGAACGCCTTCGAGGAGCGGCGGTCGGTGAGAATCGTCAGTCTCGAGATGTCGGCACTCCTCTCCGTGCTCGTCATACCGGCATCTGTGCAGGGGATGGAGGACGGGGTCGGTGATCCAGGCCTGTTGGACGCCGGCGTCGAGAAGTCAGGCACCCCACCGGCGCTCATCGAATCGAAGCTGAAGGACTGGTTCGATCACTGGAGGAAATGGCTGCCTGACCTCACTGGCGAGAGCCTCCGAAGACAGTATGCCGGTCCGTACTCTTTCATCCCGCCGTACCCATGGGATCCGGATCGGTCGTGGGTGAAGTTGAAGTCGAGGACTTTCATCCCCTCCCCGGACTCCTCGATGTTGTTGGACCCATACGTGACCATGGAAATCTTCATCAAGGATGGCCGGGTGCAATGGGGATTCGACGTGGACGTCGGGGTCGGCCTGGCGGACCTCAAGGCTGAAAAGTTCGGAAGGATCCTCTACACGGGACCTTCGATGGTCTACGAGGAGGCTGCTTGGCTCGCCGACTCCATCGTCGTCGTGGCGGGACGTGAGTACGTATTCAAGGGAGACCCACCGCTCTATCGCCCAGACAGTTCGTTCTACGTGCTCACGTTAGACATCATCGACCTGGGGGCGGATAGCCTCTCGCACTGGGCCGGTCCCCGTGTAGGCGAGGCCGAGTTCACGAGAATGAAGATGGGTTCGTATATCAGTCGTAAGATGGCGAGCCTCTATTCGGACGACACCCTGTCGGTCTACTTTGAGGAGAATTGAAAGGGTCATCATGCCCACGCTGACCTACCTCGAGGCGGTGCGCGCGGCGCTCTGGGAGGAAATGGAGCGCGACGAGCGCGTGTTCCTGCTCGGCGAGGACATCGGGCTCTACGGCGGCGCTTTCAAAGTGACCGACGGCTTCCAGAAGCGCTTCGGGAAGGACCGCGTCGTCGACACGACGATTTCCGAGGCGGGGATCGTCGGCGCGGCGCTCGGCGCGGCGATGATGGGCATGCGCCCGGTCGCCGAGATGCAGTTCATCGACTTCATCTCGTGCGCGTTCAACCAACTCACCAATTGGGTCGCGAAATGCAAGTACCGATGGGGCGTGAACGCGCCTCTCGTCGTGCGCGGCCCGTCCGGCGGCTACGTGCGCGGCGGGCCGTTCCACTCGCAGAACGTCGAGGCGTACTTCCTCCACACGGCGGGCCTCAAGATGGTGTACCCCTCGACCGCGGCCGACGCGAAGGGGCTCCTTCTCGCGGCGATCCGCGACCCGGACCCGGTCCTCTACTTCGAGCACAAGTTCCTCTACCGACGCGTGAAGGAGGACGTGCCAGGAGGCGACGAAGCGACGCCGATCGGCGTGGCGGCGACGCGCCGTGAGGGCCGCGACGTCGCGGTCATCACCTACGGCGCGACGGTCGGGATCGCGCTCGAAGCCGCCGAGGAGATGGATCGCGAGGGCGTGTCGGTCGAGGTGCTCGACATCCGATCGCTCCGGCCGCTCGACGAGGAGGCGATCCTCGCGGTGGCGCGGAAGACCGGGAAGGTCCTCGTGCTCCACGAGGACCACCTCATGGGCGGGGTGGGCGGCGAGATCTCGGCGCGGATCACCGAGAAGGCGTTCGAGCACCTCGACGGGCCGGTGCTACGCATCGCCGCGCTCGACACGCCGCTCCCGTACGCGGGTTCGCTCGAGGACCGCGTCCTCCCCGACCGCGCGCGCGTGGTGGACGCGCTGCGGCGACTTGCGGCATATTAGCGGAAGATCGATCGGCGCCCGGCCGGACCGCGGCCCGGGCGGGGATCGGGAGGGCCACTCATGAAGCGGGTCTTCAGGTCGCAGGACGACCTCCTCCTCGGCCACCTGAAGAACGTGCTCGAGAACCACGGGATCGCGTGCGCGATCCAGGGCGAGTTCCTCGCCGGGGCGGCGGGGGCGATCCCGCCGATCGAGTGTGCGCCGGAACTCTGCGTCGTCGAGGAATCGCACTACGACGAGGCCCGGGCCGTGCTGGAGAAGATCCTCGCGCCCGAGGGTTTCGAGCCGACCGCGTGGAGATGCCCGCGGTGCGGCGAGGAGATCGAGGGCCAATTCACGGAGTGCTGGAGCTGCGGCCAGAGCCGCGCCGAGCGGGACATCTAGAGGGACGGCTTCGGGGATGGAATCCGAGAGGAGAGATCGTCGGACATGAGCATCGACGTCATCATGCCCCAGATGGGGGAGAGCATCGCCGAAGGGACGATCGTCAAGTGGCTGAAGAAGGTCGGCGACACGGTCGAGCGCGACGAGCCGCTTTTCGAGATCTCGACGGACAAGGTGGAGGCGGAGATCCCGTCGCCGGGCGCAGGCGTTCTCACGGAGGTCCTCGTTCCCGAGGGGACGACGGTCGAGGTGAACACGGTGGTCGGGCGGATCGGGGCCGCGGGTGAGGCGAAGGCGGGCGGCGCGAGGGGGCCTGCCGCGCCGGCGGCTGCGGCCGCGCCCAAGCCCTCGCCTTCCGCGAGCGCGGCGCCGAGGCCCACGGCCGCGGCGCCCGCGCGGCCCGCGCACGCGGCGCCCGCACCGACGCCCGCGCCCGCACCCGCTCCGGCCCGCGCCTCCGGGACGATGACCGCGACGACTGGGGCCGCGACCGTCGAGGAACTGCGCCGTCTGCGCTCCTCGCCGCTCGTGCGCCGCATCGCGCGCGAGCACGGCGTCGACATCGCGGCGATCTCCGGCACGGGGCTCTCGGGGCGCGTGACGAAGAACGACATCCTCGCCTTCATCGAGTCGGCGATCGGCGGCGCCGCGCCGGGCGCGGCGCGGGCGACGGGTCGCGCGCCGGCCGCCGCCGCGCCCGCCGGCCCCACCGCGGCCGACCTCCTCTTCGCCGGTGGCCAGGAGACGCGCATCGAACCGATGACGGTCATGCGCCGGAAGATCGCCGAGCACATGATCGCGTCGCGCCGCACATCGGCCCACGTCACGACCGTCTTCGAGGTCGACATGTCGAACGTGAGCCGCGTTCGCGACCGGATGAAGGGCGACTTCCTCGCCCGCGACGGCGTCAAGCTCACGTACCTCCCGTTCATCGTGAAGGCCGTGGTGAACGGGCTCCGCGCGTATCCCGCCGTGAACGCCTCGGTGACCGAGAACTTCGAGGTGATCTACAAGCGCGCGATCAACATCGGGATCGCGGTCGCGCTTGACGCGGGGCTCATCGTCCCGGTGATCAAGCACGCCGAGGACAAGAACCTGCTCGGGCTCGCGCGGGCGATCGCGGACATCGCCGAGCGCGCGCGCGCGAAAAAACTCGCGCCCGACGAAGTGCAGGGCGGGACGTTCAGCATCACGAACCCGGGAGTCTTTGGGTCGCTGATCGGGACGCCCATCATCAACCAGCCGCAGGTCGCGATCCTGGGCGTCGGGGCGATCACCAAGCGGGCGGTCATCATCGACGACGCGATCGCGATCCGGCCGATGGTTTACCTCGTGCTCTCGTTCGACCACCGCCTGGTCGACGGGGCGCTCGCGGACCAGTTCATGGCGCACGTGAAGAGCACGCTCGAGACGAGCGACTTTGGCGGGGCGAGGTAGGCGCGTGGAGCGCGACGCGGAGATCGCTCGCGGACACGATCGAGCGCGCCGTGGGGATGGTGGTCCCGGTCGGCCGCAACTCGTCGCGTCGTGGCTCGGCTGCGTCGAGTACGGGGAGGCGCTCGCGCTCCAGCGGGAAGCCGCGCGGGCGCGCGCGGCGGTCGACGCGCCCGATCGGCTCTTCCTTCTCGAGCACCCCGACGTCGTCACGATCGGCCGCGCGGGGAGCGAGCGCCACGTGCTGATCGACGCGGAGTCCGCGCGCCGCCTCGGCGTCTCCGTCCTCGAGACGGACCGCGGCGGCGACGTCACTTACCACGGTCCCGGCCAACTCGTCGGCTACCCGATCATCTTCCTCCCCGAAGGGCGGCGCGACCTCCACCGCTACCTCCGCGACCTCGAGGAGGCTCTCATCGACACGCTCGCCGCGTACGGCGTGCGCGGCGGGCGCGTTCCGGGGCGAACCGGGGTGTGGGTCGACGGGGCGAAGATCGCGGCGATCGGCGTCCGCGTGACGCGCTGGGTCACCTCGCACGGCTTCGCGCTCAACGTGACGACCGATCTCGATCGCTTCCGCTGGATCGTCCCGTGCGGGATCGATGGTTGCCGCGTCACGTCGCTCGAGGCGCTCACCGGCCGGCGCGCCGCGCTCCCCGAGGTCGCCGCGATCGTGGCGCGCGCGCTCGCGGCGCGCTTCGGGCTCGCGCTCGACGGCGTCGGCGCCCTCGGCGCGGGCGACGGCCACGCCGCGTTCGAGACGGAGTCGCCATGCCTGACCTCGTGAGACGCCGCCCGCCGATCCCGCCCGGGCCGCGCCCGCCGTGGCTCAAGGTCCGTCTCGCGACGGGGGAGTCGTACGAGGCCGTGCGGCGGCAGGTCGTCGGCCGGAACCTCCACACGGTCTGCGAGGAGGCGCGCTGCCCGAACATCTTCGAGTGCTGGGGCCAGCACCGCACCGCGACCTTCATGGTTCTCGGCGACGTGTGCACGCGGCATTGCGGGTTCTGCTCGGTGCGGAAGGGCGCGCCCGGCGCCGTGGACGCGGGGGAGCCCCAGCGGCTCGCGGAGGCGGTCGCCGCGCTCGGCCTCCGCCACGCGGTCATCACGATGGTGAACCGCGACGACCTCGCCGATGGCGGGGCGGCGCACCTCGCGTCGTGCACGCGCGCCATCCGCCGCCGGAACCCCGGCTGCCGCGTCGAGCTCCTCATCTCCGACCTCCGCGGCAACTGGGAGGCGCTCGCGCTGGTGCTCGACGAGGCGCCCGACGTGCTCGCGCACAATACGGAGACGGTGCCGCGCCTCTACCAGCGCGTCCGCGGCCACTGCGACTACGCGACGACGCTCGCGCTCCTCTCCCGCGCGCGCGCCGCTCGCCGCTCGGAAGTCCCGATGGTGAAGTCGGGCCTCATGCTCGGCCTCGGCGAGACGCGCGAGGAGCTCGTCGCGGTCTTCGCCGACCTCGTCGCGAGCGGCTGCGAGATCCTGACCCTCGGCCAGTACCTCCCGCCGACCGCGAAGGCGCTCCCGCTCGAGCGGTACGTGACGCCCGACGAGTTCGCGGCGCTCCGCGAGGAGGCGCTCGCCCTCGGCTTCGTCCACGTCGAGTCCGGGCCGCTCGTGCGATCGTCGTACCACGCGCACGAGCACACGCCGGTCGCGTGGAGGGGCGCCTCGGTCGGCTAGCGCACGCGCGCGCTCGGCGCGCGAGAGGAAGGACGGCACGGCGTGATGAAGGACATCGTCACCCTCATCCTCGGCGGCGGCCGGGGCGCGCGCCTGCGTCCGCTCACCTCGTACCGCTCGAAGCCGGCCGTCCCCGTCGGCGGGAAGTATCGCCTGATCGACATCCCCATCTCGAACTCGCTCAATTCCGGCCTGAACTACATCTTCCTCCTCACGCAGTTCCAGTCGCACTCGCTCCATCGGCACATCCTCTCCACGTACTCGTTCGACCGCTTCTCCGGCCGCTTCGTCGAGATCCTTGCGGCGGAGCAGACCGAGGAAGGCTCCGACTGGTTCCAAGGGACCGCCGACGCCGTGTGGAAGCACCGGATCCAGTGGGACCTGCCCTCGTACCGCGACGTCTTGGTCCTCTCGGGCGACCAGCTCTACCGATTCAACTTCTCCGATCTCGTGAGGACGCACCGCGATGGGAACGCCGACATCACGATCGCCGTCTACCCGGTGCGTCGCGAGGAGACCGCCGGCTACGGTCTCCTGCGCATCGAGGGCGCGAACGAGATCTGCGAGTTCGTCGAGAAGCCGAAGGACCCGAAGGTCGTCGAGGCGTTCCGCGTGCCGCCCGAGCGGCTCAAGACGCTCGGCGTCACCGACCCGTCGCGCGCGTGGCTCGCCTCGATGGGGATCTACGCGTTCCGCCGCGAGGCGCTCCGCGAGGCGCTCTCCGACAAGGCGAACGTCGACTTCGGGCGGAACCTCGTGCCGAGCCTCGTCGGGAGGCGGCGAGTGGTCGCGCATCCGTTCGGCGGCTACTGGGAGGACATCGGGACGATCAACGGGTTCTTCGAGGCGAACATCCGGCTCACCGAGGATCCGCCCTCCTTCTCGTTCCACCACCCGACGTTTCCGATCTACACGCACGCGCGCGCGCTGCAGGGCTCGAACTTGCGCGACGCGACGGTGCGCGCGTCGATCGTCTCCGAGGGGTGCCGAATCGGCCGCGCGACGATCGAGCAGTCGGTCGTCGGGATCCGGAGCGTGATCGAGGACGGGGCGCGGCTCAAGCGCGTCGTCCTCATGGGCGCCGACTTCTACGAGGATGAGGAGTCGCGGCGCCTCGCGACGAGGGAGCGCGTGCCGACGATCGGGATCGGCGCGAACGCGGTCGTCGAGAACGCGATCGTAGACAAAAACGCGCGGATCGGCGTGGGCGCGGTGATCCGGAACGATCGGGGCATCGTCGAGGGAGAGGGCCCCGGGTTCGTGGTCCGCGAGGGCGTCGTCGTCGTCCCGAAGAACGCGATGATCCCGCCGGGCACGAGGATCTGAGGGGGCGCGCGTGGCGACGCGGCGGGCGAGCCGGCTCTCGGTGCGGGCGCGCGGGCTCGTCCAGTCGGACATCCGCGCGATGACGCGGGCGTGCGAGAAGGTCGGGGGCGTGAACCTCGGGCAAGGGGTGTGCGACCTGCCGACGCACCCGGCGATCAAGAAGGCGACGATCGAGGCGATCGAGGAGAGCCGCGCCGCGTACTCTCTCTACGAGGGGATCGCGCCGCTCCGCGCGGCGATCGCGAGGAAACTCCGCGAGTACAACGGCATCGCCGCGGACCCCGACGGCGAGATCGTCGTCACGGTCGGCTCGACCGGAGCGTTCGCGCTCGCGATCCTCGCGACGGTCGATCCGGGCGACGGCGTCGTCCTCTTCGAGCCGTACTACTCGTACCACCTGAACACGACGCTCCTCGCGGGCGGCGAGCCGCTCTTCGTCACGCTCCGCGGCGAGGAGTTCCGCTTCGACGCCGACGCGCTCGCGCGCGCGGCCGAGCGCGCGAAGGTGATCGTCGTGTGCACGCCGTCGAACCCGTCCGGGAAGGTCTTCACCCGCGAGGAGCTCGCGCTCGTCGCGGACGTGGCGGCGCGGCACGACCTCCTCGTTGTCACCGACGAGATCTACGAGCACATCCTGTTCGACGGACGCGAGCACGTCTCGCCCGCGACGCTCCCGGGGATGCGCGACCGCACGATCACGATCTCCGGCTTCTCGAAGACCTTCTCGGTGACGGGATGGCGGCTCGGCTACGCGGCGGGGCCCGGCGAGATCCTCCGCTCGATGGGGATCCTCTCGGACCTCCTCTACGTGTGCCCCCCGACGCCGCTCCAGCACGGGATCCTCGCGGGGTTGTCGCTCGGCCGCGAGTACTACGACGGCATCGCCGCGATGTACCGCGACCTGCGGGACCTCATGGCGGAAGGGCTCCGGGCGGCCGGCATGCGGCCGATCCTCCCGCAGGGCGCGTACTACATGCTCGCCGATCACGGCCCGCTCGGATTCGGCGGCGCGCGCGCGGCCGCGGACGCGCTCATCTCGCGCACCGGCGTGGCCGCGATCCCCGGCAGCGCGTTCTACCGGCGGAAGGAGGACGGCGACCACCTCCTCCGCTTCTGCTTCGCGAAGGAGCGGAGCGCGCTCGAGGACGCGAACCGGCGGCTCGCGCGGCTGTAGGCTGGCCCAACGTCCGCGTCGCCGTTCGATTCCCCCGTCGCCTCGCTAGGGAGTCGCCGACCCGCTGAAGACGCGCGCCTGAAGGTTCACTTCGCCCGGCGGCGGGTTCTTGAGGCGAATCACCCCGCCGATCGCGTTCGCCGGCGCGAGGCCGTTCCGGGCGGAGAGCGTCACGAACGCGCGCCCCGCTGGGCGCGCCGTGCACGTGAACCCGTCCGGATCGTCGACGAAGCCGCTGAGCGCGCCGCCGACCACGAGCGTGATCGGCCCCGCGAGGAAGTCCTCCGAGTCGTTCGTCACCCGCACCTTCACGTCGACGATCCCCGACTTCTCCCGACGTAGGACATTCGACTCGACGGTCACTAGGCTCGTCACCTCGGTCGCGGAGGTCAGCGGGACGAGCCCCCACTCGCAGGCCAGGCGATGCAGCGTCGCCGCCGTTCCGCGGTCGGAGGCGAACACGGCGCGCATCTTCGAGAAGAGGAGCCGGCTCGTGGGGACGTCCAGGGCAGCGCGGAGAGTGTGCAGCGTGTCGGCGGCCGCGCGGAGGAGCAAGAGCGAAGCGGTCGGATTCGAGGGCTGCGGGCCCCCCACGACGGCGGGGAGCGTGAGCACGCTGTCGACCAGGGCGCGGATCCGCGATTCGGTGGTCCTGATGGGCCAGATCACCTTGAGCGAGGCGCCGAGGATCGCCACCGAGCGAAGACTCTCGGTGGACCGGGGCCCGGCCGAAGGGTTCCCCGCGTAGAAGACCAGGCACTCCCGATGCGCGGCGGCGCCCCCGCGCCCCCCGGCGAACGGCGCCACGCTGATCTCGATGCCGGCGACGTCGGCCGACGAGAGTTTCCTGAAGTCCGCGGGGGCGCTCGAGGCCGACTCCGATCGAGCGGCGGCCAGCACGAGCGCGATCAGGCAGCGGCGGAGCGACGTCCTCACCCGAACCGCTCCTCCGCCCACGGGTCGCCGCGCGGGTGGTAGCCGTACTTCTCCCAGAAGCCGAGCCGGTCCTCGGCGAAGAACTCGATCGCCTTGACCCACTTCGCGCTCTTCCAACCGTAGAGGCGTGGGACGAGGAGGCGCACCGGGCCGCCGTGCTCGCGCGGCAGGTCGGCGCCGCCCACGCGGAAGGCGAACAGGTTCTCGTCGCGCACGAAGTCGTCGAGCGACAGGTTCGTCGTGTAGCCGCCGTGGCAGTGCGCGAGGACGAGGCGCGCGGCCGCGCGCGGCCGCACCCGCGCCATCACCTCGGCGACCGCGACCCCTTCCCAGAGGAGATCGAGCCGCGACCACGTCGTCACGCAGTGGAAGTCGGCGCGGATCGTCTTTCGCGGGAGCCGCGCGAATTCCTCCCATGAGATCGCGACCGGCTTCTCGACGAGGCCGGCCAATTCGAGGGACCAGTCCTCGTGCGCGACATGCGGCGTCGGCCCGTACGTGATCACCGGGAACTTGTCCGTCTTGATCTGCCCCGGCGGGACGCGCGGCCGGCCGTCCGCGAGACGTTCGCCCACCGCGTCACGCTCTCCCGACGGCGACGGGGCGGCCGAGCGGAAGCGCGCGCGCTGGCGTCGTGGCCACGAGCGCCCGCTCGATCCGGACCGCCGTCGACTTGAACGCCGGCGTCCCGGAGTCTGGGTCGATCGCGCGCGGGACGAGTCGGTTCGCCTCGGGGTAGTACATCGCCACGTTCCCCGGCGCGATGTCGACGAGGCCCACGACGACGTCCATCGAGCCGATCGTCGAGACGACGCGGACGCGGTCGCCGCGCCGCAACCCGCGCTCCTCCGCGTCGCGCGCGCTCATCATCACGACGTCGCGCCGTGTCTGGCCGCGATAGACGTCTTCCTCCTCGTACACCACCGTGTTGAACTGTCCCTCGGAGCGGACCGTCATGAGTCGTAACTCGTCTGGTTCGACCGCCACCTCGGGGATCGGGATCACGTGGAAGCGCGCCCGCCCCGACGGCGTCGGGAACTCGGGCGCGTGGCGGATGCGGCCCGCGACGGTGAACTCCGCGCGCGCGTCGTCGATCGCGCCGATCGCGGCGTAGCCGGGGACGACCTTCGCGATCTCCGCGCGGACCGCGCGGTGGTCGCGGAGGGCGCGCCAGTCGAACGGGCCGTCGGGTAGGAGCCGCGCCGCGATCTCGGTGATCACCTCGACCTCGGAGCGGAGCTCCTCGCTCGCCGGCTCGCCGCGCCCCTCCGACAGCCGCACGTAGTTGAACATCGACTCCTGCGTCGTCGCCTGCGCCTCTTCGTCGCGCGTCTTCACGGGGAGGATCACCGTCGTCCGCCCTCGCCCGCGCAGGTGCCCCGTGTTGAGTTTCGTCGAGAGGAACACGCACGTCTCGACCCGGGAGAGAGCCGCTTCCGCGTGGCGCTGATCCGGATTGGAGCCGAACAAGTTCCCGCCGAGGTGGAAGAGGACGCGGACGCGGCCCTCCGCCGCCTCGCTCAGCGTCTCGAACGTCGTGAGTCCCTTCTCCGGCGGGAGGCGGAGGCCGTACGCCCGCTCCATCGCCGCGCGGAAATCGGCCCGAAGGGCCGGCGTGAAGCCGACGGAGCCTACGCCCTGCACGTTGGAGTGCCCGCGGATCGGGAGGAGCCCCGCGCCCGGGCGGCCGACCATCCCGCGAGCGAACGCGAGGTTCGCGATCGCGAGGACGTTGCGCACGCCGTGCAGGTGGTGCGTGACGCCCATCGCCCAGAGGAAGATCGTGCCGCGCGAGGCGGCGTAGAGCGAGGCCGCCTCCTCGATGCTCGACCGCGGGAGCCCCGACGCGCGCTCGATCTCCGGCCACGGCGTCCACTCCACGTCGCGCTCCACCTCGGCCCACCCCTCCGCGTGCGCGTCGACGAACGCGCGGTCCACCGCGCCGCGCTCGGCGACCGCCTTGAGGATTCCAGTGAGGACCGCGATGTCGCCCCCGATGTGCGGCATGAGATAGAGGTCGGAGACGGTCGACCCGAAGAGGAGGCTCAGCGGATCGGACGGGATACGGAATCGGACGAGGCCCAACTCGCGGAGCGGGTTCACGACGATCACGCGGCCGCCGCGGCGCCGCAGGCGCACGAGCTCCGCGATGAGCCGCGGGTGGTTCGACGCGGGGTTCGCGCCGATCAGGACCGCGAGGTCGGCGCGCTCGAGGTCCTCGAGCGCGAGCGTCGACGTGCCAGTGCCGAGAGCGCGCGTGAGCCCGACCCCGGACGCCTGGTGGCAGTAGTACGAGCAGTTGTTGACGTTGTTCGTGCCGTACGCTCGCGCGAAGCTCTGCAATAGAAACGCGGCCTCGTTCGACGCCCGGCCCGACGAGTAGAAGACGGTCTCGGTGGGCGGGGCGTCGCGGAGCGCGCGTTCGACGAGCGCGAGCGCCTCGTCCCACGACGCGCGGCGGAAGTGCGCGTCGCCCGGCCGCGCGACGAGCGGGAATCCGATGCGGCCGAAGTCCTCCAGTTCGCGCTCGGAGAGTCCCGCCATCCGCGAGAGCGGGAGCGACCGGATGACCGGTTCCGGGATCGGCGCCTGCATGTCCGCCGTCTGCGCCTGGATCGACTTCTTGCAGACCTCCGGGAAGTGGCCGCGCTCGTTCACCATCCCGCCCATCTGGCCGCCCATTCCGAGCGCGCAGGTCTTGCAGGCGTTGCGAAGGCGGAGGCGCCGGATCACCTTGAGGACGCCTCCCGCGCGCCGCGCGCGCCGCAGCGAGTACCAGATCGCGTGCCAGCCTCCCGCGGCGCGGAGCAACATGGCGCGAGTCTAGGTCGGGGCGCGACGGCCGTCAATCGATGCGCGAGCCACGCGGCTTCTCGTGCGGGGGAATCGGCGCCGCGCTGGGGGGAAAACACGACGCGCGCCGCATGACCGCGGCGCGCGTCCGATTCTCGATTCGTTCCGCGTGGAGCCGGTCTAACCCTCGACCTTCGCCTCCGTCGTCGCGACCTCGGCCTCGGCCGCGGCGATCCGGTGCAAGGCCTCGACCGTGCCGGACTTCTTGGACGTGATCATGGTGAACACGCCGCCCGCCGAGTTCGTCACCTGGAACGAGGCGCCCTTGAGGGCCTTCGCCCGCTCGCCGCAGAATGCGCAGAGCGTGCCGTCGAACTTGCCGGCGGAGACGGCCTTCGCGAGCGTGGCCTTCTCGGCAGCGTACTTCTGGAGCTCGGCGACCGCGGTCGGATCGCTCGACGCGTAGTGGACGATGATCCCATTCGGGAGCGTCGCGATGTCGCGGCTCGCGCCCTCGAGCGCCGTCCAGTACGTCTTGTAGAGGCGGCAGCCGTCGCAGTTCTCGGCGCCCTCGAACGTGCAGGCGGCGCCCGCCTTCTTCGCGCCGACACCGTACCCGCACGCCGAGCCCGACGACGCCTTGGTCGCGCTCTTCCCGTGGCCGCACGCGGACCCGCCTCCGACCGGCACGATCGCCGCGCCCGTCTCGGTGATCACGGACGCCTGGGCCGCCGCGGCCTTCTTCGCGCAGCACCCCGCCTTGTCCGCGGACGCCTTCTTCGCCTGGCACGCCGCCATCTGCTCGGCCGTGCATTCCTTGTGCGCGCTCGCTTGCTGCGCTGTCTTCTCGCTGTCGCAGGCGTTCGACGCGTACGCGCCGATGAGCCCGACGCCCACGATGGCCACGAGGCCGAGCGTGATCATCGACTGACGGGTGAATCTCATGTGGTGACTCCTCTCGTGCGCGCCGGAGGCGCGGGGTGCACAGGGGCTACTACTTTACCACCCAAGTCTCGCCGGAGTGAATCAGTTTTTCGATGTCGCCCGGTCCCAGGCGCTCCGTCGCCTCGCGGACCTGGGCCTGTATACACTCTTCGAACGTCGGGAGTTCCACCTGCCGAAAGATCCCGAGAGGGATCGGGGAGGTGGGAGGCCCGGGGAGCCGCGACAGGAGGAACGCCCCCGCCGCCGAGCCGTGCTCGTCGTGGACGTGGAGATCCTTCTCCGTCACCCCGTTCCCGAGGGTCACCGGCTCGAGGCGCAGGCCATTGAGCCGGAGGCCCCGGTCCCGGTTCTTGCCGTAGACGAGCGGCTTTCCGTGCTCGAGGTAGAGGGCGTTCTCCGCCCGGTTCTCCTTCTCCCGCACGTTCTCGAAGGCGCCGTCGTTGAAGATGTTGCAGTTCTGGTAGATCTCGACGAACGCGGATCCCTTGTGCTCGGCCGCGCGCTTGAGGACCGTCTTCATGTGCGGCCCGTCGACGTCGATCGTCCGGGCGACGAACGTCGCCTCCACGCCGAGCGCCAGCGAGATCGGGTTCATCGGCCGGTCGGCGGACCCGAACGGCGTCGACTTCGTCTTCTTCCCCTGCTCGGAGGTCGGCGAGTACTGCCCCTTCGTGAGGCCGTAGATCTTGTTGTTGAAGAGGAGGACCTTGAGCCCGACGTTCCGGCGGAGCATGTGGATCGTGTGGTTCCCGCCGATCGCGAGCGCGTCGCCGTCGCCCGTCACGACCCACACCGAGAGTTCTGGGCGCGACACCTTGAGCCCGGTCGCGACCGCCGGCGCGCGTCCGTGGATCGAGTGGAAGCCGTACGTGCTCATGTAATACGGGAAGCGGCTCGAGCAGCCGATCCCCGAGATGATCACGGTGTCGTCGCGCGACATCCGCATCTCGGCGAACGCCTGCTGCACCGCGTTCAGGATCGCGTAGTCCCCGCAGCCGGGACACCACCGGACCTCTTGGTCGGTGACGAAGTCCTTCTTCGTGAGGGGCGCGGGGGCCCCGTGCGTGGTCCCGGTCGTGTCGGTCGGAGTGCTCATCGCGTCACTCCCAGGATCTCGTGCGCCTTCTCCACGATCTCCCTCTCGGCGAACGGACGCCCCTGCACCTTCGAGATGCCGAGGGCGTCGACCAGGAACTTCGCCCGGAGGACCCAGACGAGTTGGCCGAGGTTCATCTCGGGCACGGCGACCCTCTTCCAGTTCTTGAGGATCGACCCCACGTTCTTCGGGAGCGGGTTGATCCACCGCAGGTGGAGGTGGCCCACGGCGAGACCCTCCGCCCGAAGCGTGCGCACCGCGGCGGTGAGGGCGCCGTACGTCGAGCCCCAGCCGACCAGGAGGAGGTCGCCCGAGTCGGCGCCGAAGACCGTCGCGTCGGGGACGTCCTGCACGATCGCCGCGACTTTCTGCGCGCGCAGGCGCACCATCTTCTCGTGGTTCATCGGGTCGTACGAGACGTTCCCCGTGCCGTCCTCCTTCTCGAGGCCGCCGATCCGGTGAGCGAGGCCCGGCGTTCCCGGCACCGCCCACGGCCGCGCGTACGTCTTGGGGTCGCGCGAGTACGGGAGGAAGCCCGCCGGGTCCGTGCGCCGGTTCGTCGTGATCGGCGGAAACGTCGAGAGGTCCGGCAGGAGCCACGGCTCCGAGCCGTTCGCGAGGTACCCGTCCGAGAGGAGGAAGACCGGCGTCATGTACTTGAGCGCGATTCTCGCCGCCTCGTACATCGCCGCGAAGCAGTCGCCCGGGCTCTGCGCGGCGATGACCGGGACCGGCGCCTCCGAGTTGCGTCCGTAGAGCGCCTGGAACAGGTCCGCCTGCTCCGTCTTCGTCGGGAGGCCGGTCGACGGCCCGCCTCGCTGGATGTTCGCGATGACGAGCGGGAGCTCCACCATCGTCGCGAGGCCAATCGCCTCGGTCTTGAGCGCGACGCCCGGGCCGCTCGTCGTCGTCATCGCGAGGCAGCCGCCGTACGCGGCGCCGATCGCCGACGTGATCGCCGCGATCTCGTCCTCGGCCTGCACGGTCACCACGCCGTAGTTCAGGAACTTCGACATCTCGTGCAGGATGTCGGACGCCGGCGTGATCGGGTAGGAGCCGAGGTAGAGCGTGAGGCCCCCCTTCCGCGCGGCCGCGATCGCGCCCAACGTGAGCGCCGAGTTCCCGGAGATATTGCGGTACTTCCCGGGTGGGAGGGCCGCGGGCGGGACCTCGTACGTGGTCTGGAAGACCTCGGTGGCCTCGCCGAACGTGTAGCCGGCCTTGAGGGCGAGCGTGTTCGCCTCGACGAACTTCGGGTTCTTCCGGAACTGCTCCTCGATGAAGCGGAGCGTCTGGTCGAGGGGCCTCCCGTAGACCCAATACATGAGTCCGAGCGCGAAGAAGTTCTTGCAGCGCTCCGTCTCGCGCGACGAGAGGCCGGTGGAGGCGAGCGCGTCCTTCGTGAGACGCGACAGCTCCACGGGGATCAAGCGGTAGCCGTCGAGCGAACCGTCCTCGAGCGGGTTCGCCAAGTAGCCCGCCTTGTCGAGGTCCTTCGCGCCGAACGCGTTCTGGTTCGCGATGATCGTGCCGCCCCGCTTGAGGTCTCCGAGGTTCACCTTGAGCGCTGCGGGGTTCATCGCGATGAGGACGTCGGGCGCGTCGCCCGGCGTGAAGATGTCCTTGGCCGCGAAGTGGACCTGGAATCCGGAGACTCCGGGAAGCGTCCCGGCCGGCGCGCGGATCTCCGCGGGGAAATCGGGGAAGGTCGCGATGTCGTTTCCGACCGCCGCGGAGGTCGCGGTGAACTGGCTGCCGGTCAACTGCATGCCGTCGCCGGAATCGCCGGCGAATCGGATGATGACTTCCTCCAGCCGCTCGACCTTGCGTTTCCGCGGGACGGTTCGTTCCTGGATCGACATGCGCGGACGGGATCCCTTCTTCGGTTGACGATGGGGCCCTAGGATCGGACCTTCGACAATATATCACCCCGCCCAGGATCCAGCAACCGATTCTGGATGACGGGGTTTCGGGCGCCGGCTTATATAATCGGCAACCCACGCCGCGGGGGAGAGTCCCCGCCCGAGGGGGCGGGGGAGACGCGATGAGCGCGAGCGCGAGGTGGAGGTTTTCGAGCGGGTGGTGGCCTTTCGCGGCGATCCTCGCCGCGCTCGTCCCCCGGCTCGTCTACCTCGGGCAGACCGCGGATCTTCCCTACTTCGCGGACTTCGTTCTCGACGGCGACTGGTACCGGCAGCGCGCGCGCGAGGCGCTCGCGGGGGAGTGGCTCTCGGCGGCGTCGCACTTCCGCGGGCCTCTCTACCCGTGGTTCCTGGCCGGGCTCTTCCGGCTCTTCGGCGAGAGCGTCCATCCGGTGCGCGTCGCCCAACTCCTGCTGGGCGCCGCGAACGCGGGGCTCGTGTGGGCGGCGGCGCGACGGTTCGTCTCGCCGGGCGGCGCGCTCCTCGCCGCGCTCCTCTACGCGGGCTACGGCATCCTCGTCTACTTCGACGGCGAGGTCCTCACGCTGACGCTCGAGATGACGCTCCTCCTCCTCTTCCTCCTCGCGCTGACCGCCCGCGGGCGCGCGGGGGCGCCGCTCGCCGGCCTCCTTCTCGGCGGCGCAGCGATCCTCCGCCCGTCGATCCTCCCGGTCGCGCTCCCCGCGCTCCTCTACCTGCGCCCGGGCGGCGGCGGGCTCCCGCGCCGCGCCCCGGCCTGGCGGCTCGCGCCCGCCGCGTTCCTCGTCGCGCTCGCGCTCCCGATTCTCCCGGTCGTGATCGGGTACCGCGTCCTCCTCGGCGACTGGATCCCGATCTCGTCGCAGGGCGGGATCAACTTCTATCTCGGAAACCACGAGGGCGCGGACGGGAGCGCGGCCGTGACGCCGTGCACGGGCGACATCGACCTCGCGATCTCCGATCGGTATCGCGATGCTGTGGAGGAGTGCTCGCGCCGCGTCGCGGAGCGCGCCGTCGGGCGCCCGCTCGTGCCCTCCGAGGTCTCGCGGTACTGGACGGAGCGAGGCCTCGCCTTCGCGCGCGCGCGGCCGCTCGAGTTCGCCCACCTGTTCCTCAAGCGAGCCTATCTCGGGCTGAGCAATCAGGAGGTCGACAACAACCAGGACCTGCCGTACTTCCTCGGGCGCTACGCGCCGTGGCTCCTCGCGATGCCGGTCGGGGCCGGGACGATCGTCGCTCTCGGGATCCCGGGGCTCGTCGCCTCGCGCCGTCGGAGCCGCGAGTCGCGCTTCGCGCTGTTCGCGTGGGGGATCCTCTTCATCGGGGCCGTCGCGTTCCTCGTCCACTCGCGGCTGCGAGCGCCGCACCTCGTCCTGCTCCTCCCGTTCGCCGGCGAGGGGCTGGCGCGCGTGGCCGAGTCCGCGCGGGCCCGGGCCTGGAGGCCGTTCGAGCGGCGCCTGATCGTGGTCCTCGCGCTTCTGGTGTTGAGCGGCGCAGGGCTTCACCGCGCCGACTCGGACGCGGTCCGCGCGTCGGAACACTTCACGCTCGGCTTCGCCGAGGAGCGCGCGGGGAACGACGCGGAAGCCGCCGAGACCTACGCCCGGGCGGTCCGGTTCGATCCCGATTTCCTCCAGGCGCGCTACGCGCTCGGGAACGCGCTCGCGCGTCTCGGACGGGCCGACGAGGCGCGGCGCGAATTGGAGGCGCTCGTCGCGGCGGACGCGCGCTACGCGCCGTTCGTCGCGAACACGATGGGGATCCTCGCGCTCGACGCGGGCGACGTGGAGGGCGCGATCGCCGCGTTCCGCCGCGCCGTCGCCGGCGACCCGGCCCCGACGACCCGCGCGAACCTCGGCGTCGCGCTCCTCGCAGCCGGCCGCGCGGCCGAGGCGCTGCCGGAGCTCGAGGCGGCTTGGGGGAGCGGCGCGGTTCCGGGAGAGGTCGGGGTCGACCTCGCGCGCGCGCGGCTCGACGTCGGCGACACGGCGCGCGCCGAGACGGACCTCGCGGCGCTCCTCGGCCGCGAGCCGGGGCTCGCGCGCGGCTGGCTCCTCCTCGCGCAGAACCGGCGCGCGCGCGCGGACCGCGCGGGCGAGGTGGACGCGCTCCGCGCCGCGCTGCGCGCGGAGCCCGTGCTGCACGAGGCGCTCGCGCGCCTAGCGGAGATGGGCGAGCGGCCGTGAGGCGGACGATCCTCTAGCGCGCGGCCGGCGTTCGTGACCTCCGCCGCACCGTGAGCGCGGCGAGGATCACGAGGGCGACTCCAGCGATCCGGGCGGCGAGTCGGTAGGGCGGCGAGACGAAGCGGAAGGCGATCGTGTGGGCGCCCGCCGGCACCGCGACGGCGCGGAAGAGCGTGTTGGCGCGGATGATCTTCGCGGCCCGGCCGTCGATCGTCGCCTCCCAGCCGGGATAGAAGAGATCCGCGAGGACGAGGAGAGCGGGCGCGCCGGCGTCGGTCGCGATCTCGACGCGCGTCGCGCCCGCGCGCACGACCCGCGGAGGCGGGAGCGGCTCCTCCGTCGGCGCGATGTCGAGGGCGGGGCGGCTCTCGAGGAGCGCCTCCGTCCCGACGTCCACCTCCCCGCCCGCGAGGCGCGCGAGCGCGCGCTCGCGGTCCGGCTCGACGGCGAAGCGCGTGAGGAGACGCGCGCGCGGGAGCGCGCGGTCCGTCTCGAAGAGCGCGAGGTCGCCCGCGTACCGGAGGTGGTAGCCGCCCGGCGATTCCACGGTCGGCTCCGTTCCCGCCGCGGAGTCGGCGCCGCCCCGGCTCCCGAGACGGAAGCGCGAGAGGAGGATGGGTGGCGTCGCGCCCGCCACGCCGTCGACGCGAAGGACGAGCGTCGCGTCCACGGGGAGCGAGTCGAGGCGCGCGGAGACGGATCCGCTGTCGCGGCCCGCCGCGCGGCCCACGACGTCGCTCCAGAGCGTCCACGACGTGTCGGGCGCGTCGACGCGCGCCTCGAAGCGCGCGCTCCCGGCGACGCCCGTCTCCCAGCGGAACGCGACCCCGTCGGCGCCGTCAGCCGGAAGCGGGATCGTCGCCTCGCCCGGGACGTTCCATCGGAGCGCGGGCTCGCCCTCAGCGACGGCGAGCGAGAACCCGCCGGGCCTCTCGAGGGCGGCCGAGAGGCGGACGCGCGCCGCGTCGCGGAAGGGCCACGTGGGGAGGAGCGGCGCCGCCTCGCGCCATGGCCCGACGACGAGGTAGGGCGCCGCGACGAGGCGAAAGAGGGGGCTCTCGAGCGAGGCCGCGTTCTCGAACGCGATCACTTCGCGCCCGCGCGAGAACGCGCCGCGCTCGATCGTGTCGAAGTACCGGCCGTACTCCTCGACGAGGAGCGCGTTGTAGCCCCCCGCGTCGTCGAGACCGAAGACCGACGGGATGTTGGGCGGGAGCGCCATGCCGCGCCCGAAGCGGAAGAGGCGGCCGGGGCGCTCCGCGACCGCGGACTCGATCGCGCGGATCCCCTCCGTCTCGACGAAGACCCCCGCGCGCGGCTGCGGCGTGAGGTAGCGTTTGGCCGCGCGCGTGAGGTCCGCCGCGTGGAGCGCGAGGAGGAGCGCGGCGAGGGCGGCGGCGAGCCCGAGCGCGCCCGCGCGCGGTCCCGCGCCCGGCCCGCCGTGCCGAGCGGATCGGCCGCCGACTCGGGCCGACACGATCACGAGCGCCGCGCCCGCGGCGGCCACCGCGGCGCTCTCGATCACGCCGCCGCGGATCTCCGCGACCCAGCCCGAGACGTCGCGCGAAATGTAGTCGAGCATGCGCGGCGTGACCCACAGCGCGCGCGACCCCTTCCCCGCGTAGCGCAGGACCATGAGCATCTGCTCGCCGATTCCGCCGAGGAAGCGCTCGGCGACTTGCAGGAACGCGACGAGGAACGTCGCGACGAGCCCGACGAGGAGGGCGAGAAGCCGGCGCGCGAACGCCCCCTCTCTCTCGAGCGAGAGGAGCGCCTCGAGGCCGCGCGCGGCGAGGACCGCTTCCGCCGCGAAGATCAGGAACTCGACGCGGTGGATCTCGGTCGAGAATCCCCAGCCGGGGAGCCGCCAGAGGAGCCGGCTCGCCGGCTCGACGCTCATGAAGAGGATCGGGACGGCGGCGAGCCCCGCGAAGAAGAGCGTCTCGGCGCGCAGGGCGGGGGCGCCGCGCCGGAACGCGAGCGCGAGCCCGATCAGCGCGCAGAGCGGCGTGAGGACGCCCGCGTACGCGACGACGCCGAGGTCGTTCGGGTGCGGGAGGCCGCCGTGCGCCCACGCGAGCCAGGACGTCCCCTCGACCGGGTTCCCGAAGAGGTCCGGGAAGATCGCCTTGAGGTACGTCGCGAACGGGATGTCGTTCATCCCCCAGACCGAGTCGTGCGTGAAGCGCGCGTGCGGCGAGAGGCGCGACAGCTCGAGCGACGGGAGCCACTCCGGCGCCGCGAGGCCGACCGCGACGAGGCCCGCGGCGACCAGCGGGAGCGCCCGCGCGAGGCGCGCGCCGAGCGGCCCCCGCATCTCGAGCGCGAAGACGAAGAGCCCGTACGCGGCGAGCGCGTAGAGCGAGGTGACGAGGGTCTGCGGGAAGCCCGCGAGGAGGAGCGAGGCGAGCGCGAGCGTGAACCCGACCGGGAAGCCGCGCGGCGCGAGGAGCGCGCGCCGCGCGAGGAGGAGGAGGAGCGGAAGCCACACGCCGGTCGCGATGTGAGTCGGGTGCCCGAAGTACGAGATGAAGTAGCCGTTCCACTGGAACGCGAGCGCGCCGAACGCCGCGGGGACCCGGCCGATCCCGAGCCCGCGCAGGAACAGGTACGCGAAGAACCCCGCGGCGATCACGTGCAGGATCATGAAGGCGCCCATCGCCGTGAGCGGATCGAGCGGGAGGAGAAGAAGGTTCGACGGATAGAACGGCGCGGTCTGATAGTCGGCGAGGAGCGGCATGCCGAGCGCGGCGTGCGGGTTCCAGAGCGGCGCCTCGCCGCGGAGGAGCGCGCTTCGCGAGAGGAGCCGCCGCGGGTAGTACGACTGCGCGGAGTCGAAGCGGAACCCGGTGTCGGCCGCGATCTCGGGATGCTCGCGCCACGGATGGAACCAGCGGAAGTCCGTCGTGATGAGGACGCGCCCGCCGATCAGGAGATCCGAGAAAACGACGAGCGCGACGAGCGAGAACAGGACGAGCGCGAGGAGCGCCTCGCGACGCGAGGCACCGGGCAGGCGGGCCCCCTCGCTCGCGTCCGGTCCGGTCCGCGCCGTGCCCGCTGCGACCACCATCGGCCGGCGACTATATCAAATCGCGCGACGCGCACGGCCGCTCTTGTTGACGACCCAGAGGGCCGGGCGTACATTGCACCCGTGGTCCCGACGCCCCTTCGCGCCTTCGCCCTAGCGGCCGTCGTTTCGCTCCTCCCACTATCGCTTCCCTCGATCTCTAGCGCCGACGAGCCGGCGCCCGCCGACACCGCGGACACCGCGGACCCCGGCCGCCCGCTCGTCCTCCTCGCCACCGTCGCCGATCCGATCACTCCCGTCTCCGCGCGCTTCATCACGCAGGCGATCGACGCCGGCGAGCGCCGCCGCGCGGAGATGGTCCTCATCCGCCTCGACACGCCCGGCGGCCTCGACACCTCGATGCGCGACATCGTGAAGCGGATCCTCTCGAGCGAGGTCCCGGTCGCGGTCTACGTCGCGCCGCCTGGCTCGCGCGCCGCCTCCGCCGGCGTCTTCATCACGATGGCGGCGCACGTCGCCGCGATGGCGCCCGGCACGAACATCGGCGCCGCGCACCCGGTGAGCATCGGCGGCCAGATGGACAGCACGATGGCGGGCAAGGTGACGAACGACGCGGTCGCGTACGCGCGCTCGATCGCGCGGCGGCGCGGGCGGAACGAGGAGTGGGCCGAGCGGGCGGTCCGCGAGAGCGTCGCGCTCTCGTCGGCGGATGCCGTGCGGGAGCGCGTCGTCGACATGGAGATCCCGACCGTCGACTCGCTGCTCGCCGCGATCGACGGCCGCGAGATCGAGGTCGCGGGCGGGCCCGTTCGGCTGCGGACGCGCGGCGCGCGCATCGAGGAGATCGAGATGACGCTCCGCGACCGCATCCTCGCGACCATCACGAACCCGAACGTCGCCTATATCCTGATGCTCCTCGGCGTCTACGGCCTGATCTTCGAGTTGTCGAACCCGGGCGCGATCGTCCCCGGGATCGTCGGGGGGATCTGCCTCATCCTCGCGTTCTACTCGTTCCAGAGCCTCCCGCTGAACTACGCGGGGGTCCTCCTCATCCTCCTCGGGATCGTGCTCCTCATCCTCGAGGTGAAGGTCACGTCGTACGGAGGACTGACGATCGGGGGCGTCGCGTCGCTCACGCTCGGCTCCCTCATGCTCTTCCGCTCGCCGCTCCCGTTCCTGCGCATCTCGCTCTCGGTGCTCGTGCCGGCCGTCGCCATGACGACCGTGTTCTTCCTCTTCATCGTCGGCGCCGGGCTCCGCGCGCAGCGACGCCGCCACGCGACCGGATCCGAGGCGCTCATCGGCGCCCGCGCCGTCGCGCGAACCGAACTCTCCCCGCGCGGCCAGGTGATGATCTCCGGGGAGTTGTGGAACGCCGTCTCGTCCGCGCCCGTCTCCGCCGGGCGCGAGGTCGTCATCGAACGCGTCGAGGGTCTCCTGCTCAGGGTGGCCCCCGCGCAACGTGAGGAGGGAAAACCGTGAACAACCTGGCGCTCGCGCCTCTCGCCGTCGCCGTCCTGATCTTCATCATCATCCTCGCGAACGCGGTCCGCGTTCTCCGCGAGTACGAGCGCGGGGTCGTATTCCGGCTCGGCCGGCTGATCGGGGTGAAGGGGCCCGGTCTCATCCTCCTCTGGCCGATCATCGATCAGATGACGAAGATCAGCCTCCGCACGGTCGTCATGGACGTCCCGCCACAGGACGTCATCACGCGCGACAACGTGTCGGTGAAGGTGAACGCGGTGCTCTACTTCCGGGTCGTCGACGCGGACAAGGCGATCGTCTCCGTCGAGAACTACCTCTTCGCGACGTCGCAGTTGGCGCAGACGACGCTTCGGTCGATCCTCGGACAGGCGGAGCTGGACCAACTCCTCTCCGAGCGCGACAAGATCAACGCCGAACTGCAGCAGATCATCGACACGCACTCCGACCCGTGGGGGATCAAGGTGACCGGCGTCGAATTGAAGGACGTCGACCTCCCGGTCGAGATGAGGCGCGCGATGGCGAAGCAGGCCGAGGCGGAGCGCGAGCGGCGCGCGAAGGTGATCAGCGCCGACGGCGAGCTCCAGGCGTCGTACAAGCTCTCGGAGGCGGCGGCGAACATGGAGGGGCACCCGGCGGCGATAACGCTCCGCTTCCTCGACTCGATGCGCGAAATCGCGACGGAGAAGAACTCGACGCTCGTCCTCCCGATCCCGCTGGAGATCCTGAGCGCGTTCGTGAAGCGGGGGTAGGGAGCCGTGGCGCCCGAGAGGAATGTCCAGTCGCACCCTACAGGTGCGCGGCGTGCCCCTCGACCACGTCGGCCGGGCGGTAGACAGGCTGGACCCAGCGCGTGTAGGCGCGCTCGCGGCCGCGGACCACGCGGTCGTACGTCCTCTGGAGCGCGAGCGTGATCGACCCCGGCTCGCCGCTGCCGACGACGCGGCCGTCGATCCGCGTGACCGGCGCGAGCTTCGTGGCCGTTCCGCAGAGGAACACCTCGTCCGCGACGTAGAGCTCCGTGCGGTCCACGGTGCGCTCCTCCGTCTCGATCCCCATCGTCTCGCGCGCGAGCGTCATCACCGTGTCGCGAGGGATCCCCTCGAGGATCCCCTGCGAGACGTCCGGCGTGACGAGCCGGTGGTCGCGCACGAGGAAGATGTTCATCGCGCTCCCTTCCGCGACGTGCCCCGCTTCGTTCAGAAAGATTGCCTCGTCGAGCCCGCGGTCCCGCGCCTCTTGTGCCGCGAGCGCGGAGTTCACATAGGCGCCGCAGATTTTCGCGCGGCACGGGATCGAGTTGTCCTGCAGGCGCCTCCAAGACGAGACGCCGCAGTGGAGGCCCTTGTGCGTGTCGAGGTAGTCGCCCATCGGCACGGCCACCATCGCGAACGAATCCTCCGGGGGGAGCACCACTCCGATCTTCGTCGCCGACTTGAACGCGAGCGGGCGCACGTACGCGTCGCTCGCCAAACGGTTCCGCCGAATCAACTCAGCCGCGACCTCCGTGAGTTGGTCCACGTCGAGCGTGACGCGGATGTTCAGGAACTTCACGTTGTGGAGCATCTGGTCGAAGTGGTCGCGCGCCCGAAAGAGCAGGATCTCCCCGCGCGGCGAGTCGAGGTGGGCACGAATTCCCTCGAAGACGCCCGTGCCGTAGTGGAGGCAGTGAGTCAGGATCGGGACCCGCGCCTCGCGCTCGGGAACGAATTCCCCGTTCAAGTAGACGATCTGGTCCGCCATGTTCCGTCCCTCCCTCCCTCGGAGAATCCCCCCGCGCCCGTCATCCGGCGAGGGCCGGCGTGAGCGGCGATCGATCGGTGGCGCGTCGGCCCGCCGCGTGGCCAGCCATGCGATCTCGGAAATCCGGATGGGCGATCGCGATCAGCGCCTCGGCCCGCTCGCGAAGCGTCTTTCCGTGGAGCGAGGCGACCCCGAACTCGGTCACCACGTAGTGCACGTCGGCCCGGGTCGTGACGACGCCCGAGCCGGGGTCGAGCGTCGGGACGATCCGTGACACCGCGCCCTCCTTCGCCGTGGAGGGGAGCGCGATGATCGGCTTCCCGCCCTTCGAGCGCGCGGCGCCCCGGATGAAATCGACCTGCCCGCCGACGCCGGAGTAGATGCTCGTCCCGATCGAGTCGGAGCAGACCTGACCCGTGAGGTCCACCTGGAGCGCCGAGTTGATGGCGACCATCCGCTCGTTCGACGCGATGACGAACGGGTCGTTGGTGTACTCGATCGGGTGGAGCTCGACGATCGGGTTGTCGTGCACGAACTCGTAGAGGGTCCGCGAGCCCATCAGGAACCCCGCCACGATCTTTCCGCGATGGAGCGTCTTCCGCTCGTTTGTGATCACCCCCGCCTCGACGAGGTCCATCACGCCGTCCGAGAACATTTCCGTGTGGACGCCGAGGTCCTTCCGATCGTGGAGGCATGCGAGCACCGCGTCCGGGATCCCCCCGATCCCCATCTGGAGCGTCGCGCCGTCGTCGATGAGGCTCGCGACGTGCTCCGCGATCCGGCGGTGCAGTTCGTGGCCCGGGCGGCGCGGCAACTCGAGGATCGGGCGCGACGTCTCGACGATCGCGTCGATTCGGTTCACGTGGATGAACGAGTCCCCGAGCGTGCGCGGCATCGCGGTGTTGACCTCCGCGATCACCGTGCGGGCGATCGACGCCGCGGTCTTGGTGCAATCGACGCCCACGCCGAACGAGCAGAACCCGTGCTCGTCGGGCGGCGTGACCTGGATGAGGCAGACATCGATCGGGAGCGCGCCGGACGTGAAGAGCGCGGGGATCTCGGAGAGGAAGATCGGCATGTAGTCGGCGCGCCCCGTGTTGACCGCCTCGCGCACGTTCGCGCCGACGAACATCGCGGTGTGGCGGAAGCTCCGTTCCAGCCCCGGGCGAACGTAGCCCGCCTCGCCGAGGGTGAGGAGATGGAGGATCTCGACCTCGCGGAGCTCGGGGGCGCGCCCGACGAGGGCGCGGACCAGGTCCTCGGGCTCCGCGGCGCCCGGGTGGATGTAGACGCGGTCGCCGGAGCGGACCGCCTTCACGGCCGCCGCCGGCGTCGTCACCTTCGCGCGGTACGAATCGGTCCACGAGGCGCGGCGAATCATGATCCGCTCCTCGAGACGACGCTCCGCGGGGCCACCGTCGGGCCCGCGCGCCGCTCGAGCCGCTCCGCCTCCATCCCGAACGCCCGTCCCACGGCGCCGGAGACGAGAGTGCCCCGGTCGATGCAGACGCCCGCCGCGAGACCCGGGTTCGCGCGCGCGGCGCTCTCCGGTCCCCGCTCCGCGAGCAGCAGGAGGTACGGGAGCGTCGCGTACGTGAGCGCGAGCGACGCCGTCCGCGCGACGGCGGAGGTCAGGTTCGGGACCGCGTAGTGAATGACGCCTCCTTCGACGAAGATCGGGTCGTCGAGCGTCGTCGGGCGGCTCGTCTCCACGCAGCCCCCCTGATCGATCGAGACGTCGACGATCACCGAGCCGGCCTTCATCGTTCGGACCAACTCGCGGGAGACGACGTGGGGAGCCCGCTCGCCCCGCACGAGGATCGCGCCGACCAGGACGTCGGCGAACGCGACGGCGCGCTCGATGGACGCGGCGTGCGCCACATCGGCCACGATCTTGCGCCCGAGCGACTCCTCGGCCCGCCGGAGGGCGGCGAGGTTCGTGTCGAGGATCGTGACCTGGGCCCCGTTCCCCACCGCCGTCTGCGCGGCCCGGAGCCCGACGGTTCCGGCCCCGAGGATCACGACGTGCGCGGGCGGGATGCCGGTCCCGCCGCCCAATAGGATTCCGCGTCCCCCCGTGTTCGTCTGGAGACAATGCGCCGCCACGTGGACGACGAGCTCGCCCGCGATCTCGCTGATCGCGCGCAGGACCGGGAGATCGCCCGCCGCGTCCTCGATCACCTCGTAGCCGACGATCGTCGCGCCGCTCGCGAGGAGCGACTCGATGAGGTCGCGGCGCGCGGCGGCGAGGTGATGGAACCCCATCACCACCTGCCCGTCTCCGAGGAGCGGCACCTCCCGCGGCGTGAGCGGCGAGACTTTCGTCAGGAGGTCCGCCCGCCCGAAGACTTCCGCCGCGTCGTACGCGATGAGGGCCCCCGCGTCCCGATAGTCGTCGTCCCCGAAGCGCGCGTCGCGGCCGGCGCCCGACTCGACGAACACGCTGTGTCCGGACCGCGCGAGCGTCCTCACTCCCGCCGGCGTCAGGCTCACGCGGTGCTCGGCGGGGCTCCGTTCACGCAGAACGCCGATTCTCATCGTGAATTCCTCCGAGGGCTCGTCTCGCCGCGGACCGTCGGCCCCCGCCCTCTCAGCAGTGCAACGCCGGTGCCAGGCGGCGCCCCGCGTGGCACGAGACGCCGGACACGCAACGCCTTGGGCTGCGGGTTGTTACGTAGGTCGCGGGGCGCGGGGTCGGGGGAGACCGCGCGGGGGGCGCACGCCGCGTCGGACATTTTGTCGGGGGAGGGGCGCCGGGGCGCTCTGGAATGTCTCTGGCGCTCCGGGTCTTCGATGTTCGCGGGATTCGGTGCGGCGGTCGTCCGTCAGGTGAGGAACATGGGCTTGCCCTCGACGTGACGCAGTTTCGGCCGGTACTCGTCCGTGTCGTAGAACTCGCCCACGTCGACGCGCTTCGTCCCCGCCCTGACGGTGGAGATCGGGCACGACGTGTAAGTTCCGTTCCGCAGCGCGACCAACAGGTCCATCCCGCCGCGCCGCACCAGCTTCACGGCCATGTTCGCGTAGTTGACGGCGACCATCAGGTCGAGGCTGTCCGGGGCCCCCGACCTCATGAGGTATCGGATCTGCTGGTAGAGGATCTCCTCTCCCGTGATGCGCTTGAGGACCTCGCCCGTCCTCTCGCCGATCCCGCCGAGTTTGCGATGCCCGTACGCGTCCGCCTGGCCGGATTCGATCGTCGATCCGCCGAGCATCCGCGCCCCCTCGCTCATCGTCACCATCACGTAGTTGCTCGGGTTGGCGCGCTTGTCGGCGAGGACGAGGCGGGCGAGGCGCTCCGGGTCGAACGGCACCTCGCTGATCAGCGCCCGATCGACCCCCGCGAGGTACGACGCGAGCAGGGCCGTCTCGCCGCAGTTGCGGCCGAACAACTCGACGATGGCGATCCGCTCGTGCGAGCCGGCCGACGTCCTCAACTGGTGGATGAAGTCCACGCTGCGAGTCACGGCCGTCGAGAACCCGATGCAGTAGTCCGTGCCGTTGACGTCGTTGTCCATCGTCTTCGGGATGGCGACGATCGGGACGCCCTCGCGCGCGAGGCGCTCCGCGTAGGAGAGCGTGTCGTCGCCGCCGATCGGGATGAGCGCGTCGAGCCGGAGCCGCTCGATGACGTCGAGCACGTGGGGGGTCGCGTCGACCGGACCGTCGGCGGCGCCGGCGCGCGGGGCGGCGAAACGGCTCCGCAAGAATGCGGGCAACTCGCGCGCGGAGACCCTCGCGGGATTCGCGCGGCTCGTGTGCAGGAACGTCCCGCCGGTCCGGTCGATCGTGCGCGTGTTCCGCTTGTCGAGCGGCATGACGCAGCGGCTCGCGCCGTCCGGATCGCCGGGATCGTACTCGAGGAGCCCGGCCCACCCGCGCCGGATGCCGATCACCTCGCATCCCTCGTCGGTCGCGCTGTACACGACCCTCTTGATGCACGCGTTGAGTCCGGGAACGTCGCCGCCGCCGGTGAGGATCCCGATCCGCATGACACGACATCTTAGCGACGAAGCCTTGGGCGGGCCAGCGATCTCCGCGGGCGGTCGCCGTGAAGGCGGCCGCGGGGCCGCGTGCTATCATGGGACCGCCATGGCCGAGCTCAAGCCGCAGCCCCTGAGCCTCCTCCTGCGGCGCCTGCACCGCGAGCACGCGCGCGAGGGGAAGATCTACGACCTGCCGACGCGCGAGTTCTTCCACGGCGATCCGGCCCTCGACACGTCGGTGCGCTTCCACGGGCACCGCGCGGCGACGCCCGCGGGCCCCGCCGCGGGACCGCAAGATCAACTCGTCCAGAACATCGTCCTCTCCTGGCTCGGCGGCGGGCGGATCATCGAGTTGAAGACCGTCCAGATCATGGACCGCCTCAAGATCCCGCGGCCGTGCATCGATGCGACGAACGTGGGCTACAACGTGGAGTGGTCGCAGGAACTGCGCCTCTCCGAGTCGCTCCGCGAGTACGTGGCCGCGTCGATGGCGCTCGAGATCCTCGCCGACGCGAACGTCGTCGGCCGCGGGACGGACCGCGCGAAGGCCGACACGATCCTCGACATGAGCGTCGGCTACGACCTCGAGGGGATCCGCTCGAAGGACGTGCGCGGCTGGATCGAGACGATGATGGACGCGCGATCGCTCGTGGACGAGTTGCGCCGCGAGATCCCGGACGAGTTTGCCGGCTACCGCGACTTCCCGTTCCAAACTCGCCTCTCGGACTCGATCACGCTCTCGACGTTCCACGGCTGCCCGGCGGACGAGATCGAGCGCATCACCGAGTTTCTCCTGCGCGAGGTCGGCGTGCACATGACGGTGAAACTCAACCCGACGCTCCTCGGGAAGCCCGCGGTGGACCATCTCCTCAGGGACCACCTCGGCTACGCGGAGATCGACGCGCCGCAATCGGCGTTCGACAAGGACCTCCAGTTCGACCAGTGCCTCGAGATCTCCGACCGCCTCGACCGGGTCGCGCGCTCGCTCGGCCGCCGCCTCGCCGTGAAGTTCTCGAACACGCTCGTCATCCGGAACCACCGCGACTTCTTCCCGAAGTCGGAGGAGTTGATGTATCTCTCCGGCGCGCCGCTCCACGTCCTCACGCTCAACCTCGTGAAGAAGTACCGCGACGCGATGGGGCACCGCATCCCGATCTCGTTCTCCGCCGGGATCGACCAACACAACTTCGCGGACGCTGTCGCGCTCGGCTTCACGCCGGTCACGGTGTGCACCGATCTCCTGCGCCCCGGCGGGTACGGGCGATTTCACAAGTACATGGAGAACCTGGAAGCGCGGATGCGGGCGATCGGCGTCGCGACGATCGGCGACTTCGTGTTGGCGGCCGAGGGGAACGGCGCCGCGGCGGCGCGGCGCGCGTTCGCTTGGGCGCGCGAGGCGTGCGGCCCCGCGGCGGGCGAGGCGGCCCCGGCGGCGAGCGCGTTTCTCGACGACCTCGAGCGCGAGACGATCGCCGCGCTCGCCGCGCCGGGGAAGGGGGTCGGCGCGCTCCTCGAGGCCGCGCCCGCGCGGCTCGCGGCGACGCTCGGCCGCGCCGCCGGCGCGCCGCCCCTCGCGCGCCTTCGCGAGCGCGTCGCGGGCCTTCTCGACGAGATGGTCGCGGTCGCGGCGGCGCTCAACACGGCGCCGATCGTCGAGCGCGCGACGGGGGACCCGCGATACGCCGCGGCGAAGAACCGCGCCGTGCCGAAGAAGCTCGGTTCGCGGCTGGTGCTGTTCGATTGCGTCGCGTGCCACAAGTGCGTCCCGGTCTGCCCGAACGACGCGAACTTCCGCTACGAGGTCGAGCCGGCCGAGGCGGAGTACGCCGAGATCGTCGTGACGACGCGCGGCCCCGCCGTCATCCCGCGCGGCGTCTTCCGCGTCGAGCGCGGCGCGCAGTGGGCCACCTTCCACGACTTCTGCAACGAGTGCGGGAACTGCGACGTCTTTTGCCCAGAGGACGGAGGCCCCTTCGTCGAGAAGCCGCGCTTCTTCTCGTGCGAGGAGACGTATCGGGCCGTCCCCGCCTACGACGGATTCCTCGTCGAGAGGCGCGATGGGGCGGACGCGATCCGCGGGCGCGTCGGCGGACGCGAGTACCTCCTCCGCGTCGGCGACGGCGCGGACGCCGCGGTCTTCGGCGACGGCGTCCTCGAGGTCGACGTCGAGGTCGAGCGTGGACGGCCGCTCGCGGTCCGCATCGCGGGGACTGCCGAGCCGGGCCACGCGCTGTCGCTTCGCGAGTTCTTCGTCCTCCGGACGCTCCTGCGCGGAGTCCTCGACCCCCGACGCGCAAACTACTTGAACGCCGCGAGGACGTAGCGGCCGAACGAATGCGGCGCGCCTGGTTTCTCCCGCTCCTCGCGATCGCGCTGGCGGCCGCGCTCGTCGTGAACGAGGCCCGTACGTCACGCCTGCAGGCCTACCTCTTCAGCCGTCTCGCGAGCGAGCTCACCTTCCAGATGCTCCCGGGCCCGAGCGACTCGGTCCTCGCTTCGGCGACCGGCCCGTACGACGTGCGGCGCGGCTACACGCTCCTTCCGAGCCTCTCCGACAGCCTCGTGGAGAAGGGGTTCCACGTCCTCGCCCAGGCGCGCCCCTCGGCCCGGCTCGTCTCCCTCGCGCGCCGCGGCATCCACCCGATCTACCACGAGACCGCGCAGACCGGCCTCCGCATCCTCGACCGCCGCGACCACATGATGTATCGCGCCACGTACCCGGAGCGCGCCTACGCGGAGTTCGACTCGATCCCCGACCTCATCGTCGAGACGCTCCTCTTCATCGAGAACCGCGAGCTCCTCACCACGCCCTCCCCCCGACGTAACCCCGCGGTCGAGTGGGACCGCCTCGCGAAGGCCGCGGTCGAGCTCCTCCTTCGTCCGATCGACCACGACCGCCGCGTGCCCGGCGGGAGCACGCTCGCCACGCAGATCGAGAAGTTTCGCCACTCCGAAGAAGGGCGCACCGCGACGCCGAAGGAGAAACTGCGGCAGATGCTCTCGGCGAGCCTGCGCGCGTACCTCGACGGCGAGAACACCGTGGAGGCGCGGCGCCGCATCGTCCTCGACTTCGTGAACTCGGTGCCGCTCGGCGCGATCGCGGGCTACGGAGAGGTGAACGGCTTCGCGGACGGGCTCGCGCTCTGGTTCGACACGGACGTGGAGGACGTGAACCGACTGCTCGGGCCGGAGGCGACCACGGAGACGGCGGAGATCCTGCCGGCGAAGGCCCTCGCATACCGGAAGGCGCTGAGCCTCTTCGTGGCGCACAGGCGGCCGACCACGTACCTGGTCAACCACCCCGAGCTTCTCAACGCGGACGTGGAGACCTTCCTGAGGCTCCTCGCCGTACAGGGGGTCATCTCGCCCGCGCACCGCGACGCCGCGCTCCGATTCCAACTCGCGCCGCGCGGCGCGGCGCCGACCGTCCCGCACGACCCGTTCGCGCGCCGCAAGGCCGCGAACGCCGTTCGCGCGCGCCTCCTCGCGCTCACCGGCCTCGACAAGCTCTACGCCCTCGACCGCCTCGACCTCACCGTGGTGACCACGCTCGACCGCCCGACGCAGGAGGCGGTCACCGAGGTCCTCGGGCGATTGAAAGATCCTTCGTTCGCCGACTCCGTCGGCCTGCGCGGCGAGCGGCTTCTCGAACGCGGCGACCCGGCCGGCGTGGTCTACTCGTTCACGCTCCACGAGCGGGTGGGGGAAAGCAACTTCCTCCGCGTGCAAGCCGACAACTTCGATCAGCCCTTCGACATCAACGAAGGCGTGAAGCTCGACCTCGGCTCGACGGCGAAGTTGCGTACGCTCGTCCACTACCTCGAGATCGTCGCGGGGCTCCACGGGCGCCTCGTCGGGCTCGGGGACGCGGCGCGCGATTCGCTCGGCGGGGCCGAGCTCGACCGGCTCAGCCGCTGGGCGCTCCAGTACGTCGCGACCGCCGCCGACACGAGCCTCGCGGCGATGCTCGACGCGGCGATGGAGCGGCGCTACTCGGCGAGTCCGCGCGAGACGTTCTTCACCGGCGGCGGGATGCACGCGTTCGAGAACTTCGAGAAGACCGACAACGAGAAGGTCCTCTCGGTGCGCGAGGGGATCCGCAACTCGGTGAACCTCGTTTTCATCCGCCTCATGCGGGACATCGTGCAGCACGAGACGCACGCTCTCCCGGGGTTCACGTCCGACTTGATCAAGAACCGGAAGCACCCGGGGCGCCAGGGGTATCTCGAGCGGTTCGCGGACCGCGAGGGGCGCGAACTCCTGAATGGGTTCTACCGCGTCCACCGCGGGAAGACGCTCGACGAGAGCCTCGGCCTCCTCCTCGAGGGGAAGCGGCGCACGCCGAAGCGGCTCGCCGTCGTCTTCCGGTCCGCGCGCCCCGAGGCGAGCCTCGACGAGTTCCGCGCGTACCTCGAGCGGTGCCCGCCGGCCGCGCCCCTCTCCGAGAAGGCCGCCGCGGACGTCTTCCGTGCGTACCCGCGCGAGCGGCACAATCTCGCCGACCGCGGCTACCTCGCGGGCGTCCAGCCGCTCGCGCTGTGGCTCGTCGAATTTCTCGCGCGCCGCCCCGACGCCTCGTGGTCCGCCGTCGTGGACTCGAGCGCGGCGGAGCGCGTCGCGGCGTCGAAGTGGCTCTTCTCGCCGCGCGCGCGCTCGGCGCAGGACCGGCGCATCCGGATCCTCCTCGAGGCGGACGCCTTCGAGCGCATCCGCGCCGCGTGGGCGCGGCTCGGCTACCCGTTCGGGTCGCTGGTCCCGTCGTACGCGACCGCGATCGGCAGCAGCGCCGACCGCCCCGCCGCGCTCGCCGAGTTAGTGGGGATCATCGTGAACGGCGGGATGCGCTACGAGACCGTGCGGATCGAGCGGCTCCACTTCGCTCGCGGGACGCCGTACGAGACGATCTTCGCGCGCGACACGTGGCCCGGGGAGCGGGTCCTCCCGGCGGAGGTCGCGGACGTCGTGCGGCGCGCGCTCCTCGACGTCGTCGCTCAGGGCACAGCGCGGCGCGCCGCGAGCGCGTTCCGGCTCGAGGACGGCTCGGTCATCCCCGTCGGCGGGAAGACCGGGACGGGGGACAATCGATTCGAGACGTTCGGGCGCGGCGGGCGCCTGATCGAGTCGCGCGTCATGAACCGCACCGCGACGTTTGTCTTCCTGATCGGCGACCGATTCTTCGGCGCGATCTCGGCGCACGTGCCGGGACCGAAGGCGGCGGAGTACGGCTTCACGAGCTCGCTCCCCGCGCAAATCCTGAAGGTCCTCGCCCCGTCGCTCCGGCCGCTCATCGAGGAGCCGGTCGAGGAGGACGGGGACACGGGACCCGTCGAGCCGCGGCCGGAGCGGGCCGCGGTGGCGCACGCCGAGGGCGAAGGGGAGGTCCCGGACTAGAGCCGGAAGAGATCCTCGGGCGCGGCCTCGAGCGCCTCGTCGGTCGTGAACCCCTCTCCGAGGCGCTTCCCGATCAGGACCCCGTACGAGCGCCGCATGACGGTGAGCAGTTCGAAGATCGGGTTCTCCTGCCGTTGGATCGCCATCTGGGTGCGGTACGCCTGGATCGCGCGGGTGAGAGTCTCCTCCTCGTCGCTCACGTCGACGACGAATCGCGGGAGTTGGCCGGCGGGGGGGATGTAGTACAGGATCCTCCGGACCTCGTGCGGCTCCATCTCTGGGAGGATGCGCCGGAAGCGCGCGAGTTTGAGCGCGTCGCGCGCGAGCGCGCCGGTCGCCATGTGGTCGCTGTTCGCGCGCCCATCGCGGTGGGTCCCCGGGTTCGTGTGGTACGGGGCGAGCACGAGCGAGGGACGGTGCCGCCGCACGAGACGCGCGAGGACGAGGCGGCCATCGTAGGAGTTCTCGACGCGCGTGTCGGGGAAATCGAGGAGGAGGTGCCGCGCCCCGAGGATCCGCGCCGCCTCCGCCGCCTCCTTCTCGCGCGTCTCGGGGTCGCCGTGGGTCGACGCCTCGCCGCGCGTGAGCGAGACCATGAGAACCGAGCGGCCCCCTTTGGTGAGGCGCGCGATCGTTCCCGCGATCGACATCTCGAGGTCGTCCGGGTGGGCGCCGAAGGCGATGACGTCGAATCGCTCCGTGGCCGGCGTCGCGCTCATGGTCGCGACATTGTAGCCGAACCGTGGCGCTCCCCGCGAGGAGAATGGCGCCGATGAACGAGGTCCAGTCCGCGCGCGAGGGGACGGCCGGTCCGCGCGCGGGGCCACGGTTCCCGAAGGCGAAATCGCCCGGAGCCGCGCCGCGGCGTTCGGCGCGCGACCGTGCCGGACGTGCTCGGCGCGGCGAGGCATTCGCCGAAGGGAAGCCGTGGCCCCGTGAGAGCGCGGGCCGGCCGCCCACGCAGGAGAGCGCGGACCGGCGATCGCCCCGTGAGAGCGCGGACCGGCCCGCCTGCCCTCGTGATCGACTCGTCTTGACCGGCTCGCCGCGCCCGCGCTATCGTGACCGTCGACAGAGTGAGCCACGAGACGCGAACCGACGCCCCGCTCGGCCTCCCCTCCCGTCGATTCACGCGGAGGGTCCCCATGACCATGCAAGCGATCCTCGTCGCACTCCTCGCCGGAACCGCCCTCGTCGGCGGTCCCACGCCCGCGGAGGCCGCGCGCCGCGCGCGCGCGCCCCGTGTCCCGCTCCCGCCGATCGTCTTCGTCTCGCGCAACCCGATCCTCGGCGACGACGGCGGGCGCCTCGCCGGCGCGATCCCCGGCATCGGCCCGCGCGACCGCGCCGCGGCCGTCGGCGGCCGGCTCCTCGTGCGCGAACCGGACGGGAGCACGCGCGTCCTCGTCGGCGAGGACGCCCTCTTCGACGTCGCCGACCCGTGCGTCTCGTGGGACGGGACGCGCGTCCTCTTCGCCGGGCTCGCGCATCCCGACTCGTCGTGGCGGATCCACGTCGTCGGCGCGGACGGCTCCGGCCTCCGCGCGATCACCCGCTCCGACCGCAACGTCGCCCTCGCGCGCCTCGGCGCGGCGGCGACGCGATTCACCCGCTACGACGATCTCGATCCCGCCTGGCTCCCCGACGGGAGGATCGTCTTCTCGAGCACCCGCTTCCCGGCGATCTCCGAGCGCGGCGATCACCTCGCGACGAACCTCTTCGTCGTCGAGGAGACCGGCGAGTGCCTGAACCGGATCACGACGGAGCGGAACGGCGCCGACGAGCCCGCGGTCGACCTCGTGACCGGGCGCGTCGTCTACTCGCGCTGGTGGCTCAACGTCGACCGGCCGACCAATTGGACGCGCGACGGCCTCACCACCGTCGACGACCTGGCGATAACCGACGACGTCGCGAACATCTGGCAGGCGGTTTCGGTCGCGCCCGACGGCCACGGCATCAAACTTCACGCGGGCGACCCGCGCTCCCGCCAGGGCTCGGTCTGCTACAAGCCGACGCCCCTTCCCGACGGCCGGGTCCTCACGGTGCACGGCGCGGACGGTTCGTTGGATCCCTCGCCCGAGGGAACCGGCATCCGCCTCTTCGCGCCCACCGCCGACACGGGGCGATTCGTGATCGGCCTCCGGCCGGACGTTGTGCCGACGAATCCGCCGATGCTCGCGAAAGGCCCGCCTCGCCTCGCGGCCGACCCGAGACCACCGTTCGCGACCGACCCCGCGCCGCTGCCCGACGGTCGCCTCCTCATCTCCTATGCTGCGACCGCGGCGGAGGACTTCGGCCTCTGGACCTGCGGCCTCGACGGCTCGGATCCGGAGCCGCTCCTCGACCTTCCCGGGACGCTCGAGCTGGACCCTGCGATCCTCGCCCCGCGTCCCGCGCCGCCGATCCTAGAGGACCAGTTCGTCACGACGAGCGCCGAGCTCCCGCCGACCGAGGACCCCGCAACGTTCCTCATCAACGACACGATCCGCTTCGATTGCTTGAACGTCTTCACGAACGCGCCGGTCGACGCGCCGATCCCCGATGCGCCGCGCATCACGCGGCAGGCGCGCATCCGGTTCTTCCTGAACTTCGCGCGGCAGAACCCGACGGGGCGCGACCCGTCGATCCTCTTCCGCACCGCGGACCTCACGCCTTCCGGCGCGGTGCACGAGCACGACATCCCGGCCGAGGTCTCGATGTTCGAGCAACTGACCGACGAGGCGGGGCGGATCCTCTTGACGCCCGCGGGCCGGCCGGCGCACGTGAGCGGCATGAACTTCGCGCGGCAAGGGGAGGGGACGAAGTGCGTGGGTTGCCACGCGGGGCACAGCGTCATCGAGGTCCCGAAGAACGGGGAACTCGCCGCGTGGTTCAACGCGGCGACGTCGGCGGAGGTCAAGGCGACGTCGTCGTGGCTTCCCGAGGGGGCCGAGGAGCCGCCGTGCCCCCCCGACCGGGTCGTCGACCGGAGGGCCCGGAACGACAGCCTCGACGTCGCGTGGGTCGCGGCGGGCCGGTCCGGGGAGTCCGTGACGCTCTCATGGCCGGTCCCGATCGAGGTCTCCCGGCTCGTCCTTTACGGGATCCGTCCGAACCGCAAGGCGGGGACCGACATCCGCGTAAAAAAGTGTCGCGCCGTCCTTTTGCGAAATGGTATAATCGCCGCCGATGTAGCGGATTGCGGGCCGATCCGGCCCGAGGGGACGGCGGTCGAGGTCGCTCCGACCGTCATTGACGCCCTCCGCATCGAACTCACCGGGGTACAAGGACGAGTGATGGGCCGACGGATCGCGGGACTCGCGGAAGTCGAAACGATCGCGCGCCTCAACCCACGGTGACCCAACCCAACCACGGAAGGACACAGGAGACCGGCGGATGACATCGAGGATCGTCGTGTTCGTGCTCGTCTCCGCGATCGCGACCGCGTTCACGGCGGGAGAGTCGGCGGCGCAGGGGTTCAACGCGGTCAGCACCAAGGATGGCATCGATGTTTGGGCGGTCGGGAACGGCGGCGCCGTCTATCGCTCGCTCAACGGGGGCGCGCTCTGGGGGAGTTACCCGATGGGCGCGGCCGCCCACCGCGGGGTCGCGGCGCGCGGAACGCGCGTCTGGGTCGTCGACGACGGCGGCGCCCTCTGGACGAGCACGAACAACGGCGTCTCCTTCAGCTCCCAGGTCCTCGGCGACGGTTCGGACCTCCATTCGATCTGCTTCGCCGCCGACGTGACGGGCTGGATCGTGGGGAAGAACGGCGCCGTGCACAAGACGACCGACGCGGGGCAGTCGTGGACGGAGAAGGCTTCGAGCACCACGGACCACCTGTACGGGGTCCGCGTCGACGCGCAAGGCGTCGGCTGGGCGTGTGGGGCCGCGGGCACCGTCCTCAGCACGACCGACAGCGGCGAGTCGTGGTCCGTCTCGAATCCGGTCCCCTACGACCTCTACGACGTCGACTTCGACGGCGCGACGATCTACGTGGCCGGGACGAACGGTCTCCTCGCGAAGTCGACGGACGGTGGGCAGAACTGGACCCAGATCAACACGTGGCTCGATTCGAGGTCCGACTTCCGTGGCATCGACGTCGCTTCCGGAGGGGCGCTCTGGCTCTGCGGCGGCGGAGGGTTTCTCAGGAAGAGCGTCGATGGGGCCGCGACCTTCACCTACCCGCAGCACCCGATCGTGACCGGCTTCTCGGACGTCACGTTCTCGGACGCGAACAAGGGATGGGCGTGCGCGACGAAGTCGAACAACGTCGCCCGCACGACGGATGGCGGCGCGACGTGGACGGTGCCAGGCGGCGCCGCCTTCACGTACTCGTGGAGCCAGAAGCAAGCCACGGGAGGCGCCTCGATCCGCGGCGACTCGTTCGACGCGGACGCGCGCAATCGGGACAAACTCTACGTCGTCATGGGGAAGACGGTCTACGCGAGCTGGAACCAGGGCGACACGTGGACGTCGATCGCGACCATCTCGGGCTCCGGAACCCGGACGAACGCCTTCTACGTCTCGCATTCCGACTCCAACACGTGGGTGGCCGCCATCCAGGATGGTGACCGCGTCACGAAAACGACGGACGGGGGAGCGACGTGGACGTCACCGCTCGTCATCGCGTTCACCGAGTACGGAGTGCCCCTCGAGCAGGACCCGAATGACCCGAACCTGCTCTACTTCGGCCCGGAGGACGGCAAGTTCTACAAATCGACCGACTTCGGCTCGACCTGGAGCGCCCCTTCGGGTCCCGGCTTCCGCAGCCCGTGCGACGTCGAGGTCGTGGCGGGGAGCCCGAACATCATCTGGGTCGGCGACGGCGTCACGGGGAGCGGCAACGGCCAAATGTTCCGCTCCACGGATGGCGGCCTCAATTTCTCCCTCATCTACACGACGACCGGCTCGGAGGTCCCGATGATCGGGTCGAGTTGGCTCAACCCAGCGATCGGCTACGCGACGCACTGGGGGAGCGGGGGCGTCCGTCGCACGACGGACGTCGGCGCCTCGTGGCCGAGCGTGGCGACCACCGGCTCCGCCTGGGGCGCGGACGTCTCGCGGGACGATCCCTACTGCGCGATGTACGGCGTCTACTCCGGGAGCACCTCCTACCTCACGACGAACAACGGGGCTTCGTTCGTCACGGCGGCCCTCACGGGATCGAACTACGGGCTCTACACGTTCGAGCGCGGCACGTACCTCGCGCTCCAGAGCGGCGGGGTCTACAAGGCGTCGATCAGCCAACCCGGCATGCCGGTCGACAACGCGCAGTTCGTCACGGTCCTCGCGCCGAACGGCGGCGAGACGTGGCAGTACAACGAAGCGCGGAACATCACATGGTCGGGCCAAAACCTCGCGGCCGTGAAGATCGAGTACCAGAACGCGCCCGCCGGGCCGTGGCAGTTGATCACGGCGTCGACGCCGGGGGCGGCCGGCTCGTACCCGTGGGTCGTTCCGAACGATCCGACGGCGCAAGCGAAAGTCCGCGTGAGCGACGTGGCGGATGGCACGCCGGTCGACGTGTCGAACGCGGCGTTCAGCATCATCGTTCCCAGCATCGCCACGGTCCAATCGAGCCTGGCGTATGGGCAGGTGCCCACGGGAGAAGCCCGGGTCGACACGGTCCGCATCGTGAACAGCGGGACGGCGACGCTCGTCGTATCGAGCGTCACCTTGCGGAACGGCGGGCCGTTCGTGCCGAGCCGCACTTCGTTCTCGATCGCGGCAGGCGCGAGCGACACGATCGCCGTGACCTTCACGCCGAACCAACTCCTGGCCTACGAGGACACGCTCGAGTTGGCGAGCAACGCTCCGCAGGCGACCACGCTCGTGCCGCTCAGCGGCGAGGGGGTCGGCGCGACGGGCGTCGCGACGCTGGACGGCGCGGTGCCGGCGCGGTTCGAGCTGCGCGAGAGCGCCCCGAACCCGTTCGGCCGCGCGGGGACGAGCATCGCTTACGCCCTCCCGAGGGAGAGCGACGTCCGCCTCGTTGTGTACAACGTGCAGGGCCAGGAGGTCGCGACGCTCGTCCACGGCCGCCAGCCGGCGGGCCGCTACGCCGTGGACTTCCCGAGTCGCGCGGCGGACGGGAGCTTCTCGTCGAAGGGCGCGCTCCCGAGCGGAGTCTACTTCTACCGCCTCAGCGCGACCGGCTTCAGCGAGACGAAGCGGATGGTGATGGTTCGTTAAATCACGGCAAGGAAAAACGCCCGCCGCGCGACGTCGCCGGGGATCGCTCCGGCGATCGCGCTTTCGGCGGGCGATGCGGATTGCAAGAGCCGACAGGAGAGGAGGTTCACGGATGAATCCGAAGAATCGCAAGCGGGGCTTCGGGGCCGCGCTCTTCGTGGGCGTCGCCCTCGCGGCGATCGCCGCGAGCGCCGCGGACCCGGAAAAGAAGAAGGGCGACGACTGGGAGAACCAGTTCAGCGGCCACGAGATGCGGATGAGTTCTCTCGACGAGGCGCTCGCCCGCTCGCAGAAGGAGTCGAAGCCGCTCCTCATCGACTTCTACTCGCACACCTGAGGGACCTGCCGGACTCTGGCAGAGTCCACTTGGGCCGACCCGAAGTTTCAGGAGTGGGCGAAGAAGGGTTACCTCCTCGCGAAGGTGGACGCGAAGGCGGACACCGCCGCGCGCAGCCGCTTCCACATCGCGGGGCTTCCGACCGTCGTCGTCACCGAGGCCGGAGGGACGGAGATCGACCGCACGCTCGGCTTCCTCACGGCGGACGATTTCATTACGACCGTGGAAGGATACCGGAAGGGGATCGGGACGCTCCGCGCGATGCTCGAGGAGGAGGCTTCCAAGAAATCGGACGCCAAGTTCGCCTACAAGCTCGGCGAAAAACTCTTCGCGCACGGCCGCGCCGAGGAGGCGGACGCGCGCTACGCGGCCGTCGTGGCGCTCGACCCCGAGAACGCTTCGGGTGACGCGGACGACGCGCTCATCTCTCGCGTCTCCGTCAGCCGCAAGAGCAAGAACTGGGCGGGCTGCGTGGGCTATTGCCGCGACTTGCTCAAGCGGTGGCCGTCGAGCGACCTCGCGGACGACGCGACGCTCGGCATCGCGTACTACTCGGCTCAGGGCGGAATGAAGAAGGAGGCGCTCGAGGCCTACAGCGAGTACCTCGCCCGATGGCCGGACGGAGAGGACGTGGAGTTCGCGAAGAAGCAGATCAAGGAGCTGGAGGCGCCGGCGGCGTACTAGCCCGCATATCTCACGAATGACATAGCAAAGGGCGGGCTGATTCGTTACAAGGTGAGTTGCCGAAAACACCTATAACGGATCAGGAGGCCCGCCCAATGCGCACGGAGTGTAACGCGGTTCAG
>Ga0247727_10000423_pt1 | contig 103052 bp, 79 predicted proteins | sample WisWelCaveWW1625_FD_202498 | JGI IMG/M metagenome (GOLD analysis project Ga0247727, IMG submission 202498) | Biofilm microbial communities from Wishing Well Cave, Virginia, United States - WW16-25 | ecosystem: Environmental > Aquatic > Deep subsurface > Groundwater > Cave microbial mat...
GTCGGCGACCACGGCTGTGAGTACATGACCGGCGGGCTGGTCATCGTCCTCGGCTCCATCGGCTACAACTTCGCGGCGGGGATGACGGGCGGCGTCGCCTTTTTGCTCGACGAGGATGGGCGAGCGGCGGCGCGAATCAACAGGCAATTGGTTCAGGTGGAAGCGCCCACCGGCGAAGACCTGGAACTATTGCGAGTCTGGATAGCCCAACACGCGCAACTGGCCGCCAGCCACAAGGCGCAGGCGCTGATTGACAACTGGGCAGAGGCCTCGAAGCAGTTCTTGAAGGTCGTGCCTAAAGATCAGCCTGCGGTTGCGTTGCCTGTCCCGGTTGCGCTTCCGGCGATGGCTGTGCCCGCCTAAACCGCCGCGCCGCAACTGCTCACGTCCCTGCCGGCGAAATCCTGCTCGTATCGCATGCAAAAACCTGACAGGTCGGCGCAGTAACGCCTCGAGAATCACGGGTTTCGATGCGCCGACCTGTCAGGTTTCAGAGCGAGTGCGTAAGTCCAGTTCTATTTCTCCGGCTCAATTTCTGCCGCGCTCTCCGGCATAAGATCGTGGCCATCGTCCCCGGCCGTTTGCCCGCGCGTTTCGCGGCGCTTGTCGCCGAGAGCCTGTTGCCGCTCCATCAACTTGTCACTGCGCGCCGCGCGCAGGCCCTTCATGAACTCCATCTCTTTAGGAAAGTGTTTGTTCAAGGGGTGGTTGGGGTTTTCCGGCAGTTCGAGGCCTTCGTCCCAGGCCATGACCGTGACCATGGCCACCGCCGCGGCGACGGCCGAGAACACGCGGCGCGTGCCGGTGATCGGGCCGTAGGCCATCCAGTCGTTCCACATCACCGCCGCGATGCCGTGCATGGCGGCGTCCATGCCCTGAAAGGCCGGGCGGCCCCACTTCTCGATCACCGCTTTCCACATGTAGGAGCCGTTGGCGGGCGCATTGCCGGTAGGCAGGCCGAACTCTTCTTTGACCATGCGGTTTGCCAGATAACAGAAACCCTGGGTGGGGAGATTCATCGTGGTGGTGTCCACCAGGACGGACGTAAACTCGCCGCCTTCGATATCCTTGAGTATCTTGCGCAACGATTTCAAGCGGCCGGTGGCGCGTTTGTCCTCGGTGTCGAAGGGTTGCAGGATGACCGACTTGATGCCGCACTCTTTCAACTCGGCCACCTGATCAGGAATGTCCGGGTCCCAGGCGGTGATGCTGTTGTAATTGAAGCGGTGTTGCACGCCCGCTTCTTTCACAAAGCGCGCCCCGGCGCGGCGGGCTTCCTCCGTCCAGGTGTCAATCTGAAATACCATCGTGTCGTTGACCGAAAGGAACCACTCGCAGTAGGCTTTGATCTCGTCGGGCGTTGGCGCGACCAGGCCGATGACGGCCGGGATGCCCGTCTCGTGCGACATCTCTTCCACCAGCTTGACCTCGTCGAGCGCGCGCGCTTTATCCCAGCGAGGCGGCTTGCGGCTTTCGACGATCTTGTGCCCGGTCTGGAACATGTTGGCGAACAAGACCGGCGGGCGCTCGCCCGGCTGGCCGCCGCACTCGACGTGGCCGATCTTCATCACTTTCTGCGGGGTGTCAAAACGAAACAAGCCCATTGGGTGCTCCTTTTTATATTGATTGCTAGTTGCTCAGGCCGATTCTTCATCCACAGATTTCCGCACGCTTCGCGTATCACAGATTACTAAAACAAATCTGCGAAAATCTGTGTAATCTGCGGATAAAATAAGTAATCGGCTCAACGAACAAGGCTTTCAAAAGCCGCCCTGCGGTTTGTGGGCCACGGTCGGCTCAGTGATGCCGGCCGCAGATTCTTCGGCGTGGGCCATGGCATAAACCAGCGTTGACAGACGATTGAGATAGGGAATAAGGTGCGGATTGGAGAGTGGAGAGTCGTGATCGAGTTGCGTGACGTGGCGCTCGGCCCGGCGGATGACGGCCCGCGCCATGTGCAACAGCGCGCCCACCATGCTGTCGCCCGGAACGGTGAAAGCGCCGGTCAGGGGATGGGCCGCCGTAAAATCGTGATAAGCCTTCTCCAGCATCGCCAGCCGTTCGGGGGTGATGTGCGACTCGGGCCGCCGCTCGTCGGACAGCGCCGCCAACTCCGACATCATCCAGCACAAGTCGCGCTGAATGTCGAGGATCAGCTCGCGTGTGTCCGGGCGGATGTTGCTCGCCCGCACCACGCCAAGCGCAGACGAGGCCTCGTCCAGCGTGCCCAGCACCTCGAAGCGCAGATCGTGCTTGGGCAGGTTGCGCGCGTCAATCAGGTCGGTCAGGCCGGTGTCGCCGCGGAGAGACTTGGTCAAACTTCAAACTCCGAATTTCAAGCTTCAAATCTCCAATTCTGTTTGGGAGTTTGAGATTTGAAGTTTGAGATTATGTTTTCGCCGCATCCAGCAGTCCATCCTCGCCCCACTCTTTCGCCTTGCGTTCGGATTTGAACTGGTCGCCGAGATCGCGCAACACCCCGATCATGTTGAGGGCTTCTTGCAGAGCGTTGGGCGCGTCTTTGCCGGTGCCGTCGGCCCCCCACTTTTGGGCAATGTCTTCGTTAATGGGCGCGCCGCCGATCATGATCCTGGCGTTCGGGTTCTTGGCCCGCACCTTCTCGATGACGACCGGCATCCCGATCATCGTCGTCGTCATCATCGCGCTCATGCAGATGATGTCGGCGTCGGTCTCCATATATTTCTCGACGAAGTTATCCAGCGGCACGTCGCGGCCCAGGTCGTGCACGGTGAAACCGGCGACCTCGAACATCATCTTGACCAGGTTCTTGCCGATGTCGTGGATGTCGCCCTCCACTGTGCCAATGACGACGGAGCCTTTGACCATCTTGTCCGCGTCGAGTTTGATGTGGGGCCGGAGGATGTTAAGCCCGCCGTAAAGCGCGTCGGCGCACATCAACACTTCCGGCACGAAGTATTCGCCCTTGGCAAAATATCCGCCGACGACGTCCATCCCGGCGGCCAGGCCATCCATCACCGCCTTGTAAGCGTCCATCTCGATCGCTAACGCTTCGTTCGAGGCCTTCACCACGCTCTCTTCGTCGTATTCAATCACGCCATTCTTGAGCCGTTCGAGAATGTCGGCTTGTTGTTCAGCGGTTGTCATCGTTGCCTCCTCCACTTTGAAATTTGCTCTTTGGATGCTTCGCGTGAAGTTTAGTCCTTCACTCCGTATTTCTTCATCGCCGCCATCATGGCCTTCATGTTCTCCACCGGCACTTGCGGCCAGATGTCACAGCCGGGCCACACCCCATCGGCGCCTTCGTCAATCGCCTGCTTGACGAGCGCCTCCACTTCTTCCGGCGTGCCATCGCAGAACGGCGCGCCGAAGGGCTTGTAGTTGCCCAGCAGAACGACGTTGCCCAGCTTGGCTCGCGTCTCACCCAGGCGGTTCATCTGATCCACGCTCAGGGCGTCCGCGCCCGATTGGGCCATCATCTCGATGATGGGGTTGGTGTCGCCGCAGATGTGCAGGACGCGCGGCACACCCTGGAGTCGCCCGAACAGGTCTTGCAGATTGGGCAAGACGAGCGACTTGAACATGCGCGGGCTCATGATGCTGGCCGTCGCGCCCATCTCGCGGACGGTGACAAAATCGGCCCCGGCTTCGATGTACAAGTGTAGCACTTTGTCCAAATAGTCCACCATGAATTTCAAATGCCGGTTGACCACGTCGGGCTTCTTGGCCGACATCTTGAGCAGGACTTCCAAATCCATCACCTGCCCCAGTTCGGTGAACGGCCCCAGGGTCCACGAGCCGATGGCGACCTCGTTCCCCACTTCGCGTTTGAGGATGCGGATGGCTTCCAGCACCACCGGAATGCGGCCAGTCCTGGAGATGTCTTCCGGCATTTGTAATTGGTAATTGGTAATTTGATTTTCGATTTCCTTCATGATGAAGGTCTTGGCGTCGGCCTCACTCAAACCGTCAGGCACGGTTACGGTGGCGCGATCCACGAGTTTGCGGGTCATGGTGGGGTAAATGATCTGGCCGAGATCGGCTTTCTCGTAATACTTCATCCCCGCCCCGAGCGACTCGGCCACCACGCCCATATCGAAGGGCACAATCGCACTCTCAAAGCCAAACTGGCGGTAGGTGCTGGCGGCGGCATCGGCCATCTTACGCCCATCGCCGTGAATCTCGTTGAAGCGGTAGCCCAGTTCCTGGATGCCGTGCAGGGTGATACTGCCCATCCCGGAGAAGTTTGGAATATGATCGCCCCGCTCCGCGCGCCCGCGCAAAACGTTCAGGACAGTGTCTCGGGAATTGGTGGACATTCAATAGCCTCCTGTGGGTTCGGTGTCACCGATTCGGACCTGACACGCTTCGCGTTTCGCGGAGCGACCTGTCAGGTCTGAGCAATATGACCGGCCAATTGGTTCTTCCACTCCGGCGCTTTCTGCAGGGTCGCGTTCACTTCTGCAATCGGGATCGCCAGGAGTTTCGTGTTCAAGGCCGTGGCTTTGGCAGTGGCGGTGTGAAGGCCGCCGTTGGCGATGGCGGCGGCGTCAAGCACAGCGCCGGACCTGGCCTCGGCGGCGGCCTGCCCGTCCGGCGCCAGCACGACCGTGCCTTCTTTGACCACATAGAGAGCTTTCGGCTCGGCCCCGGCCTCGAAGACGACCTGATTCTTTTTGAAGCGCACCTCCTCGGTCACGCCCGCGAGGCGGCGAAGGTCGTGAAAGGAGAGGCCGCCGAAGAGCGGGTTGTTCAGCAACAGCCGTTGGGCGCGTTCCAACGTCGCCTTGTTCAGCATTTTCTGCAAGTGAGGGAACGAGTCCGTCATGTGCGGGAAGTGCATGGCGGCGGCGAATTGTTTTTCGAAGTCCGGCTCGACGGTGAGTTCGACGTATTCGATCTGACGGGCAATATGATCGGCCTCGGCGCGCTTGTCTATGTTGAGCAGGGCAATGCGCGCGCCGTCGCCGGCGGCGTTGCCCACGGCGTACACGTTTTGCAGTTCGCAGTCGGGGTACAGACCCATGGCCATCGCTTTGACTTTGTCAATGAAACTGCCGAAAGCCCCGGCCAGCACCACTTTATCCAACTTGGTCACGCCCAGCCGCCGCATCATGATTTTGGCCGCCGAGTACATGGCCGACTTGGCGAGTTGCAGGGCGCGCACGTCGTTGACGTTGAAGGTAATATCGCGCCCGATGGCGGTCTGGTGCGCCCAGGCGATGACGAACTCCATGCCGCCCGGCCCCTCGCGCAGGCGCGGCGAGTGGGTCTCTTTGGAGAAGCGGCCCGTTGCATCCACCACCCCGGCGCGGAACATCTCCCAACCCAAATCAATCATCGCCGAGCCGCACAGGCCGCGAGCCTGCACCTCTTCGGCCCGCATCTCGTTAGACCACTTCTCCTGGCCGATGGTTTTGAAGCGCGCCTCCCACGTCACCGGGTCAATATCCACTTTTTCAATCGCCCCAATCGCGGCGCGCATCCCGTACTGAATTTGCGCGCCCTCGAAGGCCGGACCGGTGGGCACCGAGGACGAAATGAGCTTATGCCGGTTGCCCAGCACCATCTCGCCGTTGGTGCCGATGTCAATCACCAGCATCATATCGTCCTGGTTGTACGGCTCCTCGGCGATGACGCAGGCCATGTTGTCCGCGCCGACGAACCCGGCCTCATTAGGCAGAACGTGCACGTTGCCGGAGGGCAAAATCTTCAGGCCGAAATCGCGGGCCTTCACATCCACCGAATGATGAATGGCCGGGGCGAACGGCGAGACGCCGACGTACTTGGGGAAGATGTTGAGGAAGATGTGATCCATGCAGGTGTTGCCGACCAGCACCGCCTCGGCGATGTCCTCCGGCTGATAGCCGGCGTTCTCGCACGTCCGGGCCACAATGGTGTTCAGCCCTTCGATGATGGCGGCGTGCATTTTCTCCAGGCCGTCGGGCTTGGTCATGGCGTAAGTGATGCGCGCCATCACGTCGTCGCCGTAAGGCGTCTGCGGATTCATCATGGACTCGGAGGCCAGGACGCGTCCGGAGTCGAGATCGCAGAGGAAACCGGCCACGGTGGTCGTGCCGACGTCCACGGCCAATCCCAGCGCGTATTCGGCAAAACCGGGCGCGACCCGGATCACTTCCCGGTTCTGCCAGACGAACACCGTCACTTTCCATTCGCCCGCGCGCACGATCTTCTGGAGGTGCGTGAGCGCGATGTAATCAATGGTCAACCCCTCCAGCCCGTGCCCGGCCTGGAGCGCGTTTTGCAGCCGCTCCCAATCGCCCAATGGATCGCGCAGGGTCGCCGGCTTCATCTCTATGAAGTAACGGCGCACGGCGGGCTTGATTTCAATATTGAGTTCGCGAGCCGACTTGCGGACGAGTTGCTTGACGGCGCGGCTCTCTTCGGGGACGTAGACGACGAGCGGGCCGCGAACTTCCACGATGCAGCTCTGGCGCAGGTTCGGCTCGGTGAGGCCCTTGGCGCGGAAGAACTCGCGCTCTTTTTCCAGCACCGGGTTGCAATGGCTCATGCTCGATTCGATTCCGAATCGCTCGAAGAAGCCCTCTTCGATCCGGACGCGGCACTTGGAGCACATCAGCCGCCCGCCGCAGGGGGTTTCGATCTCGACGCCCAGGGAGCGGGCCACTTCCAGCAAGTTAGCACCGTCCTCGGCATAGCCCCGACTGCCGGAGGGCTGGAAGATCACAAGGTGCTTGGGCTTTGGTTCGTCAGGCATGGGTGATGGCAGAGAATTCTCTCATCCTCCAATTCTCTACTTATTCCTTCGGCAACAGGGTGTAGAGATTCAGGCCGGTCGTGGCAATGGCGATGTCAGTGGCGGCGGCCAGCTCGGCCTCGGTGGCCCCGGCTTTTTTGGCCGAGAAGTAAAAGTAGCTCACCGCGCCGTCGTTGCCGATCATGAGAGCCGCGATCAACGACATGAGATTATTCGTCTTCAAATCAAAAGGTGATTTAGAGAAAACTTCGTTCGTCCATTCGTAAAACTTGCTCTTCATCTCAAGGGGTTCAGACATGTCGCGTTCCTTCTCAGACCCTAAGGGTCTCTAAGACCCTTAGGGTCTCGGTGGGGACGTGAACGTGATAGTCACGTCTTTCGGCAGAGCGATTCCGGCTTCGACTTCGATGGCTTTGAGAATCGCCGCCGGGATGGGGCAGGCCGTGTGCCGGATATGTTTGGCCGCCGACTGGTAGACGACGCTTTCGGTCATCCGCTTGAAGACTTCGTGGCCTTTGCCCTTCCACTGCACCCGCTCGAGGTCGGGGTTCATCTCCGTGATCTCGTCGCAGGCGCTGGAAATCACGACCTGCACGTGCGCCTCGTCCACTTTAGTCACCTCAATCACCGCCGAGTGGCCGCACACGCCCGCGAAAACTTCGACTCGGGTCGTCATCAGAGCGCCGCCTCCAGCATCGCTTGCACATTGCCCAACGGCGTAGTTGGCGTCATCTCGCAACCGGTGGTGAGGATAAAGCCATCCGGCCCGGCGGCGGTCAGGCAACGTTTGGCGGCGGCCAGCACGTCGTCAATGCCGCCCTGATCCATCACATGCACCGGATCAACATTTCCGGCGATGCACACTTTCCCTTTGCATACCTGTTTCGCCATTGCCAGATCAACTTTTTGGTCCAGGCTCAAGCAGACTGCCCCGCTGTCAATCATCAAATCCCACTTGTCGGCGGTGTTGCCGCAGATGTGCAGCCAGGTGTCTGCGTGGTAGGTCCGCCTGGCCCAGTCAATGAAATCCATGAGCGGCGGCAGGCAGAACTTGGCAAAGGCTTTGCGTGAGATCATGTCAGAGGAGGCCGAGTGGTCGGCCAGGCTGATCAGGCCGATGAGGCGGTGTTCGAGGAGCGGCTGGTAGTATTGCTTGAGCGCGCGCACCGCGAACTCGGTCATTTTGTGGACGGTTTCAGGGAAGGTGAGCGTGGCCCGCAGAAAGCCGTCCAGCCCGTACATCTGCCCGGCGGTGGTGAACGGCCCCCACTGCGTGACCGCAATAATCGCCGCATTGCCGAGCGCCTCGCGCGCGCGCCGCGCCGTTTCGCGGATAGTGTACACGGCGGGGTCGCGATCCAGTTCAGCCAGATCGCAGTTATCCACCTCGTCGGCGCTCTCCATCACGAGCGGCACGACGACTTCGGGTGATCCCATCCGAGGGTAGCGGATGCGGCCTCCGAGCGCACCCGTGAGCACGTTGTTGAATCCGGAGCCAACGAAGACGATTGGGCTGGGGATTTTTTTCTGCGCGGCCAGCACGGTCTCGGTCATCAGTTCGGGGTCGGTGGCCACCTCGCGCATGGTGCGCCCGGCCTGCTGAACGCTCCACTGCCCGCCGCCAAACAGCACCGCCGGGATTTGTGGCGGCGCACTGCGGCGAAAGGATTCACGGATTGCGTCGGGCGAATTCTTCGACATTGGGCACTCAGACTCAGGCTGGCTGACGCTTGGCCAGTTTGGCTAAACGCTGGGAGGGATAGGCGGCAATGATCTCGGCCAGCACGGCCTCGGCCACTTCTGCCGCCGTGCCGGGTCGCTCCTCGGCGTCGCCCCAGCGGAACGCGGCCTGGTAAGCCTTTTGCTCGGTAGCCCCTTCGGCCATCGCCGCGGCGTCCACCACCGCTTCAAACTCGCGGGGGAGTTGTTTGGAGACGCGGCCTTTGTCGTCGCTGGCCCGCACGGCGTAAGGGATGTCTTTCCAGTACATGATTTGAACCTTGGCCATAGGTTTTCCTCTATGTTGCCTCGCCGATGCCGCGCTGGACTACCGGGTAAGCCTGAATATTCCATACATCGGCAAAGAACTCCACCAGCCCGTGAATCACTGCCGGGTCGTCGGTTTGCATCACCCAGAAGGTTTTCTTGGGCGAGGCGCCCACCACCTCGTAGCGGGCCAACGTTTGGTATTTGCCCGCGTAAGGACTGCGGCGCTCCCATTCGATATATGCCTGGCGGTTGGCCTTGATTTGTTCAAGGCTGACACCGGGCTTGGCATCACCAATCACGACGAAGACCATTTGGGACTCCCATTCACCTCCCTATTCAAAAGCCGCCGTCCGTCTCTTCGTTAACACGCAACACACGCGCCATGATGCCCGAAGAGCCGTTTCCGGCGGTTTCGAGTTCGGGGATAAGTTCCTGGGCGAGGCGAGCGATGCGCTCGTTTTCACGGGTCTGGAGGCGCACTCGCGCCTCCAGCATGGCCGGTAAGGCGATGGCCGGCGGGTGCGCCGAGTGGCGCACAGGCCGGCCATCTTTAATCACAATCAAGCCTTTATCGCGCAATGAGTTGAGAACATCGTAGATGCGCTGGCGGGGAACGCTGGCGCGGTCGGCGACTTCCACGGCGGTCGAGTCGTCGTAGCCGAGCAGGGCCAGGTAGGCGCAAGCCTCGTACTTGCTGAGGCCGATTGCCATCAAACGTTCGGGGTCAAGATCAGCCATTGGGCAGATTTGTCACTGCAATACTGGACAATCACTACTATGCTGTGGTGTATAGTATTGCACAAAAAAGGGGCGCGAGTCAATACCCTGGCGCTAATCTGACCATTAAAGTCCGGTTTACGCTTGGGCCAAGTCCAACATCGCCCGGATGTTCTCCAGCGAAATGGTGGGCGGCAAGTCACAGCCGCTGGTGAGAACAAAGCCCCCGCCCGCGCTGGCGGCCTCAATGCAGGCCCGGCCCTCCGCCCGAACATCATCCGGGCCTTTTTGGTTGAGGATGGACACCGGGTCAATGTTCCCGGCCAGGGCGATCTTCCCACCGACTTTCTCTTTCGCCGTCGCCAGGTTCACTTTGTAATCCAGGCTGAAGCAACTCGCGCCCGTCTCGGCGATGGAGTTAAGCTTATCAGTGGTGTTGCCGCAGATGTGGAGCCAGGTATACACGCCGTGCTCTTTAGCCCAGGCGATGAGCGGCTGGAGTTGGGGCAGGGAGAACTCGCGGAAGGCGCGATCCGAGATGAGGTCGCCCGAACCTGTGGGGTCGGCGATAGAAATCATCGGGATGACTTTCTCTTCGACCAGCGGCTTGTAAAATTGCTTGACGAGCCGCATGGCGAACTCCATCATCTTGTGGACTTCTTGTTTTTTCTTGAGCGTGGCTTTCATCATCGGTTCGACGCCGTACATCTGCCCGGCCAGGGTGAACGGCCCCCAGGCCGTCACCGTCACCACCACCTCATCGCCGATGGCCTTTGCGACCAGCCGCGCCGTCTCGCGGATATTCTGGATCACCGGGTCGTTCTCGATCACGGTCACGTCCGTGCCGACGATTTCATCAGCCGTCTCTTTGACCAGAGAGGCCTCCAGGTCCGGCGCGCCGAGGGGGCGCTCCTTGATCTTGCCGCCGACCGCCGCCGCCAAATAGTTGTTGTAGCCGGAGCCGACGTACACAATGGGGCTGCGGAGTTCTTCGTTGGTCTTGATCAGCAAATCGGCGTAGGCCTGCGGGTCGGCGATCATTTCGCCGAACTGCTTACCCCAGCGGCGGATCGTCCACACTCCGCCGCCGAACACCGTCGCCGGGACGCGGCCCGCCGACTTCAACTCAAATGCTTCAAAGATTGCTTCTTTGGGTGTCATGTCTTTTTCCTCCTGGTTTTATATCGCGCACGGGCATCAATTGCGCTTTTTTGTTCCCGCTGCGCCGCGAGCGAAATCACTTGCAAAAACGCGCTTTGTGACCGAGAAGGTGACTGTCAGGGGGCGGCGGCGCCCAGAATTTTCAAGAATCTAGCGCCCCCTGACAGTCACCTAAGAGTTAGGGGCGCAGGCCTCCAATCTCCGGGTGAGCGAACAGGCCGGGTTCGCCGCCGGTGTGCAGGAAGACCACCGTCTCATCTTTCCCGATGTTGCCCGACCGGATTTCGGCGATCAGCCCGGCCATCCCTTTGCCGGTATAAGTCGGATCGAGGAAGATGCCCTCTGTGCGGGCGACGAGCCGGATGGCCTCCACTCCTTCGGGGGTCGGGATGCCATACCCCGGGCCGATGAACCCATCCCGAACGATCACGTCGTCGGCCTTCACTTCGATCTCGCGTCCTGCCAATCGCGCGGCCTCGCCGGCGATGCGGCTGATCCGCTCGAGGCACTCGGCTACCGGGCGGCTGACTGTGACTCCAAGTATACGATACTCTGCGCCGTAAAGTTTAGTCCCGGCGATAAGCCCGGCCTGTGTGCCGCATGCGCCGGTTGCCAGCACCAGCCACTGAGGCCGCGTGCCTACTTCTTGCAATTGGGATCCCAATTCACGCACGAACTCGACGTAGCCCTGCGCGCCCAACGCCGAGGCCCCGCCGCGAGGGATGACATAGGGCTGCCGTCCGGCCCGGCGCAACTCTTCGGCAACTTCTTCGATCTTGGTATCCACCAGCGCCCGGTTGGGATCGTCGGTGAAGCGCACGGCCACGCCCAGCAGTTCGTCGAGCAGAAGATTGCCCTGTGTCTGGGCAGGGCGCGAGTCGTGTATCACCGCCACCATCTCCAGCCCGGCAACCCGCGCCGCCGCCGCCGTGGCCCGAATGTGATTCGACTGCGGCCCGGCCCCGGTGACGATCACCCCGGCGTGCCGGGCCAGAGCGTCGGCAACATAATACTCCAACCCGCGCACTTTGTTGCCGCCGAAACCGAAGCCGGTCATGTCGTCGCGCTTGAAAAAGAGGCGCGGCCCGCCGAGAGCTTTTGAGAGGCGCGAGGCCTCGACGAGAGGCGTGGGCAGGAGGGCGAGAGGGAAGCGAGGTTGGGTCATATCTAGGATAACGCTCCCGCCGCCATCCACACCCCCCACCCCACCAGCAACAACCCGGCGACTCGGCTCACCCACTGGCCCGCCGGAGCAACCTTCTCCGCGAGGATGAATACGGCGATGACGGCCACCCACACCAGGTTCATCACCCCGGCCACAAACAGAAGGCCCATGAGCAGCCAACAGCAACCCACGCAGTAACGACCATGCTTGAGTCCCATCAGGAGAGCGCCTCGCGTGCCATCCCGCCACTCCGCCATAAAAAAACTTTGTGGGGAGCGGCACTGAGTCAAGCAAGCGTGCTTGAGGGGAGTCCACTGGAAGATGCCAGCGGCGGCGAGGAGCGCCCCGCCCACGAGCGGGCTGACGCTTACGATGCCGGGGGAAAGCGCGGCAACGGTGTGAAGCCCCCACTGGGCCAGGGTCGCCAGCGCGCTGAAACCCATCCAAACCATCAGATAGCCCATGAGGAACATTGCCGCTGGCGCGAAACTGTGCGGCTCGCCGTGTCCTCGCTTGATAGCGACAAACATCAAAACTACGGGTATAGCCGAAGGGAGCATCATGGCCACCATCATGACCGCCCACATGACAAATGCCGAGGCAATATCCAGACCCTCCCAGGCTTGCATGTGAGGCATGGCCGGCTCCATGCCGGTCATGCTCTGCGACAGAGAGAACAGGCACACCCACGCCAAGGCCGAGACTCCGGCGAGGCCGGACAATGCGATCAGGCGTTCGCGCTTCAACATGGTCTTTTGCTTTTAGGGTGCGACGTCAACGGATACTCAACGGATAAACGGATTTACCACCTAACTACTAGGCTTGCGTTTGCGTAAGCGCCATTTTTATCCGCAGATTACACAGATTTTCGCAGATTTGTTTTAGTAATCTGTGATAATCTGCGGAAATCTGTGGATGAAGAATCGGCCTGAGCAGTTACTTTACCACAGGCTATCCGTTCATCCGTTCGCGAAGCGCATCCGTTGACACCGGGGGCGAAATCGCTTTCCTCATTGATCGCTGTGATACTCAAACGTCGTCGTCAATGCATTCTTGCTTTGGTGATCAAACTTCATTACGCCGTCGTCGAACCAGTCTTCTTCGGCGAGCGCGGCAACGCCGGGCACATTTGGCAAACGGCACAGCGTCGGCCCGGCTTCCGGCTTTAGGAGGCCGATAGCCAGCCCCAGCTTTCCGAGAATAGAGGCGCGGTGCTGCCAGCCATCGAGTTTCATCTCAATGGCCGCCCGTTCGACTCTCTGCACTCCCCACAATTTGCCGAATATCTTTGCCAGGTGTCCGCCGTCAGTCAGAGTGAAGATTCGTTTCAGGGCGTCAAATTGCTCGTTCGTGGCGCGGTCGTCAACATAAAACCAACACTGCCATTGGGTCTCGCGCATCAAACCGTCGCAACGCTGTACCATGATTACGGTCAATCCATCGAGCGAGACATCGCCGTACCGGCCCTGCTTGACGTGCCAGGCGCAATTGCCTTCGCAAAAGCCATACGTCGGCGGCTGGGCCGAGTAACACGGGCAAACCAATTCGCAGTTGCACGCCTCAAAATAGAGGCCGGAGATTTTCCATGAGGCGGTTGTGTTCATTGCTGTTTATCCTCCACGGCGCGGTCTTCCCTCACCCGCTTCACCACTCGATCCACCATCTCCCGGCATAAGCCGACATGCCGCCGATAGTCGAAAAGCGACTCAATTGTCTCTGCCGGCAGGTGCGCGGTGATGGCCGGGTTGCCAAGGATCGCCTCTTTCAACGGGCGCCCGGCCTCGTATGCCTTCATCGCCGTCTCGTACACCAGCGTGTGCGCGCTCTGCTTGCCCGCCTTCTCGGCCAACGCCAGCATCACCGGCTCGGACAATACAAAGCCTTTTGAGGCTTCGAGATTAACCATCATCCGTTCAGCGTGAACGTCGAGGTTGGCGGTCATTATGTTGGTGAGGGCGAGAAGTTTGGCGGCGGCCATGCAGGTCTCGGCCAGCACTGCCCATTCCGTTTTCCAGGCGCGGCCATCGCGCTCGTGATCGTGCACCTGGCTTTCGGCGATCAGCGCGGTGTTGTGGCGGATGACGCGGGCCAGCGTGCCGAGATGTTCGGCGATCTCCGGGTTGCGCTTGTGCGGCATGGTGATACTGCCCACCGTGCCCGGCACAAAGCCCTCGCTCACTTCGCCAATCTCCGGCCTCTGCAAGTTGTAGACCTCGTGGCCGATCTTATCCGCCGTGCCGGAAACGAGGGTGAGCAGTTGAAACCACTCGACGATGACATCCCGCGCCGTGTTCCAGGTAATGTCCGCCGGGCGCAGGCCGAGCCGCCCGAAGAACTTTTCCTGTAACTCCAACCCGCGCCGGCCGAGCGACGACAGGCTCCCCACCCCACCCGCCAGTTGCCCGACTCCCAATCGCGGTTTGAGGTCTTTGGCGCGTCCGATGTGCCGCCGGATTTCGCCGGCCCACACCGCCGCTTTGTACCCAAAGGTGATCGGCAAACCGGGTTGGCCGTGCGTGCGCCCGGCCATCACCGTGTCCCGGTGCGCTTCCGCCAATCGGAGCAGATTATCTTCAATGGAGCGCAACTCGCGATATGCTATCTGCCATACGCTGTTCAGCGTCATCATCATCCAGGTATCGGTGATATCCTGCACGGTTGCGCCGTAGTACACCCATTCGCCGGAGTTGCCGGGGCAACGGCGTTGAACCGCTTTGATGAGGCCGAGCGTGGAATGATTGGTGGCCTCAAAGCCTTTACGCACTTCTTCAAAGAACTCTGCATCAAGCGCCCCTTCGACTTCGCTCAGGGCACGGCAGGCCTTTGCCACATGGGCGGCGGCCTCAGCAGGGATGAGGCCGACTTCGGCCTGCGCTTCCGCGAGCGCGGCCAGAATCTCCAGCCAGGCGCGGGTGCGCGGCTCGTCGTCGAAGAGGGCGCGGGTTTCGGGTGTGCCCCATGAGTTACGGTAGATGAGGGAGTCGGAGAGGTGGGCGGGCATGGGTAGCAGGTGACGGACGGTATCTAGCCGAGTGTGAAACAAAACGGAACGCGTCAACTAAAGCGGGTATTTGATGGCGTTTTCGCCGTTAACACCCCATTTACTTGGTTTCAGCCCATCATTCCACCGCCGCCTTCATCTTTGTAGGCGTATGAGTCTGTCCAGCCTGTGCGTCCAATAATGGAGATCGCTTTGGGTGGAGAGAGCTTTCTGAAGTCGCTGGCTTTGGGGCGGCACACGGATTCAAAAATACACACGCCATCAAAGGTTCTAAGCAAATTGGACTCGTCTAGCAACAACGCGTCCTCTTCGTTGCGGGGTAATTGATTGCTGTGAACTTGACAAGGGATCAACCTTCGCACAGGTGTTAGCGATGCGCGACACTGGCGGCAGAGTCTGAGCCTCGCGCCAAAGTGGAAAAATCGGTGTCCGTTTTCGCAGACAAACTCGACTAACTTGTCATCACAATATTCACGCCCAATCCGGTATAGTAAAAAGTCCATCATGCAGGGTGCTACCGGAGCGGTTGATGGCTCAACGCTTTTCCATTCCTCCCAGACTGTGCGCCAAGCCGCTGCGCTCACTGCGTCAATGTAACCGTATTGGTAGCCAAAAATATCGAGGAAACTTGAGAGGAGTGGAATATCTGTTTGAAGGATGCGAGATCGGAGAGCGAGTTTCATCGTGTTGCGGTCACTCGCAACGTCAATGACTTGCATATTGGACAAATCGGGCCACACGCCGAGCACCGCCATATCGCGGATGAGCATATCTGTTTTCTTGCGGCCATACCCCATACCGACATTTGCTAAAAAGCCTTCTCGAATCTTTTCAGCGTCTTTGTTGTAGTAGGCCGCAATTCCGTGGGCGTTTATTTTACGCTCAATCAAGAACTCGGCAGCGTGTTTGGCAAAGTCGAGGCGCTTATCGTTTTGGGAAAGCCGCGACATTCCCAAGAACTTCAAAAAATCAGCCGGATCATCCGCGATGGCGCGAGTATCAAACTGCGTGTCATTTTCGAGATATTTGCTGAACTGATCCTCGGGCGGCTCTCGGAAGTCTTGATTCGCGGTGAAGAATCTGACTTGCGCAACGGCCTGTTTTGAAAGCCCGCGAGTATTGAGCGTGACATTGAAAATATCTTCGCCGTATTTCAAACGAGCGTTATGCAGAGCGCGAGCGGCCACGTGCGCTTGCTGTCGATCAATTCTGGCGTTAATGATCTCCGTATGATGGGCTTCCCAATACTTGTGAAACTCGGAGAAATACTGAAACTCCTTGTCGTTCAGCGCGGTTGTTCCGATCCCGTCGTAGGTCTGGAAGAAATACTCGTTCAGTCTTTCAAGAACTCGTTGGGCTAAAGAGATTTCGTCAGTAAATGTGTTCCAATCATCAGGCAGGGGGATGCCAATTTCCTGATTGAGGCTGGCTATGAAATTACGAAAGGTCATGCCGACTCTCCGCGCTGGATTTCAAGGCTTGCGATAAATGAGCAAATATTTGTGTGTTATTCCAAGACAGCCCGCTGGAGGCGGCTCAAAGGGCTGGTTTTCTTCGTTAGTCACTATTACGATCTCTCGGAGTTCTAACCCGCAGTTTTCAAGATGTTCATATGATAGGAGCCCCATCGGTATAAGGTCGCCATCTTTGCGAAAGTCACGGGCTTCGACAACACAAAAACCGTCCCGAGTCAGATGTTTTTCTGCTTTTGCTACAGTTTCATCAAGGATACTGAGTTGCGTTTGCGGGTCTAAGCCAGTTGCCAACACAGAGGGGGGTGGGCAGTGGATGTATGCCAGTGAATGGCAAGGTACATCTGACGATGCTGCAATTTTGCCCCATTCAAACTCAAGTATGGACTCGCCTGCCTTTGCAAACCTGTTTAGCAAGTTGCGGCGGATTTCTTCCCGCATTCTGTTAGTCGGAAATATCCAGACGCTAGTTGTTTCGAGTCGCTCCTTCTCAATCCTTTCAACTGTTTCAACAGTCTGACGCATTTCGAGATCGGTAAGCCAGCCAAGTTGTTTGCCCTCAGCCACGATTCTTGCTTCTGCGGCTTTCTCGAAGACCGGGAGAAATTCATGCGCCAGCAAAAGGAAATTGTAGCGGATACTGTTGGAATACCAGAAACCTGTCGTCTTGCAGTTATGCTGGCGCTTAATTATCAATTCTCGGAGGGTGAAGCCAGCATTTAGAAAAGCGCGTATCGTTCGAAATCCAATCGGAATAATATGCTTTGACTTGCGCGAATCGCCAATCAAGATCGCGCACTGTCGCCCCGCCTTGAGTACGCGGAAACTTTCTTGAGCTATCTTTTGTACTTCGACTATGAATTCAGGAACTGAGAGGCTTGAAAGATCGCCGTCAACCGCGTTGGCGCTGTAATTGATAATCCCTGCATAGGGCGGGTGGGCGCAAATCAAATCAACAGAGTCGTTTTCAAGAGGGGATAGCTCTCTCGCGTCACCGAGGACAAGTTCGGGTTGGAAATTTGATTTCCCATTTCCCGAAAACATGTCTTGGGGCATTTGAAAGTCAAGATTATCTTTAGTTAGTGCGAGGGCGTCTGGATTAATATCACGTGCAATACAGCGACGGCCTAGAAGTGTCGCCTCTACCGCGGTCGTTCCTCCTCCGCTAAAGTAGTCCAATACCAATTCGCGGGGCTGTGAGTACTGCAAGATGAGATTACGTGGAATATAGGGTGACCAATTCCCGCGATAACGGCCATCGTGGGTGGCCCACTTGCCCCGATTCTTGAAACTCCAAACAGTTGTCGTCTCTGGCTGAAAATCTTTTGGCTCCCATCGAGCTATCTTTGTCTTCTTGCGGGCAATGGTACTGACATTTGTTCCGTACTCTTGCGTGATAGCTTTTTCCAGATAGTTGAAGGAAATACCGTATTTACCGCCAAGCTGTGCATCGGTCGTGCCATTACGTTTGTCCAAAAGAACGGCCTTACGCAAAGTTTCTTCTCCATGTTCTGCCTTAATATGGCGAACAAGCGAGGATTCAATTTCGGCCTTACAAAATGGGCAAGTTTTTATCACCGTCGAGTCCTTTACAGATAAAAAGGGGTTAGCCAGCGCGCTTTGAAATTATTCTACCACGCCGACTCGCATGGAACAGTACGGAAAGCGGTTATGCCCAAAACTCGACTGCGCTTCACGACTATGGCAGAAACCGCCACCCCAACTTTTATCCGCCACCCCTCCATCGCCTTCTGTTCGGCGGGATGGGCAAGTCTCCGTAAGTTTCGTCCCAACCTTCGCCGGATTGTTCCTGCGAACCTTCGGCGGGCTTGGGTTCGATCCGCAATGCGCTAGCGGTCATTAGCAAAAACGCCGTAGCTGTCTCGATGCGCATTTGCATTGCCTCGCGCCACTGATGATGATCGATCAGCGACTCGCGGCACTCATCAATCATTTGCGCCACAGACGACTCGGCTGCGCCGCCGGGGCCACTGCGGGCGGCGACGATGCGTGCCGGGTCGAGCGCCTCGGCGATAGTTTCTGGCGCAAGGCCGAGTGCGCGCCCGAGGTGAGTCTGGGCGGCGGCCTCCAGCAGATCGGCGGTGAGGGTTGGCGCGCCGGACTCGAGGGCGGCACGAACGGCGTGCCCGACCAGGTCGTGCGCGGCCTTGTAGTCGAGACCGCAGTTGAGCATGATCACTTCCGCCAGATCAGTCGCGCCAATAAAGTTTTCGGCGGCGCGCCGGGCGGCGAGGCCGGCGTTCACGGTCAGGCCGCGCAATACATCGGCCATCAGCCAGGCCGCGCCCGTGGCCCGGTCGAGGGCGCGGGGAATATCGCCGTAAGCAAAAATGCGGTTGTCAATTTGGCCGGAGGGGGTCTTGCCGACGGCGGCCATGGCGGCCAGCGTGCCAATGGACTCGCCGCACACGCCGCGAATGTATGCCAGCGAATATGGGTTCTTCTTCTGCGGCATGATGACGCTGGTACGCGTGTGGCGGTCGGCCAGTTCCACCAGGCCGAACTCGGCGGTGGAGAAAATTTGCAAATCTTCGGCCAGGCGGTCGAGGTTGACCAGGGCGGCGGTGAGGAGGGCGGCAACTTCAATCGGGCCGTCGGCCTGCCACATGGCGTCGCGGGTGTGGGGGATGACGGAGTCGAAGCCGAGCAATTCGGCCAGCCGCGCCCGAGCCAGGGGGAGCCGACTGCCGTTGACACTGCCCGATCCCGCCGGGCTGACGTTGGCGCGCGCAAAAGAGGCGCGGGCGCGGCTGAGATCGCGAAGGATCGGGTAGACAAACGTGAGCAAATAATGCCCAAAGGTGGTGGGCTGGGCCGGTTGCAAATAGGTGTAATCGGGGAAGAGCGCCGCCCGGTGGGCGGCGGCCAACTCGACAGCGGCGGCGGCGCAATCGCCGAGGGCGGCGGTCAACCTCAGCAGGCGAGTGCGGACGGCGATGCGATAGCCAATGGTGGTTGCTTCGCGCCGGGCGCGGCCGGCCGACAACCAGCCCACCGGCGCGGCGAGCATTTTGAGATAGGCTTCGCGATTGGAATAGAGATCGCCACGCGCCGGGTCGAGGGCGAAGTCGAGCGGCGGCGAGGGGTGAATGGCGAGCAGGGCCGAGAGCAGTTCGCCCCCGGCCTGGCGCGGGATAACGTTGGCTTCGATCAATCCGACGACGTGGGCGATGTCGGCCAGGCTCATGCCCTCGTAGAGGATAGCAGCATCCCCCACCTCACGCGCATAAGCGGTGTGGATAAGTTCGTCGGCGGGAGGGTCAGTGAGGCGCATTGAGGGTAAGTGGGAAGTGGGAAGTGGTTATTGGAGAATTGGAGAATTGGGATTTTGGAGTTTGAGATTTGAAGTTTGCAATTGTTATGCCTCCGGCACTTTGCGATGCAACATCTGCGAGATGCGCTCCGCCAGAGTCAGCGGCTCGTCTTGTTCCATCTTCTCGACCAGCGGGCGCAGGGTCTCGAAGCGCAGTCCGGCGCGCAAGGCCTCGGTCGCCAGCACCTCACGCGGCTGAATGTTGCCCAGCCCTACGTCCGGTCCGAAGCGCAGAATTAAATATTCCTGCTGATTCTTGAGCGGCGCTTCCCAGATCAGGCGATCCAGATGGCTGTTGAGCATGGCGGCGATAGTATCTACGTCTCCCTCGTGGACACTGCCATCCGCGCCGTACACGCCCACGCCCTTGCCCGACTCTCGCGCCTCGACGATGACCCACGACGCCCCCGATTCAAAATCGAGCAGGGCCTGTTCGGCCAGTTTGGCCGCCGAGGGTTGTTCGCGCGGATCCTTCTTGCCGACCTCAGACACTACCGTGAGTCCGGCCTCGAGCGCGAGACCAATCAGTTCGCGACGGACGTCTGGCGGGATGTGAATCGTGCCATCCGAGATTTCAAGGCCACTAAAACCCAGTTCACACGTCCGCCGCACGAACTCGGGATACACACCCTTTAGAACGGCGTACTCCGTCAGCGTGCCGCCAGGGTAGACAAGCAAGTCGTTGTCCCGCGCCAGCGTAATTTTCTGGCGCAACACGTCGTCGTCCAATAGCGCCGAGGTGCCGAACGAAAGCTTCCAGTGGTCAACGTAATCGCCGGTCAGCGCCAGCAAGTCGGCCATGTTGGTGAGGCCCTGGCATTTGTCAATGATCATCGTCACGCCGGCCGCGCGCGGCTTGCGGGAACGATCATTCAAGTGAGAAAAAACATCAGCCCAGGCTTTCATAAATAAAACTCCAAATTTCAAACTTCAAATTTCAAACTCAATGTTCACTTTGAGGTTTGAATTTTGGAGTTTGAAGTTAATTGGCGCAGCGCCTCTTCCACCATCTTCAAATCTGCGCCCCAGGGCACGACCGCGATCTGATGATCAAGCTCAATATCAAACTCGAGCAAACAGCACTTGAGCAGGGTCGGCCCGGTTCGCTCCCCGGCCAGCCGGCGCGGGCACATTTCGATGCGCGGCGGCTCGTCGCCGTAATAGTGGCGGTGGAATTGCAGACTGCGCTCACAACCAATCAGCGTCCACGGCTGGCGTCCTTCCGGGCGCTCGTCCAAAAAATACACCGGAGCCGAAAGCCTGTCCAAGCCCCCGGAACGGCAGGGGACGAGGAAGGCGGGCGGGTGGTATCCGGCAGCTAAATCGTTTAGATCAATGCGCTCCAGTTCCAGCCGGATCGGCGGCAGTTCTGCATAACTAAGAACGTGTTGCGCCAGGCCAAAGAGTTTGGGCGGCTCCGGCGGCGCGACTTCGACGACGCGAACGATCAGTGGATCGGGGTGATGAATAAAATTAACGTGCCCATACTTGCCGCTGACGACCAACGTGCCCTCCGGCCCCACGCCGAGTTCGCGCGCTTCGGCGGCCAGGGCCGAGGGGTTGGCCGGATCGGTGTCGGGCGCTTCGGCAAAAACGCAGGTATCCGGCAGAGCGAGCACCTCAACCGAATCAATCGGGCTGAATAAAGACTCGCGGTCGGGCGCGGTGATGGCGGCCACCGCTGTGGCTTCGCCCCGGCGCAACACCACAAAGTCGGTGCGGCGGTAAGCCTCACGGCCCAAGAGGTGGGCGCGGATGGCGGCCTCGGTCATCTCGCCCGGGTAGGGCTGGACGCTGACTCGCCGATAAGGGAGAGGGACGAGGTTTTTCACGGGTAGAGGCTTAGAGCCTATCCGATAAACCCTTAGGGTCTTGGAGACCCTAAGGGTTTGGCGAGTTATTCGGATAGGCAATTAGCGGCTGGTCGTTGAGATGGACTTGGCCCGTTATCGGCACGGGCCGCACCAGCGTATCGAGAACCGGGCAAGAGCGCTCGACGGTCTCGAGCAGTTTTCTGATGTCGGCTTCACTGGCCGGGCTTTGAAGGCGAGTCTCAAAACGAATTTTGGTGAAGCCCGCCCCGCCCTCGTGTTGGAGGTCAAACATCTCTCGCAAATCCATGTGGCCGGCTAGTGAAACTTCTACCGCGTCCAACGGAATATCCAGCAACGCGGCGTAAGCGGAATAAAGTATTTCCTGGCAAGTGCCGAGGGCAGAGAGGACCAACTCCATGGGGTTGGCGGCGATGTTGCCACCCCCCATGGCCAGGGGTTCGTCCACCCGAATGGGAGGCAATTCTCTGGACTCGGCCTCACACAGCAGATTGCCCAGCCAGCGTGTGTTGGCGCGCATCACAACTTTGGCGTTGCCGGTCTTGAGATTTTTTATTCGGGCCTGAAGCGCTTCTTTCAATTGCTGCCGCTCCGCTGGAGTATCGTGCATGTGGGTCTCCGCAAAATCAGTCGCGGGGGAATGCCGGTCCGGGGGCACGCCCGCACGCTACAACTGAAGTTCGGTCGAGACCTTCATAGGCTTGGTCAAAATGCAACCGACCGGTGAAGTCCGGGTGACGTGGTCGTGGAGCGCCTGCAACTCCTCCGGACTCGCTTTGGGCGCGGTGAGATGGACTTTGGCCCGCACGTCGGTGTAGCCGGGCCAGGTTCCTTCCGCCAGATCGAAGAAACCGTTGAGGTCGAGATCGGCGTCGAGTTCGATCCGGACGTCCTCCAATTCGATGCCCCGCATGGAGGCGTTCATTACGTAGCCGGTGGTGAGGCAACAACCATATGCGCCCAACACCACCTCGACCATGTTGGGGGCCGTGTTCGACCCGCCCAGCGGCGGCGGCTCGTCCATAGGTATCGTGAAGTCACGAATGCGCGCCTCGCTGTGAAAGCCACCGCCTTTCTTCCATACCGTGTCGGCCTTCCAGACCGTTTTCCCTACCTCCGGCTTTTCCCTGATCGCGCCGATCAGGCCTTGGAGTTGACCGAGGTTGAAACCGAGTTCGACTGTTGCTTGTTGGGTTTGTGCCATTTGCGCCTCCTTCTTGGCTTGGCAAATCGGGTTGACTACAACCGTTAAAGGGACAGTCAGGCGATGTCCCCGGACCTTCAGTGCAAATTTATGGCTCTTCGCTCTTCCCTTCCATCTGCCGGAAGCGGCGAAACGCCACCGACAGGGTAGACGACTCGGCAATGGCCCCGGCGACCAGCAAGACGTCGAAGATTTCTTCGAGGGTGGCGCCCTTGCGCTGGGCGGCGCGCATGTGGGCGTCCAGGCAGTGTTCGCACATCAGCGCCGCCGAGGCGGCCACGGCGGCCAGTTCGGCAGTCTTGGGGTCAATGGCTTTGGGCGCATCATATATTTGCGCGCCATATAGGACATGGGGGACAAAAACTTCCGGGCGGCGGCTGAGGACGCTCAACATCGGCCCCAGCCCGCCATCTCGTTGCCGAAGATAATTGAGAATTGTCTCCAGCGCCTGCCCGTCGGTTTCGATCAGCGCCGACAATTCGGCCAATAACTGTTCTCGATTCACAGTCAAATGGGGCAGACGGGGGCCGACACCTAGCGGCCCCCGCCTGAATCGCAGGGGTGATTTTTAGTAAACGCCGCGATCGAATTTCGGCGCGGGCAGGTATTCCCACTTCTCGCCCTTGCGGTGCTTGGCGGCGATGTCGAGCACTTTCGCCGCGTACTCAAAAGCGTAGGGAATGCCCGGTCCGCCGGGAACGAAGCCGCCGGCGATCACGCCGACCACGCAGGCCTCGAAAATCTCGCCGTCGGTCGCGCCAGACTCAATTGCCGGCACGACGTGAATGATGCAGCGCGGCGAGCACCACGAGACGCCGATGGACATGAACATCAACTCTTTGGTCTTCTTTGGGAGAGCGCCATCCGCAAAGATTGTCTGGTAGAAATTGGCGAAAGCCATCCCGTGGTCCGGCACGACCGTGTTCAGGATCTGATACATACGCGGAATGAACTTCATGTTCTGCTTCATAAAATCATTGACTTCTTCGGTGGTAGCCATGGGTATCTCCTGTTGAGTAATCGAAACTGAATGGTGGGATCCGCAATTCGAGAAAAGGTGCGCTGTCGGCAAATCGCTGTTTGGTTACCTCCTCCTTTCTCCGATCAAAATCCAAGCCCGTAAAAGTCGCTCTACATCGGAATGAAAAACCAACCGCGCTTCTGGGCGATGGGGGTGTAAATCAGCCAGATCACGAACACCGCCGCAAAGATCAGGTTGATCGGGTCAAACGCGCGAACGTAAAGGTAATAGGCCAACGCCAGGAGAACCACTACGCGCGGCACGTGCGCCATCCAGGCCGGCGGCTTGCCGTTGGCCACCCGAATCTCGCCCGCGTAATCGTCGTGGCCCGGAGGCAGTGGGGCGGGCGTCGCCGGCGCATCTATTGGGGAAGAATTCTCAGGACTCATCATGCCGTTTTCCTGCCAAAGCCCGTTTCTAAACCCTAAAGGTCTTTGCCCCTTCACTTCGTTACGGGGTGCTTCGCAAGACCTTTAGGGTTTTTCCGCCGTTCACGGCGCTCGACGATACTTATCGTCTCCATAACTCCGCTCGTTTTCGAGCATGGCGTATTTGGCGGCTTCAATATCGTCAAATTGGCCGTGCGTGCGCGCCCAGTAGTATCCCAGCCCGAACAACATCAGGACAATGGCAAGCGTTGCCAGGACTAGCCAGGTGCCGGAGTAGACCATACGAGTTTACTTCAACGTCAGCATGTACGCCGTCAGCGCCTCCAGTTCAGCCGCCGACAAATAATCAAACGAGGGCATGACCGAGCCAGGCGTGGTGGCGCGCGGGTTTTTGAAGTGTAATTGGTGCCAGGCCGGGTTGTCCCCGATTCCTTCCCGGCTGGCGACGTGGGCCAGATCAGGCCCCTGGCGGTTGGTCCCCCAGAAGACCGGGCTTTGGTAATAGTAGTCACCCGGCGCCGACTCGGGGCCAATGTCGCCTTTCTTGTGTATCATCCCTAGATTCGCTTCCGGCGCGCGGACCTGTTGGGTGTGGCAATACTGGCAACCTTCCCGTTTGTAAATCTCGCGTCCCCACAATTCCTGTTCGGTGTAAGGGCGGGCCAGCGGCGACGGCCCTAACGCCGCCGGGTCTTGCGCCGGGATGATGATAGTGATAATGATGCCGAGCAGGAGGCTGATGATCGAGCCGCCAGTGAGGTAGACGATGTTCTGTTGGAGCTTCATTCGCCACCCCCGCCACCGCCCGGGGCTACGACGGGCGACAATACCGGTACCGCCGTGGGCTGGCGCGTCGTCTGCCACACGTTATAAGCGAAACACAATACGCCCGCCCCCGCCATCAACCCGCCAATCAACCGCAACGCGAAATAGGGGGCCATGGAGCGCACAGTCTCGATAAACGGGATGCTGTTAGTCAGCCAGTTCTGCCCCTGAATGAGTCCGCCGATCCACAGGGCCACCATGAAGATGCTCATGCCTGCGGTGGTCAGCCAGTAATGCCATTCCATCAGTTTCCGGCTGTACATGGGGCGGCGCACCAGCACCGGGATCATCAAATAGATCAGGGCGAAGGCCCAGAAGGAGTAGTCGGCGACGAAGGCCAGGTGGCTGTGGCCGATGACCCAGTTGGTGAAATGGACGTACAGCGAGAACGTGCGGAACGACTGAGCCACCCCTTGCACGCAGGTAATGGCCCAGAACAGCGCCCCGGTGACGAGGAAGCGCAGGGCTACATCTTCGGCGGCGCGATACCAGCGCCCGCGCATGGTCATGAAAAAGTTGACCATGAAAGCGATGGTCGGCACGACGGCCAGGATGCTGAAGACAATCGTCAGATACTCCAGCCAGTCGGGGGCGGGGCTGTAGAGTTGGTGGTGCTGTCCTGTCCATACACTCCACAGGCCCCACAGACCCAGCCGGTGGCTGTAGAGCGGTTTGTCGGTCAGCTTGGGCAGGAGGTAGAGCGCCAACCCCAGGCCGGCGGTCGTGAACCAGGAGTTGAACAGGTTGTGGACGTAGAAGTAATTGACGATGTTGTCGTTCATCCCGGTGAACGCGCCGGAGGGGTCCCACACCTTGTTGCCTACGGCGTACACCCCGATGAAAACAATCGTCGCCGCCATGAAGCTCCACAGGCTGACGTAGACCTTCGGCTCCTCGCGCCGCCTGAACGTGCCCCAGATGTTGACCGCCAACAAGACCCAATTCGCAATCAGCAACAGGTCGAGCGGCCAGATCATTTCTGCATATTCACGCCCCTGCGTCAGCCCCAGCGGCAGGGTAATCAGCACACCCAGCATCATCAGATTCCACAACCACCAGTTGACGTGGGCCAGCCGCTCGCTAAACAGTTTGGCTCGGGTGATGCGCGGCAGGATGAACAGGATGCCGCCGACGTAGGCTTGCGACAGCCAGCCAAAAATCATCAAATTGACGTGGGTTGGCCGGAGGCGGCCAAAACTGAGATAGGGCTTAATCGCCAGGGGCAGAGGATCGTAAATCGCGGGGAGGTACAACAACGTGGCCAGGATGAGGCCCATCATCCCTGGCACGATCAGCCAAAAGATGGCTGAATAAAAAAAGCGGCGGCTGGCGCTTCCGGGTTCGGTGCTCAACATCGCTAAAACGTCAATGTGCCGCGGGCGCGGATGGCGTAATCAATTAACGACGCGCCGCCGATCAACACGGCTTCGGGGATCAGGTCTTCGGCGTGGATGTTGCGCACGCTGGCCGTTTGTTCGCAGACCTCGAGGCGCACGCCCATGTCCAGCGCCTCGGCGATGCGTTGCGAAATCGTCGGGCCGCCCTGAGTGGAGGCGTCTTTCTGGGCCACATCCTTCTTGGCCGCGTCGGCCCCTTCCTGCACACAGTAGACGATGGTGTCCTGGCCCATGGCCGCGGCGAGCGAGGCGTACATGAAGGCGGCGCGCACCTGGCCCGGCGCGTTCAGCCCGGTGCGTAAGACAACCAGGAACAGGTTTTCATCGCCTTTGGCCGCCGCCGCTTGCCCGGCAGGGGCCGGGGCGGGGCCTTTGCGCACGAAAAAGCTATATTGTCCATTGCTCGTATCGGTGACAGCTATGAGTTCCGAGGAGATGCGCCCGGCCCAGGTCGCCAGATCGGGTTTTGTGTTCGCGTCAGTAGACAGCACTTCCAGGACCTGGCCGGTCGTCATCTCGGCCAGCGCCTGTTCCGCTTTGAGGATAGGAACGGGGTACTTCATGCCACAACAGTCGAGCGTTCGATCGGCCTGGGGCGGGATCATAGGAGTCTCCTGAGAGTTATGAAGTGAAAAATGGATGGGTGAGATAATAATACTCTTTTCTCTCTAAAAGCGCAATTGGCGCGAGTAGCTGCGTGACGTGGAACTATCTGCCAGCTTGACAGTATCAGGGGGTAGGCTAAACTCTAGGTCGCAGAAACATGAGGTGACGGTCTTTCTACAAATCTTCTTTCATGACCTTATTGAGGTAAGTTGTGCCAACCCCCAACTCCAAAACCGACTCCGCCGCCAACTTAGGCTTCGAGGCCCAACTCTGGGCCGCCGCCGACGCGCTCCGCAACAACATGGACGCCGCCGAATATAAACATGTCGTGCTTGGCCTCATCTTCCTCAAATACATCTCCGATGCGTTTGAAGAGCAACATACCAAACTGGAGGCCGAACGCGCGCAGGGCGCAGACCCGGAAGACCCCGACGAATACCGCGCTGTCAACATCTTTTGGGTTCCCCAAGAGGCGCGCTGGAGTCACTTGCGCGCCAGCGCCAAGCAAGTCACCATTGGGCAATTGATGGACAAAGCCATGGAGGGTATCGAGCGCGACAACCCCTCGCTCAAAGGCGTCCTGCCCAAAGACTACGCCCGCCCCGGCCTCGATAAGCAACGTCTGGGTCAGTTACTTGACCTGATCACCAACATTGACTTGGGCGACGCGGCCAGCCGCTCCAAAGATATTTTGGGGCGTGCCTATGAATATTTCTTGTCCGAGTTTGCCAGCGCGGAGGGCAAAAAGGGCGGCCAGTTTTACACGCCTTCATACGTGGTGCGCCTGCTGGTGGAGATATTGTCACCGTACAAAGGCCGGGTGTACGACCCGTGTTGCGGCTCCGGCGGGATGTTCGTGCAGTCGGCCAAGTTCATCGAGGCCCATGCCAATGGCAACGGGAACGGCGGCAAAGCCAAATCGCAAATCAGCGTGTACGGGCAAGAGTCCAACTACACCACCTGGCGGCTCGCCAAGATGAATCTCGCCATTCGCGGCATTGACGCCCACATTGCGCATGGCGATTCGTTTCACAACGACCAGCACCCCGACCTGAAAGCCGATTACGTGCTAGCCAACCCGCCGTTCAACGATAGCGACTGGCGCGGCGAATTGTTGAAAGAAGACAAGCGTTGGCAATACGGCGTGCCGCCCGCTGGCAACGCCAACTTTGCCTGGGTGCAACACTTCATTCATCACCTTGCCACCGGCGGCCTGGCGGGCTTTGTGTTGGCCAATGGCTCCATGTCCTCCAACACCTCCGGCGAGGGCGAGATTCGCAAGGCCATCATCGAGGCCGATTTAGTGGATTGCATGGTAGCCCTGCCGGGGCAGTTGTTTTACAGTACCCAGATTCCGGTGTGCCTGTGGTTTCTCGCCCGCGATAAATCCGGTAGGGGCGGGGCTCGTCCCCGCCCTGGGCAATCACAAGGATTGCCCCTACGCGCCCGACGCGGTGAGACGTTGTTCATAGATGCCCGCCAAATGGGCGCCCTCATTGACCGGGTACACCGCGAACTGACCGAGGACGACATCGCCAAAATCGCGGGAACGTATCATGCCTGGCGTAGCGATGACGTAGGGGCAGGCCTTGCGCCTGCCCTGGGCGACCGCAAGGGTCGCCCCTACGAGGACATCCCCGGCTTCTGCAAAGCCGCCACGCTGGACGACATCCGCAAACACGGCCACGTGCTGACGCCGGGGCGCTACGTGGGCGCGGCGGCGGTGGAGGACGACGGCGAGCCGTTTGATGAAAAGATGGCGCGGCTGACGGCAGAACTGAACGCGCAACTGCAAGAAGCGGCGAAATTAGACAAGGCCATTGCGCGCAATTTGAAGGAGTTGGGGTATGGTGGGTGAGGCCCGGTTATTAAGCGTTTCCGCCTTTTGCTTTAATAAGCAAGTCGTGTATTTAACGATCGTTGAATAAGGAACGAGAATAGATGCAAAGAGGAAGCACCGGACGTTACGAAATAGCCGTCGTCGGCGGTGAACAGGTAAAGGCCTTCATCCCACACCCTTTGCCTCCGACGCCGCCGCTCGATCTTTCAAATGGCCGGCAACGACTGCTCGAACGGGCCACACTGGCTCTTGGCCGTCTGGACAGCATCACCTTGCTCTTGCCCGACCCAAACCTCTTCCTCTACGCCTACGTGCGGCGCGAGGCCGTGCTTTCTTCTCAGATCGAAGGCACCCAATCTTCGCTGGCCGACCTGCTGTTGTTTGAATTGGAAGAAGCGCCCGGCGTTCCGTTCGACGACGTGGTGGAGGTCTCCAACTACGTGGCCGCCCTCGAACACGGAATGAACCGTTTGCGCGAGGGTTTCCCGCTTTCCAACCGCCTGATCCGTGAAATGCACGCGACGTTGCTCTCGCGCGGCCGGGGGAGTGAGAAATCGCCCGGTGAATTCCGCCGCACGCAGAACTGGATCGGCGGCACGCGCCCGGGGAATGCCCACCTCGTCCCCCCGCCGCCGTCCCACGTCGAGGACGGCATGGCGGCGCTGGAGCAGTTCATCCACGACGAGGAGATGCCTTACCCGGCGCTGGTCAAGGCCGCTCTCGCCCATGTTCAGTTTGAAACCATCCACCCGTTTTTGGACGGCAACGGGCGCATCGGGCGTTTGCTCATCGCTTTCGTTTTGCATCACGGCGGGGCGCTCTCGAAGCCGCTACTCTACCTGAGCCTGTACTTCAAACAGCACCGGGCCGAATATTACCGCCTGCTCGACCTCGTTCGCTCGGAAGGGGATTGGGAAGCCTGGCTGGACTTCTTTCTGGAAGGCGTCGAGAGCACGGCCTCGAATGCCATTCAGACCGCCCAACGCCTGCTGGCGCTGTTCCGGGAGGACGCCGACCGCGTGCAGTCGCTTGGCCGCGCCGCCGCCAGCGCCTTGCGCGTGTTCAACGCCCTGCGTGAGCGCCCGCTCGTCACGCTGAACGAAGTGCACCGCCACACGGGCATTTCGTTCCCAACGGCGACGAAAGGCATGAACGCGCTGGTGGAACTGGGCATTGTCCGAGAACTGACCGGCCAGCGCCGCAACCGGGTCTTTGCTTATGACCGCTATCTTTCGATTCTCAACGAAGGCATTGAGCCGCTATGAGAACGGATCGAGATCATGCCACGACACCGACACAGCGGGACGATAGGCATCAGGCCGGGCGGCTGGATAAGGCCATTGCGCGCAATTTGAAGGAGTTGGGCTTTGCTCAGGAGTCATGATATGAAAACTTTGGACGAAATCCCGCATAGTGAAGACCGCATTGAAGTGTATGACACGCTAGCCGAAGCCCGCGAACAGTTTGGTGAAAATTACGCGGGTTTTGTGTTCAAGTTAACTCGCGCTCAAGCCGAGGCCTTGTTGCAGGGCAAAGTCGTGGCCTTTGACATCAGCAGTCGGGAATATGCCGGATTTTTGGTGGTGGGCGAGGCCGCGCATGCCTAATCACGTTCAACCCCGCAAACCCTACGGGTCTTTAAGACCCGTAGGGTTTTGGGCGCACGCCATTGCGCGTAATTTGAAGGAGTTGGGGTATGGGGGATGAAAGAGCACTTTTGCGCGATTTGCTTATCACCACAAAAGATGGCGATTGGGGTAAGGATGTCCCTGACGAAGGTCTCGTGCCGTACCGCGTCATAAGAGGCGCTGATTTCCCCGAAGTCCGAGTCGGAGACATATCAACAATTCCTTTACGCTACCTTGATGCTACAACAGTAGAAAGACGCACTCTTCAACCTGACGATATTCTTATTGAAACTGCGGGCGGGAATCGGGACCGATCTACTGGCAGAACTTTGCTGATTACAAAACGCTTGCTCGATTCTTTAGACTATCTTGCTACTTGTGCCAGCTTTAGTCGGTTTCTCAGGGTTGACCCTACAAAGGCCGACCCGAATTATGTGTTTTGGTATTTGCAGTTTCTATACGAAAAGGGAGAGATGTGGGAGCATCAAGTACAGCATACTGGAGTTGCTCGATTCCAATATACAAAGTTTGCTGAGTCAGTTCATATTGCTCTTCCCTCCCTCCCCGAACAACGCGCCATTGCCGCCATCCTCGGCACGCTGGACGACAAGATAGAACTCAACCGCCGCATGAACCGCACGCTGGAGGGCATGGCGCAGGCGTTGTTCAAGCAGTGGTTTGTAGACGGGGCGGAGGCGGGGTGGGAGGAAAAGCCAGTCGGTGAATTGGCGACGATTGTAGGAGGGACAACACCCAGCACCAAAGAACCAGCATTTTGGGAAGACGGCACTTACCATTGGGCAACTCCCAAAGACTTGTCAGCATTACAAACTCCTGTCTTGCTAGACACAGAACGCAAAATCACCGAGGCTGGGCTTGCACAGATTGGGTCAGGGCTTTTGCCTGCTGGAACAGTATTGCTTTCTTCTCGCGCTCCAATTGGCTATCTGGCGATTGCTGAAATACCCGTCGCAATCAACCAAGGCTTTATCGCGATGTTACCTACTGGCAGAGTTTCAAATCTGTTTTTGCTTCTGTGGGCAGAATACGCTCATGCAGAAATAGTGAGCCGCGCTAACGGCTCGACATTCCTCGAAATCAGCAAATCAAACTTTCGTCCAATTCCTGTAATTGTGCCGGATGAGGCAACTTCCCAGAAGTTCGATAATATCGTCCAGCCACTTTATAGGCGGATAGTCGAGAATGAAAAGCAATCCCGCACCCTCGCCGCCTTGCGCGATGCGTTGTTGCCCAAGTTAATCAGCGGCGAGGTGCGGGTTGCTGCGCACGACGCAGAAAAATTTGGGGAGGCGCTGTTATGAAACCGGGATCCAGGGACAAACGCTATCCAATTCTCATCGCCGGGCTTGAATTGGTAGAGCTCAAAAAGTTTACCTATCTCATGGTCGAAGCCTTCGGACTTGACCGGCGGATCGAGAACTATCAAGGCAGGCGCCCCATCGGTTTTTATCGTTGGGACCTGGACTGCCTAGTAGACGTCACAGAATCTGTGCTGGCCGATACGAAAGAATACCCGGACAAATCCGGGCCGGAGTATGCGGCGATGAAACAACTCTGTGACCGCCTCAAACGGCTCAGCGCGGAGGCCTACGGGGAAATCGACAATGGCTGAGCATGGTTCATTCCGTCTCTCGTACCCTCGCCACTCAAAGTATTCACCGATTCGGAAAACGTGGCACGGCCCCTTGGCGGTGGAACATATTGGCCTCACCGCCATCGAGCAAGCGTGCGCTCATTTTGCGCAGTGGACTCAACGGTTGCGCGCCTTGCCGCCTTTGGGTTAACCAATGTCTGCTTTTACCGAATCTGTTGTTGAAGAAGCCGTTCTCAACTGGTTCCGTCAGGTGGGTTATCCTGTTCGGGGCGGCGGCGATTTAACTATTGACGGGGAAAATGGTCTGCGTGAAGACCCAAGCCAAATTGTGTTGGCTCCCATCTTGCGCGGCGCGATCGCTCGTCTCAACCCCGCGCTCCCCTCCGCCGCGCTTGACGAAGCCTTCCGCAAACTCACCCAATCCGGCCAGCCCTCACTAGCGCAAACCAACCACGCCTTGCATCGAATGCTGGTGGATGGCGTCAACGTGGAATATCAACGTGGGGATGGGCAGATTGCAGGTGCGCAAGTGCGCGTGTTGGATTTCGACGAGCCGGATAACAACGATTGGCTGGCCGTCAATCAATTCACAGTTGTCGAGAATCGCCACAACCGCCGCCCGGATGTGGTGGCCTTCGTCAACGGCTTGCCGCTGGGGGTGATTGAACTCAAAAATGCCGCCGACGAAAAGGCGGACGTCTGGCAGGCGTTCAATCAACTGCAAACTTACAAAGCCGAAATCCCTTCGCTGTTCAACTTCAATGCCGTGCTGGTCATCTCGGACGGCGTATATGCGCGCGTCGGCACGCTCACCGCTGACCGCGAACGCTTCATGCCGTGGCGCACCATCACCGGCGAAACGCTCGCGCCCGGCTTCCGGCCTGAGCTGGAAGTGCTAGTCAAAGGCGTCTTTGACAAGCGGCGCTTCCTCGACCTGATCCGCTACTTCATGGTGTTCGAGGACGAAGGCGGCGGCAAACTCGTCAAGAAAACAGCAGGCTATCACCAATTCCACGCCGTCAATGTGGCGGTGGAAGAAACGCTCCGCGCCGCCAACCTTCAGCGCGAGGCCGCTGTGCGTGAGCGGCAGGGCGTGTATTTTGCCGGCCAGCAACCCGGCGCCGAACCCGGCGACCGGCGGATCGGCGTGGTGTGGCACACCCAGGGTTCCGGCAAGAGCCTGACCATGGCCTTCTACGCCGGGCGCGTCATTCTGCACCCGGCGTTGGAGAACCCCACCCTGGTCATCCTCACCGACCGCATTGACCTCGACAACCAACTCTTCGGCGTTTTTGCGCGCTGTCAGGAACTCTTGCGCCAGCCGCCGGTGCAGGCCGAAAGCCGCGCCGACCTGCGCGCCAAACTGCGCGTCAACGCCGGCGGCGTCATCTTCACCACCATCCATAAATTCTTCCCCGAGGAGCGCGGCGACCGCTATCCCCTGCTCTCCGAGCGGCGCAACATCATCGTCATCGCCGACGAAGCCCACCGCAGTCAATACGATTTCGTGGATGGCTACGCCCGGCACATGCGCGACGCCCTGCCCAATGCTTCCTTTGTCGGCTTCACCGGCACGCCCATCGAACTGACCGACAAAAACACCCGCGCCGTCTTCGGCGATTACATCAGCATCTACGATATCCAGCGCGCGGTGCAAGACGGCGCGACCGTGCCTATCTACTACGAAAGCCGCCTGGCGAAACTGGAACTCAAAGAGTCCGAGCGCCCCAAAGTAGACACCGAATTTGACGAAGTGACCGAAGCCGAGGAAGTCGAGCATAAGGAGAAACTCAAAAGTAAATGGGCGCAGTTAGAGGCCATTGTCGGCACGGAGAATCGCCTCAACCGCGTCGCGCAAGACTTGGTGACCCACTTCGGGCGCCGTCAGGAAACGCTGGACGGCAAAGCCATGATTGTGTGCATGAGCCGCCGTATTTGCGTTGACCTGTATAACGCCCTCGTCGCCCTCAAATCGGAGTGGCATCAGCCGGACGATGAGCAAGGGGCGCTCAAGGTCGTAATGACCGGCTCGGCGGCAGACGAAGCCGGTTGGCAACCGCACATCCGCACCAAAGCGCGGCGCGAGGCGCTGGCTAAACGCTTCAAAGACCCCGCCGACCCGCTCCAAATCGTCATCGTGCGCGATATGTGGCTGACCGGCTTCGACGCGCCCTGTTTGCACACCATGTACGTGGACAAGCCGATGCGCGGTCATGGCCTCATGCAGGCCATCGCCCGCGTCAATCGCGTGTTCAAAGACAAACCCGGCGGCTTGGTCGTAGACTATCTCGGCCTCGCCGACGCTCTGCGCGATGCGCTCGTCATCTACACCCAGAGCGGCGGCCAGGGCCAAACGGCGCTTGACCAGCAAGAAGCTGTGAACGCCCTGCGCGCCAAATATGAAGTGTGCCATGATTTGTTCCACGGCTTCGATTGGTCGAAGTGGATAACGGGCAACCCACAAGAGCGCCTGCGTCTTTTGCCCGCCGCGCAAGAACACATTCTGCGCCAGCCGGGCGGCAAAGAGCGTTTGCTTCAAGCGGTGCGCGCGTTGTCACAGGCCTTCGCGCTGGCCGTGCCCCATGAAGATGCTTTGCGCTTGCGCGACGACGTGGGATTCTTTCAGGCCGTGCGGGCAGTGCTGGCGAAGTCGGAGCCAATGGAGGGCGGCAAATCGCGCTACGACCTTGACCACGCCATCCGCCAAATCGTGTCCGGCGCGATTGCATCCGACCAAGTGATTGACATCTTCGCGGCGGCGGGCCTCAAGAAACCCGACATCTCCATTCTCTCCGATGAGTTTCTGGCACAGGTAGAGGGGATGCCTCAGCGCAATCTCGCCATTGAACTATTACGCAAGTTGCTCAATGATGAAATCAAGCGCCGGGGCCGCAAGAACATCGTGCAAGCCCGTTCCTTTGCCGCCCTGCTCGAAGAAGCCATCCGGCGCTACCAGAACCGCGCCCTCGAAACGGCGCAAATCATCGAAGAACTCATCGCATTGGCAAAAGATATGCGCCAGGCCGACGCGCGCGGCGAAGCCCTAAACTTAACCGAAGACGAGATCGCCTTTTACGACGCGCTTGAAGTCAACGATAGCGCGGTGAAGGTGCTGGGCGACGAAACTTTGCGCTTGATAGCCCGCGAACTGGTCAAGGCAGTGAAAAGCAACGCGGCGATTGATTGGACGATCCGCGAAAACGTCCGCGCCCAAATGCGCGTCATCGTCAAGCGCATCCTACGCAAATACGGCTACCCGCCGGACAAGCAGGAAAAGGCTACTCAGACAGTGCTTGAGCAAGCGGAAGTATTGGCCAATGAGTGGGCGGAATCGGTGTAGGCAAAAGCGGACGGCTACGTGATTCGGGTGCGCCACGCCGACGGCACGTTTACTGAACGACGCGTGTCAGGCGAGAAGGCTGTTACATCGGATTTGGGAAACAGGTCGAGAAAACGGGCACTAGCATCTCTTTCTATTCGATGGTAATCTTTTGGCAGAGGTGATCATGAATCAAAAAACTGCCTGGCAACGCTTCTCCGACCTCCCGCCCGAAGCGCAACAGCAAGTTCTTGACTTTATCGCTTTCCTGCAAATGCGCTACGCTCCGTCACGCCCTCGCAAAACGGCCAAATCGCCCAAGCTGGCAAAAGAGGCGTTTATCGGCATGTGGCAGAACCGCGCCGATTTGCAAGACAGTACAAAGTGGGTACGAAACTTGCGCGAGCGTGAATGGGGCAGACCGTGAGCGATTCGGATACACAGCAGGATCGTGAACCTATTCCCGAATCAAAACAGGCAGATACATCAAACATCTGCCTGTTTTTGTTTGCCTTCACCCCTGCCCTTTCCAAAAAGGAGAGGGTGATCATTTCTTCGCCAACATCACTTTCATCGTCTCACCATCAAATACATCTTCGGCAGTGGCGGCGTCGGGCAGTTCGCCAGTCGCTAAATCCACACACAGCGTTTCGTCTTTGATGTAATCAGCCCAGGCGGCCACGGCTCCGGCCAGCTTGGGCGTGGCCGTGTAGCGCACCACGATGCGATCCGAGATGTCGAGGCCGGCGGATTTGCGCAAATCCTGCACGCGGCGGACGAACTCGCGGGCCAGGCCCTCACGAACCAGGTCGTCGCTCAATTCGGTCTTGAGCGCGGCCAGGTAGCCGCCCTCTTCGGCGACGACGTAGCCCCCGCGCGCGTTCTGGCGCACTTCCACTTCGCCGGGGAGGACGGTGACTTCTTCGCCGTCCACGTTCACAGTGACAGGCTGATTCGACAGCAGGGCGCGAGCAAACACGGTCTGGTCACCACTCAACAGGGCGGCCTTGATCTTCGGAAACTTCGCCCCGTGCTTCTGGCCGAGTTGCTTGGGAAGCGGATTGAGCGAGTACGTCACCGCGTCCTCAGCATGATCCAGCACCGTGACCGTCTTGACGTTCAACTCGTCGGCCAGCAGATCGGCGTAGGCCCGAACGGCGGTTGCCTCGGCGGGCGTGGGCGCAGAGAAGGCGGCCTCGGCCAGCGGCTGGCGCACCTTGCGGTTGGCTTTGGCGCGGGCGGCGTGGCCGAGCGAGGCCGAACGCATGACAACTCGCATGTCGTCCATCAGCTTCTCGTCAATGCGCCATAGCAGCGAGGTGGGCCAGTCGGCCAGATGAACGGATTGGGGCGCGTTGGAGTCAACGGAGGCAACCAGGTTTCGATACATGGCATCCGCCATGAAGGGCATGGCCGGGGCCAGCAGTTTAGCGACCGTGACCAGACACTCGTACAGCGTTGCGTATGCGGCCTTGTCGGCCTCCGACTCGGTCTTCCAGAAGCGGCGGCGCGAGCGGCGCAGATACCAGTTCGAGAGCGAGTCCACAAACCTTTCGATGGGCCGGGTGGTGGCAGTCACGTCGTAATTATCGTAAGCCTCAGTCACCTCGCCGACCAGCGTGTGCAGTTCTGAGAGTATCCATTTATCAAGGGAACTAAGGGAACTCGAAGGAACTTTCCCTTCATTTCCCACATTTCCTTCATTTCCCGGTTTCCAGTTCGCCAGATTGGCATAGGTCACAAAAAACGAGTAGGTGTTCCACAGCGGCAACGTGAAGTTGCGGACGACCTCGCCAACCAGGTCAACTGAGAAGCGGCGCGAGTTGCCGGGCGGCGTGGCCGTGTACAGATACCACCGGAAGGCATCCGCGCCGTTGGCGTTGAGCACGCTCCAGGGGTCTACGATGTTGCCTTTGGACTTCGACATCTTCTGTCCTTCGCCGTCGAGGATGTGGCCGAGGCAGAGCACGTTTTTGAACGAGACGTTCTCGAACAGCAGGGTGGCGATGGCATGAAGCGAGTAGAACCAGCCGCGAGTCTGGTCAATGGCTTCGCAGATGTAGTCTGCCGGGAACTGCTCTTCGAACATCTCCTTGTTCTCGAACGGATAGTGCCACTGGGCCACCGGCATCGCGCCGGAGTCGAACCACACGTCAATCAGTTCCGGCACACGGCGCATGGGCTTGCCCGTCTTGGGGTTGGGGAAGACAACGTCATCCACGTAGGGGCGGTGCAAATCGAGATCGGATAAATCGCGCCCGGCCAGTCCGCTCAACTCGGCCACCGAGCCGACACATAGTTGGTCGCCATCCTCGTCCACCCACACCGGCAGCGCCGTGCCCCAGTAGCGCTCGCGGCCCAGCGCCCAATCCACGTTGTTCTCCAGCCAGTTGCCGAAGCGGCCATGCTTGATGTGATCGGGGACCCAGTTGATGGTGTCGTTGAGGTCGTTGAGTTGTTTCTTGTAGCGCGTGGTTTCGATATACCACGTCGAACGGGCGTAATACAACAACGGCGTATTGCATCGCCAGCAGAACGGGTAGGTATGCAGATACGTTCCAGCGCTGAAGAGCAGGCCGCGATCGTCGAGGTCGCGGGTGATCATCGGATCGGCGTCTTTGACCCATGTACCCCGCCACGGGGTGACGGCCTCCACGAACGTCCCGCGCGAGTCCACCGTCATCAGCACCGGCAGATCGTTTTCATTCGCCATCTTCATGTCATCCGCGCCGAAGGCCGGGGCCTGGTGGACGACGCCGGTTCCGTCGTCGGTAGTGACGAAGTCGCCCAGCACCACGTAGTGAGCCTTGCCTTCAAAGGGCAGGAACGAGTACAGCGGGTTATAACGCTTGCCCTTGAGTTCCTTGCCCTTGTAATCGCCGACGACCGTGTACTGACCTTCGCCCAGCACTTTATCGGCCAGGTGTTTGGCGATGATGAGTTTCTCGGTGCTTCCGTTTTCGCCGGTCTTGCGTTCCACTTTGAGATAGAGCACGTCGGGGTGGACGGCGAGGGCGACGTTGCCAGGCAGTGTCCAGGGCGTGGTCGTCCAGACGAGGAAGGATGTGCCCGGCTCGTCTTTGAGCGGGAAGCGCACGAACACCGATGGGTCTTCGGTGTCTTCCTCATAGCCAAGCGACACTTCGTGATCGGAGAGCGGCGTGCCACAGCGGGCGCAATACGGCACAACCTTGAAGCCTTGATAGAGCAAGCCCTTGTCCCAGAACTGGCGCAGGATCCACCACACCGACTCGATGTACTCGTTCTCGTAAGTGACGTAAGCCGTCTTGAGGTCCACCCAGAAGCCGATGCGCTCCGTCATCCGCTCCCAGTCCTGGATGTAGTCGAAGGCCGACTTGCGGCAACGGGCGTTGAACTCGGCGATGCCGTATTTCTCGATCTGCTCCTTGCCGTTGAAGCCGAGTTGCTTCTCGACTTCGATCTCGACGGGGAGGCCGTGACAATCCCACCCTCCCCTCCGAAGCACAAACTTGCCCCGCATGGCGTGGTAGCGCGGGAACATATCTTTGAAGGCCCGCGCCAGGACGTGATGCGACCCCGGCTTGCCGTTGGCCGTCGGCGGCCCTTCGTAAAACACGTAGCGTTGGCCGTTCTTGCGGCTGTCCATGGACTTCTGGAAGATGTTCTCGCGCTTCCAGAAGTTCAGCACTTCGCTTTCGAGCTTTTGGATGTCGAGTTTGGGTGAGACTGGTTGGAACATTCTTGCTCCTTATTTGACAACGGATTGAACCGCTTCGCGTGAAACGGATTTGGCCGTACGCGGATTTTCACGGATGAACACGGATCAATTTTTGATTGATCCGTGTTCATCCGCGTTCATCCGTGTACCAAAAAACAAAAACGCCCCCATCCCAATTCAGGGACGAGAGCGTGTCGCTTTGCTTACAGCGCTTCCCGCGGTGCCACCCTGGTTGCCGCCATGTTTAACAGAGGCGGCCACTCAGCCGGATGCAATCACATCCGCGCTTTGGTAACGGGGAGCGGCCCCGGCGGCAATTACTAATAACAACTAACTAATAACAACTAACGAACTAAATCTGCTATTAGTTATTAGTTATTGGTTATTTTCGTCCCGCGGCTCCGGAGGGATTTTCGGCGCGGCGCAAAGGTTTGGCTTTCACTATCCCAAACTCGCTGGCTCTGCGGCTTGGCGCTTACTCGTCTCCATCAATGCCTTGTGGACGAGATTATGCCACAAGGGGGGAAACGGAGTCAAGCAAAACAGACTTTGCCCAACGCCAGAGATGCTGAAGAACCCCCGCACCCTCTCCGGCCGAAATACACAATCTCGAATGTTCCACCCGAGCGCGCAAGTAATACTTTTCCTATGGAGAGCGAAGTAAAGGTATCCTGGTTGTAGCCTCAAATTGGTATGTGAGTCTGGCGCCCTCTGAGATACCACACTGCCAACGCCGCCGCCAAGAGGCACAATGCAAACAGTCCGGCAAACGTCAGCCGGATTTCGGCGGAGGAGGAGGACGAAATTGCATCGCCGGGATGCAAGACTTGCGTAGTAAAACGAATACCGGCCAGAATGAAGAGCGCCGCCCCGGCCACGAGCAACCCCCCTGCCCGTTTCCACGGCAGCCAGCCGCCGAGGAGATGGGCAACTGCAAACACCAGGATCGTCCGCACCAGCATGATCATGAGCGGCTCATCCCAGAAGACGCCGCCCCAATTAACTTGAGCGGCCAGCATGCCGGTGGCCAGCGCCGCCAGCAGTACGCCCAACGTCACCCAGCCCACCGTTTGCATCCAGTGTTGAATTCCGGCGCGCGCGGTAACGGCCAGCAACAGGCCCGACACCCCGGCGGCAGCTAACCCCAGCATGCCCGTCCAGATCAGCGGCACGTGAACGTAGACGATTTTGATCCCCTGCCCCAACGTCCGTTCGGCAGGCGCAAGCCACACCACAACAGACGCCAGCAGGGCAATGCCAGTCAACGCCACAACCGTCCATTGCGTTGAAGTGATTCGCCGGATCACAATTTGGCCCGCCCCGCTAAAAACTCGGCCACCTGCTCCAGATGATGCGCCAGCGCATCAAGCCGGTAACGCACGGCGAGATCATATTGTGCCGGGGCCGAATGCCCCGCCATTCGCAATGCTTCTACCGCCAGGCGGGTTTTCTCAACCGCCTGAGCAATCGGCGCCTCGGCCCCTTTCATATCCGGCACTGCCGGGGGTTGTGGCGTAGGGCCGGGCGGCGGCGCGGGCGGCTGTTCAGGGACGGGACGATAAGGAACGTAAGGGAGAGGTTCATTTTCAGTCTGCGACATAGTTTTTGCCTCACTGGTTTGAGCGCGCGGTTTCGGTTTACGGGTTACCGATTTGGTTTTTGGCGGAGTCGAGTCGTCACGGTTGAGCAGGCGGTCAGTCACATCTTTGCCGCCGGACGACTGGGAGACCGGCACTTTTGCCGTTTTCAACGAGGCGCGTTTCATGGCGCAATCTCCTTTGCCAGCGCGCGGTATCCCTGCGCGCCGGGGCTGTCGCTGGCATAGGCCAGAATGCTCTGCCCGGTTAGCGGCGCTTCCTTGAGCCGCACGCTGGCATGAATGATCGTCTCGAACACCGGGACGTTTTGCCCAAAGGTTTCCCGCGCCGCTTCCACCACTTCGCGGGCGTGCAGGGTGCGCAGGTCGGCCATTGTCAACAGGATGCCGCGCACTTTCAATTCTGTGTTGGCCCGCTTCTGAATCTTGTCAATCGTCTTGAGAAGCAAGTCCACGCCCTTGAGCGCCAGATAATCGGCCTGGAGCGGGATGAGGACTTCGTCGGCCGCCGCCAGGGCGTTGGTGGTCAGAATGCCAAGCGAGGGCGGGCAATCCAGCAGGACGAACTCGTAGCCGTCCACGAATGTTTTCAACGAGTCGCGCAAGACGTAAACCCCCAGCGGCTCGCGGATGAGGTCAACTTCGGCCTGCGAAAGTTCGATGCTGGCCGGCAACAAGTCGAGGCCGGCTTCGGTGCGTTGTAACACGGTCTCCAACGGCAAGCCGTCGCCCTTCACGGTCGCCATCATCAGCTGGTAAATCGTGCTGGTGAGCACATCGGCGTCGAGGCCCAGCGCCAGGGTGAGCGACGCCTGCGGGTCGAGGTCGATCAACAACACCCGCCGCCCGCGCTCGGCCAACGCCGCCCCAAGATTGATGGCCGTGGTAGTCTTGCCTACACCGCCCTTTTGGTTTGCGATGGCAATGATTTTCATATTACTGCGCCAACGACCCAAACGCTTCCGCCGCCCGCGTCACTGCCGGGAGAAGCACTTGCGGGAACAAGCCAACGAGAAGGATGGCGCCAATCCCGATTGCCAGAAAGACCATTGCCACCTGCCCCTCTTGCGGGCCTTCGTCGAGCGAGTTGTCAACTCGCTCTACCCGGCGGAACAAGGCGGCCAGGCCGCGCACATAAGCCAGCGCCACACTGCCGCTGGCAAAGAGCAAAATGAGGGCCAACGTCAAATCGTCAACGGCAAGCTGGCGATAGAGCGCCCACCGCGCGGCAAAGCCGGCAGTGAGCGGGAAGCCCGCGAGCGACAGCCCACCTAGCACAACTGCCACCGCCGCAAACGGCTTCTGCCAGGCCTGGCCAGCCAGGGCGGCAAAATCGCTGGTATTGCGTTCAGGCAAATCGGCATTCAGCCAACTCAAGCCCAGGCCCCACACTGCCAGGCCTATCCCGCGCACGGCCAGAATTGCGAGCGCCGCCTGCAACCCTTCAGCCGTGTTCAATCCCAGGGCCAGCATCGCCGCGCCGATGTCGGCGATCACGGCATAGCCCATCAGCCGCCCGAAGCGGCGCTGGGCAAACGCAAAGGCCCCGCCGGCAATCACCATCGCCGCGCCGCCCAGCCGCAAGAGTGCGAACTCTGCCGTGTTGTGGCGCAACCAGTCGTACTGGCTGAAGAACTTGAGCATGAAGAAGATGACCGCCGCCTGCACCACGGTGAACACAAACGCGGCGGCAAACGGCGAGGCCTCGTCGGCCACGGTCGGTATCCACGAGTGGAACGGCACGATGGCCAATAAAATGAGCAGGCCAATGTCAAGCAAAATGGTCGCTCGAATGAGCAGGTTCGGATCGTCGGGGCTGGTGGCCACGCCCTCCAGTTGCCAGCCAGCCAGCAAAATGAATGGCACGCCAAGTGTGACGAACACCAACAACCGCAGAGCGCCCCGCGTGGCCGGATGATGGTCGTCGGCCAGAATTAACGCCGCCAGGGCGGCAATCATCTCCAGAAACAGCGCCGCAAACAAAAACGGCTTGACAAAGATGGTAGCCGCCAACAACGACAACACCACCGGCCCCACCGTCAACAACGAGCGCGGCGCTTTTGTCGCCCCGGCCCCGGCGAAAAAAAACATCGAAGCCAGATAGATGAAGGCCAGCGCCGGCCGGTCGCTGTCGGCAAAAACGAACTGCCGCCCGAGCACCACCCATGCCGACTCGAACTTGATGTCTCGCCCGGCAAACACCGCTACCTGATCGAGCGGTATTTGCAAAGCCAGCAAGCCAAATATGGCCGCCGTCGCCGCGGCCACGATGGCTCGCGCCCACGTCCAACGCCGCAAGAAATAAATCGGCGCAGACATGACGACCGGCCCGGCCAGCATGAGCAATGGCACGATCATTTGGCGGCTTTCCGATCCGGCGCGCGAAGCGTGCGAATGACGGCCAGATAACACGCGCCCAGCGCCACCGCAAAGTCCATCGCCGCCAGCAGGGCAATCACCGCCAGCGCCGGTTCGACCGCCGCGTAGTATAGTTCGAAACCGGTCAACACTGTGATCAGACACATGCCCGCTTTGAGCGGCTCTTCGGTGAGGCCGAGGCCAAGCAAGCCGAGCGCCATCAAACCAATCGTCGCCAGCGCCACGTTGGGCGAAACTTCGGGCAAAGCCAGTTCAGGCAGGAGCGAACCTTGCCAGGCGATGACGGCTACCATCAATGCGGCCACAATACGAAAGGGGAGACTGGTCGGGACAATGGAACGCAACGAACTTCCCGAAGGTTCTGACCCTTCGCTTTGCTTTTGGGCGCTTCGCAAACCTTCGGGAAGGGCGGCGGGCGGTTTATTCCCGCCCATCTGCCGCGCGGTCACCAACATTTGCAGGCAAATCAGCAAGCCCACCACCACTTTCACGCCCGCGATCTGCGGCGGGAGCACTTGCGAATACAGCAACCCGGCAAAGATGGTTTGACAGGCCAAAGCGAACACCGAAATGCGCCAGTCCAGGAACACCACCAACAGCCCGGCAGTGATCAGCACCCCCACCGCCGACGGCGTGAAGGCCAGAAACGAAAGTTGGGCTAAGAGTTCAGCGAAGGCAGGCATTTTCTCCAAGAGCCGCACCCTTCGACTGCGGCCGGCGTGCTTCGCGAACACGCCGGCCTCCGCTCAGGCCACGCCCTGAGCTTGCCGAAGGGGTGCTGGCGCGCTATCTCCCTCTAAACAGCAACCATACCAACAGCACGGCTACAATGGTCCACAACACGCCGCCCTCGCCCTCGATGATGGCCGCCATTGTCCGCAGGGAGCGCCCGGCAAAGCGATACATGTCCCAGAAAAATACATACAGCCAGTCGAGGCGGGCGGCTGAGGTGACGGCAGTCAACGTCGTGTCGGCGCGGGCACGGACAAGGTTTTCGAATTGCCACAGCCCCACTCCGCCGATGACGGCCACCAGCACCGCGCCCAACCCGGAGGCGTTTTCGAGCGAGAGCAGATCGGGCAAGCTCGCCTTCACTGCGCTGCCAATCACGCCGATGGCCGCCCCGAAGATGAGGGCGAACAACAACGGCAAGGCCAACCCGAAGAGGTAAGCTACGCTCACCAGCGGCTCTTCTTTAGGAATCGGTTCGCCCGGCCAGAACGCGAGCCGGAGGTAAGAAGCCGCCAGCAATAGTTGGCCGATGACACAGGCGACGAGCAGAACCCACGAGCCGGACTCGGCCAGGCCGCGATACAACGTCGAAGCGGCGATGAAGCCCACCGTGAGCGGCAGGCCGACTAACACCGACGCTCCAAGAACAGAGGCGGCCACCCACCCGCGCTCAGAGTCGTTGTAGCCGTTGTGGAGAAACATCGCCGCCCCGCCCAGCACCAGCGCCAATCCCAACGCCAACACTCCCCCTGCCGCCGCCGGCCCTCCCCACAACGCCGTCAGCAGGGCCAGGCTGGAGTGCGCGAGCACCACATAGCTCAGTCCCTGGCGCGGGTCCGCCAAATCCCACCACTGGGCCGCGCTCACCAGCAGGCCCAGCACCGCACCCACGCTCAGCCACGGCCTGAGCGGCAAGTCGGGCGAGAGCAACATCACGTGCGCCAGCACGTTGAGAGCCACTGCCACCGGAGCCAGCTTGAGAAGCGTGCTAAGCCCTTGCCTGATGTTTGCTTCGAACAACAGGCCAAGATGAAACGGAAACACGCCGAGCCGGAAGACGACGGCGATGAACAATAAAAGAACCGCGCGCTCGGTCAGCGGCGAGGCGCCAAGCAAAAAAGATTCCTGACTGCTATGTAACGTGTCGAGCGCGGCGGCCACCACCAGAAACGTCGCTACCGAGTTCAGTCCCAGGCTGAGCACCGCCTGTGTCTCAAGCCCTTCGCCTTGCGCCAGCAAAATCAAGACCACGAAATAGAGGATGTCGAGCGCCGCCCAGGTGATAGCGAACGTGATCAAGTTCTGCGCCTGGATCGCGGCCAGCGCCGCCGCCGTGATCAGCAGGCTGGCCGTGCGCGCGCCCAGCCGTGTGCCGCCGGGGCGCGAGAGGCCGGTTAGGAAGGCCGCCAGCGCCGCCAACAGCATCGCCGACGATAAAAGCCAGCTGATGAGATCGACGCGCAACGTCAGGCCAGAGCGAAAAAGCGTCTTCGGACCCCAGTCCGACACGGTCGCCTCGGCCGGAAGCCGCAAGCCCATGGCCAGAGTCACCAGCAGGGCCAACAACGTGATCGCCATTGGCAAAATGCTCGCCAGCCCGCGCAGGCCGCGTGGCCCAAACGCTCCTCCCGCCGTCAGCGCCGCGCCGAAGAGCAAAACAATGATTGGGATGAGAGGGTTCATAAACGGTGACGATTGTAACACGGATGAAAATAGAGGTTGGAGATTAGAGGTTGGAGGTTGGAGGTTGGAGATTCTCCGTATTGTTCATTGTCTCATTGTTCATTTATAATCCCTTCATGCCTGTCCTCCTCTCGCTCGTCTCTGACTTGTTCTTCTCGGTGCAGATTCAGAATGCGGCGAAATTTCTGGGTTGGGATTGGGTGAACGTGGGGGCCGCCGATCAGATTCCGGTTCAGCCATCCCTGGCCCCCCGCCCCGGTTCGGCCGCCGCCGCCCAAACCGATGCAATCGGCCATAACTTCATTGCCTACGTCGCCGAACTGCAACCGGCTCTCATCATTGTCGAACTTCGAAGTCCCGGAAGCGAAGCGACGGGAAACAGTCAAACCTTGCCCTGGGAACAGTGGGTGGCCGCCGCCAAAACCTCGCCCGCCATCCGCCGTATTCCTATTCTTGCCTTCGGCTCGCACGTTGACCTTGAACTTCGCCAGCGCGCCCTGGCCGCCGGGTGCGACGAAGTGGTGAGCAAGGGCCGCTTCACCTCTGCCATGCCCGAGCTACTGCAAAAGCACGCCCGCCTGCCCGATCCACTTGCCGCGCAAGCCGTTGTCGAAGGCGAACTCTCCGCGCTGGCCCGCAAAGGCATCGAGCTATTTAATCGCGGCGAATACTTTGAAGCGCACGAAGAATTGGAGCATGCCTGGAACGAAGAAGGTGGCCCGGCGCGGGAACTGTATCGCGGCATCCTGCAAGTGGCCGTCGCCTATCTGCAAATCACCCGCCGCAACTACAACGGCGCGATCAAAATGTTCCTCCGCGCCCGCCAGTGGCTCGACCCCCTGCCCGACGTTTGCCGGGGCGTGGACGTGGCGGCGCTGAGGAAGGATGCGGGAGAGGTAAGGGCGGCGCTTGAGGCATTGGGTGCGGAACGAATCTCGGAGTTCGACCCCTCACAACTTCGGCCTGTTAAGTTTGAAACGGTGAAGCGTGAAACGGATTGAACTGATTGTTCTTTACCATCTCCTCGCCCGGCTCAACGCGAGTTCTGCCGGAATACGTGCTGGTCGGCGCGAGCAAGGCCGCGCTGGAGGCTGTCACTCGTTACCTGGCCGTTGAACTGGCCCAACACAACATCGTCGTCAATGCCGTCTCGCCGGGCATCGTCGAGACTGAGACGCTTAAACACTTCAGCATTACCCACGAGCGCGATGTCATCGGCGAGAGTCGCAAAGTCATTCTGGCTGGCCACCTGGTCACCCCGGAAGACGTGGCCGGGGTCGTCGCCTTCCTGTGCTCACCCGCCGCCCACATGATTCGCGGGCAGACCGTCATCGTAGATGGCGGCCACACCCTTCCTTACGACCCGCAACAGGCTTCTAATACTGCCTCTTGACACATAGACAAACTTCGATATAATCTACGTATAGATAGACGAGTATCAATATGTCAACCCTAAAGGGCGCTACGCGGGTCAATCCGGTTGAATTTGCCAAAGCAATTGCCGACGACACCCGGCAAAAGATCATGGGCCTGTGTTGTTGCGGTTGGCTCTCGGTGAGTGAAATCGTCGAGAAGACAAGCGTCTCCCAACCCACCGTCTCGCACCACCTCGCCATCCTGCGCAATGCCGGGCTGGTGAACGCGCGCCACGAAGGCAAGCAGACGTTCTACTCGCTCAACCAGGAGCGGGTGGCCTTTTGTTGCGGCCAACTCATGATCACGTTCGCGCCGGAAGAAGAAATCACCGAAACCGTCAAAAAAGCAGTGGAAGCCTGATTCAAATTTTGGGACGCGAGGGCCCCGCGCCCCAAAATTTTTATCACAACTCATAGACAACCATCTATACAAAAGGAGCCAACAATGTCTCAATCTCCCACCCCTATTCACGATGCCGTCCGCGAGCATTATGCCGAGCGCGCCCGTTCCGCCGACTCGTGTTGTGGATCAAGTTGCGGATGTAATAACGACCTCTATGATGAAAAACTGATCGCCGACCTCCCCGGTGAAATCGCCAGCTTCACCCTGGGCTGTGGCGACCCCATCACTCTTGCCAGCCTCCAACCCGGCGAAACCGTTCTCGACTTGGGTTCCGGGGGCGGCCTCGATTGCTTCCTGGCCGCCAAACAAGTCGGCCCAACCGGCCACGTCATCGGCGTGGATATGACGCCAGAGATGCTGGCCAAGGCGCGAGCGAATGCCGCGAAGCTCAACGCCGCCAACGTCGAGTTCCGCGAAGGCTATTTGGAGAAATTGCCGGTTGAGGACGCCAGCGTGGATGTGGTGATCTCCAACTGTGTGATTAATCTCTCGCCCGACAAGCAACAAGTCTTCCGCGAAGTTTACCGCGTGCTCCGTAGTCCCGACCCTGCGTCGGGGAAACCCGGCGGTCGTGTCGCCGTTTCAGACATAGTGACCAATGGTCAACTACCCGAAGCGGTGCAGAAGAGCATGGAAGCCTGGGGCGCGTGCGTGGCCGGCGCGCTCGATCAGAGAGATTACGTGCGCGGCCTGAGCGAGGCCGGTTTTGCCAACGTGCAGGTTCAGCCCAAGAGCGATACGGACAAGGCGCTGGCGGCGCTACCGGTGGGCGTTCCGTTCTCGGCGACGGTGACGGCAGTAAAAACAGGACAGGGAGAAGGGGAGACAAGGAGCAAGGGAGAAGAGATTGAGTGCTCCGCGCCCGGCGGCTCCGAGGCGCGCCTCAAAGACAGTGAGGCGCTGTTGAGCCGCATCGTTAACATTACGCCCATCGCCGACGGCTACGAATTTCTGCTGACGGGCGACCCGGCCGAGACGCGCGCCCTGGCCGAAGCCTTCATCCGCGAAGAAGCGGCCTGCTGTTCATTTCTGCACTTCGACCTTGCGGAGGTTCCTGGCGGTTTACGCTTGCGCCTCGCCAGCACTCCAGCGGGAGTGGAGTTTGCCAAAGAGGCGTTCTCTCAGGCAGGAACAAATGTGAAGTGGCTGTCGAATTGATGCTCGATCTAAGCTGACTTCCGGCCAGGCCTTCGGGGTCGCAAAAAGCGCGAAGACCCCGAAGGCCCTTACTGCCCCAACACTCCATTCACAACCGCAACCATATTCTGCCGCGCCGTCTCCCCCTCATTCAAATTCGCCTCATAGCCGCTCTGGTCGCCCGCCGCCAGCGCGGCATAGGCCTCAAGGCGCTCGTCGAAGAACTGCACCGCAAACTCTTTGCCCTGCGATAAACAGTCCGGCACGGAGTAAGCCCGCATCAAGTCCCGCGCCACTGTAAATGCGTTCTTTCCGGCCTGAGCGATCAAAACCGACTCTTGCGTTGCCTGCTGGATGGTATCCACTTCCGCCGCCGCCGCCAACGCCAGATCAGATTGGGTTTGGGCCAGGGCAATTGCGGCTTCGGGGCCGCACTCGGCCACAGCCTCGGGCACCACGACATTCAGCGTGGGCATTGAGAGAGGCAGGATCGGCGACACCGTAGGCGACGGCTCAACCGTCGCGCTCGCGCAAGCAGTCAAAAACAACCCGAACAATAAAAGCCATTGTGTCATGAAGCTCAGCGGTCCCCTTTTCGGCTTGCTACTTTACCACAACGCATAGCCGCTTCCAGAGTTGATTGACAAGCGCAAGCTGAACGGTGATACTCAGGCCCATGAATCACAGGTGGAAAGCATGGGCAGTGCTGGCCGTCATCGGGCTGATTCTCAGCGCAGTTATTTCGCCGCGCCCTGTTTTGGCCGACACCGGGACACCGCCTCCCGACACGCCGACGGTTGAACCGTCTCTGACTCCCGACCCGGCCACCAATTTTGTCGCCGACGAAGTGCTGGTCAAACTTGATCCAACCGTGCCGCCGGAGTCCATCCTGCAACCACTACAAGAGCGTGGCATCACTCCGCAATCACAAATCTCTCAGCTTGGCGTGACGGTGCTCAAAGCGCCAGCCGGCCAAGTGTTGGAGATCGTGGCCGAACTGCAAACACAGCCCGGCGTGCTCTACGCCGAACCCAACTACATTGTCGAAGCCGCCGACACGATCCCCAACGACGTGGATGTGTTCGGCTTCCAATTTCAAGACCTGTCGAACATTCGCGCCTTTCAAGGCTGGGATTTGTCGAGAGGCGGCAGTTCAGTTCGAATCGCCGTTGTGGACACTGGCGTGGATCAGGTTCACGAAGACCTGGTTGCCAAAATTATGGCCGGCTACGATTTCGTCAATGGCGATGCTGACCCACAGGACGACAGCATCACCGGGCACGGTACGCACGTGGCCGGAATTGCGGCGGCGATGACGAACAACACAATAGGCATTGCAGGCACATCGTGGGGGGCGCGCATCATGCCGGTGAAAGTGTTGAATGCGTTTGGTAACGGCACCATCGCCAACGTCTCGGCGGGCATCGCCTTTGCCGCCGACAACGGGGCGCAGGTGATCAACCTCAGTCTTGGCACAGCCGTCAATTCGCCAACCTTGCAGGCCGCCGTAGATTATGCTTACAACAAAAATCGGGTGCTGGTGGCGGCGGCGGGGAATACTAGCGGTGCTGTGCTTTATCCGGCGGCTTATCCGAACGTCATCGCCGTGGCGGCGGTGGACCCCACTATGACTCGCGCCGCGTTCTCCAACTTCGGGCCGGAGCTTTCGGTGTCTGCGCCGGGCATAGCCATTCGCTCGACGATACCCGGCGACGCCTACGACCAAAAAAATGGCACGTCTATGGCGGCGGGCTATGTCTCCGGGCTGGCGGCCATCCTCGTCGGCGTCTCGCCGCAATCACCAGCCACGATCAAGTCGGCGATTCAAAACACGGCGCTCGACCTGGGCGCGGCAGGAAAAGATAACTTCTACGGCTGGGGCCTGATCCAGATGGATGCCGCCATTCGTCGTGTTTTGCCGACGGCTACCCCGCCCCCGCCCCCGCCGACGGCTGAACCAGGAAGCACGTTTATTCCCATTGCAACGCTCGCCTTGCCGCCGCTACCGGACGCTTCGCGTGTCGCCACTTCAACCGCAGTTCCGGTCGCCGCCCTGCCGTTTACGCCGACGAACACATTTCAACCGACCGTGCCAGTGGCTTTCTTGCCTACGCGCACCTTCACGCCCGCCGCCACCTTCACGGCGACAGCCACCCCGACCGCTAGCGCGGCGCCAAGCGACACGGCGGCGGCAACTCCGACGAGCACTCGCACCCCCACCTTCAGCGTCACCCACATCGCCGTCCCCGCATTGGAGTCTCAATCGCCGCCTCCTGCCTCCGCGCTGGACTTCTCGTCAGGCCTCGCCTGTTGCGGTGCGCTGGCTTTGCTGGTGGTGCTTGTCTTAGCGTTTGTTCTCAGGCGACGCCGAGAGACTTCGTAGCCTAGCGCCTCGCGTAAGCGGCTTGCCGTCTACAAGGGGCGAAACTACGTTTTCAAACGATGTTCGACTCAAAATTGGCAATGAAGTCCTGCGGCACGCGCATCGGTTGGCCGGTGGCAAGGTCAACCCACACGCACAGCGAGTGCACCTGCACCAATAGCGCCCCATCGGGAACCCGGCTGATGGTGTAGTGGCGGATGCCCGTCGCCCGTTTCAAGCCAGACACCCACGTCGCCACTTCAAGTTCATCGCCCTCCACCGCCGACTCGCGGTATTCGATCTGATGCCGCCGGACGATGATGCCAAACCCGGCGGCCTGCATCCGGGTGACCGGCCAGCCATAGGCCGCGGCAATCTCCATGCCGCAATCGCTCACGTAGTCCATGTAGATCGCGTTGTTGACGTGGCCCGCCGAGTCGATCTCGCGCCACTGCACTTGCCGCCGGGTCTTGAACACGCCCGGCGGGGGGGGCGGGGCGGCAGGAAATCTTTCGCGCGGCGCAGGATCAGAGTCGGGTGAGAGGCCAAAGGCGGCGACCATATCCGGGGGTATTGTCGCCGGTTGCCCGGTGGCCGAGTGGAGGTAGACCCAGTCGGTGCTGGCCCGCGCCGCCAGTTCATCCGAGCCAACGTGATAGAACTCATACATCCGCCGCGAGCGCACGCGCCGAAAGTCGGCCACCCACGTCTTCACCCGAACCGAGTCGCCGTAGCGAAGCGGGCGCAAATATTCAATGTCCGTCTCGTGGATAAACCAGCGGCGGCCCAGCGCGCTGTAGCGGGCCAGGCCGTAACCGGCGGCGGCAGAGGCGTCGTAGGCCGCCTCTTGCATGTAACGCAGATAGTTGGTGTTATTGACGTGACCGTACACGTCGCACTCGTAATGACGCACGCGGAAGGTTCGTTCGTGAATGAGGGGCATGGGCGGTATTATAGATCGTATAATTAGCCGCAAGCCAATGAGCGTCTCTTCCCGCGACATCCTCAATCAAAGACTGCAAAGTCGGACGGACGGGCCGATTGACGTCCACACCCGCCTTTTGCACTTCGCCCTGATCAATTACGCCCTGCCGAAAGAGCGGCTGTCTCAACACATCCCAACCGATCGCTTCGACATTCCAGAGTTCAGCATCGGCGGCCAGCGGCTGGCGATGATGAGCGCCGTGCCTTTCGTGGACGTGGACTTTCATTTCATCCACTTCTTCCCTTTCCTCAAATTTCGTTTCGGCCAGACGAATCACCGGGTTTACGTCGTTGACAAAAAGACAGGCGAGCACAGCGCGTGGTTCTTCGGCACGACACTCGGCTCGCCCGTCGTCCACGTCCCCCGGTCGTTGTGGCGCATCCCGTGGCATTATGCTCGCTACCAGTTTGACTGTCGCTATAATGCGCAGGCGAAACGATACGATCGCTACCGCTACGCCGCAGACTCCGATTGGTGTCAGGCGGACATCGAACTTGAAGACACGGGCGAACCAATCACCCTCGTTGACGGCTTCACGTCTTATGACGAGATGAAGCTGATTCTGACTCATCCAATAAACGGTTATTTCTACCGGTTGGACGGCAAGCCGGGTAGTTATTCGATTTGGCACCCGGAGATGCAACTCACGTTTGGGCGAGCCAGGCATCTTTACTTCAGCCTCTACGAAAACCTGGGCCTGCTGACGAAAGAGGAAATGGGACACCCACATTCGATCTTCATGTGTCCGGAGATCGAGTTCAAGGTTTATCTGCCGCCCAGAGCAATTACTTGGGCGATTGGGAATGGGGACGCGGACGAACGCGGATAAACGCGGATTTTTTCAAGCATTCTATCAGGAGACTCTTATGGCCGACATCATTTCAACCCTTCTCAAACTCCCCTTCAACCTGCTCAATCGCGGTGCGCGGCCCACCTTCAGCGGCGCGCTCAAAGTGCCCGGCCTGCGGGCGGGCGTCGAAGCCATCCGCGACAAGTGGGGCGTGCCGCACATTTACGCCGGCAGTTATTACGACCTGTTCATGGCGCAAGGCTTCGTCCACGCCCAGGAGCGGATGTGGCAGATGGAAGTCAACCGCCGCCTGGCAAAGGGCCAGTTGGCCGCTGCCTTCGGCGAGATTGCCTTGAACACCGACCGCCTCACCCGCACCCTGGGCTTCGTTCGATTGGCGCAGGCTGATCTGGAGCAGGCCGACGATCACGCGCGAGAGGTAATGAATGCTTACGCCGCCGGAGTCAACGCCTTTCTGGAGCGCGGCAAACTGCCGGTCGAGTTCACCATCACCGGCGTCAAGCCCGAACGCTGGTCGCCGCTCGACTCGCTGGCCTTTGGCCGGGTGATGATCTTCAACCTGTCGAACGGTTGGGCCGACGAGTTGGTGCGGGCGCAACTCGTCGAGAAGCTCGGCCCGGAGCGCGCCGCCGATCTCGAAATCGCTTTTCCCGAACGTGTCCCGGTCACGTTGCCCGATGGCATTGTCTTCAATCGGCTTGAATTGGATGGCAAATTGACCGCCGAGCGCGGGCCGTTTTTGGGAAGGGGCCTCGACGGCGGCGGGCACGGGAGCAACGGCTGGGCCATTGCCGGGTGGCGGTCTACCACCGGCAAGCCGATTCTGTGCAACGACATGCACCTGCACCTCACCACGCCCGGCGTATGGTACGTGAATCATCTCGTCGGCGGCGAGTACGAAGTGATCGGCGTGAGCCTGCCCGGCACACCCGGCGTGCAGGTGGGCCACAACGCGCGCATTGCCTGGGGCGCGACGCTCACCGTGAGCGACACGCAAGACTTGTACGTCGAGAAATTCGATCCGGCGAATCCGAACCGCTACGAGTTCAAGGGCGAGTGGCATGACTGTGAGGTAATCCGCGAAGAGATCGCCGTCAAGGGCCGGGCCACGCCGCACGTCGAAGAAGTGCGCCTCACGCGGCACGGGCCGGTGGTCGGCGAGTTCGCGCCTGGGGCCGGAGAGACGATTGCCATTCAGTCTTACGCCCTGCGCCCGTCACAATCGCTCGCGGGTTTTCTCGCCCTCAATCGCGCGCAAGGCTGGGATAACTTCGTGAACGCCGTCCGTCTCATCAACTCGCCGCCGCTCAACGTCGTTTACGCGGATGTGGATGGCAACATCGGCTACTGGACGGCGGGGGCGCATCCGGTTCGGGCCAGGGGCCAGGGTCTGGTTCCGGCGCCCGGCTGGACCGGCGAGCACGAGTGGGTCGGCGAAGTGCCTTTCGAGGAGATGCCGCACGCGCTCAATCCAGAGCGCGGCTATATCGTCACCTGCAACCATCGCATTGTCGAAGACGATTACCCGCACTATCTCGGCGCGCAATGGATGAACGGTTATCGCGCTCAACGACTGGTGAGCGAGATCGAACGCAAGGGCCGCATCTCGCCCGATGATTGCCGCGCCTTCCAGGTGGACTTTCACTCGATCCCCGGACTCGAACTGCAAGCCCGACTCAAAGGGTTCGCCGCCACTGACCCCGACGCCCGGCTCGCCCTCGACCTGTTGCTCAAGTGGGACGGCTGGCTCGGCGCCGACAGCGTGGGCGGCGCGATCTATCAAGTGACGCTCTCGCAACTGGCGCAAAACTTGATCGCGCCCGCCCTCGGCCCGGAGCTGACCGACAAGTTCATGGGCGGCAGGGGCCCGCACCCGCTCCTCACACCCGTCACCGAGTTCATCGGTCACTCGACGGTCACTGTGTTCAAGATGCTGGACGATCCAGAGTCGGTTTGGGTGAAGAGCGCGGGCAGCAAACAGAAAGTGATCGAGACAGCCCTGGCCGAGGCGGCGCGCTGGCTGAGGCGGAAGTTTGGCTCGGACCCGGCCGGCTGGCAGTGGGGGAAACTGCACACGATCACCCTGCCCCACTCGCTCGGCATCCAGCCGCCGCTGGACAAGGTGTTCAACAACGGCCCTTCGCCGATCGGCGGGGACACGGACACGGTTTGTCAAACCGCCTTCGCGCCCGAAGCGCCCTACGCCGCCAGCGCCTTCGCGCCCTCGTACCGGCAAGTGGTGGATTTGGGCGACCTGTCGCGCACGGTATACATTGCCCCGCCCGGCAACTCCGGCGTGCTGGGCGACCCGCACTACGGCGACTTACTGCCGCTGTGGCTCAAGGGCGAGTATATTCCGGCATCGTGGACGAGAGAGATGGTGGAGAAGGAGGGGGTGGAGAGGTTGAGGATGGAATTGCACAATCTACCCCGCACCCAGGCAAATAGAGATTGATTTGAGAGTTGCGTGAACCTCTCAAATGAGCGAAAATTCGGGCGGCTATACGAATTCTGGCCCTGGCGGTTTGCCTCTTATGGACTCATCAAACATTCCCTCAAAAATCGGGCGCTACGAAATCAAGGCCGAACTTGGGCGCGGCGGCATGGCCACGGTCTATCGCGGTTACGATCCACAAGTCAAGCGCGACGTGGCCGTCAAAGTTCTGCCGCGCGAGTTCCTGCACGACCCCACCTTCCGCACCCGCTTCACCCGCGAAGCCGAAACCGTCGCCGGGCTGGAGCATCCGGCCATTGTGCCTCTCTACGACTTCGGCGAGGAGGGCGGCCAGCCCTACATCATCATGCGCCTGATGGCGGGCGGCTCGCTGGCCGACCGGTTGAAGAAGGGGCCGCTTCCCACCGCCGAGGCGGCCCGCATCATGGCCCGCCTGGCCCCGGCCCTGGATTACGCTCACAGCAAAAATATCGTCCACCGCGATCTCAAACCCGGCAATATCCTCTTCGACAACCACGACGATCCCTACATCTCCGACTTCGGCATTGCCAAGCTGTCGCAGGGCGGCGGCGGGACGCAGGGCGTGACCGGCAGTGGCATCGTCGGCACCCCGGCTTACATGAGCCCGGAGCAAACGCTGGGCAAACCCGTCGGCCCGCAATCCGACGTGTACGCGATGGGCATCATTCTCTACGAAATGCTCACCGGCCATCAACCGTACGAAGCCGACACGCCCATCGCCGTGGCCCTCATGCACCTCAGCCAGCCACTCCCCCTGCCGCGCCAGTTCAACGCCGACATCCCCAACGACGTCGAAGAAGTGGTGCGCGTGGCGTTGGAAAAAGAAGCCGACGACCGCTATCAGACGGCGGGTGAACTGGCCGCCGCCCTGGCCACCACCCAACCCGGCGCGGCCCTTCGGCACGCTCAGGGCGCGGCCCTTCAGCAAGCTCAGGGCGCGGCCCTTCAGCAAGCTCAGGGCGCGGCCTTTTCCATGCCCACCCGGCCGCGCAAACCGACCGGCAAAACCATCATGGCGGCGCCCTCGCCCACCCGGCCCAACGTGGCCGCCGACACTCAACCCCAAACCGCCGCCCCTGCCCCGAACCGGCTCTTGCCCCTTGTCGTGGGGGCTGTGGTCTTGATCATTGTGGCTGCCATTATCGGCGGAGTGTTCTTCGTTCAGGGGCAACAGAGCGCGAGCGTAGAGCAAACCGCTATCGCCGTCGAGCAGGCGGCGGCAACGGCGGCAAACCTTATCACTCAACAGGCGATTGCCCTGGCAAATGTCGAAAGCGGCGATAGTGGCGCCGGCGCGGTAGGAACGTTGCAAGCCCTGCAAACGCAGTTGGCGGAACTGAACATCACCGCCCCGCCAACGGCCACCGAAGCCGCTTCGCCGACGGCCGCCGCTAGCGCGACCTTCACCGAAACGCCGACTGAGACGCCAACTGCTAGCCGGACCGGCGCGCCGACGCGCACTCGCGTGGCTCAAACAGCCACCCCAACGGAGACGGCTACACCGGCGGCCACGGCGGCGCCCATAGCCGCCCCGTTGGCCATCTCAAACGTGACGATCAATTTCCTGCCGGGTAACGGCCTCAACTTCTTCTGGTATCTCACCGGCGAAGGCTCAAACAAGCCCGGCATGTTCTGGCGGCTCCGGGTGTGGCGCGCCAGCAACAATCAACTGCTCGCCGAAAAACTGTGGGTCCCGGCCAAAGCGGGGGCCAATAGCTGGATCGAGACGTGGTTCCAAAATAACCCCCAGGCCGTCGGCACCGAGTTCATCTGGAACATTGAAGTCTGCGACGGGTGTAGTCAACTGTCGGGCGGCTGGACGGGGGATAAAGTCGTCACCTGGAAAGAGGGCCATTACTGGTGGGGAACGGCGCCGGAAACCGCCCCGCCATCGCCCATCCCCGAAGCGCCAACTGCCGCCGCTACCCCCACTCCCGGCGACGATCCATTCGCCTTCCACGGCCCGTTGAGCATCGTCCGAGTCGCGTTCCAATATGCGACCCGGGACGACACCCGGCCCAATGGCGCGATTGCCTACATCGAAGTGCTGTTCAGCGGCGGGCAAGCGCCGTTCACCGTCGTCAACGACGGCATCACCGTGCTAACCGGCGGCATCCCCACCCGGTCGCAAGGCAACCCTAACCAATACTGGTTGCTCTTCCCGGTTGCCAGCGGGTGCGATGCGCAATTTCCGGCGACAGTGACTCTGCAATCGGCTGACGGCCAATCGGCATCGCAACAATATTTTGTGAGTGGGGTGAAGTGCCCATAAGAGAACTGCTCACCTATTTTGCGAATGCCAGCGTCCTGAGCGGAGCGGCGGCCCTTCGGCTCCACTTCGTTCCGCTCAGGGCCGCCGCGCAGTCGAAGGACGCAGCCCCTTCGACTATGCTCAGGGCAAGTCTCAGGCGAGGGCCCGCACTCCTTCGGCAAGCTCAGGACAGGCTCTTCGACTGCGTTCCGCAAACTGCACGCGGAACTCCGCTCAGGGTGCTATCTGCCAGCAGTTAGAAAGGTTTTATGCCAGACTCCGCAATCCCTCTAAAAATCGGCCGTTACGAAATTCGAGATGAGCTGGGCCGGGGCGGCATGGCCACCGTCTATCGCGGCTATGATCCGCAGGTCAAACGCTACGTGGCCGTCAAAGTTCTGCCCCGCGAATTACTGCACGACCCGAACTTCCGCGCCCGCTTTGCCCGCGAAGCCGAAACCATCGCCGCCCTCGAACACCAGGCCATTGTGCCGCTTTACGATTACGGCGAGGAACCGGAAACGGGCCAGCCGTATTTTGTGATGCGCCTGATGCCCGGCGGCTCGCTATCCGACAAGCTCAAAGGCCAGCCGCTCCCGCCTCAGGACTGCGCCCGCATCCTGTCACGGCTGGCCGGCGCTCTTGACGAAGCGCACCGCCGCGGTTTCGTCCACCGCGACCTCAAGCCCGCCAACATCCTCTTCGACCAACACGGCGAGGCATACATCTCCGACTTTGGCATTGCCAAGCTGGTGAGCGGCTCCACCACCTTCACCGGCAGTGGCGTAGTCGGCACGCCGTCCTACATGAGCCCCGAGCAAGGCCGGGGTGAAAAAGACATTGACGGGCGCAGTGATGTCTACGCCCTCGGCGCGATCCTGTTTGAAATGCTCACCGGCGAGATGCCCTACCAGGCCGACACGCCCGTCGGCGTCATGCTCAAGCACATCACCGAGCCGGTGCCGCGGGTGCTGGACGTGAAGCCGGACTTGCCGCCCGGCTGTGAAACGGTGATTGAACGGGCGCTGGCCAAAGACCGCACCGAGCGCTTCGGCACTGCCGGCGACCTGGCCCACGCCCTCACTTCGGCGGCCAGAGGCGAACAGGTGACGCTTACCCGCCCGCCCCCCACGCTTGCGCGTATCGCCACGCCCACCGGGCGCACCAAACCGGCTCAATCGCAGAAGACGGTCGCCAACGTTTCGACGGAAACGGCGACGGAAACAGTGACGCCGGGCGCCGGGCGCAAGATTCCGATCTGGGTTTGGGCCGCCGGCGCGGTGGTCGTCGTCGGCGTGATCATTGGCCTGTTCGCCCTGGGCGGCGGCGCGTTGATCGCCGGTGCGCGCAACACGCCGACAACGGACGCTACCGCGCAAGCCTTCACCCAGATCGCGCAGTTGGCCGCGACCGCCCAGTTCAGCGTTAACGCGACTGCGACCGCGCACCGTGAGGCCACTCTCAGCATCGAAAGCACGACGAACGCGCTCATCACGCAGAGCGCGCTACAAGTGTCTAATCTTCAGGCGAGCAAGACGGCGGCAGTGGAAGGCACGGCGGCGGCCATTGCTCAGGCCACGGCTGACGCCCGGTCCACCGCCTCGGCCCAGGAGGCGGCCACGGCCACAGTGGCGGCGGCCACGGCGGATGCCCGGGCCACACTCGACGCGCAGTTGTCCAATCCCCGCATTGCTTTCATCGGCAACGGCGATCTCTGGACGGTCAACCTCGACGGGAGCAACTTGAAGCAGTTGACGACCGACGGCGGGCAGAAGACCGCGCCGCGCTGGTTGCCCGCAGAGCGTGGCCGCACCGTGGCTTACATCACCGGCCTGTGCATCAAGATCGTGGACTCGCTCACGCTGGAGGAAGAAACGCTGACCTGCCTGAACTACGCCGCGTCGGTGGACGGCTTTGAAGTGTCGCCCGACGGCAAATACTTTGCGATCAGCGTCGAGGGCAAACTGCACGTGGGCGACTACGACCCGGCCCGGCTCGGTCAAATCCGGTCGCGCAACGACCTGGAAGCCGGCGCGGCCTGCATGTTGTACTCGCAGAACTACGTCGAGTCGGCCAAGTGGTCGAGCGACGGCGGACAGATTGCGATGGAAGTCCAGATTCCGTTGAGCGGTCTCAAGGCCGACACGATCCGCCTGTTCGATTTCGCCTGCGGAAACAATACGCCGCGCAAGCTGGAAGAGTTCCCCGGCTCGTGGTTCACCATGCCGAAATACGAAAAGCAACCGGAACTGCAGGGCTGGGGCTGGGACAGCGATGTGCTGTTCGCCTTCGTGGACAATCAGCGCAACGAGGGCTTCGGCGACATCTACGTCTACAACTCCAGCGCCAAGCGCCCGGCCAAACAAATCTTCCCAATCACCGGTGGCCGCTGTTGCTACCGCGACCCGCAGTGGAGTTCAGACGGGGCGACTCTGCTCTTCGTCTTTCAAGACATTGAAACCGGCGCGAACAGCATCACCGAGCTGTATTACATTCCCTACGGGCAAGTCGGCACCGGGGCCTCCGCCACCCGCATCCCTCTGCCCGATGGCTTCTTCAAAGACCCGCGCCAAAAGCCGCAAGCGGTGATGGCGCCGTTGCCATGACTGAACATACCATCCCGATAAGAATAGGCCGCTACGAGATCAAAGCCGAACTTGGCCGCGGCGGCATGGCGACCGTCTATCGCGGTTACGACCCGCAAGTGAAGCGCGAGGTGGCCGTCAAAATTCTGCCGCGTGAGTTTTTGCACACCCCGGACTTCCGGACACGCTTCGAGCGCGAAGCGCAAACCGTCGCCGCGCTGGAACACCCGGCCATTGTGCCGCTTTACGACTTCGGCGAGGATGCGATAGCAGACCAGCCCTACATTGTGATGCGCCTGATGAGCGGCGGCTCGCTGGCCGACCGGTTGAAGAAGGGGCCGCTCTCCCCCACCGAGGCGGCCCGCATCGTGGCCCGCCTGGCCCCGGCGCTGGACTACGCTCACAATAAAAACGTCGTCCACCGCGATCTCAAACCCGGCAACATCCTCTTCGACTCGAACAACGAGCCGTACATCTCCGACTTTGGCATTGCCCGGCTGACGAGCGGCGGGGCCAGCATGACCGGTAGCGGCATTGTGGGCACGCCCGGCTACATGAGCCCCGAGCAGGCCAAAGGCGAAAAAGTGATTGATGGCCGGAGTGACATTTACGCCCTGGGCATCATCGTCTTCGAGATGCTCACCGGCAAGTTGCCCTACGAGGCCGACACGCCGATGGGCGTCATCGTCAAGCACATCACCGAACCCGTGCCGCGCATCCTCGACGTGAAGCCCGACCTGCCGCGCGGCTGTGAGATGATCATCGAGCAGGCGATGGCCAAAGACCGCGACGAGCGCTTTGCGACGGCCAACGATTTGGCCGAGACCCTGGCCGTGGTGGCTAAAGGCGAACAAGTGACGATGCAGGCGCTGGCCCGACGAACGGCGCGGGCCAAGAGATCGCAGGTCAGGCCAGCACCCGAACCCAAGAGGACATCGCCCTGGGTCTGGGTCATAGGCGGGCTGGTGGCCCTGGGCTTGGCAACCGGGCTGGCGCTGGGAGGCGGGGCCATCTTTTCCGCGCTCACCGGGGCGACCGCAGTCGCGACGCTCAGCCCGGTTGATCTCGCCTCTACGCAATCTCTCCAAATCACAGCAACGGCTGAATATGTGATCGCGGCAACCGGGCAGGCAGAGGAGACGGCAACGGCAGAGGCGGAGGCCGCCTCTGCCGCCGTTGAGGCCGGGACGGCGACTGCCGAAGCAGAAGCCGCCGTGGCAATGGCGGCGGCCACTCAGTTCAGCCTTGAGGCCACGGCCACCGCCGAGGCCGAATCCAACGCCGCTTCGGCGGCCACGGCGGCGGCTCAAGCCGGGGCCACAGCCCAGGTTGAGGCGACGGCCTTGGCCCTGCTGTCCGCGCCCAAAATTGCCTTCTTCAAAAACAGCGACTTGTGGGTCGTCAATCTGGACGGAACCAACTTGACCCAACTCACCAACGACGGCGGGCAGAAGGGGGACCTGCGCTGGTTGCCCGATGGCCGGACGGTGACTTACACCACCGGGCTGTGCGTGAAGGCGATTGACTTTATGACGCTGGAAGAGAGAGGCCTGGGCTGTTTCAACTCATCCGAAACCCTGGGCGGGTTTGAGGTGTCGCCAGACTCGAAATACTTTGCGGTGAGCGTGGATGGCTCTCTGTACGTCGGCGATTACGATCCCGATAAGTTGGCCCGGGTCAACTCGCGGGGCGATCTGGTGGAGTTGGCGAACTGCCTGACCTATTCGCGAAACGAGACCCGGTCAGTGCGCTGGTCGCGAGACAGTTCGCGGTTGGCAGTGGAGGTGGTGATTCCGTTCAACAACATCTCGGCTGAGGTCATCCGGCTTTTCGATTTGGAGTGCGGGCAAACCAACCTGTCGCACCTGGACGAATTTCCCGGCACGCGGTTTTCGTATCCCAGCTACTCGCGTAATCCCCAGCTTCAGAATTACGGCTGGGACGGGGGCGACCTCTTTGCGTTCGTGGACAGCATCCGCAACGACGGCTTTGGCGATATTTACGTGTACAACAACGGCAACAAGCGCGCGCCTCGGAAGATTCTGCCGATCAGCACCGGGGCCTGTTGTTACCGCGACCCACAATGGAGCGCGAACGGCGACACGCTAGCCTTCGTCTTCCAGAACATCGAAGGCGGGTCGGATAGCAAGACCGAGTTGTATTACATTCCCTACGGCCAGGTGGGCACGGGCAGTGGTTACAAGAAAATCCCCCTGCCCGACGGTTTCTTCACCAATCCGCGCGAGAAGCCGCAGCCGGTGATGGCGCCGTGAGGCGGGTGGAGATTGGAGAATTAAGGAAATGCAAGACAGGCGCACCCATCAGGGTGATCAACTTCTGAAAGACGTTTTCGCCCGCCCGCTTGGCGGTGTTCAAGACGGTGGCCAGGGCGGCATAAGCCTGCGCGCCCCAGTCCGAGCGAAAACTGCCCAGCACTTTGCGGTGGATCACCGACGGTCGCAAGGCCCGTTCGCAAGCGTTGTTGTCGGACGGCACATCAGCGCGATGCAAAAAGAGCAACAAATGCGCCCGGTGTGTTCGGTAGCGATTCCGCAAATTCGCGCCGAGCCAACAACCGATCCAAGCGTCGTTCCAGGATGGTCACCTGTCTTCGATATCCCTGTGGGGTCAACGTCTCCCGCCGTTTGCCCAGATGCATCGCTTCCCGGAACAGGGCTTGCATCTCCCGGGCCCAATTCAGGCGCGGACGTTTGTCGATCAAGCCTTGCAAGGCCCGTACCCTTCGGCAGGCTCAGGGCAGGCTCTGATGCGGCAAGCACAATTGGTGCTGGTCAGCAGGCGCGTTCAGTTGCGGCCCCCAGCAATCGCTCACCCAGACTTCGGCCCGGCACTCGCTCATGAAGGCCTCGACCACGTCCTGCCCCCGACTGCGCTGGATCAGATGGTACTCGCCGCCGCTACCGAGGAATACCCATTCCCAATGGTTGCGGCCCTGAACCCGGGCGCTCGTCTCATCGCTGGCAATCACCGCACTCTGCCGGACTCGTTCCCCAATCGCTTCGGCTTCGGGCTGGGCCGCTTGGCCGGCCCGTTCGACAATCGCCACCGCTCCGCCTTCACTCAAGGAGGTGCCGAAGACATCGCTCATCACCCCACACAGCCGCTCAAAGCCCAGATGGTGCTCGTGATGCAGGTAGGTGACCAACGCTTCCAGGCGCGGGCCGAACCGGCGCGACGCTTCCAGACCTTCCGGCAACGCCCCCCGTTGCAGCCGCTGGCAACCAGGACAGCGCACTTCATATTGGCGGGTTTCAATCACCACCGGCTTGATCTCCGGCAGTTCGGTCAGTTGGCGTCGGAAGACGCGCTCCGGCGCTTGCTCGAGCAGACCGGTTCCGCACCGGGCGCATGTTTCCACCCACACCTCGATCCCTTTCTCGGGATTGTCGACCAGGGGGCGTTCCGCTTTGGCATGGCCGGGCTTGGCCCCAATTTTCTTGTGCCGCTTTCGCTGGGGGCGATCGGCTTTCCAATCCCGCGAGGGCGGTTGCGGCGAATTGCCCGACGTCGACAGCGGTTGTTTGAGGCGCTCGACTTCCGCTTCCAACCGCCGGATTTCTTCAAACAGGCGTTGGATGAGAGCCATCATTTCTTCCGGCGACAAATCGCGCAGGGCATTTACAGCTGGTTCGGGTAGCACGTCCTGTATAACACTCAACTCTCAAGAAAGTCGTGAGCAGTTACAAAATATTGATCCCAGTTAAGTTTCGACCGAGACTTAGAGCAACGTACGAGAGGGTATTTTACTTTGGATTCAGGTATAAGTGCCCCTTCTGCAATTCTCGTCTAAGAACCTTCCTCCCGTTTGGTCTCAATTTTCCCGTTCTCAAGGAAAAGCAAGTTGTTGGAGGCGGTTACCGTCAAAATGCGCTTTGTCCGATTTGCGGTTCCTTTGATAGAGAGCGACTTTTATATCTGTATCTTTTACACAAAACAGATCTCTTTGAGAAACCCAAGAAATTACTACACGTAGCCCCCGAAGCAAGAGTGGCAAATATATTGCAGACTAAAGTCACGGTAGACTACCTGACTGCTGACATTTCTTCAAAAAACGTTATGGTCGAGATGGACATAACGGATATCCGATTTCCTGATGATTCTTTTGATGCAATCATATGCAATCATGTTCTGGAGCATATTATTGATGATGGCAAGGCGATGTCCGAGTTGTATCGTACGTTGAAGCCAGGAGGATGGGCGATCCTGCAGGTCCCCTTATCACTAACGTTGCAGAACACCTATGAGGACTTTTTAATAACGACTCTAACAGGTAGAGAAGAAGCCTTTGGTCAAGGGGACCATGTGAGAATTTATGCAGAGGACTATCAGGATAGACTTGCGCAAGCTGGCTTTAAGGTGAATGTTTTCAAATGGGTTACTGAAGCCGAGAACTTCGGTGGCCGACGGAACGTCTTCGGCCTTAATGAGGAAGAGTGCGTGTATTTTGTCAGTAAGCACCGATAAACATTCGTTGTGCTGCTCTTGACCGGTCTAACAACCGCTGCAGCCGACCGCCTCCAGCCTCCGCTCGTGCCTCGCTTCGGCTTCCGGTGGCGGCTGAGCGCCAGCGTTAGCCCACACCCTCAGCCATCACCCCCACCCAAAGATCATCTTCATGTACACACCGAAACGCTGCCAAGAGCCAGGCCGAGATACGGTTGAACAGTTCATTCGCGCCTCAGTCCACGACACCTGTGCTTGCCGCTCAACGCTCTTGGTATAATTCCCCCTGCCGGTTTAGCCACCCGCATTTCTTTCGCTCCATAAAATTCTCCGCGCTCGCCGCGCTCTCGGCGGTGAATGCTCCTGAAAGGATTCAATGCCCACTCTGAAACCCGCCCGCGTTCGCTTTGCGCCCTCGCCCACCGGCTATCTGCACATCGGCGGGGCGCGCACCGCGCTCTACAACTACCTCCTGGCCAAACAGACCGGCGGCCAGTTCATCCTGCGCATCGAAGACACCGACCAGACGCGGCTGGTGGCCGACGCTATGGAAGCGCAGATGAACGGCCTGCGCTGGCTCGACCTCCAGTGGGACGAAGGCCCGGACGTGGGCGGCCCGCGCGGCCCTTACATCCAGTCGCAACGCGCCGACATTCACCGCGCCCACGCCGGGCAGTTGGTGGAGATGGGCAAGGCCTATTACTGCTTCTGCGCCAAAGAGCGGCTCGAAGCCCTGCGCCGCGAACAGCTAACGCTCAAACGCCAGCCGCGCTACGACGGCCTGTGCCGGAACATCCCGCCCGCCGAGGCCAAAGCCCGCAAGGCCGCAGGCGAGTCGTGCGTGGTGCGCTTCAAAATGCCGCCCGAGGGAAACACGACGGCTCACGATTTAATTCGCGGCGACATCACCGTCGAAAACAGCACCCTCGACGACTTCATCATCCTGAAATCCGATGGCCTGTCTCTTTACCACCTGGCGGCGATGGTGGACGACCACCTGATGGGCATCACCCACGTCATCCGCTCGTCCGAGTGGATACCGTCACTGCCCAAGCACGCCCTCATCCTTCGCGCCTTCGGCTGGGAAGAGCCGGTCTGGGTGCATCTTTCGGTTTTCCTCAAGCCGAGCGGCAAGGGCAAGATGAGCAAGCGCGAGTCGGCGGACCTCAAGGCCGAAGAGGGCCACTCGATCTTCGTGCGCGACATGCACGAACTCGGCTACTTGCCCGAAGCCGTCCTCAACTGGATTGCCCTCATGGGCTGGAGCCTGGACGACAAGACCGACATCATCTCGCTCGATGAGATGATTAGCGGCTTCAGCCTGGAGCGGCTCAACCCCGCGCCCGCCGCCGTCAACTTCGACAAGCTCGAACACTTCAACGGCGTCTACATCCGCGCCCTGCCCCGGGCCGAACTGGCGAAGCGCATCAAGCCGCATTTCGATCAGGCCGGGTTGAAGGCCGACGAAGCGGCCCTGCTCAGGATCACGCCAGTTATTCAAGGACGAATCGGCACCTTAGACGAGTCGGTGGACATGGCCGGATTCTTTTTCCGACCGACCGTGGAGCCAACACCCGAGTCGCTGATTCCCAAAGGGATGACGGCCTCTGCCGCATTGGCCGCCTTGCAAAAGGCCCGGTCTCTGCTGAAATCCCTGCCGGACCTGGAACACTCAACGACCGAGCCGCCGATGCGCAAGTTGGCCGAAGACCTCGGCCTCAAGCCCGGCCAACTGTTCGGCATTTTGCGCGTCGCCGTCACCGGCCAAACCGTCAGCCCGCCGCTGTTTGAGACGATTGCGTTGTTGGATAGAGAAATAGTGTTCAACCGCCTGACGGAGGCAGAAGAATTACTCCGCCAAACGTCAAACGAAAAACGTCAGGCGTGACGTTTGACGTTTGTCGTTTGACGCGCACCCAGGATATGACAAACTCTCAAACCTATATTGACCTCGAAAACCAGTACGGCGCAAAAAACTACAAGCCGCTCGACGTGGTGATTGCCAAAGCCAGCGGCGTGTGGGTGGAAGACATGGACGGCAGGAAGTATCTCGACTGTTTGGCCGCCTACTCGGCGGTGAATCAGGGCCACTGCCACCCCAAGATTATCCAGGCCCTTGTCGAGCAGGCGGGCAAAGTCACCCTGACCTCGCGGGCCTTCCGCAACGACCAGCTTGGCCCGTTCATGAAAGAGTTGTGCGATCTGACCGGCTTCGAGATGGGCCTGCCGATGAACTCCGGCGCAGAGGCGGTGGAAACGGCGCTCAAGCTGGCGCGAAAATGGGGCCACATGGTGAAAGACATCCCCAAGAACCAGGCCGAGATCGTCACCGTCGCCGGCAACTTTCACGGGCGCACCATTACTACTATTTCGTTCTCCACCGAGCCATCGTACCAAGATGCCTTCGGCCCGTTTACGCCCGGATTCGTCACCGTTCCCTACGGCGACTCTGCCGCCGTCGAAAACGCCCTCACCCAAAACACCGCCGCCGTGCTGGTCGAGCCTATCCAGGGTGAAGCCGGAGTCGTCATCCCGCCTGCCGGTTACCTGAAACGCCTGCGGGAAATTTGCGACAAGAATAAGATGCTGTTGATCGCCGACGAAATTCAGACCGGCCTGGGGCGCACCGGCAAGCTGTTCGCCTTCGAGCACGAGGGCATCCGGCCCGACGTAGTCATCGTCGGTAAGGCATTGAGCGGGGGCGTTTATCCCGTCTCGGCAGTGTTATCGTCGAAGGAGTTGATGGAGCTGTTCAAGCCGGGCGAGCACGGCTCGACGTTCGGCGGCAACCCGCTGGCCGCCGCCGTGGGCCGGGCCGCGCTCAAAGTGATCGTCGAAGAGAAGCTGGTGGAGAACTCGGCGGTGCTGGGCGAATACTTCCTAGAACAGTTGGAGGAGATTCCCAGCCCGCACGTCAAAGAAGTGCGCGGCAAGGGCCTGTTTATTGGCGTGGAGTTGAAAGAGGAGGCCGGCGGCGCGCGCCGCTTCTGTGAAGCGCTCAGAGATCGCGGCATCCTGTGCAAGGAGACGCACGATCACGTCATCCGCTTTGCCCCGCCGCTGGTGATTGACCGGGCGACGATTGATGGGGCGCTACCGGCGATTCGGGATGTGCTGAATATGAAGTGAGGCGACAAACGACAAACGTCAAACGACACGCTTCGCGCGACGTTTGTCGTTTGTTGGTTGACGTTTGCTTAGTTGCCTGCCGGGTAAGCGCCGCAAGTGACGCGATAGGGCTGGCCAGGGAAGTAGAATTCCCACTCATCGCGGGTGAAGTTGCGGGCGGCGATGTTGCAGGCTCGATCCTGCCACGAGGCAAAGTCCACGTCCCACACGATCACTTTCGTGTCACTGCTCCCCGAAGCCACCCACTTGCCACGCTCCGCGGGGCTGAAGGCCACGCCCCGCACCCAGTCGTTGTGGCCGGTCAGGGCCGCCCCAATCGGCTGGCGGGTTGCCACATCCCACAAAAGTACCGTCGCATCCTGACTACCTGAGGCCAGAAGTTTACCGTCCGGGCTGAAAGATACGGCTCGCACGCCAAAGGTGTGGCCGGCCAGCGTCGCCAGCTTTTCGCCGGTCGCCACGTCCCACAAGATGATGGTTCGGTCTTCACTGCTCGAGGCCAGGATTGCGCCGTCGGGGCTGAAGGCTACGTCCGACACTTCCAGGGTGTGATCTTCAAGCTTCGCCATCAGCCTGGGGCTGGCCGGGTCCGACACATCCCACAGAATCACGTTCGTATCCCTCGCCGCCGACGCCAGCAATTTGCCATTGGGGCTGAAAACCACACCGCGCACGGTGTTCGTGTGATCGGTGAGGGTAGCCGCCAGTTCAAGCGAGTCGCCAGTCACCCGCCAAATTTTCACTTCCGAGTTTTCACTGCCGGAGGCCAGCCACTTGCCATCGGGGGTGAAGGCCAGGCCCCACACCCGGTCGGCGTGGGCCTGAACCGGCTCGCCAAGCAGTTTGGAGTTTTGCGGGTCTGACACGTCCCACAGTGCAATCTTGCCATCCCTGCCGCCGTCGGCCAGGGTGAGGCCGTCCGGGCTGAAGGCAACCGCGTTCACGTCCGACTCGTGCGCGCCTTCCAGCGACGCCAAGAACTTGACTCCGCTCTTCGGATCGGACGTGTCCCACAAAATCACTTTGGCGTCGTTGGCGGCGGAGGCTAGTAATTTACCATCCGGGCGGTAGGCCACGTGACGCACGACCGCGGTATGCCCGTTCAGGATTTGCCCCAGCGGTTGCCTGACCGAGGTGTCCCATAGAATCAACGTGCCATCCGCCGAGCCGGAGATAACCAGCGCCCCAGAGTCCACCGCCACGCTTTGCACGGCGTTGCTGTGGCCGATGAATCGGCGCAGTAATCCGCCGTCGCCCGCCGACCACTCGATCAGCGTGCCATCGGCGCTGGCCGAGATCAAGGTCTCGCCGTTGGCCCGGAAGGCTACGCTGGTCACGCTCGCCCGGTGGCCCTTGAGCTGATTACCTATTGGCTCGCCCTTTTCCACATCCCACACTATCACTACGTTGTCTTCGCCGGCAGAGGCCAGCCTCGTTCCGTCGGGGCTGAAAGCCAGGCCGAAAATGCCGTAGAGGTGGCCGGTCAGAGTCTTAGACGCCTGATGCGTTGCCACATCCCACAGAATGATCGTCTTGTCGTTGAGGCCGCCGCCCGAGGCCAATAGTTTTCCGTCCGGGCTGAAGGCAACCGACCAGGCTGCATCTACGTGTCCCTCAAGTACGGCCATCAATTGGCCCTGCGCCACATCCCACAACCTGACGGTTTTATCGCCGCTGGCCGAAGCGATCAGCTTCCCATCCGGGCTGACGGCTACCCCGTAGACGATTCCGGTGTGTCCCTTGAATGTAGTGGATGTCTTCTGAGTGGCAACATCCCACAAGAGGATCGTTTGATCGTCACTGCCGGAGATCAGGGTTTGGCCGTCGGGGCTAAAGGCAACGGTTCGCACCGCCGCCGTGTGCCCGGCCAACGTGGCAACCGTTTGGCGCGTCGCTACGTCCCACAGCCTGATGGTGTTGTCGGCGCTGGCTGAAGCGATCAGCTTCCCATCCGGGCTGACGGCTACCCCGTAGACGGTGTCGGCGTGGCCGCGCAAGTAAGCTTGCAGGGCCGGGTTGTGTTCCAGCCCATTCACCAGCAAACCTTTCATCTCAGCCGTGTCGGCCAGATGGTTGCCTTCGACGCTGAAGAGCAAGGCCAGATCAAATTGCGAGTCGAGCAGGCCCACGCCTTGCGCCACCACTTGACGCAGAAGAGCAAGACTCGTTTGCTCCTCGGCGCGGGCGCGTTCGGCTTCGGCAGTGGATTGTTGAGCGATGGCCTGGGTGCTGGCCGCCTCGGCCAGGGTGCGCTGATCAATTGCCTGGGTGCTGGCGGACTCGGCAGTAGACTGTTGGGCAACGGCCAGGGTGCTGGCGGACTCGGCGGTCTGTTGCTGGGCCACTGCTTGCTGGCCGAGGAAGATAGCGGCGGCGGCGGCGATGACGGCCATCACCAAGACAACCGTCAAATACACCGCCCGCTGGCGGAGTTGGCGCGCGGCGCGGGCCTGTTCTTCGGCGCGACGGTGTTCGGTTTCGGCCAGGCGGCGGGCGGCGTCAAGCTCGCGTTGCCGGCGAGCGGCCTCCTCGGTCTCGCGCGCCTGCCACTCGGCAATGCTCGCGTCGAGGAAGGTGCGCTCTTCTTGCGTCAGGGCCAATTGCGTTTCGGCGGCCCAGCTGGCGAACTGACTGAGCCGCGCTCCTTGCAGGAGAAAGCTGTTCTCTCGATTCGCGCTTTGCCATTCAGCGGCGGCGTTGGCTAACAGCCGCTCCAGGCGCACGTCGGCGCGGCCGGCGTCCAGCCACTCGCGCAGTTGCTTCCATTGGCGAATCAAGGCTTCGTGCGCTACCTCGACGGTCGGACCGCGGGTGGTCGGATCGCGATCAAACGAGAGCAGGCGCGACTTACCAAAAGTTTCAATAACAGTGGTCAGTGGCCGATGATCAGTGGTCAGGCTTTCAAGTTCGGAGCGCAGGACTCGGCGGCGGGTGTCTTCCGTGCCTTCGCCGAGCGTGACCAGACGGAGGAACAACTGGCGGGCCGCCGCTTTCCCGGCTTCGTCAAGCGAGTCATGCACTTCGTCGGCGCGGCGGGCCAGCGCACCCAGCACGCCGCCGATGGATTGATAGGCTTCTTTGGTAAGCAGTCGGCCATCGCGACGCTCGAACAGTTCGGTCAGGGCATACTGCAAGAGCGGGAGCGCGCCGGGTTGTTCGCTCACGTCGGCCACAATGGCCGACACCAGGCCGGTCTCCCACCTCACACCAGTTTGCTCCGCCGGTTCCTGAATCGCCCGCGCCAACTCTCCGGAGGAAAGCGGCAGAACGACTTCGGTGAATTGACGCATCAGTTCGCCCCAGCCGGTGAACAGCAGAGGCCGATCATAAAAATCGGCGCGGAGGGTGACAATAAGGTGGAATCGACTGCCCGGGTCGTTGACGGCGGCGAAAAGGTTGCCGAGAAAGCGCGCGCGCTCGCCTTTGTCCTCGGCGAGGGTGAAGGCTTCTTCAAATTGGTCAACCACCAGCACCAGTTCGGTGGACTCGTCGGCGGGCAGGGCTTCGTGGATGGCGGCGGCGAGGGCACTGTCATCGCGGCGCAGACGGTCAAGCAAATTCTTCGGCGGGTTGACGGCGACACGCAGGAGCGACTCGGCCAACTCTTCCAGCGGTCGCGCCCCCGGCATCATTTCGACGATGAACCAGTTTTCCGAGCCGGGGAGCGCGCCGCGCCGCAGGGCTGGGACGACGCCCGCTTTGACGACGGACGATTTGCCACTCCCGCTGGGGCCGACGACGGCAAGAAAATTATGAAGGTTGAAGGATGAAGGATGAGCCGTTCCATTCAACCGCGCCAGCAACACTTCCGTCAATGCTTCGCGGCCAAAAAAATCATTCGCGTCGGACTCCTGGAAGGCGCGCAAACCTTTATACGGATTGGTGACTTCAAATTGCGACAGGTCAATGGTTGGAGCGGCCACGGCGGCGCTGGCCGAGGCGGCTTCGTGGAAGGCGGCGGCGAAGGCCAGCGCGTCGGGGTAACGCTCCGCCGGGTCCTTGGCCGTCGCCCGCTGAATCACCCAGCTCAACTCGGGGGGCAGATCGGCCAGCCGTTCGTGAAGCGGCGGCAGAGGCTCGGTGAGGTGTTTGATCATCTGGGTGGCCGGGTCTAAATTGGGGAAGGGGTGCTCGCCCGTAAGGACTTCATACATCACCACGCCCAGGCTGTAGATGTCGCCCGCCGGGGTCGGCGGCTCGTTGCGAACCTGTTCGGGCGGCATGTAGGCGAAAGAGCCGGTCGTCATCTCGTCGCCGCCGTCATGGGTGGTGCGGCCCGGGTCGCTGGCGATGCCGAAGTCGGAGAGGTAGGCGTTACCGTCACCGTCAAGCAGGATGTTGGCCGGTTTGATGTCGCGATGCACGACGCCCTGACGGTGGGCAACGGCCAGCGCGCCCGTGACCTGATCCAGCAAACGGGCCGCCGCGGGAAGTTCCCACGCGCCGCGCTCCAGCGAGTCCTTCAAACTGCCGCCGCGCAACCAGCGAATGACCAGATACGCCCCATCCGGCTCGCGCCAGTAGTCGTAGAGAGGGACGATGTGGGGATGCTCAAGGCGGGCGACGAGTTGGGCTTCGGTTTCAAAGCGGCGGATGAAGTCGGGGTGATTGGCGTGCTGGGGCAAAATCACTTTGATTGCCACTTCGCGCCCGACCGAGGGTTGATGAGCGCGATAGACCGCGCCGAAACCGCCCGCGCCGATCTGATCGCCCAGTTCGTAGCCCTTGATAGTTTGGCCGCTCAAATCATTCATCTTGCCCTCACGCGCATTGATGGTACACGATTGACTGCAACTACACAAGCCTCCAGTTCGAGCAGTTAGAGGTTAGAGCAGACATCCAACCTCCAACTTCCAAATGTGGTAAAATTTCCGGCGCACTGGGGGATAGTTTAGTGGCAGAACAGCGGATTCTGGATCCGTGAGCCGTGGTTCGACTCCACGTCCCCCAGCCAACAGGCGCTCGGCAGACAAGTCTGCCCACCATATGAAACACCCGGCTCGTTTTGAGTTGGGTGTTTTGTTTTAGAGGAACTTAACAGGAGCGCGTCAGACCGCGAACTCTACCAGCGCCAAGCAGTTGCATTTTCATCTCATCTCGGGAACATGACCGACCACTTCATTCACATCTACACCCACCGCGCCGACGACTACCACCGGGCGATTGCTCACGAGGACGCCGACGGCAACTTGCTCAAGGCCATCGAAAGCGTCACGGCGCTCGATGGCAAACGCATTCTTGATCTCGGCACGGGCACCGGCCGCCTGCCGCTCCTGCTGGCGGGTCGCGCCGCGCGGTTTGTCGGCCTCGATTTGCACTGGGATATGTTGCGGCAAAATAGCTATCAGAGGTCAGTGGTGAGTGGTCAGTGGCGGCTGGTGCAGGGAGATATGAGGCGGTTGCCCTTTCCATCCGGTTGGGCCGACGTTGTCACCGCCGGTTGGGCCATCGGCCACTTGTGCGGCTGGTATGCCGCCGACTGGCAAATCCATATTGGCCGGGTGTTGAATGAGATGCACCGGGCCGCCGCGCCGGGGGGGACGTTGTTCATTTTTGAGACGCTGACCACCGGCAGTCTCACCCCCGCCCCGCCGACCGAGGAGTTAGCCGAATATTACAACTGGCTGGAGAATGAATGGGGCTTCACCCGCCAGGCGATCAGCACCGATTATCAATTCGCCAGCGTGGACGAGGCCGTGGCGCGCACCGAATTTTTCTTCGGCCCTGAAATGGCGGAAAAGATTCGGGCCAACAACTGGGTGCGTTTGCCCGAATGGACGGGGATGTGGGTTAAGCGGCAGGCAGGGTAAACGCAAACGTCGCCCCCTGTCCCGGCTGGCTCTCCACCCAGATGCGCCCGCCGTGCGCCTCCACCGCCAAACGGCAAAAGGCCAGCCCCAGTCCGGTCCCCGACTGCCGTTGCCAGCCGGTGAAAAACTTTTGGAAGATCTGTTCTTGAAATTCAACAGGAATGCCGGGGCCGGTGTCGCTGACCGCAATCAAGAGAGATTCGCGATCGTTCACCCCGGCGCTGGCCGCCACCCTGACCAGGCCGCCGGGCAGGGTGAACTTGATGGCGTTACCCACCAAGTTCTGCAAAACGCGGCTGATCAATCCGGTATCAGCCCAGGCCAACGTCTCAGGAGGGATGGCATTTTCAAGGCGGATGCCCTTTTTGTCAGCCAGAACTGTTTGTAACTTGAGCACCTCGGTGGCCAGCGGGGCCAGGGCAAACGTCTTGCGCTCCACCGGCATCTGCTTGTTTTCCAGGCGGCTCACGTCCAGAATGTCGTTGACCAGGCCCGACATTCTGTCGGCGCTCTCCAGCGCAATTTCCACCGCCTCGCTCTGCTCCGGCAACAGCGCGACGTCGCCCTGTAAGATGCTGAGCATGCCGGAAATCGCCGTCAGCGGGTTGCGCAGGTCGTGAACCATGGTGCGTGTCAAATCGTCGCGCGTTTTTTCCAGCGACCGTTCTTCCGTCACATCGCGCAACACCACCAACCGCCCAAGTGAGCCATCGCTCATCATCACCGGCAAATCCAGCCAGTGGATCGTGTGCGGCGGTATCTCGCACTCGCCCTCGCCCGGCGACTCGTCGCCAGCCTGGACACGGCGCATTCCCGTCATGACGATTTTCACCACGTGGGGCGCAGTGTGGCGCAACAACCAGAGAACTTCGACGACATGGCGCCCGATCATTATCTCCAGCGGTTTAGAGATGCCTAGCAGGCGCAAAGCAGAGTTGTTGACAACCAGGATGTGGTGACTGGCGCCGATCAGGATGACGCCGTCGCGGCTCGACTTAATCAGCGCCTGCAATTGGCCGCGCTCGCCAGTGATTGTCTTGTGCAAATAGGCATTGTCCAGGGCCAGGGCCACCGCGTCGGCCAGCGACTTGGCCAGCAGCATATCGTCGTCGTGAAAAGCGCCTGGCTGATCGCTCTCCAAATTCAGCACACCCAACACCCGCTCGCCGCGCTTTAAGGGAACTGCCAGTTCACTGCGAGACGTCGGCTTCAGGGGCGCGTAATCAGGGTCAAGGTCAGTGTCTGCCGCATATTGGGTCTGGCCCGTTCTAAACGTTCGCCCCATAATGCCCTGAGACACAGGTTGTGTCGGTTTAGCTTCCGAGGGCAACTGGCCCGCGAACCGGCCAACCAGATGTTGCCCATCCTCGCTTGGCAGGCCAATCGCCACGCTCGACCAGCCGGCGAATTGGGCAATGGCTTCGACGGCCATGCGAGTCACCGTTTCCGGGTTTAACTGCTCGCCCAAAGCGCGCAGGATTTCGTAGAGGATAGTCTGCTGATCCGTCATACGGCGCTGGGCTTCAAAGATTTGCGCGTTACGCAGGGCCAGCGCCATCTGGTCGGCGGCGGCTTGCATCAGGCGCAGATGGCCGTCGTCGAAGTGCCGGGGCTGGGAGTGGGCCAGGGTGAGAACGCCCAAGAGGGTTGAACCGCTTAGAATCGGCACGGCCAACGTCGAGCGGGCGGCGTAAGGCGAGTCGGGCAAAGAGAGCCAGCGCTCGTCATTCTGAGTGTCGGCAATCAGCGTCGGTTGTTTGTGCTGAGAGACCCAGCCGGCCAGGCCCCGGCTGATCACATGGTTGGCAATCGGCGGCTGACTACTAAGAGGTTTCGTGTCCCCGGCCAAAATACTGCGGGTCACCGCGCCGGTGCCATCCGCCAACAGCAGACTGCCGTGTTCGGCGGCGGTGAGGCGGGTTGCCACGTTGAGCGCATTTTGCAGAGTGGCCTCCAGCGCCGGGCGTTCGGCCGTGGCCCGGGCCACGGCCACCAGGTTTTCAAAAAGCTGTCGCTGGGCCCGTAGTTCCGATTCGGCGCGCTGGCGCTCAATTGCGCCGCCCAGGCTGGCCGCCATCGTCTTTAGAATAGAGGCTTCGTGGTTTGGCCAATACCGCTCGGAGCGACAATCGTCAAAGCCGATGAAGCCCCAGAAGTCTTCGCCAATAAGAATGGGCACAATCAACAACGACCGGATATCATATGGCTGAAGTATAGACCGTTCAGATGGCGGGAACTCCCAGACCGGGCCATTCACCGGGTCGCCAACAGAAAGGATGTGATGCCAGCGTTCCAGGCTGCTCCAGGGGAGGTTCTGCCACTCGGCATTATCAATCAACGGTTGAATGCCTTGCCGCACCCACTCGAACCGCCGGCTGGTGACCCGTTCGCCGGTTTGGGGCTGAAGATGGTTTTCAAAGATGTAGGCCCGATCGACTTCCGCCGCCTGCCCCAGGATAGCCAGCGCCTCGTTCATCGCCGCCGTCCAGTTACTTGTCTTCAGCAGACAGCGCGTTGCCTCCGCCACGCCCTCCAACAGCCGGTTGCGGCGCTGGGATTCGGCATAGAGCCGCGCCCGGCCAATGGAGACATTCACTTGTTTGCTGAGCGCCACCATCAATTGCAAGTCGGCCTTCGACAGTATCACGCCTTTGCTTTCGACATTGAGAGCGCCTACAACCTGGCCCTGGTCAAACAGCGGAACACAAACCTCGGAAGCAACGCCCTCAATTGCTCCCATGAACGACGGGTCAGCCCGCACGTCTTCCAGCAAGGCCGCCTTGCGGGTGCGAACCACTCGCCCGATCACGCCTTCGGCGATCGGGATCCGCTCGATCACCTGGCTATAGCCGACTTGATCCTGAAGCATCAGGGTGTCGTTCTCCAGCAGATAAACGCTCACCAGCGTATAGCCAAATGTTTCGGCAATACTTTCGACGACGGTGCGCAGGACCATGGGCAAGTCAACTTCGCGCGCCAGCGCCGTGCGAACGCGATCCAGAAGTGTCAGTTCCAACGATTGCCGCTGAGCGGCGGCCAGAAGCGACTCGTAGCGCCGTTCATCTTCTTTGAGGGCAGTAATGTCGCGGAACACGGCCAGCCAGCCGGTGATGTTGCCAGCCCGGCCCATCAGCGGCGACAGCCGGGCATCGTAATCGCGTCGCCGGTCTTCTTCGCCAAGCGCGATCTCAATCTGAGTCTCGGCTCTGGCTTCGAAGAGGCCGACCAGGCCGGGCCGATTGCCGAAGACCTCTATTGCCTTCCTGCCAATCACCCGGGCGGAGGGCAGGCCGACGATGTGCTGGGCCGCCTGATTCATATCCACCACCCGGTTCTGAATGTCGAGCACCATCACCCCGTCGCTCATTCTTTCAATGATGGCTTCACCCGCCACCGGCACGATGTCGAACAGCTTAAACCGGAAAAGTCCCCAGGCCAGAATCATGCCGGTGATCGTGAACGCCAGCGGCGTCATGTCAATTGGCACATCAACCAAATGGAATAGACTCAGGATATTGGCAATCCAGGAGGGGATAGCGGCGATGAGGAGCGTCAGAGCCTGCCGGCGATAGAGGTGTGGTAAGCGAATAGCGGCCAGCGCAATCAAAATCACGGTGACCAGGATGCTAAAATAATTGTACGAGATATGAATCAGGAGCCACGCGCCGCGATCAAGGCGCAATGTAACAAGCGATCCTGTGATTTCCAGGCCAACTTCACGCCATATCAGTCCATGCATTTCGTTCGTGAACGCCAGAGCGGTGGTGATAGCCGGGATGATGCTCAACAACACCAGCGCCCGGCGGGAAGGCCACCACGACGGCTGGGCGCTATATCGAAGCCCAAACGCCACCAGGGCCGGCGGCACAAACGCCGCGCCCAGATATTGAAATTTGGCCCAAAAAACTTTGGTAAGGAGATCGGCGCCGGCCACTTCCAATGCGTAGCCGAAAGCCCAGCCGGCAACCGCCAGCATCAGCACGATGAAGGCCGTGCTGGCTGGCGTGGGGCGTTGCCGCCAAACGAAAATCGCCAGCCCCGACGAAATGATGAACGCCAGAATGCTGGGCAGGATATAGGGAGTGTATTGCCAGTGCTGGGGACTCATGCACAAACTATTCTACACAGCAATCGGCAAAGTGAATAGAAAGGTTGTCCCCCGGCCCGGTTCACTCTCCACCCAAATGCGCCCGCCGTGGGCCTCCACCGCCAAACGGCAGAAGGCCAGTCCCAACCCGCTTCCGCTGTTTTCCTGCCGGCCCGCAGCAAACTTTTGAAACAAGCGGCTCTTAAGTTTAGCCGGAATGCCCGGCCCGTCATCCTTGACGACTACCTGTAACATGCCAGGCTGTTCCTCAAAGAGACTGGCCGACACCCGGATCAGACCCTCTTCAGGGGTGAACTTAATGGCGTTGCCGATTAAATTTTGCAGAACGCGGCCCAGCAAGGCGGGGTCGGCCCAAACTGAGGGCAAGGTCGAGGGGACGTCGGCTTCGAGGTGCTGTTCTTTCTCTGCCGCCAGCGGGGCTTGCAGTCGGATGATCTCGGCCACGCTATCGGGCAGGGTGACAACTTTCTGGTTGAGCGGTATCTGCCCGCTCTCCAGGCGGCTTATGTCCAGGATGGCGCTGACCATCTTGATCATCTGGTTTGTGCTTTGGCTAGCGATGTCCAAAAACTCCGAATAGGCAAAGGAGGGTCTCGCCGCCGTTTCCAACTTCAGCACATCCAATGCGCCCAGGATCACCGTCAGCGGGTTACGCAAATCGTGAACCATGGTGTGGGTGAGATCGTCACGCATTCTCTCCAGCCGCCGCTCTCTGGTGACCTCGTGCAGGACCAGCAGGCGGCCCAGGGAGCCAGGGCCAGCCATCACCGGCAAGTTGAGCCAGTGGATGGTGTTGGGCGGCACTTCGTATTCCCCTTCGCCCGGCGGCTCATCGCCGCGCTTAATCCGGCGCATTTCGGCCAGGGTTGTTTGCACGACTACCGGCGCGTAGGCGCGCATGGGGCGCAGGGCTTCGACGATGTGGCGGCCCAGCCACGCCTCGGGACGGCCGGCCATGCGCAACAACTGCAATGCCGGCGCGTTAATCACCAGGATTCGCCGATCCATCCCGATCAAAATAACGCCGTCGTGGTTGGAATTAATCACCGCATCCAGCCGGCTGCGTTCGTCGGCAATCGTCTGGTACAGCCGGGCATTATCCATCGCCAGCGCCACGGCATCGGCAATCGACTCGGCCAGCAACACATCGTCTGGATCAAACGCGTCGATCTGATCGCTCTCGACATTCAGCACGCCGAGAACCCGGTTGCCGCGCTTGAGCGGCACGGCCAGTTCACTGCGCACGGCGGAATGGGCCATCACATAATTCGAGTCGCGGGTCACGTCCGGCACGTACTGAGTCTGAGAAGAAGTGAGCGCCCGGCCAACGACTCCCTCGTCGAGAGGCTTGGTCAATCTTACGCCCGAAAAAAGTTCGCCGCCGGCAGCCCGCACCGCCCAATGTTGTCCATCTTTTTCAGGCACGATAATAGCTACGTTTGCCCAACCGGCAAATTCGATAATGGCCTGCACCGCATCGTTCATCACCGCCACCGAGTCAAGCTGTCGGTTGACCCGGCTCAACACTTCGTAAAGCATGGTTTGCCGGTCAGCCATACGGCGCTGCGCTTCAAATATGAGCGCGTTGCGCACGCCCAGCGCCATCTGCTCGGCGGCAGCCTGCATTAAGCGCAAGTGGCTGTCGTCAAAATGGCCGGGTTCCAAATGCACCAGGGTGAGAATGCCGAGCAAGGTCGGGCCGCTTAGAAGCGGCACCGCCAGCACCGAGCGAGCCGTGTAAGGCTTATCGGACAACGAGACCCAGCGCGCGTCGTGAAGCGTGTCAGGGATCAGCGCGATTTGGCGGTGGCGGGCAACCCAGCCGGCCAGGCCCTCGTCCATCACCAGCGTGGCAATGCGCAGGCGTTGCTTAAGAGCAGGTGATCCACCGGCCAAAATGCTGTGGGCCACCGCCCCGTCCTGGTCGAGCACGAGCAGACTGCTATGCTCGGCCTGGGTGAGCGCCGTCGCCACGTCCAGCACATTTTGCAGAGTTGCTTCCATGGTCGGAAGCTCGGTGACAGCCCGCGCAACCGTGACCAGGTTTTCAAACAACTGCTTCTGCTCGCGCAGTTCGGTCTCAATTTGCCTGCGCTCGGCGATATCTTCGGTGGGAAGGGGGTTTAAAATTGTCTGTCGCTCAAACGTGGCTAACTCTTCGGGGCTGCGAACAGGGTCAAAGGACGTAGCCGGGACATCGTTGGGCAGTTCGTCGTTCACATCTGTCATTTTACCTTAGGGCTCGTCAAAGAATAAGTCCGAATTGCGCTACCACTGAATTTTCACTGGTGTGCCAACCTCAGCCCAGTCGTAGAGTGTCTTCGCATTTTCGGTGCTCAGAATCACACAGCCATAAGATACCGGCGTGCCCAGCCAACCGGCCCAGAGCGTCTGGCCGTTGGAGAGAATAGGCAGGGCATGAATCCCGTTCTGGAGTGAGCCGGCCCAGTAGATGCCCAACCAGTACGGCATCTGTAAATTCCAGGTGTAAGCGTAAGCGTTGGGAATCTTGTTCAGCACACTAAAATTGCCGGGAGCAGTTTCGCGCCCGCGCTCGCCAGTGGAGGTGACCCACGACCAAATTAAGTTGCCGCCTTCATAAACGTACATGTGCTGTTCGGAAATATCTACCAGGATCAATTTGCTTGCGCCGATCGAAGCTGGCGCAACTGACGGCGCGGTGAGGGTCGTCCCGCCGACGGGGATAGTCAGCGCTTGCCCGGCATAAATTCGGCCCGGATCGAAAATGTTGTTGGCCGAGGCCAGGGCGCCGGTGGTCACCCCAAACTTGCGGGCAATTGACCACAACGTGTCGCCGCGCTGGACGGTGTACGTTTGGGGGCTGGTGGACGGGGCGGGGGCAGAGGCCGCCGATGTTTCTGAGGCGGCGGCCGCCGGAATCTCGGGGGCAGTCGCCGCCGTCATTGTCCCGGCCGGAATCCGCAATTGCTGTCCAACGTAAATATAGGTCGAACTCAAGCCGTTGGCTTGCATGATCGCCTGCCAGGTCACGCCGTAGCGCAAGCCGATGCGAAACAGATTTTCGCCGGGTTGGACGGTGTGAATAAGGGCGTCGTCGGCCAGGGCCGCCAGCGGCAGGGCCAGACTCAGAGCCAGCGAGAGCAAAACGACAAGTTGAAGTCTGCGCGCCATGAAAGCCTCCCTAAACTCGACGGTTATTCACCACATTGTAGCAAGATAACGCATTTGCGGATATGGCAGGCTTATTGCAGAATCGTTCGTGGCGCTGAACCAATTGCAACGGTTCAGAGTAAAACGCCCAACCCCCATGCTATAATCTCCCCGCCTCCAATCTCCAATCTCTAATCTCCAATCTCCACCCTTCATGCCCTCCCGTCTCAAATCGCTCGAACTGCTCGGCTACAAAACTTTTGCTGCCAAAACTCAATTTGCCTTTGGCGAAAAAATCACAGCCATCGTCGGTCCGAATGGTTCTGGCAAAAGTAATGTCGCGGACAGCATCCGCTGGGTGCTCGGCGAACAATCTTTCTCCCTCTTGCGCGGCAAGAAAACCGAAGACATGATCTTCGCCGGGAGCGAAGTGCGGCCCCGGGCCAGCATGGCCCAGGCCACCGTCACCTTCGACAACGCCGACGGCTGGTTGCCGATTGACTTCTCCGAAGTGAGCATCACCCGCCGCGCCTACCGCGACGGCCAAAACGAGTACCTGCTCAACGGCCAGCGCACCCGCCTGCGCGACATTGCCGAACTGCTCGGCAAAGTGGGCCTGGCCGAGCGCACCTACACCGTCGTCGGCCAGGGCCTGGTAGACAGCGCCCTCTCCCTCAAGGCCGAGGAGCGCCGCGCCCTCTTTGAAGAAGCGGCCGGCATCGGCATCTACCGCGCCAAGCGCGAAGAGACTCTGCGCAAGCTCGACCAGACCCAGCGCAACCTGGAGCGCGTCCACGACATCCTGGCCGAAATCCGCCCGCGCCTGCGCGCCCTCGAACGGCAGGCCCAGCGCGCCCGCGAATACAATCAGGTGAAGGCCGAACTCGACGGCGTGCTTAAAATCTGGTACGGCTACCACTGGCACGAAACGCAAAAGGCCATTACCACCGCCCGTCGCAACGCCGAGTTCCGCTCTGAAACCCTCGCCGCCCTTCAAGGCGACCAGCAAGCTTACGACCGCTCGCTGGCAAACCTGCGCGCCAAAATCTCCGCCCTGCGGGCGCAACTGCACACCTGGGGACGCGACGCTACCCGCCTGCGCGCCGAAGCCGAAATCCTCAACCGCTCACTCGCCGTCGCCGACGAACGCCTGCGCTCCTTCGCCGAGCAGCGCCAATCTCTAATCTCCGATCTTCAATCTCTGGAAACTGACCTCGCCGCGCAGACCGAACTCGCCGACTCTGCCCGGGCCGAACTTGCCAAACTCGAAGCCGAACACGACGCCGCCCGCGCTCAACTCGAGTCGCTTGAAGCCGCGCGCGCCCGGCGTGAAACCGAACGCCAGTCGTTGGCCGACCGCGCCCTCGAAGCCAGAGAACGCGCCGCCCAACTGGCCGCCCAACTCGCCGAACGGCAAGCCCACCGTGCCCAGCTTGCCAGCCAGCGCGAACGCCTCATCGCCAGCCGGGCCGAGCAAACCGAGACCCTCGCCCGGGCCGAAGCCGTCGTCGCCGAAAAGCAAACGATTGCCGCCCGCCTCAACGCTCAGGCCGTAATCGCCCGCGCCCGCTACGACGAAGCCGAAGCAACCCTCAACGATCTCGCCGCCCGCATTGCCGACGCCGACGCCGAACTTGCAGCCACCGCCGCCCAACTGGCCGAGGCCATCGCCGCCGAGGGCAAACTCATCGCCCGCGCCGAGGTGCTGGCCCAAATCCGCGCCGGACTGGGCGGCGACGACTCCGGCCTCACCCGCCTCCGCCAGGCCGCCCAACAAAACCAACTCGCCATCCGCGCCGAGCTAGCTGACATCATTAACACCCCTCCCGAACTCGACGTTGCCATCACCGCCGCTCTCGGGCAATTCCTCAACGCGATTCTACTTGACGAGCCGGAGGCCGCCCTCGACCTCCTGGCCGGCGCTGAAGGGCGGGCCGCCATCCTCACCCCGGCCCGTCTTCGCCCCTCGCCCCTCCCCCTGCCCGACCAGCCGCACCCCGACGTGCTGGGGCTGGCCTCCAACCTTGTCACCTGCAACCCCGAGCATCGTCCCCTCGTCGAGTCCTTGCTGGCCCGCGTCATCGTCGTCCGGGCACGTCACATGGCAATCCAGGTTGCAACCCACCTGCCGGCCGGGGCCGCCGCCATCACCCTCAACGGCGAAATCTTTTTCGCCAACGGCGCCGTCATCGGCGGGCGCGACTCGGCGGCGGCCACCCTTGCCCTCGCCCGCGAACAGCGGAACCTGCCCGCCGAGATCGAGCAAGCCAGGCAACAACGCGAACAGCACGAGCGCAACCGCGACGCGCAAGACTCCGCTGTGCGCCAACTGAGAACCGACCTGGCAACCGCCACTGCCGGGCGGCGCGACCTGCAAACTGCCGGGCGCGCTGCCGACGATGCCCGCGCCGCCGCCCAGCTTGACCTCGACCGGGCCAATTCTCAGGCGCAACTGCACCGCGACCAAGTAACCAATTACCAATTACAACTCTCTCAACTTGACTCCGATTCCGCCGCCCGCGCCGCCGAACTCGACGGGCTGGCCGTCTCTGCTAAAGAAGCCGACGAGGCCGCCCGCGCCGCCGCCAGCCATACTTTCGAGCTCACCTCCGGCGACCTTGCCGAAAAAATCGCCGGGTGGCAGACCTCAGCCGCCGTCGCCACCCGAGCCGCCGCCGACGCCAAAACCCGCCTCGACGAAATGCAAACCGGCCTCGACCGCGCCGCCGAAGCCCTCGCCGCCCGCCAGGCCCGCATCGCCGCCCTCAACGCCAACGCCGAAAACTTCCTCGCCAGCCTCGAATCGGATCGCGCCACCCTCTCCAACCTCCAATCTCTAATCTCCAATCTCCAATCCCAAATTGACCCCGCCGAAAAGCAGCTGGCGGCCCTCGAAACCGAACTGACGGGCGCCGAAGCCACCGAGGCCGGCGCCCGCGCCGAACTGCACGCCGCCGAGCACCACCACGCCGAAGCCCAACTGGACTACGCCCGCAAGCGAGACGAGCTTGAAACCCTGCGCCGCCACATCACCGACGACTTCGGCTTGGTGGCGCTCGAATACACGGATGACATGGCCGGCCCGACGCCCCTGCCCCTGGAAGGCATCGTCGAGCATCTGCCGCAAGTGGACGCCTTGCCCGAAGGCATGGAAGACCTGCTCAACCGCCGCCGGGCGCAACTGCGGCGCATGGGGGCCATCAACCCCGACGCCCTCAACGAATTCAACGAAGTGAAGGAGCGCAACGAGTTCCTCACCGTCCAGGTCGCCGACCTTGAATCCGCCGCCGCCCAACTCCGCGAAGTGATCGCCGAACTAGACATGCTCATGGAGCGTGAATTCCGCAAGACCTTCGATGCCGTGGCCGAGCAGTTCAAAGACACCTTCTCGCGCCTCTTCGGCGGCGGCACCGCCAGGCTCCTGCTCACCGAACCCGAGAACCTCACCAACTCTGGCATTGATATTCTGGCCCGCCTGCCGGGGCGCAAACAACAGGGCCTGGCCCTGCTCTCCGGCGGCGAGCGCGCCCTCACCGCCTCAGCCCTGATCTTCGCCCTCCTTAAAGTCAACCCCCCGCCCTTCGCCATGCTGGACGAAGTGGACGCCGCCCTCGACGAAGCCAACGTGGGCCGCTTCCGCGACTTGCTGGTTGAACTGAGCCGGGCCACGCAATTCGTGGTCATCACCCACAACCGAAGCACAGTGCAGGCCGCCGACACGGTCTACGGCATCTCCATGGGCGCCGACAGCGCCAGCCAGGCTATTAGTTTGAAGTTGGATGGGGAAACGGTGGTGAAGGGTTAAGCCAGCGACAGGGTAAAGCTGAACGTCGTGCCCACGTTGACCGTGCTTTCGACAGCCATCTCGCCGCCGTGCGCTTCGACAATGCGCTTGGTGATCGCCAGACCCAGGCCGGTGCCTTGCGTCATCCCTTCGGCATCCGGCACGCGGTAGAACTTCTCAAACATCCGGGGCAGAGAGTCGGGCGGGATACCCCGCCCGGTGTCGGTCACCCCCATTTTGGCCCGCCCTCCCTGCACATCTCCGGTGATATAAACGTCGCCGCCTTCCCGGTTGTACTTGATGGCATTGGTCAACAAGTTGAGCAGGACTTGCTTGATCTTGCCCCGGTCGCCATTCACCAGCGGGAAATCATTCGGCAGGGCCACATACAACTGCACCTGGCGATTATTGGCCTGCGAGGCGACCACCTTGATACATTCATTTGCCAGTTCCACCAGATTGAACGGCTCGTAAACAAATCGCATCCGGCCCGACTCCAGCTTGGCCAGGTCCAGAAATTCGGTGGTCATGGTGCTCAGGCGGCCGGTTTCGTTTTGAATGGTCTGCACGAACTCGGTGCGCTTTTCGGGCGGCAAGCTGGGGCGCATGAGGATGCCGGCGGCGGCGTTGAGGGCATTCAACGGCTGGCGCAGTTCATGCACCAGTTCGGCAATCGTGTCGCTTTGTTGAAAGAGGCGGGCATTGACGATGGTAATGGCGGCCTGGGCGGCCAGGGCCTCCAGGGTATTCACGTCGTCCTGGGTAAACTGGCCGTCACCTTTTTTGTTCAACGCTTGCAGGACGCCGATTGGCTTTTGTTTGTTCACCAGCGGCACGCCCAGAATGGATCGGGTGACGAAGGTGATCTGATCGTCCACCTTGCGGAAGTGGCGCGGGTCGCTCATGGCGTCGGCGATGATCAGCGGTTGGCCGGAGGTGAAAATAGTGCCGGCGATACTGCCCTCCAGCGGAACCGTGATCTTTTCCATTTTTGAGGGTTCTTCGTTGGTGGTGGCTTCAAAACGCAGTTGGCCGCTGAGGGAGTCGAACAACATGATCGACGCCGCTTCGGTGTCGGTCAGTTCGACGGCGGCCTGGATGATGTTGCGAAGCAGGAAGGGCAGATCGAGCGTCGAAGACAGAGTGCGGGTAATTTCCAGCAAGCGCTCGTATCGTTGAAGCAGAAGGGGAATATTCTTCCGCCGTTCAAGCCCGTCGTACATGAATCACCTCGTCAACCAGAGCAGGCAAAGCTTCGGCCACGTCGGCCCGGATCACAACCACCGCCCGGTCGTCCACAAACGTAGGCTCCCGATTGATCATAATCAGTTTCGCGCCCTGGTCGAGCGCCAGGAGAGGCAAGTCGGCAACGGGAAACACTTCCAACGACGAACCGGCCACGATCAGCAAGTCGCATTGTCTGGCCGCGAGTTTGGCGTCCGTAAATACCTGGACCGGCAATTGCTCGCCAAACAGGATCACGTTTGGCTTCATGGCGTGGCCGCAGGTAGGGCAACGCGGCAATTCGCCGGCGTCGAGCCAACGCCTGAGCAAGCCGGCGGCGGGCAGAACGCGGTAACAGTGAATGCAGGTGACCTCACGCAAGTGCCCGTGAACTTCGAGCACATGCTGAGACCCGGCCCGCTCGTGCAACATGTCAATGTTTTGGGTAATGATGACAGTCAGCAGGCCCATCGTTTCAAGCTGGGCCAGCGCCAGGTGGGCGGGGTTAGGCTGAGCCGTGAACAGGGCCCGGGCCAGCGGCTTCACCCACTCGTAGAATATTTCCGGGTGCGCCCGAAAGCTGTGCAGAGAGGCCACTTCCATCGGGTCGGCATTCGTCCAGAGGCCGGAGCCTGGGCTACGGAAGTCGGGGATGCCCGATGGCGTTGACAACCCGGCCCCGGTGAGGGCCACCGTAAACTGCGCTTGACGAATCAGGGCCGCCGCCTTGCGGAGCTGTTCGCTTAAGCTCATCGTCGAGTCATAATGATGGAGATCACAGTTTGCCCGTCGCTTTGCCTTTCTGGGCAAACATTTCGGCCAGCTTGCGGGATTGATCGGCAGTCAAACTATCGGGCTGAACCAGGACCATCGGCGCGGCGGCTTCTGCCGCCTGATAGGCCAACTCGGGAGCGGCGGTCATGACCGCCGCGATGGGGTGGTGAAGAATGGCCTCGGCCTGTTGCCACGTCATCTGCAAGCTCGACCGCTCCCGGTTCAACATCAATATGTCAACCCGGCTGGGGGTTAGGCCAATCTTGTCGAACTCGTTCAGTATCTCCTTCGCCAGAACCATCGTCACCCGCATCGGCTCGACGATCATGAGATGCCGGTCGCACAGGGGAATAACGCGCTTGACCATTTCCGGGAAGCCGAATCCCAGATCCAGCACCAAATATTTTGTCATCCCCGCCAACTGGCGCACCAGTTGTTCGGCCTGAGCGGCAGCGCTCATCAAAGCAATGTCGCTCGGCGAGGACGAGGCCAGCAGTAAGCGCAAGCCGGTATTGCCATGCGCCACCAACTGACCGTCAATCGTCCGGTCGTTAATATCGCCCGTTGGCTTGGACAGCAGTTGCTCCAGGGCGTTAGTGTGGCTGAAGCCAAGCTGTAAACCAAGTGTGCCCTGCCCGGGCCGCAGTTCGCACACAATCACCTCATTGCCAGCCTGGGCCATAGCCGTGCTCATGTTCAGAGTCAGAGTCGTCACTCCCAGCCCGGCTTTCGCTCCAAGCATGGCAATAATTTTGCCGCGTTCGGTCGGAGCGGCGGCCATTTGCGCAGCGGCGGAACGGGCCAGCAGAGCCTTCACCCGCGAGACAAGCTCCGCCGGATGGGTAGGCTTGGTCATGTAGTCGTCCACACCGGCCTCAAACCCGGCCACCTTATCGTCCACCAGAGTCTTCGCCGTAAACATGATGATCGGAGTACGGGCCAGGTCGCGGTCGGCGCGCAGGCGGCGGGCAACTTCGTAGCCCTCCATGTCCGGCATCATGACATCGAGGAGAATCAAATTGGGGTGCTCCGCCGACGCCTTGGCTAGACCCTGACTGCCGCTGTTAGCGGCCACAATTTGATAACCCTGCCGTTGCAAGATTAAACCAACCAGTTTCAACGTATCCAGATCGTCGTCTACGATCAAGATTTTCTCAGGCATACCTCAATTCCTCTGTTCGAGCATTCGTCCGCAATGACAAATCTGCTGTGAGATGAACCGCCAGCAAGCCGGAGTGTAGCATAAGAAGGTCTGAGGGACAACTGACAAACATCCACGGCAGGTCCCGATTTGACCTAGATTTTCACGATGTTATAATCCCACTCATGTCATTTGACCTTTGGGGAATCAACGGCATCCCTTTTGTCGGACTTCCCGGCCACCTTGCCGGCTATGCGGTTTTGGGTCTATATGCGCTGTTGTTATTCATCGCCCTTGCCCCTGCCCTGCCCGACTTCCTCAAACTCAAACCGACCCAATGGCTTTTGCTGGCCGCGCTGATGCTCGCCGCGCCCGTCCTCATCACCGCACTCAAAATAAGATTTCCGGGAACCGTTGCGCCGCCGGGCGTGCCCGACGAGCCGGTAGGCCCTTCCTTGTCACTCCTCGGCTACACACCCATCATCCTCGCCGCCGGGTTTCTGGGGTCGGGGCCGGCTATCTTGGTCGGGCTGGCCGCCGGGTTGGCCCGGGCCGGCTGGGAAACGTTTGAAATCACCACCGCCTTTGAAATGACGCTGGCCGCCGCCCTGTTCAGTTGGATGATCCGGCAAAGTTATCGCGGGTGGTTGCCCCGCGTCATTCGCATCCCCCCTCTTGCCAGCGTAGTCACCGCTACCGCCCTCTGGCTGATCTCATTCTTGTCGTATCTGGCCAACAGCACCGCCCTCGGCCTGAGCGGCATTGACTTTATCACCGCCGAATGGGTAAATGGCGCTTTGCCATTGTCAGGTGAATTGCTGATCGGAGGCGTGATCGGGATGCTGGGTCTGATCGCCTTCCCCGCCGCCTGGGCGCCACGGGCTGGCCGCCTCGCGCCTCCTTACTCTTCCAGTCTCAACAACCGCCTGCTCTTCACTTTCCTGCCGCTCAGCTTCATCAGCCTGCTCTTTCTCATCTGGGCCAGTTCGCGCATCGCCATCCAGGTCGCAACGTCGCTGATTGTTGACCAGATGGGCAACGACGCCGAAAGCGTTGCCAACACCGTGCCCTATTTTGCCCAGACCGGCCAAAGCATCCTCAGTTCGCTGGCGGCCGACCCGCATCTGCAAGACCCCAACCCGCCGGAACTGGAGCCCTGGCTGTCCGAGCAGATTCGGTCTATTGCCTTCTTCCGCCACCTGGCTTTTCTCGATCTGGCTGGTGACGTCATCGGCGCTTACCCCCCAGGCGAAGGCCCGGCCAACGAACTCACCCCTGAAGAAGAAACTGCCCTCAGCCTCGGCTTGCCGCAAACCATCACCGTCTATCCCCGCGATCCGGTTACCGAAAAAACTCAAATTCAGGTCTCGTTTATTGTGCCAGTGTTCAACCAGAGCGGCGCTCAAATCGGCACGTTGATTGGACGGGCCGACATCGAAAACAACCCTTTGCTAAGGCCGGCGATTGATCAGTTGAATGGCCTGACAGCAGATGGCGGGCAAGGATTCATCCTCGACGACCGCAACAACATCATCTACCACCTCGATCAGACTCAACTCTTGCAACTCTGGTTGCCCGCCGAGCAACCCGACGAGACCTTCCCCACCGCCAGCCTCGACGGCCAGGCTTACCGCGACCGCGCCCCCGGCAACACCCGCCAGTTGGTCTACACCCTGCCCGTCACCGGCTTCCCCTGGTCGGTGGTGATCATGACCCCTAACGAAGTGGTGCTCGCCCAGGCCACCCGGATCGTCGGGCCGTTCGTCGCCCTGTTGAGCATCATCGGCGTGATCGGGGCCGGGATCGTGCTGTGGGTGACCAGCCGCATCACCCTGCCGCTGGAGACGCTGGCCAAAGCCACGGCCAGCATTGCCCAGGGCGAATTCAACAGGCCGGTGCAAATTGCCGGTGAAGACGAAGTAGGGCGGCTTGGAATCGCCTTTGAGCGGATGCGCGAACGCCTGCGGGCGCGGCTGGAAGAATTGAACCTCTTGTTGGGAATCAGCCAGGGGATCGCCGGAAGCCTGAACCTTGATCAATCCCTGCCGGATTTGCTGGAAGGCGCGATGACGTCCACCAAGAGCAACGGTGTGCGCCTGATCATTCGCAGTCAAGATGATGTGCCGGCCGTGGTGTTTTCGGACGGCCCGCTGAGCCAGGCCATGTCCATGCTCGACAAAGACTTGCTCAACCTGACGGAACACGAAGACCGGCCCGTTCGGCTGGAGAACCTGGCCCGGGCCCGGGCCGTGATTGACGCCAGTAAAGTATCGAACCAGGTGCAGGCCCTCATCGCCCTGCCCCTGCGGCAAGAATCTCAATTCCTCGGCACGCTGTGGGTCGGCTTCAGCCAGACGCACTCGTTTACCGAAAGCGAAGTGAACTTCCTCACCACCCTGGCCGGGCAAGCGGCAGTTGCCATCAGCAACGCCAACCTCTACGAAGCCAGCGAAGGCGGGCGGCAACAACTGCAGGCCATCCTGGCCTCGTCGCCGGACGCGGTGATCGTGATTGACCGCCGCGAACGGGTGCTCCTGCTCAACCCGGCGGCGGAGACCATCTTCCGGGTCAACGGGGCGACCGCCGTCAACCGCCCTCTGGCCGAGGTGATCAACCGGACCGAGTTGATTGAACTGGCCCGCAACCCGCAGTTAGGCACACCCCGCCAGGTTCCGCTGGACGATGGCCGGACGATGTTCGCCTCGGCCTCGCCGATCATGGCCGGAGACGGCAACCTGCTGGGCCAGGTGATGGTTCTGCGCGATGTCACCTATTTCAAACAGCTCGACGAATTGAAATCGGAGTTTGTGGCCACGGTGAGCCACGACTTGCGCGTGCCGCTGACCTTCATGCGCGGCTACGCCAGCATGTTGCCGATGGTGGGCCAGCTCAACCCCAAGCAGGGCGAGTTCGCCGACAAGATCGTGGTGGGCATCGAGCAGATGAGCGAACTGATCGAAGACCTGCTCGACCTCAACCGCATTGAAGCCGGCGTGGGCCTGGCCCGCGAAACGTGCCAGATCAACGACCTGGTCAACAGCGCCGTCTCCAACTTCCGCAACAATGCCGCCAACAAGAACATCGCCCTGAGTCTGCAACTCGCGGACGACCTGCCGACGATTTCGGGCGACAAGACTCTGCTCAGGCAGGCCATTTCCAACCTGGTGGACAACGCCATCAAGTACACAGCCGCCGGAGGCCGGGTGAAGATTGTGAGCGAACTGCGCGAGCAGAACGTGGTGGTGAGCGTGCAGGACACCGGCATCGGCATCGCCCCCAGCGATCAGGCGCGGCTGTTCGAGAAGTTCTTCCGGGTGAAACAGCGCGACACGATCGGCATCAAAGGCAGTGGCCTGGGGCTGGCCATCGTCAAATCCATCGTCGAGCGCCACGGCGGCCGTAGCTGGGTGGAGAGCCGGTTGGGACAGGGGAGCAGTTTTTATATGGCTCTGCCGCTGTAGCTTGAGGTGAGTTGAAGTCTGTTGTTACGCTTCTTTACCCCAGGGCTGAATAAAATCTTCCGGCTCTACCCCTAGCGCATCCGCCAGTCTTGTAATGTAGTTGAAATAACCGATCACCTGCACCGCATCGTGAATCGCCCGGTCGTCTAGACCATACGCTCGCAGGGCGTCTAGGTCGGCAGGTGTCATGTCGTGTTGATGGTGCGTGAGTTTGGCCGTGAATTCGCACAAGGCACGATCAACCGGCGAGAGCGGCGCGGTTCGCCAGTCGCGGGCGAGGGCGTGAACGTAAGCGTCTGCCTGCTCTGAGTTCGTCATCACTTTGCCGACCTCTTCACGGAGATCGTGCGCGTGGGCCTGCGTTCAATAGTAGCAGTGCAATTCAGCGGAGACCACCGTCGCCAGCATCTCCCGCTGAACCCGCGTGAGCGGCGACTCGCCCATCATAATCGTCGCGTAAAAGCCGATGCTATCGCGCATGGCTCTTGGATTCAACGACATGATGTGAACGATATTCCATACACGACCGGCGCGCTTGAGGGCGGCGTCAAACTGTTGCTTGAGCAGGCCGGTGGCTTCTTCGATGGGTATTTGTTTTATCCAGGGCATGGGGGTATGCCGATTGTCGGCGAAGACCTGACAGGTTTTTGGAAACCTGTCAGGTCTTTGCCGCTTCACGGCTTCTCAATCGTCACCTGTTGCGGGTCAACCCGATTGTTGATGGTGGAGATGCCGACGGCTTCGTGGATCAGCCCGGCCCAAAAGTATTGCGGGTTGCGGCGGTCAATCACTTCCGTCAGCACAATGCCGCCGGTGACCACCGCCCGCTGGTTCGGTATCAAGTAGTAATGCATCTGCCCGCTCTCGTCGGGGATCGGGGTGAGCGTCTCCGGCGTGCCCACCCCCCAGCGCCAGGGGTAGTCGCGGATGCAGGTGTCGCAATCAATGCCGATCCGCCACGCGCCATCCTCCTCGAAAAAGCCGAGCGTGTTTGAATTCTCGCTTTGCTCGTACACCGTGCCCGACCACGGCCCGAACGTGCGGATGGGCGCCGAGCCATAATTCTCGACCGTCACCGTGAAGTACAACGTCTGGCCGATAACGACCGTGCTCGACGAAAACTCCACCGTTCCCTGATAAATTTCGGCGAAGGGGCGACCGCCATCCTTGATGGCGAGCGTCGTCTCGGTCATCACCTTTTGCCCGATGGCATCCTCGGCCTCGGCGCGGATGGTGTAAGTGCCGTCGGGCGGCGGGTTGGTACCGTTATCAATCCCGCCGTCGTAATCGTACACGTGCAGTCCGGCCCGCCCCGGCATGAGTGACGTTGTGGCTTCGGGGATGAAATACGTCCCGCCGTCCGCGCCGATCAACGTCATGTGCAAACCGTTGTCAGGAATCTCTTTGGCCAGCCAGACGTTGATCGTCGCCCGATCCGACAGGCCATCCTGATTGGGGGTGAAGACCGTTGGACTCGCGGTGAGGCTTTGGAGATCGGGCAGGGACGTATCGGCGTTTTGGATGACCAACGTTCCCCTGACCTCGCCGGTTTGGCCGTCGTCTCCGGCGGCGGCGATGGCCCAGGTGTAGCTTCCATCCGGCAAGACCCGCTTCAAAATCGTGCCCGATGTCTGGTCGGCGCGGGTGACGAAGCCATCCACAATGCCGGAGAACAACAGCGAATGCTCGCCCGAGTCGCGCGGATTCTCGGTGCGGAAGTTGTAGCGCTTGCCTTGCGCGTCCAGGAAGTAAATCGAGACCGTAGCCGGGCGGCGCAAGCGGTAAGTGATGCGCGTGGCGTCGTCCACCCGATCGGCATTGGGCAAGATAGTGTCGTGGCTAAATTCAGCCGACTCGACGAGCGGCCCGGCAGGGCGCAGAACGACCCCGGCGACGCCCAGCAAGGCGGCCACGACGACGGCGGCAACAAGTGTGGTGAAAAGTGGATTGAGACGCATAGGGCTATTTTACAACGACCATGCCAATCGTCACCGAGCCGCGCTCGTCAACCGCGCCTGTGGCCGTGTTGTAAACGCCCACTTGCAGAGTGTACGTTCCTGATGGCAGGTCGTACGGGAGGAGAACGCCGCGCAATTCAGGGTAGGTCTCGCCGGTCTGCCAGCTAGAGACGGGGGCCAGCCCGTTGCGCGGCTCTGAGTCCCGGCCAAAGGCCAACGAGCCGTCGGCGGCCAACCCGTGCAGAAAAACGGTGGCCCGGTCTGAGATGGCGCGTGTCGCCGTCCAAGTCAGTCGAATTGCCAGCGCCTCGCCCGGCGTAAGTTCGGCGCTGACTTGTCGTGTCGTCAGCCGCAAGCCGTTTGCAAATTCATATTCGATTGCGTTGCCTGAAGCAGGCGTTGGCTCGAGCGCAAACAGCGCCACGTGTCCCAACCCGAACCACTGATCGTAGATAAGCGCCGAGCGCTCGCCCAACCATCGCCCGGCCAGGTTGCGTGCGTCGAACTGATCAACTTGATAATCGAGAAGCCACAAGCGTGAGCGCCTTGTTGTGATGGCCTGCATCTCAGGATCGAGTGACTCTGGTGTGAAGAAGCCGAGATGGTAGTCGGGGCGCGGGGCGTGAGGCATATAAGCGTCCAGGTATCCTGGAATCCAGCCCCAGGTGTAAACGGCGGCATCCCCGTCGCGCGCCAGCGGGCGCAGTGCCTCGGCCACAGGCCGCCAGTCTTCGGCAGGGTCGCCGGGGGCGGTGTAGTGCGCCTTGAGAGTCGGAGCCCACAAGGCGGCGATGAACAAAGAGGTGATCAGCGAGTAGCGAGTAGAACGTGAAACGACACCCGCAGGGGCCTTCGCCAACGCCAAACGTGAAACGACAAACGTCAAACGTGAAAGGCCGTTGGCGACAAGGATGAGGATGGCCGGGACGGTGTAGAGGACGAAACGGGGGAAGAAGAACTCGTGATAAGTGTTGAGGATGAATCCGAAGAGAATGGGCAAGGCAATCCAAGAGAGCAAACCCCAAATTTCAAATCTCAAACTCCAAATTCCAAATTCCAAATCCAATCTCCAATCTCCAATCTCTAATCTCCAATAACCAATCACCAATAACCCAATAACTACCACCGCCGCCGCCCAGGCCCACGCACCACTCGCCGTCGGCCCCTGCGTGAGTTCGAGGGCGTGCTGGCCGAAGAATTGGGCCGGGCCGTTGAGGCCGACGAATTCGCCTGTCTCGCCGCGAATGGCGGCGCTGGTGCCGCCGAAGGTGAGCCGGGCAAAGGGCAACAAGGCGATGGCAACAACGGCTTGAATGCCGATCTGCCAGGCCCAGTGCCTGAGCCAGAGTCGCTCGCCCCCGCGCCAGCTTCGGAGCGTGAGCACTGCCGTCCACAAGTTTTCCACGGCGACGAGGAAGGCGGCGATGTAGTGGGAACCTATCATGAGCAAGAGCATCAGGCCCCACGTCCCCCACACCCCCGCGCTCCCATACTTGAGTTTGGGAGTGTGGGGGTGTGGGAGTAATTTTAGCCAGAGCAACACCGACGCTGTCCCGGCCATCGCCACCAAACTGTAGCCCTTTGCTTCTTGCGCGTAGTAGATGAGCATGGGCGAGGCGGCGCACAGAGCCATTGCCGTCAACGCGGTCTCTCGCGGGAACTTGAGTTCACGGGCAAGACGATAGACGATGGCGACGAGGGCGACGCCGGGCAGAACCGAAAACAGCCGCGCTGTGAGCGCCGACCAGCCGAGGAGATTCAGCCAGACGCCTAACAGCAGGCGGTAGATTGGCGGGTTGGTGTCGGCCAGGGTAACGGCCATTTGGGCGTTGGCGGCGTAATCGAGCCGGGCAAAGAACAGGCTCAGCCCTTCATCCCACCACAAGGCGCGGAAGTCGAGATGATAGAGGCGGAGGAAGGCGGCGAAAAGGAGTATGATAATGGGGATGGTGAAGTAGCGTAGACGCATAAAACGTAAAGCGACAAACGTCAAACGTCAAACGAGAAGTAATCACGTTTGACGTTTGTCGTTTGACGAGCCTCCTGCATTGTAACCCAAGAGTGGTAGAATCTCGTCTCTCCGATCATGGACTACCAAGAAGCACTCGATTACATTTACAGCTTTGTAGACTACGGCCTCAAGTCGCGCTACAAGTATTCGCCGGAGACGTTTGACCTGACGCGGATGCGCACGGTGCTGGCCCGGCTAGGCGACCCACAACGGAAATTGCCGTCGGCGCACGTGGCAGGCACGAAAGGCAAAGGGTCGGTGTCGGCCATGATGGCTTCAATCCTGGGGGCGGCAGGTTACCGGGTCGGCTTGTACACCTCGCCGCACTTGCAGGATTTTTGCGAGCGCATCCAGTTCGACGGCCAGCCAATCCCGCAAGAGGCGCTGGCGGCCCTCACCACTGAACTGCGTCCCCTGTTTGACTCGACGACTGGCATTACGACATTTGAGATCACGACTGTGCTGGCTCACGAGTGGTTTACGCGGCAGGGCGCGGACTTCGCCGTGTTTGAAGTCGGCCTCGGCGGGCGGCTGGACGCGACGAACGTGCTCTATCCGAACGTGTGCGCTATCACTTCGATCAGCTATGATCACATCCAACTGTTGGGCCAGACATTGACGGAGATTGCCGAAGAGAAAGCAGGGATCATCAAACCGGGCGTGCCGGTCGTGTCGGCGCCCCAACAGGCAGAGGCCGCCGGCAAGATCGCGGCCATCGCCAGAGAGCGCGGGACGCGGCTGTGCCTGGTGGGGCGTGAATGGCTATTTGAACGTGAAGGCTTTTCACTTTCCGGCCAGCGCTTTGCCGTTTGGCGGAATAACGAGCAACGCCGCCAGTTTGAGATTCCATTGCTTGGCGCGCATCAAGTGGAGAACGCCACAGTGGCGGTGGCGATGGTGGAAGAATTGCGCGAGCAACGGTTTGCCATTCCCGAGGAAGCGGTGTATCAGGGGTTAGCAACCGTCCGCTGGCCGGGCCGCTTTGAAATCCTGCGGCTCGGCGATAAAACGGTGGTGCTCGATTGCGCTCACAACCGCGACTCGGCGGCGAGACTCGTTGCAACCCTGAAAGAAAATTTTCCTGGCGCGCGCCCGGCGATGATTTTCGGCGCGTCGGACGACAAAGACGTGAGCGGCATGTTGGCCGAGTTACTGCCACTCGCGAGCCGGGTGACGGTTGCCCGCGCGAATCACCCACGGGCCAGCGACGCGGCGCAATTAGCCGAAGCCATCCAGTCAACCGGAGTTGCGCTTTTGGTCAATATCGCTCATACTGTGCCGCAGGCATTGGACGTGGCCCGGAGCAGCTCCGAGCCATTGATCCTGGTCACCGGTAGTATCTTTCTGGTGGCCGAGGCGCGAACAGAACTTGAGACCCGATCCCTAAACGTAGCTTAGGACTTGTCAAAGAATTAATCCGCAGATTTTCACAGATTGGCACAGATTTGTTCGAGTCATCTGCGAAAATCTGCGTAATCTGTGGATAACTAAACTGCCGAGTTGTTCTTTTACAACTCCTTAACCCCCTTGTGGGCGGTGAGTACAATGAGAGATCAAACTTCTGACTTTGACGACTTTGAAGACGAAATTCCGGACTGGCTGTTACATGCCGAGTTCGCCGAGTCGATGCGCAACCGGGCCGAAGAATTGGCCGACGTGCCGGAAGCAACGCTCGACGACGACGGGCTGATTGAATGCCCGGCCCTGCCTTTGCGCGACATGGTGTTGTTCCCGCGCATGATCACCCCCCTGCTGGTGGGCCGCGAGAAATCGCTGGCGGCAGTGGCGGCGGCCAACGCCAACCACGAAACCGTCATCGCCCTCACCCAGCTTGACCCTGAGGTGATTGACCCCGAAACGGACGACCTTTACACCCTCGGCTCGGAAGTGGCGGTGGGGCGGATGCTGAGGATGCCCGACGGCACCACCTCGGTGCTGGCCCAGGGACGGCGGCGGGTGGAAGTCGTCGAGTTCACCCAGGCCGAGCCATACTATCGAGTCAAAGCCCGCGTGATTTTTGAGCCGGTGGAAAAGTCGCGTGAGACCGAAGCGTTGATGCGGGCGGTGCTGGAACTGTTCAAGAGGGTTGTCAGCCTGAACCGCAGTATCCCCGAAGAGGCTTACGTCTACGCCATGAACGTGGACGAGCCGGGCTGGCTGGCCGACCTGATCACCTACACCATCAACGCCAGCGTCGCCGAGAGCCAGGCCATTCTCGAAGTGGCCGACCCCGTCTTGCGCCTGCAACGTGTCAGTGTGGTGCTGGGTAAAGAACTCGACGTGCTGGAGCTTGAAGATCAGATCACGTCACAGGTGCAGTCAGAAGTAGACAAGTCTCAGCGCGAGTATTACCTGCGCGAGAAGATGAAGGCCATCCAGACCGAGCTGGGCGAGGGCGATCTGTGGGCGCAGGAACTTAACGAGCTGAAAGAAAAGATCGCGGCGGCAGGCCTGCCCGAGGAGGTGAACAAGGTGGCCCTGAAGGAAGTCGAACGCCTTCAGCAAATGCAGCCGATGTCGCCGGAGACCGGCATCATCCGCACTTACCTGGATTGGCTGGCCGAACTGCCGTGGTGGAAGAAGACGGACGACCACCTTGACCTGGCTCGCGCCAAAACGATTCTGGACCATCAGCACTTCGGACTGCCCAAAGCCAAAGACCGGATTCTGGAATACATGGCCGTGCGCTCATTGGCTAAAGACCGGGTGCGTTCGCCCATTTTGTGTTTCGCCGGGCCGCCCGGCACTGGTAAAACTTCTCTGGGCAAATCCATTGCCGAAGCCCTGGGGCGCAAGTTCGCGCGCGTGTCGCTGGGCGGCGTGCGCGACGAGGCCGAAATTCGCGGTCACCGCCGCACCTACATCGGCGCTCTGCCAGGGCGCATCCTCCAAACCATGCGCCGGGCGGCGATGGTGAACCCGTTGTTCATGCTCGACGAGATCGATAAGATGAGCCAGGACTTCCGGGGCGACCCGGCCTCGGCCCTGCTGGAAGTGCTCGACCCCGAACAGAACCACGCCTTCCTGGATCACTATCTGGACGTGCCTTACGATTTGTCAAAGGTCATGTTCATCACCACCGCTAATTATTTAGGGGCGCTTCCCCCGGCGTTGCAGGATCGGCTGGAAGTGATCGAGTTCAGCGGTTACGTCGAAGAAGAAAAATTGGAGATCGCCCGCCGCTTCATCATCCCCCGCCAGCTTGAAGAGAACGGCCTGGCCGACACGGGCTTCGAGTTCAACGACAAGGTGCTGAAGACGATGATACGCGAGTACACTTACGAGGCCGGGGTGCGCAACCTGGAGCGCGAGGTTGCCAATCTGTGCCGCAAGATGGCGCGGCGCATGGCAGAGAACAAGGCCTTGCCCAGACGCATCACGCCGGCCAGCCTGCACAAATATCTTGGCCCGCCGCAATACACCCCGCCCGAGTCCGACCGGACTGACGAAGTGGGTGTTGCCACCGGCATGGCCTGGACAGAAGGCGGCGGGGACACCATGCCCGTCGAAGTCACCCTGATGAAGGGCAAAGGCAACATGCAAGTCACCGGCCAGATCGGCGAGGTGATGCAAGAGTCGGCGCAGGCCGCGCTCTCGTACCTGCGCTCGCAGGCCAAGGCCCTCGACATTGAGGAAGGCCGCTTTGAGAAGACCGATGTTCACGTTCACATCCCCGAAGGCGCAATCCCCAAAGATGGCCCCTCGGCGGGCATCACCCTGGCCGCCGCCCTCATCTCGGCTTTCACCGGGCGCAAGGTGCGGCGTGACGTGGCGATGACGGGCGAGATCACGTTGCGCGGGCGTGTCCTGCCGGTGGGCGGCATCAAAGAAAAAGTGCTGGCCGCGCACCGGGCCGGGTTTAAGATGGTGATCCTGCCCAGGAAGAATGACAAGGATTTGATTGACGTGCCGAGGAACGTGCGGCGCGATCTCAAGATTGTTCCCGCCGAGCGCATGGACGACGTGGTAGCCGCCGCGTTGTTCCCGCCTCTGGTTCGCCGGGGCCGCGTGGACGCGCTCAAGGCCAAACGCTCCCTCAAGCACAAGCCGCGCCCGGCGGCGCGCACTGTAGTGAACTGAAAGAGCAAAGGCGCAATCCGCTGGCTGGCCGACCGGCGGCGGCTTAGTTCAACGCTGGATTATGCGGCGGCTGCCGACCGGAGCCGGAGACGATCTGCGGGACACCGCGCCGCATCAATCCTTAATCGTTTCGTTGGGCGGCTAGTGAACTCTTCCCATAGTCGCACTCTTTCATTATTGAGAGGAAGGTAACATGGGTGTCGAAGCAATTCTTGCGATAGTAGGAGGCATTGCACTTCTCGTTGGAATCTTTGGGGGAGGTGTCAAAGCAAAAGAAATCGAAATTCCTTCAATCCATGCTGGACTGAGAGTTATTTCAGCACTGACAGGCATTGCGCTTATTGTAATCGCCATATTCTTGTCGAGACCCGAATTACTACCAGCAATACCACAAACTCAACAGCAAGCCTCCCAACCCACGCAACAATTGACAGCAGTTCAGCAAGTTACGCAACATCCAATCGAAACGGCTATCGTTGCGGCTTCGCCAGCACCAACAGCCGCAGTTGAGTCGACTCTGGCTGTAGCAGTTCCCTTGCCTACCGCGTCTCTGCCGCCCACCGCAATTTCCCTACAATCGCCAGCAGCGACAGTGCCGACGGGTCAGTCGGCGAGTTCGCTTCAGGCAATGATTGACTCCGCGCAAGTATCTTTCAAAGACAATTTTGATAATCCGCTTTTTCCTGGCTGGCTAAGATGGGGCGGCGATTCCTCTACCCTTTATATCCAAAATGGCACAGCGTTCTTCTTAAGTGGGGCTCAACTTCATCGCAATCATGGATTACAGGAAAATGAAGCCTGTTTAGTGGGTCTGACCTTTAGCCGCGATGGTGGTTTTATGTTGGCGCGCACACCTGAGGGTTACGACTCCAATTGGAGAGCTTGGGGATTACTTTACAACCCCGACAATCAATCAGATAACCGTATGCAGGATTACTTTCAAGAAGGAATAGGCGAGTCGGCAATAAATATCTACGAACCATTCGGCCTGCAGGGCAAGCCAGATACCTCCTACAATGTCTTACTGTGGGTCAACGGTCCGGCAAATTTCACCCTCAGAGTATGGGATAAGGACAATCCCGGTGTTTTTGGAGAAAAGCAATTCCAGATGAGCGACAGTGAGAATTGGGCAGGTCGAAAGTGGTACTGTAATCTGCTTGTCAATTCTGGTACTGTTCAGGTGAGCAGTTACAGCGAATTAAGATTCGCCCAGTCACCATGAACAACGCGTAAGAGATTCTTAATCCAATGTCAAGAACGCCCAACAAAGCGTGGTGTATCCTGAAAAGTCATCGTCTGCTAACCGGTGCAAGTCCGGTCGTGGTAACTATCAGGAGGCCACGTAGCAGGCATCCGGTGCATCTAGGTGACTGGATGTGCCGAAGCGATGTATCCCCCTGAGGAAGGGGAGCAAAACAACAGCCCGTAACATAAAGTGAACCCTTCGGCAAGCTCAGGGCATGCTTTCGCCTCACACGGCTCTTCAGTCAACGGGTCTTTGTCATAGATACCCCGCTCTGGTGTGAATCAAATCATGGTAGTGACCATGCACCAATGCTATAGACTCTAGTTTCGGTCATTTTTCCGTGTCACCGCCGAATTACGAATACCCTGGTTTTCAAGGCATTTCCGCGCTAGCGGGCAGACCGTTGGCATCGCTGATCCTGGCCTCAAGCTGCGTCGCCATATGGCCGAGCAGGCGACCCGCTACGATTCGGCCAAAACTAAGGCATTTCACGATCCGTGCTCAAGCTAATTCGAGAAGCGGCGCCCAAAATGGCCGAAAGGTAAGTATAGAGGTTAAGAAAATGATTTTGATTCGGTGTCAACGGATATGAAACGGATAAACGGATAGCGTGCGGCAAATCCGTTTATCCGTTGGGTATCCGTTGACGCCAGATTCCAAAAGCAAATCTTAACAGCTATAGATTAGAGTAAGCGTTGTTGGTGCGGTTGCGGTCACGGTGATGATGCCCACCGTTACTACGCCACCAGCTTCAATTCTTTCAACACTTCCACAACAGGCCACAACGGCTGTTCCCATAGCCAGCTCACTTTGAACCAGAAGCCGGCAATGACGGTTGAATGATAAACGCCTGTTTATCCCTCAACAAAAACCTTCCCCAGTGACTCCAGCGTGCCAACCAACTGTTCGCGCCAGCCGTTTCGCGCCTCATCTGAAGCGCGCGGCAACCAGGCCTTGCCCTTGCTCATGCGCGCGCCGGGGCCGAGCGCGCCGCTCACTCCGGCCCGGCCCTCTTCACTTTCCCACAGCCGGCTTCGCAAGACAATCTGCCCGTCTTCGCTGGCAATGCCTTCAATGCCAGCTTTGTAAGCCAGGAGTTTGACGCGAATTAAAAACAACAAGCTCTCCACCGGCCTCGGCGGTTGCCCAAACCGGTCGGCCAGTTCAGCCGCGATCGCGTCCAACTCCTTTTCGCCTTTGATTTCCGCCAGCCGCCGATACAGTTTGAGCCGCAAGTTCCGGTCGGGAATGTAGTCGGACGGGAGCGAGGCCGGGATGGGCAGGTCTACCGAAACTCCAAACTCCAGGCTTCCAAACGGCGTCCCATTTGAAGATTTGAGATTTGACGTTTGAAGTTTGAGATTTTTCACGGCTTGCGCCAACAGCCGGGTGTAAAGATGGAAGCCGACGGCGGCAATTTGCCCGTGCTGGCGCGCGCCCAAAATATCGCCCGCGCCGCGTATTTCAAGGTCGCGCATGGCGATGCCGTAGCCCGCGCCGAGTTCGGTCTGCTCGGCAATGGTTTCGAGACGTTGCCGGCCTTCGGGCGTCATGCGGTGATGCTTGTCGTGGAAGAAGTAGGCGTAGGCGCGGTTGGCCGCACGGCCGACACGGCCCCGCAGTTGATAGAGCTGGGCCAGCCCGAAGGTGTCGGCCCGATCCACGATCAGGGTGTTGGCATTGGGGATGTCGAGGCCGCTTTCGATGATAGAGGTGCAGAGCAGGATGTCAATCTCGTCCCGGGTGAAAGCCGTCATGGCTCGCTCAAGCTCGTGTTCGTTCATCTGCCCATGCCCGACGCCGATGCGGGCCTCTGGCACCAGCTTCTCCAGTTTGTGCTTGACGATGTTGATGGACTGCACGCGGTTGTGGACGAAGAAAATTTGCCCGCCGCGATCCAGTTCGCGCAGAATGGCCTGACGCACCGCGCGCTCGTTGTAGGGGCCGACGTGGGTGATGATCGGCAAACGTTCGTCGGGCGGGGTGTTGATCATGCTGATGTCGCGGATGCCGGTGAGACTCATGTAAAGCGTTCGCGGGATGGGGGTGGCCGTCAACGTCAACACGTCCACTTCCGTCCGCATTTGCTTGAGCCGCTCTTTGTGGGTCACGCCGAAGCGCTGTTCTTCGTCAATGACGAGCAGGCCCAAATCCTTGAATAACACATCTTTGGAGATCAGGCGATGGGTGCCGATGACGATATCCACCTGGCCGCTGGTCAGCCCTTCGATGATCTTTTCCTGCTCGGCGTGAGAGCGGAAGCGCGAGAGCATTTCGACGATCACCGGATAGGCCGCCAGCCGCTGGCTGAAGGTGTTGAAGTGTTGTTGGGCCAGCACCGTCGTGGGAACCAGCACTGCGACTTGCACCCCATCGTTGACGGCTTTGAAGGCGGCGCGCAGGGCGACTTCGGTTTTGCCGTAGCCTACGTCGCCGCAGATCAGGCGATCCATCGGGCGCGGACGTTCCATGTCGGTTTTGACGGCGGCGATGGCTTTGAGTTGATCTTCGGTTTCGACGTAGCCAAAAGCGGCTTCGAGTTCCTGCTGCCAGTTGTTGTCGGAGCTGAAGGCGCGGCCCGGCGCGAGTTCGCGTTTGGCGTATAGCTCCAGCAGTTCGCTGGCCACTTGCTCGGCGGCCTGCTGGGCGCGTGTTCGGGTGTTGATCCATTCCGAAGTGCCGAGGCGCGAGAGGGCCGGTTCGGATTCGTCGGAGCCGATGTATTTGGTAAGGCGGTCGGCCTGGATGATGGGAACGAAGAGATCGTCGCCGCCTTCGTACTGGATGTGAATATACTCGCGTTCACTGCCTTCGATGGCCCGCTCGACCAGTCCCAAGTAACGGCCAATGCCGTAATCAATGTGGACGACAAGATCGCCGGGGTTGAAGTCGGCATAGGAGGCTTCCGGGGTGTCAATGCGCTCGGCCGCGGCGCGGCGGCGGCGCGGCTCGGGCCTGGCCCAGCCGAAGATTTCGGAGTC